>Ga0210389_10001817_pt1 | contig 17127 bp, 13 predicted proteins | sample IncBWH28OmetaG_FD_160127 | JGI IMG/M metagenome (GOLD analysis project Ga0210389, IMG submission 160127) | Forest soil microbial communities from Barre Woods Harvard Forest LTER site, Petersham, Massachusetts, United States - Inc-BW-H-28-O ...
AGCCGTCCGCGCACATCCTCCGGGAGGGCAGCAGGTTCGGTATGGTAAAAGATTTCTACTGTCTTATGCGTGGTATCCACTACGACGCGACAGTCTTCACAGTGCTCCAGGTGACGCTCCAGCTCCCGCACAAGGTCAGGATCAAGTTCGCCGTCGAGGTAGTCAGAGATCTTATCGATGACTTGTCGGCATCGCATTACGGGCACCCTTTCCAAAATACTTAGTCAATTCTTCGCGCAACTTCAGTCGAGAGCGTAAGAGTCGCGTCTTTACCACGGGGATGCTTAGGCTGAGCAGTTTGGCCGTTTCTTCGATCGAGAAGTTCTCCACGTCTCGCAGGGTGAAGATTGTCCGCGACTTGGGGTCGAGCTTCTGGATCACTTGCGAAAGTATCTGCTGTAGGTCGGTCTTCAGACAGGCCTCTTCCGGATTCTCACCCCAGCTCTCGATTTCCAGCGGCATGTAGCTGCCATCTTCGCTTTCTCGCGGCTCGTCGAGCGACGACTCTTTCCACAAAGCGCGCTTCCTGAGTTTTCCCAATGCCACGTTCACCGCGATGCGAACCAGCCAAGTGTAGAAACGGGAGTTTCCGCGGAATTCCGCCAGGGCAGTATAGGCTTTCAGCGAGGCTTCCTGGAGCACGTCCTCGGCGTCATGGTGGTTGCCGGTAATACTGACACCAAGACGATAAATGTGCCGACTGTAGTGATTCAGCAGCGCAACGAATGCGTCCGAATCACCCGCCTGGGCCGCGGCCACCAGTGATTGCTCGTTGTCTAAATGGGTCGGCATTTTTGGGAGGCTCGGCCTCTCTCGGACCGGTGGATGCTCTCCAATCGCGATCCACCATAGATACAGATGGACCAAATTGGAAAAAAGTCACGAAGAAACGAAGACTTCTTGCCGGCTGACGCCTACCTTAATTCAACCCGCCATGTCCGCGGTCAAGATTACTTACCACATCCGAAACTTATTATTGTGTGGTCCATCCAAGTCTACGCAATTGTCTTAGAGTTTGGCCCTGGTGAATCGTGCGGGTTGGAGGGATTCAAAAGCCTGCAAGCCCGTTCTGGCTAATGCCGGGTATTAAAGAGGAATTTCTATGACAGCAGCAATCAAGTCCGCAATTTCTCCTTTTGCGCAGCCCAACCCGGAGCCCAACGCAAACGCGATTCGCTTCCTCGATGAAAAGCTGGTTCCCGTACCAGCTTCTGGCATTCCGGAAGACTTTCGTAAGCTGTCGCGTTTCTTTTCGGTGATCCTGCTTGTTCCGAAATCTGCTGTTGAGGACGAGGCGACGCGGAAAAAGCTGGAGCCGAACAAATCCGTTTCTGACCTCACGGACACAAGGAATGTCTGCTTACCGGTGGATGCTGCGAAGGTCTGGCTGAAGAATTCCAACGCCACAAACAGATTTGAATTTGGCGGAGTCAGAGGATGCTTGTCGACGATGGAAATTCATCGCAACGGTCGGCCGGTTACTCTCACGAGTAAAGAATTTAAACTTCTCGCTTATCTGATCAAGAACCCGCGAAGGGTGATCTCGCGGGACGAGCTACTCAATAAAGTATGGGGATACGACAACTATCCGTCTACAAGGACCGTCGATAGCCACATCTTAAAATTACGCAAAAAACTAGAACTAGAACCCGCCGATCCCAAGCACTTTCATACGGTCCATTGCGCTGGATACAGGTTCTTGCCCTAAGTCCAGGCAGAAATATCCAGCAATCGGAGGTTCTATTTGCCTTGTTTACCGCAACGATGAAGTCCAACAGGTCAACCAATGAGAAAGACCGCCTTTCTAGAGCCATCTGGTGATGCTCTTCCTCTAGGCGATTTGGCCTGCCTCTGTTTCGTTCTGCCAGTTTGCACGAATACAATTTGTTATGCACGTATATACGTGTATCATCCGATTTATGCATGATACTGCCAAACGTAACGCCAGACAAGGTCTCTCACAAAAGCGTTCGGTTCGGGCAGTCGTCTTCGATTACGGAAATGTTCTTTGCCTCGAGCAAACGCCCGAGGATATGAAAGGTATGGCGCTCGTATGCGGCATTCCCCATGAGCGATTCTCGGAACTTTACTGGAAGCTACGGCCGCCCTACGACCGGGGCGATATCGATGGACCTGCCTACTGGACAGCGGTTGTTGGCCAGCAAGAACTGGGTTTGAGCAGAGATCAGATAGCAACGCTAATCAAGCTCGATAGCGAAAGTATCACTCGACCAAATCAAGGCGCTGTGCAATGGGCAAAGCTGCTGCACCATGAAGGCTTTCCCTTATCACTTCTCTCAAACATGCCGCTCGAACTCAGTCGCCACGTGACCAAGTCCTTTCCGAGCCTCTCTACATTTGAATACCTGATTTACTCCTGCGACTACGGGTCCATAAAGCCGGAGCTCGCGATCTATCGAAATTGTCTCGAGCTACTCAAAGCGGCCCCGCAAGACATCTTGTACCTGGATGATCGCGCTGAAAATGTCGAGGCGGCAGCTCGCTTAGGAATTAACTCCGTACTGTTTGACACCGTCGAAAAGACTGCATCAAGAGTCGAAGGCCAATTCGACATTCCCGTCCCGAGTTATGGCCGCTGTCGCCAATCAAGTTCACAGGAAAGCTGAACAAATCGGCGCCCGGATCGGTGGAATACGATTGATGCAGCAACGCAAGCCTCCAACAGTGCGCGCTCGCTCTTCTTGCATTTTCGATCATGCTCGTTGAAGGTGCGATCGCCGACAATGCCGGATGGGCGTTGGTCGGATTTACGCGCGCTGGAGCAGGTCCGGCCACGATTATTCCCAATACGTTTGCCGCTGCAGGGAACGTTGAAGGCAGAGCACCGGGTCTCCGTCGTCGCGGTCGCGTGCAATCCCTGGCCGGTTTCCGTTAAAGTAATGAGTTCCCTATGCTTGATCTGAATTTTGTGCGCGACAATTTGCCTCGGGTAGAAGAAATGCTGCGCCAGAGGGGCGCGGATCCGGCTGCCGTGCTGAAAGATTTCCGTCAGGTCGACAGCCAGCGCCGGCAGGCGATCACCGAAGCCGAGACCATGAAGGCCCGGCGCAACAAGGCTTCGGAAGATATCGCCAAGTTGAAAAAAGCCGGCCAGGAGGCGGCTGGGGCGATTGCCGAGACGAAAGACTTACGCGAGCAGATTCAGGTGCGGGAGAAGACCGCAGCCGATCTGGATGCGCGGCTGCAGGAGATTCTGTCGGGCATTCCGAACGTACCGCACGAGAGCGTTCCGGTTGGCCACAGTGCGGAACAAAATGTGGAAGTCCGTCGCTGGGGCGCGCCCCCGAAGTTCGAGTTTGCTCCGAGGCCACACTGGGAACTGGGCGCGGAGCTTGGCGTCCTCGACCTGGAACGGGCGGTCAAGCTGACCGGGGCGCGATTTGCGGTGTACTGGGATCTGGGCGCGAAGCTGGAACGGGCGTTGGCGAATTTCATGCTTGATCTGCATACGCGCGAGCATGGATACACGGAGGTTCTGCCGCCGTATCTGGTGAATTCGGAATCGATGTACGGTACGGGACAACTGCCGAAGTTTGCGGCAGATTCGTTTCGTGTACCGCATGGAGAAAAAGATCTCTGGCTGATTCCGACGGCGGAAGTTCCGGTGACGAACTTGTACCGCGATGAAGTGCTCGACGCCGCGCGGCTGCCGATTTCACTTACGGCGTACACACCGTGCTTTCGCAGCGAGGCGGGATCGTACGGGAAGGATGTGCGCGGGATCATACGCCAGCACCAGTTTCAGAAAGTGGAGTTGGTGAAGTTTGCGCGACCGGAGAATTCCTACGAAGAGCACGAGAAGCTCACGCGGAACGCGGAAACGATCCTGCAAAAGCTTGGGCTGCACTATCGCACGATGGCATTGTGCACGGGAGACATGGGGGCATCGTCGGCGAAGACATATGACATTGAAGTGTGGCTGCCCGGTCAGCAGTTGTTTCGCGAGATTTCGTCGTGCTCGAATTTTGAGGCTTACCAGGCGCGGCGGGCGAATATCCGTTACCGCCCAGAGGGCAAGAACAGGACGGAGTTCGTGCATACGCTGAACGGAAGCGGATTGGCCGTGGGGCGCACCTGGCTGGCGATTGTCGAGAACTATCAGCAGGCCGATGGGAGCGTTGTCATTCCAGAAGTTTTGCGGCCTTACATCGGGGCGGAGCGGATCACGAAAAGAACCTTCTAGCTCTTAGCTAAAAGCCAAGAGCTAAGGGCTAAAAACCGTTCGCCATTGCCAAGAGAGGAAGCGGTCACTAGACTTGCAGAGTGTAGAGATCAGTACGACGACTACGGGCGCCCCTTCCCTACCGATGAACGCCGTTTGGCGAACAATCCGCAGCTACATTCTTTGGCAGCATGAGCGTGGTACGTTGCATTACGACGTCATGGTCACGCTGATTCTGATCTTCATCTTCGTGACGCCCTACTGGATTAGTTACAACGACAAACCTGTTCCGCGCAGTGTGCATCAGAGTGATGTCGTTGTGACCAGCGATGGGCAGGGCGGGCTTCTTTACGAGATCCCCGGAAGCGCTGTTTCGCCGGGGGACGATCACTCTGTTCACGATCAATTGTTGAAGATCATCGAGCCAATTTCGGGTGCGGTGTCGATCGTGAAATATGACACGGTCGCCGACGGCAAAGGACACGTTCAGACTTATAAGGTCTTGGTGAAAAGATAGCAGCCAATGAGAAACCTCTGCCGCATTTTTGCAACTCTGCTGATGGGAGGTATGTTTTGCGGCTTTGGCGGGGCGCCCGCAGCGAATCCGGCCGAAGCTTGTCCACTGGAATGCGTCCTCAAGAAGATGGACGCAGCGGCCGTCAGCTTTCAAACCACGCAGGCCGATTTCGTCTTTAACCAGTATCAAAAAGTGGTCGACGAAACCGATACGCAGAAGGGCACGGTCTACTACCGGCGGTCGGGAAAAGAAATCGAAATGATGGCTGATTTCAAGGAGCCTGACCAGAAGTTTGTGCTGTATAAAAACGGCAAGCTTCAGATATACCAGCCCCGGATTGAGCAGGTGATGGAGTATTCGGCGGGGGCGAACCATGAAGCGATCGAGAGCTTTCTGGTTCTGGGCTTCGGAGGCAGCGGCCAGGACTTGCAGAAATCCTTCGACGTCACCTACCAGGGCGAAGAAACCATTGACAACATTGCGACCGGGAAACTGCAATTGATTCCCAAGAACGAGAAGACTCGCAACAACTTTTCGCAGATCATTTTGTGGATCGATCTGGAGCGCGGAATCTCGGTGCAACAGAAGCTGATACAGACCCAGGGCGATTATCGGCTGGCCAAGTACTCGTCAGTAAAAGTAAATGGGAAGGTCAATAACGATATATTTAAGTTGAAAACCACAGGGAAAACGAAATTTGTCTCGCCGCGGGGCTAAGTAGTTGCATCTAAAGCCAAAGAATCTTGTTCTGAAAAATGCACCTCGGGCGCTATACTGCCTTAAGAATCCTCATCGATGAGTCCACGCATGGCCAAAGTGTTCACGATCCCAGTTCCTCCGAAGCTAGGTCGCACCACAAAGAGAGAGCGTACGTCCGATCCTCGCTACGTTGACGGACAGCGGTTGCTGGTGGAGGCTATGCGGTATCTGGCCCAAAGCGACCCGGTGACCAACCGTCCGGCGATCGAACTGATCTCGGAGCACGTGCGCACGAGATTCAGGATGAGCGACTCGCCGCTGTCGTAGAGCAAGTCTCGGCTTTCATTCCAAATAACCATCGAGGTTAAGGCAAGAATAAAGGGGCGGAATTCCGCCCCTCGATGAAGCACGCTTACGATTAGAAGGCGTAACGCAAACCAAACTCCATCACGCGCGGGTTGGAATAAGTTGAACTGAAGTTTCCAAGGCTACTGCTGCTGGAGAGCGAGGTGTTGCCGTTTAGCGACATGGTGCCCACATCAAAGCGGGCCGAATTGGTGACATTGAACACTTGCCAGCTGAACTTCACGAACTGGTTTTCGGTGATCGGCCAGACTTTTGCAATGCCGGTGTCGATGTTAAGGATGCCGGGACCACGCAGGCCATTGCGCAGACCGGCCTCACCGGGATAGGCAGCACGGAACAAGTTTAACGCGGAGTTGGGATCGGAGCCGGTGATCCCGGGATTCTGGAAAACATTGGGGCCGGTCCCGCCGCTGGCTTGAGCAACGATGAAGCTGCCAGTCTTGGGACGCGCGGTGCTGATAGGCACGGCGGGAGTTTCAAGCTGGAAGTTTGTGGCCCACTCGGGGCTGAATAGAGAGAACGGGTATCCTGAAGACCAGCGCCAGAGGCCGGAGAAGGTCCAGCCGCCAAAGACTGCATTCGCCACCTTCCCCATGCTGCTGCCGAAACGTTGCCCGCGGCCAAATGGCAAATTGTAGACCCAGTTCGCGTTAACGATGTGGGTTGTGTCGAAGTCGGAGACGGCGCGATTCTGCGAGGGGAACCACGAGTTGATGATCTGGCTGCCAAAGCCGAAACCTTCAAACTCGTTGATGCGTTCGGCGTTGGATCCAGCGTCTATTGATTTCGAGTAAGTGTAATTTATATCGAACTCCAGCCCCCCAGAGCGATGACGCAGGCTGAATTGGCCGGCATTGTAGTTGCTGTTGCCAACGCTCCTCCAGGCGAAGAGCGAAGAGAATTGCGGAGAATAGTAAGCGTAAGGAGTGGGGGCCGATTGCCCGGCCAGCGTGGCGCAGGAGGGAAAACAAAAGGCATCGGCAACTTCCAGGGCAGTGGTTTCGTTGCCCGCGAAATTGCAGAACAGATCATACATCGCCTGCGTCGCTGATATTTGCGTTGTGCCTGGGATGCCTCCTGGCGTGCAGGTCGCCGTGATGTTATTTGTAGTGGACCCCGATAGCTGGCTGGAGGCCAAGCCTGCCGCGCCGGGGAAGACATTCTCCCAATATTTTGTGCCAATGCTTGCGGCGCTGATGTTCTGTATTGGCGTACCAGCGTAATACTGCCTTGCTAGCGCCTGCGCGGCCTGGAAGTATGTGGTGTTGCTTCCCGGATCGCGGAGGTTGGTGGGTTCAGCCAAGTCTTCTTCTTGCAATAGGCGATGGGCGAAGCGACCGATGTAGGAAGCTTCGAAGACAAAGTTTGATGGCAACTCGCGAGTGATCGAAAAATCGACTACGTGGGAATACGGAGTTTTCAGTTTGTCATCCAGTCCCCATGTGATCGCAAATCCACCGGGCGTCGAAGCGCCGCTTGGAGGAAAGACGGGAAAGGGACCTGTAGGCACTGCTCCGACCAGCGAGCAGGGAGGAGTGGTGCAGCCGTCATTACTGCTGGTCGGGATATTGTAAAGCCCGGAAAATCTCGCCGATCCGTCTACGGTCTGAATTCCGGCCGGATTCACCTCGGACGTAGTCAGGCCGAACGAGCCGTTCTTGTCGAAAGTATTGGTGATCCCTTCACCGAAGTGATCATAGTAAATACCATAGCCGGCGCGAATCGAGGTCTTTCCTGGCCCGCCCCACAACTTCTTTTCGAAGCCGCTCTCGCCCCTGGGCGAATAGGCAAAAGCAAAACGTGGAGCAAAGTTTTTGTAGTCGTATCCCCAATACGGCTGCTTGCCGTTCGCCTGACCTGACAGAGCGAAGCCGATGTTGGGATCGTAGACCTGGCCCTGCGACGCAGCCACGCCGCGCTGATTAAACCAGTCGTGCAGGCTGATGGTGGGTGCGACTTGGGTGCCGGTGGTTTCGTAGGGCGGCTGTAGAATCGAATAGCGCAATCCGTAGGTCAGGGTGAGGTTTGGTCTCAGTCTCCACTGGTCTTGTCCATAGAACTCGTATTCATGATCGCGAAAGTGGCGGGGAACCAACTGACCCTGCGGAATGAGGTTCAGGTTCTTATTCACTTCGTAGTTGGCGGTAACCTGGGGAATAAGACCCGCCAAGGCAGCCATGGCAAAATCATAGCTTGAGGAGAAGCCGGGATCAACCGCGGGATACATGAGATTCGGATTACCAAGTGCAACGCTATTGACGCCAAATGCCGCGGGATCGAGACTGCTACCGGTATTTGAGATACCGGAATTGCTAGTCCAGAAGACATTGGTCTCCGCCGCAAAGAAATTTTGTGCATTCGATTCCCGCAGGTTATCTATTTGGCGATAATTCCCGCCAACCTGGATGGTATGACTGCCGATAACCTTGGTGAGATCGTCGACGAAGTTCTTTACCGGGATATGGGTATTGGTGGTGGCAGTGAAGGCATTGATATCGTCCATGCCGCGGAAGTGCACAAATGGTTGGCTTTGCAGGCCTTGAAGATTGAGGAGTTCGCTGATGTAGCCGAAGTGGAAATTATTGATCAGCGTGCTGCTGAAGGTGGCGGTGTAGCCGACGGTGATGCCCTTGTTGTTATCGTGCTCCAGCTGGGCCGCCGGCTGGCCGGGGAACTGCTCCCCTCCGTCGCCGGTAATTGAAGTAGTGATATTGCGCTCGGCTTGGCGGTCGTTATTCATGATACCGCGCACAAAAATGCGGTGGTTGCCATCTTTGGTCAGGTTGTAATCCAGTTTGGCCACGTAAGCATTCAAACTTAGCGGGAGCGGCGAGGCAAAGGTGTATCCCACATAATCGAAGCCGTCGCCCACTGTGTTCGTGTTCGAACCTGGGTATTGGGGAAATAAAGCGCCCGGATTGGTGCCTCCGATATTAGCCAGCAGAGGGTTAGGGCCGGGACCTAACGGACAAGTGCCATTACCGGAGCACACGGGATCCATGTTTGCGATCTGTGCCGCGTTCAAGGTTGCTATCAGCGTGCCGTTCACATTTTGGACGTAAGGGTTGCCCTGCACGCAGTAGGTGGTGTCGGTAGTGTCGCAGGGATAGCTGATGGAGCCGATTTGCATGCCTGCGCTGGGAACCACGCGCGTGGCCTGCAAATCCTCGTGCTTGCGCTGGCCTTCGTAGGCTGCGAAGAAGAACATCCGGTCCTTGATGATGGGCCCGCCCACGTTTGCTCCGAAAGTATTGCGAACCAGGAGCGAAGGTCTGTTGGGGTCGGTCTGCTGAAGCTGCGCCGCCTTGTTGAACCAGTCGTTGGCCTGTCCAATGCTGCTGCGGTTATAGGCGTACAGCGACCCGTGAATATGGTTGGTGCCGCTCTTCGTCACCAAAGAGACTTGCCCGCCGGAGGAGCGGCCGGTGTCTGCATCGGAATTGCTCGTAGTCACCTTGAGTTCTTCGAGCGAATCGAGAGGAGCACGGATCGCGCCCTGAAATGCGGTGCCCAGGAGTTGATCGTTGTTGTCGGTTCCGTCCAGAGTGATGTTGGTCTGATCGCTGCGCGCGCCGTTCACGGAACCGGCGCGGCTGTCCGCGGAGCCGGCGATGTGCGGGCTGTTGCCGGTGAAAGTCACTCCGGTCTGCAGGCTAAGAATGCCCCCGGGATCGCGGCCCTCGAAGGGGAGGTCGGCAATCTGGTCCGCTCCGAAAGCGTGGCCCATGGTTGCGTCTTGAGTATTCACCAGAGGAGCGCTGCCACTAACCTCGACCGTAATGGTTCCACCGGTGACTCGCATATTCACATTTAGGGTGGCCGGAGTCGCGACCTGAAGTTCAACGCCATTCTGTTTCATGCTGGCGAAGCCGACTGCGTCCACTTTCAGGTCGTACTTCGCAGGTGGCAACTCAAGAAACTGGTAGTTGCCCTGGTTGTCGCTCTTGGCGGTGCGGCTGAAGCCCGTAGCCGGGTTGGTGATGTTAACGGATGCGCCAGCGATCACTGCGCCTTTGGAGTCGTAAACAGTCCCGTGTAGCGATGTCGTTGAAACCTGCGCCAGAATCAGAGTGCTGAAGGCAAGGAAAAGTCCAATCAACAGAGCAACTACACGTGCGCAAATACGCATAGAGATCTCCTCCCCCGCTGGGGCAACCGCATTCGATTTTTGCCCAGGAAAATTAGAGACGAGCACGAGACCCTGGGGACCTGATGGGCCGCTATTGTGCAACTCCGAGGCCACAATGTTCAAGCACAATTTGCAACATTTTTGGCGCGGTGAAACGTTTAAATACGGCTTTTCACATACCCCGTTCCAGATTCAGGAGGCTGTTTATGCGGGATTTCGATGGGTACGATGCGATTTGCCGATGAACAGCGCGGCCGCCGCGAGGATGATTACGGGATAGCATTCGAGAGTATAGCGGGGCTCGGGATTTTCCAGGGTTCCGAGGAAGAGCGAACGCAGGAGTAGAAACGTTACGAACAATCCGACGCCGTAGAATTCGCGCCAGCGCAGGAGTCCAGCGACCGCAGCAGCGACGTAGGCCAGATTCAGGAGGCCGAAGCCGATACTTACGGCGAGCCAGACGCCATCGTCATTGAACTCCCACCAACGCGGGTCTGAAGGCAGCAACTCGGTGCGCGGACGCAGCCACATGTCGGCAATGCGCAGAGCCGGAAGCCACATGTAATAACGCATGGGCGCGGCGTGAATGCGCGCCGCAGCCAGCGCCGCAAAGCGGGCATCGAGCTCCGGAGTTACATCGTGGTCCTGATTGTAGTCGGCGAGGAGTTGCGCGGTTTCCTGCTGTTGCGGCTGGGAATCGAAGGCGCGGCGCGGCAGACGGGTCACATCGATGGCGGAGCCGGGTACGCTCCAGTAGATTTCCTGGACGGACGTATAGTCGGCGATCCAGGTCTTGGTCCAGCGATTGAATCCCACCATCACGGGTTCGTCGGAATCGTTGGCGTAGCGTGGGGCAAGGGGCTGGAAGCGGTGCATCGTGTGCAGGTTGCGGAGAGTCCACGGAACGAGGGGAGCGAGCGCGCCGACGACGAGAATAACTCCTGCAAGAAGAATTGGAAAAACCCGAGATGCGTAGTTGGACCTTTGGCTTGGGGAAAACATTGCACGGAGAAGAAGCAAGAATAAATATGCTCCGACGGCGGCGAGGAGAATGCCGCCATCGGGGCGCAACAAGATGCAGGCTCCGATGGAGAGACCACATCCAAACCACGGGGTAGCCTTTGGCAATTGCGCTGGTAGGGGTCCTTGGTGCAGGCCGGCAAGTCCGCAGACGGCGAAATCCAGGGCCAGCGCGGTAAAGAAAATTTCCAGCGTTTCCGTAAGAACCGCGGCGGAATAGTTAGCGAGAAACGGACAGAGCGCCGAGAGCATGAGAGCGGCTTTGGCGGCGCGATCGGAGAACAGGCGGCGCGCCATATCCGCAACCAGCAGACATGTCCCCAGATCGAACAGGACCTGGGTCAGCAGGACGGCGCGGAAATTGCTCCATCCAAAGATCGCAAAAAGCGCGGCAAGAAGTGCAGGGTATCCGGGCAAGCGCGATAGCGTGGGGACAACCTGGCCCGAATTGGTGATGCCGTAGACGCCGTATTGCAGCCAGTTCATGGCAATATCGGCGTAGAGGCGCGAATCGTCGACGACTCCGGGAAAGTGGAGCAGAAATCCGAGCCGCAGAGCGAGTCCGGCCAGGATCGCCGCCAGGAAGAATCGAACATCCTTACGCGCTAGTTCCAGCACGATGAGAATATAGCGCGTGAGTCAACTTCGCGCGCACCGCCTGCATCTTACTTGATAAGTAGTGCTTTGCCGCGCGCCCTATCTGTGTCTCCTCGAGAATTGACCACTTGCCGTGAGCAGCATACGATGATCGATTAGCCCTCCATGGCCGAACCTGTTTTCTATGATCCGAAGCGCGCTCGCTGGAAGCGCCTGAGACGGCTGGTCGACGTCGTCGTCGCAGCGCTCTCCGCGCTCATTATTTTCTTTGTGTACACCACGCTGCGGGACGAGCGCCTGCCCGAATTACTCTTTTCTCCGCAAAAACGAGCCTTTAAGGCGCTTAAAGAGAGCGAAAAAGAAAAGTCGCGCGACCGTCAGAAGAAGTTGGCCGGCCGCACCCACCGCAAGTCGAAGGTGCCTGCTTCGGAAGTGAAGCTGAATCAAGAAGAAGGAATCCGGGCGGCGTTTTATGTTCCCTGGGATGCTGCCAGTTTTTCTTCCCTGCGCGACTTCTCCCGTCAGATCGACTTGCTCTATCCCGATTGGCTGCATGTTCTTACCCCGGACGGCAGGCTGCAGGCGGTGGACGATCAGACGAATAAATTTTTTGATGTGGTGCAAAACAATCACGTGCGTCCGGTTGATGACCGAGTCATGCCATTTCTCAAGGCAACAGACTCCAGCATGGAAGTCTTTCCCATGGTCAACAACTTCAACGGCACGGATTGGGTGGGGGACGTTACGGGATTTCTGAACGACCCGGAGGCGCGAGCCGTTTTCCGCAGGCAGGTGAGCCTGTTTCTTTCTTCCGACCGCTTTGGCGGGCTGATGGTAGATTTCGAAGCCTTCCCCAGTTCGGGGCAGAAAGGTTACGTCGCACTGTTGAACGAACTTGCCTCCGACTTACACGGGCGGGGGATGAAGCTTTACGTGAGCGTGCCTGCGCACAATCAGGAGTTCGACTACGCCGCGATCTCCGCGCCGGCCGACGGCGTGATCGTGATGAACTACGACGAGCACTATCCGGGGGCCGCAGCGGGCCCGGTTGCTTCGCAGGACTGGTTCGTCGACAATCTTAAGTTTGCCGTGAGCGTGATCCCGCGGGAAAAACTGATCTGCGCGATTGCGAACTATGGCTATGACTGGGTGCTGAAACCGAAGAAGGGCAAGCTCCCGCCGGACGCGAGGGACAGTTCCGTAAGCGTCCAGGAAGCGTGGCTGGCTGCGCGTGATTCGGATGAGGACATAACCTTTGATGACGACGCGCTGAATCCGCACTTCAGTTATCTGGATGAGCGCGCTCTCCGCCATGACGTCTGGTTTCTCGACGCGGTCACGGCGCTCAATCATATGAGAGCAGCGCAGACTCTGGGCATCCAAACTTTCGCATTGTGGCGACTGGGTGGCGAGGACCGTTCCTTGTGGCGCGTCTGGGATATGCCTGGCGACGCCGGGGCCGCCGACAAGTTGCGCGACGTGCCTCCCGGCCAGGACGTCGACATGGAAGGCCAGGGTGAAATCCTTCGCATCGAAAACCGTCCGACTCATGGCACTCGCGATTTCACCATTGATGCGAACACAAAACTGATCACCGACGAAAATTTCCAGAATTTACCCGAGCCCTTTCGGGTGGGACGTTACGGGTACAGTCCCAACCAAGTCGCGCTCACTTTCGACGATGGTCCCGATCCGGAGTGGACGCCGCAAATTCTTGATGTGCTGAAGCGCGAAAACGCTAAGGCTACGTTTTTTCTGATCGGCATACAAACCGACAATTTCTCGAGTATTGCGAAGCGTATTTACAGCGAAGGACATACGGTGGGGAATCACACCTTCACCCATCCTGACGTCAGTAACATTTCCTCAACCCACCTTAAGGTGGAATTGAATCTTACGGAGAGGCTTTTCGCCAGCCTGATGGGGATTCGAGCCAAGCTGTTGCGGCCGCCCTATGCAATTGACGAGGAACCGGACACGGCCGACCAGGTAAAGCCACTCGAGTTCGCACAAGATATGGGTTACATCACGGTCGGGAACAGGATCGACCCCAACGACTGGAGCGACAAACCGCGGCGGCACACGGCCGAAGAAATTTCTTCCTACGTACTGGCGCACTTGCCGCCTTGCGGGCCCAACGATTTGCGCTGCGGCAATATCGTGCTGCTGCACGATGGTGGCGGAAACCGCGAGGAGACGGTTCGTGCGTTGCCCATGATCATCGAGGGGATTCGTGCGCGCGGGTATTCGGTGGTCCCGGTCTTTCAGTTGTTCGGCAAGTCGCGGGCCGACATAATGGCCCCATTGAGCACGGGGGAACGCTGGGCTGCACGCCTTGATGGGCTGGGCTTCTGGCTCTTCGAGGCGGGCATCGTGTCGATCACCTGGATATTTTTCCTGGGCGATCTGCTCATGACCGGGCGCCTTCTTTTTATTGGCGCGGCAGCCGTCTACGACCGGTTGCAGGAGAAGATCTTCGGCAAGCCAACCGAAGTGGCTTCATACAAGCCGAAAGTTGCGGTACTCATCTCCGCCTACAATGAAGAGAAAGTTATTGTGCGTACGATCCACGCCGCGCTGAACTCCAACTATCCCCATTTGCGCGTGATCGTAATCGATGATGGGTCGAAGGATCGCACTCTTGAAGTCGCGCGTGCCGCTTTCGCCGCGGAGGAAGACGCGGGGAAAGTTCTCATCCTGACGAAGCCGAACGCCGGCAAAGCTGAGGCGCTCAACTTTGGCATTGAACATATTCAGGATGCCGAACTCTTCGTGGGCATTGACGCGGACACGATTATTGCCGGAGACGCAATTTCGCGTCTGGTGCCGCATTTCATCAACCCGAAAGTCGGCGCGATCGCGGGCAATGCCAAAGTAGGAAATCGCGTGAATCTGTGGACGCGCTGGCAGGCTCTGGAATACATCACCAGCCAGAACTTCGAGCGCCGCGCGCTGGATGTTCTGGGCGCGGTCAGCGTGGTGCCCGGGGCCATTGGGGCCTGGCGCGTCTCCGCCGTTCGAGAAGCAGGCTGCTATCAGATCGATACGGTTGCCGAGGACGCGGATCTCACGATGGCTTTGTTGCGCCGCGGTTACCGCGTGGAATACGAAGACATGGCCCTGGCTTACACCGAGGCGCCGACCAATGCGAATGGCTTGATGCGCCAGCGTTTTCGCTGGTCCTTCGGAATCCTGCAAGCCGTTTACAAACATAGCGGAGTGTTCGCGCGCAAAGGGGCCCTGGGCTTTGTTGCGCTGCCGAACATCGTAATCTTCCAGATCCTGCTGCCGCTGGTATCGCCGCTGATCGACATTATGTTCGCCTTCGGCGCGCTCTGGTATGTTGTCCAGAAACACTTCCATCCCGACTCGACGGATCCTGCAAGCTTTCACAAACTGGTCGCGTTCTTTTTTGCGTTCCTGGTGATTGATTTTCTGGCATCGGCCCTGGCATTCGCGCTGGAGCGCCGCCGTCCGGACGACAAAGAAGACCCCTGGCTGTTAAGTCAGGTGTGGCTGCAACGCTTCGCCTACCGCCAGTTGTTTTCCGTGGTGCTTTTCAAAACTTTGAAGCGCGCGCTGGAGGGCCGCAGGTTTGCCTGGGACAAGCTCGAGCGCACGGCTGCGGTAAAGTACGTTCCGTCGGAGAATCGGGATCGGGTGAATGTGCCGTAGGCTGCTTTGTGACGTGCGGCTTGCAGGTTAGCGGAATATCAACTGCGCAAAGTCCGTAAGATTCCGCCGCCAAACCATCCAGGTATGCGCGCCCGGCGTTTCAATCTCGGTTTGCTGCACGCGCTTGGTCTTCAACCATTCGCGCAGGTTGCGGTTAACCGTGATCAACTGGTCCTCGGTGCCGCACGCAATCCAGAGCAGATGTAGTTGCGGATTCGCTTTCACATCGAGAGCAGGAAAATCCTTATCGAAGTCCTCAGGAATGCCGCCCGAACTGAAAGCACCAATCCAGGAAAACCTGTCGAGGTTATTCAAACCTGTGAGCAAAGATTCCGAGCCGCCCATGGAGAGTCCGGCGATGGCGCGCGAGTTACGATTGCTGTTGACTCGATATTCAGTTTCGACGCGCGGCATGACTTCGGTGAGGAGCTCTTCGGTGAACTTCCTGAAGTTTGTTGCGCGCAACTCGGTGTCGCTCCACCCCTCCCGTCCGATGCGAACAAAATCCATCGTACCGTAGCCCAGGGGCATTACGACAATCATCGGCTTGGCTTTGCCTTGCGTAATCAGATTATCGAGGATCACATTGGCGCGGCCGACGGCGGTCCATCCGCTGGCATCGTCGCTGTAGCCGTGCAGGAGATAGAGCACCGGGTATTTCTGCTGGCCCGTCGTGTCATATCCCGGAGGCGTGTAGATGTAGTAGTCGCGATTGTCCTGCGCGACCTCGGACTTGTAATAGTGATGATGAATCACGCCGTGCGGAACATCGTTTAACTCCCAAGGGAAAGACGAGGGCCCGGGCACATGCACGAAGTTCGCCGGGGAGAGCAGATTGGGCACCAGTTCATAGTTTGAGGGGTCGAGCAAGCGCACGCCGTCGGCGACAAACGTATAACCGTAGTAGTCGGGCGCGAGGGGAACCGTCAAGCTCCATACTCCTTGATCATCTTTCTGCATTGCTTCCGGCTCGGCGCCTTCGCGCGCAAGTTTTACTACTTTGGAATTGGGCGCCCGGAAGCGGAAAGTTACAGTGCCGTCGGAATATACTTCGGGAGAAATAACCGGGTCCGGAGGCGCAGCAGGTGGCGAGGATTTAGCGGCTTGAGCTGCGCTGAAATCTGCGAGAAGCAATAGCACTGAAACCAGCTGAAGGAGAGCCGAGGGGAATCGCATTAAAATTCTCCGCAACAATAAAAGCAGGGCTAAGGATTTTTCCCAGCCACTTCCAAGCGAGTCTCGGCTTTCTTTTGCGCGGCTAGAGCCCGCTCCACATCAACGTTTGGATCGCCGCTGGTGAGCAGTTTTTCGGCCCGCTCTTTAGCTTTGCGAGCACGTTCCACATCGATCTCGGAAGGACGTTCAGCGGTTTCGGCAAGGATCGTGACCCTGTCCGGCAGGACTTCTGCGAATCCCCATGCTACGGCGAGTTTTTGCTCTTCCGCACCGTTGCGAAAAGTGATTTCGCCGACTGCGAGCTCGGTGATAAGCGGCGCATGGCCCGGCAGGACGCCCAGATAGCCGTTCTTGCCGGGAATCTGGACTTCCTCTGCCGCCGTGTCGACTACTCTCTTTTCCGGCGTGACGATCTCGAGTTGGAAGGTATCTGGCATAGGATCGGCTTCGGGATCTTGCTGGCTAAAAGCCCGAAGCGCGCCTTTTACGCGGCGGCTTTCATCTTCTCCGCAGCTTCGAGCACTTCCTCGATCGGTCCTTTCATATAAAACGCCTGCTCGGGGATATCGTCGTACTTGCCTTCGACGATCGCTTTGAAGCCTTTTACCGTGTCGGCGATCTTCACATAGCGTCCCGCAGCGCCGGTAAATTGTTCGGCGACGTGGAACGGCTGCGACAGGAAGCGCTGAATCTTTCGTGCTCGCGCGACGGTAAGCTTCTGATCTTCGCTGAGTTCGTCGATACCGAGAATCGCGATGATGTCCT
>Ga0210389_10001818_pt1 | contig 17127 bp, 9 predicted proteins | sample IncBWH28OmetaG_FD_160127 | JGI IMG/M metagenome (GOLD analysis project Ga0210389, IMG submission 160127) | Forest soil microbial communities from Barre Woods Harvard Forest LTER site, Petersham, Massachusetts, United States - Inc-BW-H-28-O ...
GACGCGCGCGGTGCGAGGCTTGAAGGAAGTGGGCTGGACATCAGTGTCGGTATAGACCATTCGTTCCTCTATAAGTCCGGTGAATGTTGCTGGTTTTCAATGAGTCAGTCGCGAGTCACGAGTCTCGACTAAAACCCACATCTGATCCCTGGTGGTTCGTAGCTCGCGGCTCGTAACTCGTTGCTCGCCACGTATCTCTAACTTTTTCCCGCGGTTTTCGGCTCCACGTGCCCGCCGAATTTCTGGCGCATGGCGGAGAGCATCTTATCCGCGAAGGTGTGCTCCTGGCGCGAGCGGAAGCGGGCGTAGAGTGCGGCCGTCAACACTTCCGCGGGAACCGCTTCTTCGATCGCCGCCTGGATGGTCCAGCGTCCTTCGCCGGAATCCTGCACATAGCCGCTGTACTCGGAGAGCGTCGGATTTTCTACCAGAGCCATCGCCGTGAGATCGAGCAGCCAGGAACTGATGACGCTGCCGCGCCGCCAGACTTCCGCGACGTCGGGCAAATTGAGATCGTAGCGAATGTTAGCGGGCAGGTCTTTGCTGGTGGCGTTCTTGAAAATGTCGAAGCCCTCCGCATAGGCCTGCATGATTCCGTATTCGATGCCGTTGTGCACCATCTTCACGAAGTGGCCGGAGCCCGACGGACCGCAGTGGATGTAACCGTCTTCTGCCGTAGAACCGGCGGCGCTGCGCTTGTCGAAGCCGGGCGTGCGTAGGATGTCACCACGTCCCGGAGCCAGCGTTTTGAAGATTGGGTCGAGCCGCTGAACGGCCTCTTTGGGGCCGCCGATCATCATGCAGTAGCCGCGTTCGAGTCCCCAGACGCCGCCGCTTGTGCCGACGTCAACGTAGTGAACGCCCTTGGCGGCGCACATTTCAGCGCGGCGGACGTCGTCTTTGAAGAAAGAGTTGCCGCCGTCGATGATGGTGTCACCTTTTTCCACACGGGCGAGAAGAGTCTGAACAGTCTTTTCAGTGGCGTCGCCAGAAGGAACCATGACCCAGGCGGCGCGCGGCGCCGTTAGTTTGCCGACGAGGTCGTCGAGGGAGGTGGAACCGGTGGCGCCTTCGCCGGCGATTTGTTTAACCGCGTCGGGGCTGAGATCAGAGACGACGAGTTGATGGCCGCCGCGCATGAGGCGGCGCGTCATGTTCGCGCCCATGCGGCCGAGGCCTACCATTGCGAGTTGCATTGCTTCTCCTTAAATGAGCTGCGAGCCTCGGGCCGCGAGCTTCGAGCAACCCAATCCTTCCGAGCTCGTAACTCGAAACTCGTGGCTGGCGGCTATGACTACGGCTGCTGAATGAGTTCCGCTAACTTTTTCAACCCCGCTTTCACGTCGCTGCCAATATGCACGCGGAGCGCCCGGCGCTTGCGCTCAGCCAGGACTGCGAAGTCTCCTCGCGCCTGCGCAGCTTTTACTGTGCCAAAGGTATATTTCTGCTGCGGGACCGGAAAATCATTCGCATCGTCGCAGGTAATTTGCAGAAAGATTCCGCTGTTGGGGCCGCCTTTGTAAGCTTGCCCAGTAGAGTGCAGGAAACGCGGGCCGAAGCCGAGGCAGGTGGCTACGCGCTTCGTGTCGCGGACGTTCATGCGAATCGCTTGCAGCAACGCTTCGTGCTCGGCGTTCATTTGAATGTAGGCGAGCACGGCGAAGTAGTCGCCTTCCTTGATGCGGCCAAGGTGCGCGCGCAGGTAATTTTTCAGCGAACGATCGGAGCCGACCACGGCCGCTAGATCCGCGGCGTTCTTATCGTCGGTGAAGAGTTTGAAGCCTTCCGCCTCGAGAAGCGGAGTTTCAGCCGGCAGTGAGCCTTTCGCTTCGTACTCGGTCGTCAGCTTTTTGGTTTCGATTTTGCTCGCTTCCACGTCGGGCTGATTGAAGGCGTTGATGCCGATGATGGAACCGGCTACCGCCGTCGCAATCTCCCAGCGGAAAAATTCCTGGCCCAGGTTGTAGATGTCGGAGACGGCGATGCGAACAACCGGCTGTCCGGCTTTTTCGAGGGCCGCGACCTTTGCGTCTTGACTTGAGTCAGAGTCGGCGGCGAGGCGAAGATACGCAAAGATGCGGTCTTTTCCATAAACCTCGGGTGCGCCCAGTGCTTCGCGATCAACCGGAATGATGCCCTTGCCGATTTTGCCGGTGGATTCTGCGATGAGCTGTTCGAGCCACGCGCCCAGATCGTGAATGCCCGGAGATGTGACGAGCGTGATTTTGTCGCGGCCCTGCAGGTTGGCCGCGCCGAGAATGATGCCCAGCATTACTCCGGGATTTTCGGCGACCGGAACGGCCGCGGCACACGCGTCGACCATTTGCTTGGTTTGCTCGAGAAACCTGGCGGCATCCATGCCCATAACGGCGGCCGGAACCATCCCGAAGTTCGAGAGAGCGGAGTATCGACCGCCGATAGAAGGCAGCCCATAAAAAATGTGCCCGAAGCGATCGCGCTCGGCAACGCCTTGCATCTTCGAGCCCGGATCGGTAATGGCGATGAAGTGGCTGGCAGCCTTGTCGCCGATCGTTTGCTGCACGCGCTCGAAGAAATACTGTTTGTAAATGTTAGGCTCGAGCGTGCTACCGGACTTGCTGGAGACGATGAACAGAGTCTTGGCAAGATCGACTTTGCTCTCGATGCTCTTGATCTGCGCTGGGTCGGTAGAGTCGAGAATGTGGAGGCGCGGAAAGCCGGGTGCCTGCGGGAACGTGAGCGCGAAAACTTCGGGGCACAGACTGGAGCCGCCCATGCCAAGCAGAAGAATGTCGGAGAAGCCGCCGGCCTTTACTTCATTCGCCAACTCTTTCAGCTTGGAGACATTGGCCAGTTGGTCGTCGACGATGTTGAGCCAGCCCAGCCACGAACACTCGTCTTGATTGGTCCAGAGCGAGGCATCGTGCTGCCAGAGTCGTCTTACTTTTCCGTAGGCGCGCCAGTCGCTAAGGTTTTTTTTTACGGTCTCGTCCAGGCCCGCGGGAAGTTTCGCACTCTGCGCATTTACTGCCTGAGTGGCCGGGCGATGCGTATTTCTCTCAACTGCCTCGAGGAGTTTGTCGAAAGCCTCGGCGAAAAGTTTGACGCCGTCAGCGGTCAGCTTGTCGGTCACTTCTTTCATCGAGATGCCGGCGGCCGCCAGGTCCGACATTGTTTTGCGCGCGCCATCAAGATCTTCGGTAAGACTCTGGCGGGGCTTACCGTGATCGCGGAACGCTTCAAGCGTGGCGGGCGGCAGCGTGTTGACCGTGTCGGGTCCAATCAGTTCTTCGACGTAAAGTACGTCGCGATAATTCTTGTTCTTTGTGCTGGTGCTGGCCCACAGGACGCGCTGCGTCTGCGCGCCCTTGGCCGCCAGTGCCTTCCAGCGGGGAGTCGAGAAGATGTGCTGGTAGGCTTCATAAGTGAGCCGGCCATTGGCAATCGCCACTTTGCCCTGAATGATTTGCAGTTTGGTTTTGCGCACGGGATCGGATTCGGTCTTGAATTTCTCGGCGGCCAGCGAATCGACCAACGAGTCGATGCGGCTGATGAAAAAGCTGGCCACGCTGGCGATGCGGCCCACATCGCCGCCGCTCGCGGCGAAGCGCTCCACTCCATCGATATAAGCGGCCGCTACTTCTTCGTACACGTCCTGAGCGAAAAGCAGTGTCACGTTGACGTTGATGCCTTCGCCGATCAACTGCCGGAATGCCGGAATACCCTCGGGCGTGCCAGGGACTTTGATCATGACGTTGGGGCGAGCGACGGCGGTCCAAAGGCGCCGGGCCTCATCAAGCGTGCCATTCGTGTCTTGGCCGAGGTAGGGCGAAACTTCCAGGCTGACATAACCGTCGCGGCGCTTGGTGCTCTTATATACCGGCGCCAGCAGGTCGGCGGCGTCCTGAATGTCGCGGATCGCGAGCATCTCATAACGGCCCTTGGCATCGAGATCGGCGCGGCCGGCGAATGAGTCCAGAAAATCCTGGTATAGTGCGGATTCACCAATGGCCTTTTCGAAGATCGAGGGATTGGATGTCATGCCGCGCAGGCCGTCTTCGTCGATCAGGCGCTGGAGCTCGCCGCCTTTAAGGAGATCGCGGCGAATGTAGTCGAGCCAGATGGATTGGCCGAAAGTCAGGAGTTGCTTCAGTGGGTTGACGGCCTTTGCGGTTTCGAGAGTGGATACGGGATTCATGACGATCTCCTGAACTCAGCCAAGCCGAAGATATCTGCCTGACGTTAAGAAATGATTACTTTCCGGCTAACTCGCGCGCTTTTTGCGCGACTGCCTCGACGGTGAAACCAAATTTCTTCTGCAAATCCTTCAGCGGCGCGGAAGCTCCAAAGCTTCGCATTCCGATTACGTAACCCTTCGGGCCGACGTACTGCGACCACCCAAGGATGGCCGCTTGCTCAACGGCCACTCTGGCCGTTACATCAGGCGGAAGCACCTGGTCGCGATAGCTCTGATCCTGGCGATCAAAAATATCCCATGACGGGAGGCTGACCACGCGAGCGCGAATGCCTTCGGTTTTCAGCTTCTCGTAAGCATCGATGCAGAGATAAACTTCGCTGCCGGTGGCGATGAGAATTACCTGTGGCCTGCCGCCTTCGGCGTCGGCGAGAATGTAGCCTCCGCGGGCCACGCCTTCCGCCGAAGCATATTTTGTACGGTCGAACGTGGGTAGAGCCTGGCGCGTCAGAATCAGCGCGACCGGTTCTTTCTTCAACTTCATAATTATTTTCCACGATTCGATGACTTCATTCGCGTCGGCCGGACGCACCGTGATGAGGTCCGGAACGGCGCGCAGCGTAGCCAGTTGTTCGATCGGTTGATGGGTTGGCCCGTCTTCGCCCACACCGATGGAATCATGGGTGTAGATCCAGATGGACGGGATCTCCATGATCGCCGACAAGCGTATAGCCGGCTTCATATAGTCGGAGAAGATGAGAAACGTCGAGCCGTAAGCACGCAGGTTCGAGAGCACCATGCCATTGACGATCGCGCCCATGGCGTGTTCGCGAATGCCAAAGTGAAAGTTGCGGGCGTTGTAATTGCCCGGCTCAAAGTCGCCGACGCCGTCGAAAGTCAGGCGTGTCTTGGTTGATGGATAAAGATCGGCCGAGCCCCCCATCAGCCACGGATCATTCTTCGCAATAGCATTCAGAACTTTCGCCGACGAATCGCGCGTCGCGAGTCCCTTGGCATCGGGCGCGAAAGTTGGAAGCTCCTTGTCCCATCCGTCAGGCAGTTCCCGCTTGGTCATGCGCGTGAACTGGCCGGCCAGGTCGGGATATTGCTCGCCATACTTCTTGAATTGCGCATTCCACTGGCTGCTCATTTGCGCGCCGCGTTTACCAATTACGTCGCGAAAATTCTCGCGGACTCCGTCGGGCACAAGGAACTTGGCATCTTCGGGCCAGCCATAAGCTCGCTTAGTGAGTTTTACTTCTTCTTCGCCCAGAGCCTCGCCGTGCGCTTCCTTCGAGTCCTGACGGTGCGGAGAACCATACCCGATGTGGCTGTCGACGATGATGAACTTGGGCCGGTCGGTGACACCCAAGGCCCAGCGATAGGCACTGGCCAGCGCGTCGAGATCATTCGCGTCTTTCACGTGATTGACGGCCCATCCGTAGGCCTTGAAGCGGGCCCCGATGTCTTCGTTGAAGGCCAGGTCAGTGTTGCCCTCGATGGTGATCTGATTGTTGTCGTATATCCAGCAGAGGTTCGCAAGACGAAGATGGCCGGCGGTGGACGCGGCCTCGGACGAGATGCCTTCCATCATGTCGCCATCGCCGCAGAACGCCCAGATGTTGTAGTCGAAGAGTTCGAAGCCGGGCCGGTTGAAATGCGCAGCCAGCCAGCGCTCAGCAATCGCGAATCCGACGCTGTTGGCGACTCCCTGGCCAAGCGGTCCCGTTGTAGTTTCCACTCCGGTCGTTAAGTGGGACTCAGGATGGCCCGGTGTCTTGCTATCAATCTGGCGGAATGCTTTGATGTCGTCAAGCGAGACGGCGGGTGTGTTCGTGACTTCGCCTTTTGCGTTTACCTCTTGCACTCCTGTTAGGTAGAGCAAGGAATAGAGGAGCATCGAGGCGTGGCCGTTGGAAAGGATGAAGCGGTCGCGATTCGGCCAGTGCGGATCGGCAGGATCATAGCGCAGGAATTGCTGCCAGAGGCAATAGGCTACCGGCGCTAGCGCCATCGGTGTTCCGGGATGGCCTGAATTTGCCTTCTGCACCGCATCCATGGAGAGGGTGCGGATGGTGTTGATAGAAAGTTGATCGAGTTGCTTTCCAGTGGCGACTGCCTGGTCACTCACTGCCATTAAGGTCTCCTCGCAAGTCAATGTGACTTGCCTTTTTTAGATGAAGTCGGCGGCGATTTGATGCCGAGGTTATGCACAAGCGTTTTCCCATTAACTTGCGGACGGCAGGTATCCGCGATTCAGAACCTAATTCTACACGTTCGAATCGGGTCATTGCTCCCGGGCTTGACCCCGGAAACGGCGAAAAGGATATGACCCACCGGAAGTACATAAGGTCGTTGGGAGATCACTACGGTCGCACCCAGATCCAATCCAAGAATTCCTAAGTCAGATAAATGCGGGCTTGCGTGGTGCGATGCTGGAGCGTGGAGGCCAGAGAGTCGATGTCGACAGGCGAGACATTCACGATGGCAGGATCGAGAATGGGAAGGCGATTACTGCCTACGGCGTCCCGGCGGACCTGGATAAGGAGCGCTTGCAACGCTTGTGGGTCGTACTTTTGGGGCGCCATCCGGATCAGTTCTTGCAGTGCCGCTCCCACTGACATTCGGGCGCGGTACGGGCGCTCAGAGGTCATGGCGTCGAAGGCGTCAGCGAGCGCGATGATGCGAACGGCACGTGGCATCTCGTCTCCGTGCAGTCCGTCGGGGTAGCCGGAACCGTCGGCACGCTCATGATGCCAGCGTACGATCTCGGGAATTTGCGGCCAGGGAAACTGCACGTTGCTGACGATCAGGTGGCCGACGGTCGTGTGATCGCGCATAGCGCGGGATTCTTCATCGTCGAGCGATGAGGGCTTGGCAAAGAGGCGCGTATCCACCGCAACTTTGCCTATGTCGTGCAGATACCCTGCCGACCGGAGCGGCGCGACTTCGCCTGGTTCCATACCCAGCGCTTCACCGATGGCCTGGGCATAGCGGCCTACGCGCAGCGAATGACCATGAATGTTGACGTGCTTTACGTCGATGGCGGTAGCGAAAGCTTCCAGGGCGTTGTCGTAAAACCCGTGCAGCGAAGCGAGCAGGCGGAGGTTTTCAGCAACCCGTTGCGCCAGAGTCTGGCTGAGCGTGTGATTCTGGATCGCCAGGGCTACGTAGCTGGCGATCATTTCCACGGCCGCGAGCGCGTCTTCTTCATAGGTGGCGTCGCCGGAGCGGCGGCCCAGGGCGATTGCTCCCACCAGTTTGCCGCGAACCTTTAACGCGCAGATGCAGCGGAAGAGTTCGGGTGCTACGTTGCCATTGGAACTCAGATACGCGTCGACATTTGCGCTGTTAAGAGCGACCGCTCCCACCGAGGCGGTGAGCATGTGGATGTGTCGGGGAAGCAGGCGGATGATGGCCGGGTCGGGGATGAGGGCGAAGCCTTGCGCGTCCAGTGAGCTGAGAAATGCAGGGCGTTCGCCAAACGAGAACAGAACAGCTTCCCGCGCGCCCGCTGCCTCCATAACGGCGGAGAGAATGGCGCGCGTGGTTTGGCGGAAATCACGGTCCGCCGTCAGTTCGGGGCCCAAATCGGCCAGGGCTTCGACTGTGCGAAGTAGCTTTTTAAGATTCGATCCCAGCAATGCCGTAGCGAAGCTTGCCAGTAACCAGAGCGCTAACAGCGTAGCATCGGGGGAACGCGGAAATTGTTGGTTAGTTTGATGCCCGACTAAGGTGCCAATCTCCGCGAAAAATCTAGGTGCAAAGCGAGATGTTGGGGCGGCGGGCAGAGGTGTAGAGACGGGGGCCTGCCCCATCTCGCGCCGCCCGTGAACCTGCCAGGTGAACGCCTCCCCGTGAACTGTGTTTGAATAAGAATGGAGGGCCGTCGGGCCCCAAAACTTTGGAGAACGACCCAGTTGCGTAACGGCCTCAACCTGCCTGTGTTGGAGTCACGCGTTTGCTACTGGCCGACCACGCGCTTTGCCTTGACAGGCGCGGGAAGTTGGCTCATACTCCGGTGCAATTACTACTCTCGCCACTTCGGTTTTCGCTTAGCGCGTTTTGGCTTAAGCCAGTCAAATTCCTACGAATTGAGAGTACAAGTGTGTCAGTAACCCAGGCGCGGCACATTCCTTCCGACACAATTTCAAGCAGCGGCCCCGGTGTGGATGCGGCCGCTTTCACAACTTTTTCTCAACCGAGCGGCGGTACGAATGAGCCGCATGTCCTCTCCACGCTGCGAGAGTTGGTAGCGGGGGGAGAGCACCGCCTCGACCCGATGCTTGGCGCAATTGCGGACGCTGCCTTGCGTTTGACGAGCGCTACCGGCATCGCGCTTGCCATGTGGAAGGATGGCGCGATGGTTTGCCGGGCGCGCAGCGGGGAAACAGCTCCCCCGTTGGGCGCGCAGTTGAGCGCGGACAAGGGAATTTCGGGTGAATGCCTCCGAACTGGCAAGACCCAGCACTGCATCGACACCGAGAAAAACCGGCTGGTGGATGTCGAAGTCTGTCGAACGCTGGGCCTCCGTTCGATTGCCGTGCTGCCGATTCGGGGATGGCGCGGAGTTAACGGAATTCTGGAAGCATTTTCAACCGAGCCGGCCGCCTTCCGTCCGCATCATTTGGCGTTGCTGGAGCAACTTGCCGGGCTGGCCGAGAAGGCTCGCGCCGCAAAACCAGTGGGTGCTTCGCCGACCGCGATTGTCGCGGCCGCCCCGGTGGTGGCTCCAGTCGAGAAGCCGGAACCGACGGGATTCCTGCCGGCTTCCGATCGGTTCGTCGATTTTGTGCGGGCTTTGGTTGGCAAGCGGCCGCTGGTGCTGGGTGCAGTGGGGCTAGTGACGATTGCGCTGCTTGGTTTGGTGATCTGGCTGGGCTGGCGCGGGAATGATGGGAGCGAAAGCAAGGTTCGCGTAACAGACCCATCTTCGGTGTTGGCTTCGAGCCCGGCGTCGAGTTCGGTTGTGTCTACTGTCGGAAGTCGAAGCGATGTGGGGCCTTCGGATCATGCTCTGCCGAATCATGCTCTGCCCAACCATCCGTCTGATCAGCGTGTGGCTGGGCAGCATGTGCCCGATAACGATTCTGTGTGGAAGCCGAATCCGGGGGGACAATTGTTGGATTCGAGCGGTAAACCTTCGGCGGCGCGGTCGGTGAAGAATGGGTCGGAACTCGATGCGGCCGAGGCCCAGAAGAATAAAGCCGCGCGGACTGCTTCGGCCATCGGCGTTCCCAGCGCGACCACCGCTCAGCAGCCGGTGTCAGGATCAAATTCAGGATCAAGTTCCGGATCGAATAGCGCTGTAGCAAACATTTCCTCTCCTGCGCCGCACGGAGACGAGACCGCTTCACTGGGGCCACCGCCTTTAGCGGTCGAGCAACCCTCGTCGGCGCTCACTGGTGTGCTCTCCTCGAAGGCAATGATGCCCTCGCTTTCCGCGCGCGTCTCGGAAGGGATTTCAGGCGGACAGTTGATTCATCGCGTGCCGCCCGTCTATCCGCTGCAGGCCAAGTCGCTGCGCATGGAAGGCAAGGTCGTGCTCGACGCGATGGTCATGGAGGATGGCAGTGTAAGCGATTTGAAAGTTGTGCAAGGGCCCCCGGTGTTCACAGCTTCAGCCCTGGACGCCGTGAAGAAGTGGCGCTATAAGCCGTTCGTGCTGAACGGCAAAGCGGTGAAGAGTCCAATGCGGATTATGGTGGACTTTAAGTTGCCGGACACGCGGTGAAGCTATTTAGTCATTGAACCATTTAGTCATTGAATCATTAAGACGGGTTCACCTGCCGTCCCCATGAGCAGTCCAATGACTAAATGATTCAATGACTAAGTGATTCAACGTCTAAATCGTCTTCTAGACTCCCACCGGGAACGGCTTGCTGTGTGCCTCTGAACTTACCTGCAGTCCCGCCAGTCGGCCCTGAAGCAGCGACATCAAACCCGTGCACCAATACCCGATCACAAAGAGCAACAAAAACGGCACCGTAAAATAGTTCTCATTGTCGATCGCGTAGTAGACGGTAGATGCGAAGTAGCATCCAATCGCCAGTTCAATCCACGGCACCCATCCAAGCCGCTTGCGATACTTCTTGAGGCCCACCTTGTCTTTCTTCGATTCGACGCGGTACTTGGGAGTGCGCGCAAAGGCAGTTTGCTTGCCGACCAGCGCCTCCAGCACCGCGCGCGTGTTCGTGATGGTCAGGCCGATGCCGAGCGCCATGAGCAACGGCAAATAAAGCAGTGAACGCAGCCAGCTCTTGGGAAATAATTCCTTCTGCGAAACGAGATAAAAGCTGGAGATAGAAAACGTGGACGCCATAAAAAGCGGCAAGTCGATATAGAGCATCTGGAACCATCCCTGATAAAAGCGAATGACCATTGCCGGAAGCAGAAGCACAGACAGCACAATCATCAGCGGATAGCTGAGGTTCGCCGTGAGGTGATACCAGGCTTCAACTTTTTGGTGCCGCGAAGCGTCGCTGGCGAATACTTTGGGCAGAATTTTCTTTGAAACCTGGATCAACCCTTTAGCCCAGCGCGCCTGCTGGGTTTTGAACGCGGTCATCTCAACCGGCAATTCGGCGGGACATTCTACGTCCTGTAAGTAGAGGAACTTCCATCCTTTCAGCTGCGCCCGGTATGAGAGATCGGTGTCTTCGGTGAGCGTGTCGTGTTCCCACCCCCCGGCCTCGTCGATTGCCTGGCGGCGCCACATCCCCGCGGTCCCATTGAAGTTAAAGAAGACGCCGCTGCGCGCGCGGCCCGAGTGTTCGAGCACGAAGTGCCCGTCGAGAAGGATGGCCTCAACCTGCGTGAGTAGCGAATAGCTGCGGTTGATGTGCGTCCAGCGAGTTTGCACCATGCCAACTTTTGGGTCCGTGAAATGGTCTATGCACTTGAGCAGGAAGTCTGGTGGCGGAACGAAATCGGCGTCGAAGATGGCGACAAACTCACCCTTCGCGGATTTGAGGCCCGCTTCGAGAGCCCCCGCTTTGAATCCATGGCGATTCTCGCGATGAATGTACGTGACCGGGTTGCCGAGCGCGGCGTAGCGCTCGACCAGACCGCGAGCAACTTCCACGGTCTCGTCGGTCGAGTCGTCTAGCAATTGGATGTCGAGCTTTTCGCGCGGGTAGTCGAGGCGGCAGATGGAATCGAGCAGTCGCTCGACAACATATTGCTCGTTGAAGATCGGCAATTGCACGGTAACGGGTGGCAGTTCGTCAAAGCGCGCGGGCGGCTCGGTCGTCTTATTTTTCTTGTGTTTGTAATAAAGATAAACGAGCCAGTAGCGGTGGCCACCGTAAGCCGCAAGGATGATTAGAACGATGAAATAAGGAATCAGCAGCGCAAGGTCGAAGGCATTGACCTGATAGAGACCCTGAAAAGTCTTGTCAAGAAAGTGCTGGCGGAAATAGGGCCCCAGGCCCTTGGAGGCCAGAAGCAGTGCGAATGATGCGACTCGAGGGTGGATCAATGCGAACAGAAGCATGAAGATTTAAACGAAAAAGCCAGAGCCTGCATTGTAACGGAATCCGCACCGTAGACGCGTCAGGCCCCCCCGGCAGCGCCCTCAGCGCCAATTGTCCCCGACCGAACTCAGCTTCAGGTTGGCGCTCTGATGAGCGCCCTCCTCCACTTTCACCGTCACGCCATTCATTTCCTGCGATTTGAGAAAGTCGGGGTCGCGGTAGATATCGTCGCTCACATCCTGCCAGGCGAATAGCGTGTAGGTTCCGGGCGCGAGGCCGCGGATGGCAAAGCGGCCGAACTGGTCGGTCGCGCCGTCGCCGAATCGCTCCGGAATTTTACGGTACTTTTCTTCCGGCACGGCCACCACTTGGACGTTCGAGACCGGCCCGTCATTGCCTTGCTGGTCGCGGTCGGTAACCACGCCCTCGATGATTGCTCCCTTCATGCTGACGACCAGGTCAAGCACCGCGGGTCCGCTCAGTGCGAACGAGTCGTCGACATAGGTTGTTCCAACGCGCGTCGATTTCAGGAAAAAGCTGTCCTGCCCACTCCCGCCATAGAGCCGCAGAATGTAATTGCCGGGGTTGACGTTCTTCCAGTTGAAATTTCCCTGGCGATCAACCTGCGCATTCTCGCCAAATGAATCCTGGGACATGAAGAATTCAGAGTCATCGCTGACGTCGGCCAGTCGGAGATTCACGGAAAATTCCGAGAGATCGACGGAAGTCTGAGCATCGGCATGAAGACGACCCGATAGAGCGAAAGCCGGCATCGGCACGAGCTTCAGACCGTCGGCATCCGCCGCGGCGATAGTGACGTCCTGGCGCGCGCTGAGCACCGATGACTCCGCGCTAGCGTAAGCCTTCAACACATACGATCCGGGCGAGGCGCCATGGATTTCGAACGCGCCATCCGAGCCGACTTCGCCGCCGAGCGCGGAATCTCCGGCTTTGGAAATTAACTCGACCGTGCCCCTTTGCCCGGGAAGGAGGCCCGTCACGATTCCGCGGACGCGATAGGTTCGCGTGGGGACGAGCGTCAGATTAACCGGCATTTCGTCCCCTGCCTTAAGCGCAATCAGCGAAGCCTGTGAGCTGTCGGTTGTGCCGGGATAGTAAGTGTTCACATAGCGCGTCTCGGGCTGCGCGTCTGATGCCGGGGATGCACCCTTGGCGTGTGGGCGCTCGTAATCGCGCGAGTCGGGCGGTGGCATGGCGACGACCATGTATTGTCCGGTGAAAAGTCCGGCAACCCGGTATTCTCCAAGATCGTTGGTGGCGGCAGCGCCCACCGAACCGCGCTTAGCCTTGCCGGGCACCTTCTTTTCAACGACGACTCGAACGTTCGACACAGGGTCGCCATCCTCATCCATAACGCGGCCCGTAATGACGGCTGTCGACAGCATGTGAAACACGAGATCGTCGAGCGGTTTATCGGCTGGGACAGTGATGACGTTGACGTCGGCGCGATGCCCGCGGCCGTTGACCTCGGCGAATCCGGTCTTCTCAAAGAAGACACGGTAACGGCCGGGAGTAATGCTGTCGATGCGAAAGTGGCCGTCAGTATCGGTGGTGGCGCTGTAGGTGCCATTCTGATGCTGGTCTTCCGCCACCGCCTGCACCAGGACTTTCTTTAGGGGATGGCTGCCTGGCTCATCGACGATGGTGCCGGCCAGAGTGCCGGTATTCGGGGATGCGCCGGAATTCTGCCCCAAGGCAACGATGGCACTGCCGAAGACGCAGAAGAAGGCGCAAAAGATGAGAGACAGAGCGCACTTCATGTGGTTAGAACGACATGTGGTCACGACGGCAGGTGGCGAGGACGGCATGTGGTTAGGACGGACCTAGCGTAGAGACGGGGCCTGCCCCGTCTCAAGGCCGCGGACGAATCGAGAGCCCAGCGCGAGCCATCCGAATCAATTCAAAAAATACTGCCGGTAGAGCGTGTCGCGCTGTGCTGGACGGAAGCCCGCATCCCGTATGATGCGGCGCAATTCTTCTTCGGTTGTGCAATTGGTGACGCCGGCGGCGCGTACTACGTTTTCTTCAATCATCACCGACCCCACGTCGTTGCCGCCGAAGCGCAGTCCCATCTGGCAGACTTTCAATCCCTGCGTCACCCAACTGGATTGCACATTCAGAAAATTCGAAAGATACATGCGCGAAATGGCAAGAACTTTCAGGTACTCGACAGCAGTCGCTTCGTCCCAGTGGCGGCCGCCGAGAGCGGTGTTCGTCGGCTGAAAGCTCCACGGGATAAAAGCCGTGAAGCCGCCGGTCTCTTCCTGCAGCCGGTAAATAGCTTCGAAATGGTTGACGCGATGTTCCAAAGTCTCACCGACGCCGAACATCATCGTAGCCGTGGTGCGCATGCCGAGCTGGTGCGCGGTGCGGTGCACCTCCAGCCAATCCGCGGTCAGGCATTTCAAGCGCGCAATCTTGTAGCGAACCTCGTCGTCAAGAATCTCCGCTCCGCCGCCGGGGATCGAGTCGAGGCCTGCGTCGCGCAGACGGGCGATGGTGTCCCGCACGCTCAGGTCGCTGTATTCGGCGATAGCCAGAACTTCCGACGCGGAGTAACAGTGCAGGTGAATCTTTGGAAAGCGGTCCTTGATGCCGCGGAGCATGCGCTCGTGCCAGTCGATCTTGAGGTCCGGATGCAACCCGCCCTGCATAAGCACGCCAGTGCCGCCGAGTTCAAGAGTCTCGCGGATCTTCTCGTAAATCGTATCGAAATCGAGGATGTAGCCCTCTTTCGCCGCAGGCCCTTTGAGGGGGCGGTAGAACGCGCAAAAGGTGCAGTACTCCGTGCAGAAATTTGTGTAATTAATATTGCGATCGATGATGTAAGTAACGGTGCCTTCAGGATGCAGACGCCGGCGAACGGCGTCGGCTTCCATACCAATGCCGATCAGGTCGTCGGAGTTAAACAGGTCGAGCGCTTGTTGTTTGGTCAAAGACATCGTTACCCCATGCAAAATGCTATTTTACCGGGCAAACACCCGTCAACGCGAACTCTCACGCCACGCGGGGCCGCACTCGCGGCTTTGGATCGGCGGCTGACGACTTGTCGGGCTTCTGCCTGCGCCTGTATTCATAAAGTCCATACAATCCTCCCAGAACTGAAAAGGCGATCAGCGCGACCAGCACCGGCCGATAATACCGATCGAAAAACGTAACAATGCTCCGTCCGTACGCATACCCGAGGTAAGCAAGGATGATGTACCGGAGGCCGCGCCCAACGGTCAGAGCGGTCAGAAACTTTCTGGTGGGGTATTGCAGCGCACCCGCTGCCAGTAGCATGGGGACAATCGGGAATGGCGGCGGAAGGAGTGCAGGAATCGCGACCGATGCGAATCCCCAGCGTTCAAAAATTGCATACACCTTCTTCACTTTTTTCTGCGAAAAGCGCTTTTCCAGCGTTTCCTTTCCGCCTTTGCGAGCCATACGGTAAGTGAGATAGCCGCCCAGAACGGAGCCAGCCGTCGCCATCATGGCATAGTAGAGCCACGGTTCGCGACGGTGGGCAGCCAGCAAGATCGTCACCACATCCGTGCTGCCTGGCAGGGGAATGAATGAGTTGTCGATCAGCCCCAGCAGAATCAGGCTTGGCCCTCCGAGGTGAATCAGCCACCGGAGCATGCCTGTCGTTGCGGTCGCGGACGTCGTGTGGGTGGTCGCATGGGCCGCGGTCTTGGCAGCGGACAACGCGAAGATCGAGGGCGGACCCGTCATGGTGATTAGAGGCAGCATTCAGGCGTGCAGATGCAAGACGATTGTAATCCTGTGTAATGGATGGCCGGTGAATTGTGTAGCGCCGGCGTCCCGCGACCACCCCGACTCGCCTGATCGACTGAGCGATCGCTCCATCGCAAAACCCGAGCGCCCGCCTTCGGCTTGACTCAGTTTTGGTCCGCTTGTAGCTTGCCTACAGGTTTCTCGTTTCGGGTGCGTTCAAAAAAGGAGAGAGAATGTCAGGTCGTCGATACGCTTCGGTGCGGTTGTCTTTATTCACATTTATGCTGGTCCTGACGGCGGGCCTTTTTGCGCAGAGCAAGCCCGACGGCGCGGATTACGACGTCAAAGCGCACTACACAAAATACGAATATCGCATCGCGATGCGCGACGGCGTGCACCTGTTCACGTCAGTCTACCTGCCAAAAGACACTTCGCAAAAATATCCCTTCCTGATCGTGCGCACTCCCTACAACGTCGGTCCTTACGGCGTCGACCAGTATCGCAAGCGCCTGGGACCGTCGCCCGATTTCGACAAGTCGGGATACATCTTCGTTTATCAGGACGTGCGCGGCCGCTACATGTCGGAAGGAACTTTTGTAGAGGAGACCCCACATATCGACAAGAAATCGAAGCAGGATGTCGACGAATCGACCGACCTTTACGACACCATCGACTGGCTGTTAAAAAACATTCCCAACAACAATGGCGACGCCGGAATGTGGGGAATCTCCTACCCCGGTTTCTACGCCGCGTCGAGCATGATTGACACGCATCCGGCGCTCAAGGCGGCCTCGCCGCAGGCTCCGATGGTTGACCTTTTTATGGGCGATGACGCCTACCACGGGGGAGCGTTCATGCTGTCGGCTAACTTCGATTTTTACAGTTCGTTCGTGCCCCAGAAAAATCCCGAGCTTCCGCCGAAGAACTATGTCGACTTCGACTATGGCACCAAGGACGGCTACGACTTTTATCTGAAGGCGGGGCCGCTCGCCAATTTGCGAACCTATCTGAAGGGCAACACCGTTCTCTGGGACGACCAGATCAAGCACGACACCTACGACGATTACTGGAAGGTACGAAACCTTGCACCGCACTTCAAAAACGTTCATTGCGCGGTGCTGACGGTAGGCGGATGGTTTGACGCCGAGGACTTGCAGGGGCCATTGAGTGAATTCCGCGCGATCGAAAATAATAATAGTAAAGACAAGAACGATCCCGAAACCTCGAACACGCTGGTGATGGGACCGTGGGTGCACGGAGGCTGGGCGCGCCTGGATGGCGAACGCTTAGGGCATGTGGAATTTTTCTCGGACACGGGCGACTACTACCGGAGGAACATTGTCTTTCCATTTTTCGAGCAGCACCTGAAAGGCAATGGCGACGCAAAGCTTCCCAAGGCTTATGTCTTTGAGACGGGGACGAATGTCTGGCGCCAATATCCGGCATGGCCGCCGGCAAATGCCCACCAGAAGACCCTCTACTTCCACGCGAACGGCATGCTCTCGTTCGATGCTCCGGCTACAGAGACCTCACCCTTCGATGAGTACGTGAGCGATCCGGCGAAGCCCGTCCCGTTTGTGAACTATCCGGCGGAAGATGTGCCGCAGGAATACATGGTGTCGGACCAGCGCTTCGTCAGCGGACGGCCGGATGTTTTGGTTTATGAAACACCGGTGCTTCAGGAAGACGTGACCGTCGCCGGACCAGTATCACCGCGGCTGTTTGTTTCCACCAGCGGGA
>Ga0210389_10001819_pt1 | contig 17126 bp, 13 predicted proteins | sample IncBWH28OmetaG_FD_160127 | JGI IMG/M metagenome (GOLD analysis project Ga0210389, IMG submission 160127) | Forest soil microbial communities from Barre Woods Harvard Forest LTER site, Petersham, Massachusetts, United States - Inc-BW-H-28-O ...
GTCTTTGCGGCCTGTCGCGGCGCCGAAATTGTGGGCATGGCAGGATTCTTGGGCCGAGAAGGCCAGAAGGACGCTCACAAGGGTTATCTCTGGGGAATGTACGTCCGATCTGACACGCGAAATGCCGGCGTGGGGAGGAAGCTTGCGGAAGCGGTGATTGAATATGCGCGGCAGCACGTTGAAATCCTCCAACTGGACGTCGTCAGCGAGAACGAAGCAGCTCGACGGCTTTATGAAAGTCTGGGCTTTGTGGAATACGGAATCGAGCGCAATGCATTGAAGCAGGGCGGCCGCTATTATGACGAGGTGCTGATGGCGAAAGACCTCACGGCTGATGAAACTGATTCGAAAGCAGACGCGCTGTGATGTTGCGCGAAACGGCCGGACTCCCTACCATGTAAAGAGTGAAGGAATTCAGACCACATCTACTGCTACGCAATGCTCATGCGATGACCATCGCGGCGAATTTCTGGCCGCGACCGGTCCCGCTGCTGCCGCGCGGCGTGCCGCGCTCGTTTGAGACGGAACCTGGCACACAGGTTCTGGGTCAATGCCACTGGCAGCAGAATCCGCGCGAACGCCCCACTTTGGTGGTGTTGCACGGGCTGGAGGGTTCGTGCGAGTCCGGCTACATGCGCGGGACCGGAGAAAAGGCCTGGATCGCGGGATTCAACGTGGTGCGTTTGAATCAGCGGAATTGCGGTGGCACTGAGAAGTTGAGTCCAACGCTGTACCATTCCGGATTGAGCTGCGACATCCACGCTGTGCTGATGGAACTGGCCGCGCGCGACGGTTTGCCCGAAATATTTGCCGCAGGTTATTCCATGGGCGGCAACCTGGTGCTGAAGATGGCGGGGGAAATGGGCGGCGCGCCACTGGCAGAGTTGCGCGGCGTAGTGGCCATTGCGCCGGCGCTCGATCTTGCTGCTTGCGCGGATGCATTGAGCAAACCGCGCAATTTCATTTACGAGCATCATTTTGTGACGCGCCTGAAGCGGCACATGCGGCACAAGGCTAGCTTGTATGCGGATTTGTATCCGCTGCATGCGGTGCCCGGCTTTCCGCGGATTTCTAGCGTGCGCGAATTTGATGATGTGATTACCGCGCGTTATTGCGGGTTTGAAGATGCCAGCGATTATTACGCGCGCTCCAGCGCGTCGCGGGTGGTTTCTGAAATTCGCGTGCCCACGCTGATTATCGCATCGAAAGATGATCCGTTCGTGCCGTTCGGGCCATTTCAAAGCCCGGCGATTCTCGACAACCGATGGATCACGCTGCTGGCTCCGGAGCATGGCGGGCATTGCGCGTTTATTTCGCAGGAAGACGGGCCAGAGCGTTTTTGGGCGGAGGCGAGGATTGTGGAATTTTGCGTGCGCCATTCGGAATTAGTGACCGCAACCGGCACGCCGCACGAGACCGAGCCGAAGCACGTTCGTGCTTAGATTTCAGACCGCGCTACGCTATGCGATTGGGGTTTCGAGAGATGGCTGAAATCCTGGCGTAAGCAATTGCGCGGCACCTGATTCGGAAATCACCATGTCGTCTTCGCAGCGCATGCCGTAATCACCGACAACGTAAATTCCGGGCTCGTTCGAGAATGTCATTCCCGGCTTGAGAATCGTGGTATTTCCGTGGACGAGGTAGGGCGATTCGTGGCCGTCCATGCCGATGCCGTGGCCCAGACGGTGCGAGAAATATTTATAACCAGGGCCAAATCCGGCGTCGGTTATCACTTTGCGCGCGGCATCATCCACCGAGCCACATTCGTGACCGGCGACAGCGGCGACGAGCGCCGCGTTCTGCGCGTTGCGCACGATTTCGAAAGCGTGCTGAAGTTTTTCGGGTGGCTTACCTAGAACACCCGTTCGCGTGACATCTGACTGATAGCCCTCGACGGTCGTGCCATCGTCAATCATCACGCCGACGCCTTCGCGCAGAACCTGCTCTTCGCGCGAACCGTGGGGAAGGGCAGAGGACGGCCCGAAAAACACGGAGGCTTCGCCCTGCAAACCCATGCGGGCGTAGCCGCGTGCCGCAAGGTCGGAGACCTCGCGCTGCGTTAGGCCTTCGCGCAACGAAGCGAAAACCGCTTTGTACACATCGCACGTCGCCGAACAGGCCAGGCGCATCAATTCCAGCTCGTGCGCGCTTTTTTGTGCACGGCAGCCGGCGGTGATGGGGTCGCCGCTGGTGTAATCGAGTGAAGTCGCGGCATGCCGCAGACCATCGTAGAAAACGTAGCGCGTGGTGGCTTCGACGCCCACTTGTCCCGTGCGGATACCGCGTTCGACCAGCCATTTTTCGATGATGGGGTACGGGCTTTCGTCTTCCTGCCAAACGCGGAGTTCTATCGGCCAGCGCATCTGCTCGTGCAGGCGGCCTTCTTCAAACGCCGGGGCTACCAGGAGCGGATCTCCTTGCCGAGGAACCAGAAAAGCGAGGATGCGTTCGCTGGGCCACCAGTGGATGCCCGTGTAATAGACCAGCGTGGTTCCGGGAGTAACGTACAAGGCCTCGAAGCGCGGTTTCGAATCCGTCATCAACTGCTGCGCACGTGCGACGCGGGCTCGCAGTTCTTCGGCGCGAATTGGTTTCACTCGATCGCCGAGGGGCTTCAGAGCGTCGAACGCAGGCGGCAGTGGCTCCCCGGAAGATTGCGCTGAGGACCGTTGAGCGACTGCGGTTCCGCGGAAGACTGCTCCAGCCGCAACGCCGCCCGCTGCGACGGCGGCGGTCTTGAATAGATCGCGCCGGGAAAACTTCATGAAACTCCTAACGATAGAATCAGTGAAAGTGTGAAATCAGTACGGCGTCGGTGACGGCACGGCCGTGAGCGTAGATAATCTGTTTCCCGTCCGGCGATAAAGTGTACGCACCCCACTGAAAATCAGGACCGAGGTTCATCATTTGCTTGGCTGCCGCCGGCGCGCTTCCTTGCGCTCCAACGGGTTGAGCCCACAGGCTCACTACTCCATCTTTGTTGACGGGATACAAAACTGCGCGACCATCTTTTGTCCATGCGAGTTTCTGTCCGCCGTCGCCATTGAGAGCACCTTGCACTTCCTGCGGCAGGTCATAGACGTTGCGAATTTCCCCTCCGTCCATGCCGACGATCGCGAGCTTGGGACGCTTGCCGGGTTCAGGCTGATAGGCGCATGCCAGAGAGTTTCCGTCCGGCGAGATCGCTGGAGCGAACAATTCCGCTTTGGAGATTTCGGTCGGTGTTCCGCCGTCGACTCCAACGCGCATCAGGTGAGTGGAATTGCCGATGACAGCAACATAAACGACAAATTTTCCATCTGGCGAGCAACTGGGATGCACGGCGATCTTGCCGGTGCTGATCTGAGTGAGGTTCGATCCATCTAGGTCCGCGCGCCAGATGGAGCTGCTGTCCTTGCCACGGCCCATGCCGAAGACGAAGTGCTGGCCGTCTCCGCAGCTGGAGAGCCAATTTGGACTCACGACTCCGGGCGCGATGTCGTGGACGTTCGATCCATCGGGCGACGCGCTGGCGAGTTGGATGGTTCCCGATGTGTAGTAGGTGTAAATGATTTTGTCGCCGGGCGACCAAACAATGCCTGAAATACCGTCGGCACGGCTGATGCCGCTGGAGATTTGGCGTGGCGCCGAGAAGGAAGTGGAGCTGCCGAAATTGGCGAGCCACAAATTGCCGGTGAGCGTTACCTGCGCGGTGGCCAGGGCGGAGCCGTCAGAGGTGATGCTTGTTCCGCTGTAGAAATTCAAATCGTTGGTGATGCGGCGAACTTCAGCGTCAGGATAGCTCAGTTCAAAAAGCTGTGCGTTGAGGGAAGTCTTGGCCACGCGTGCGTTGAAAAGGAGCGCCGAACCGTCCGGAAGCCAGGCCATTTGATCGGGGGACAGCCAGTCCGTCGAGCCGAGACGCGTTTTTGTTTTGGAGTCAACGTCCACGATCTCGACGGCATATTTGTCGAATTCGCCGGTGGGATTGTCCGCTACGGCGATGTGCTTGCCATCCGGAGACCACGCCGGGCCATTATCGGAAAAATGGGGCGGATTGGTGAGAACCAACAGCGGCTGCTCGCCGGTGCCGTCCGAGTTTGCAATCAGCAAGTAAGAAGTCTTGGTCTTACTGGCTTGGCGGACGAACACAAGCTGTTTTCCGTTGGGCGAAAAACTGATGGGGCTATCCACGTCCACAATCACCTGGCGCGGTGCGCCGCCCAGGGAAGGCGCTTGAAACAAGGTGCCGACGCCAACCGATTCGTCACGTTTGACGAAATAAAGATAATTGCCGTCGAGCGTGAAATTTAATCCTTCGATCTCGCCGGGCGAACCCAGTTCCACTTGGGCCGTGCTTCCGGTGGCGAGTTGGCGAATCCAGATGCCATGGCTGCCTTTTTCATCCGCGACGTAGGCGACCCACTTACCGTCCGCCGAAATGGTGACGGAATGGATGTTGCCTGTGGAGGTGATCGGCGAAATCGTCATTTGTGAAAAGGAGGCGGCTGGTTCGTGGTGGTGCCCGAAGCGATCGTGCAGTGCGATGGCGGCTATCGCGCCGACGGCGACGAGAATAATCACAGCTGCAGTGATCCACAAACCCACGCGGCTGCCACGATCTGCAGCGACGGTCGCAGAGCCAGCGGTTGACGACGGAACCGGAGTCGTATGCGAAGCGCTCGTTCGCGCCGCGGCAGTGCCCGAACCAGGGTTTGCCGTCGGGCTGACCGCTCCCCATGCGCCTGACGAGCCGCTAGGAGCGCGAGAAGAGTCGGTGTCGCGTTTCAGGCGTTTCAAATCGCCGCGCAGTTCCGCAGCGGTTTGGTAGCGCAAGTCGCGATCTTTTTCGAGGGATTTTCCGATGATTTCTTCTAACTTGGCAGGAAGCATCGGATTGAGCGAGGTTGGCGAGGCGGGCGTGCGATTCAGAATGGCGTCGAAAATAACCGCCGAGGTATTGCCGTTGAACGCGCCCTGACCTGTGGCCATTTCGTAGAGCACCCCGCCGAGGCTGAAGAGATCGGTGCGCGCATCGAGTTCCTCGCCGCGGGCTTGCTCCGGCGACATGTAGGCAACGGTGCCGATCGCCGAGCCGGGGCTGGTGAGGAAGAGATTGTCGCTGGTCGGCTGAGTAACACTGTTACCCGCACCGACTGCTTCGCCGACACGCCGGGTCGCCGTCTGCTTGGCCAATCCGAAATCGAGGATTTTTGCCTGCCCGCGGGACGTGATGAAAATATTCGCGGGCTTGATGTCACGATGAATGATGCCACGGGAGTGGGCGGCATCGAGCGCATCGGCGATTTGCGCGCCGAAATCGAGCAGGGCATCGGTCGCCATCGGCCGGCCGCCAATGCGCTCGCGGAGAGTTTGCCCCTCGAGGACTTCCATCACCAGATACGGGCGTCCGTTTTGCTCGCCGACGTCGTAAATCGTGCAGATCGCAGGATGATTCAGCGCAGATGCGGCGCGGGCTTCGCGCTGGAAGCGTTCCAGCGAGGCCGGATCGCGTGCGAGGTCCGCGGAGAGAAATTTGAGCGCGACCTGACGGCCCAGGCGCGTGTCTTCCGCGCGAAAGACCTGGCCCATGCCGCCGCTGCCGAGCGGTTCAAGAATGCGGTAATGCGAAATTGTTTCGCCGATCATCGTTATGTTTGCGCGATTTTATTCGCACAACATCGTAAACAACTGCGCGCGATGGCGCAAGGAGCTAAAAGAGAGCGGATTCGGGCCTGGCGAAGAAAATAGGAAGGACGACAGTCTTTTGGCGTAGGCCGCCATGTTTTGATTTAGGCGAAAATTTCTGCAACTTTTGCAAAGGGCCTGGGTTTCACTTCGCAGCAGCAAATCGGGCTCCGGCCCCGGCGATAATCGATTATTAATCTAAGGAGAAATTCAAATGGGGAATCCTAGAGCTATAGGTGTGTTCGTTGCATTTTTTGCCGTGCTGGCGCTTTCCAGTTGCGGGGGCGGGGGCATGGGGATGGGAACCACTTCGACGCAGGGACAGGCCTCGATTTACACCGTGGGAACAGATGCTCCCTTGCCGAGCGTAGTTTCATGTGAGGTCAACGTAACCGGAATCACTTTGTTCAACGGCACGACGAACGTGAGCGTGCTGTCGCAGCCGCAAATTGTGGATTTTGCGCAGCTCAGTGGTTTGCATCAGTTGCTGGACCTCACCTCCGTGCCGACCGGCACTTACACTTCGGCGACCATTACGATTGCGTCGCCGGTGATCGGGTTTATTGATACGTCAGTGAATCCGCCGGTGGTCAATACGATTAACGGGACGCTTTCGCAATCGAGCGTGACTGTGAATTTCGCTAACCCCGTGATGGTGTCCGATGCGGATCTGTTCGGCCTGCACATGGAATTTGATTTGCGCAAGTCGTTGCAGACCGACGCGAACGGCCAGGTTACGGGCGCGGTGAATCCGGTGTTTGAAGTCGCGTTGTTGAATTCGACCGACTCGCAAGTTTCGATTGATGATTTTCACGGCGGCGTGGTGGGCGTGACCGGCGCGAACACGTTTACGATCCAAGGGCCGCACGGACGCCAGTGGAACGTGACGACGAATGACAACACCATGCTGGACGATCCGAGCACTGCGGTTAGTTCGTTTACGACCAATACCATTGTGGAGGTTTCGGGCACGCTCGATCCGGTGACGCATGACATTGACGCGTCCGAGGTCGAAGTCGTCTCCAACAATGGTTTCTTCATGGGCGGTTTATTCACTAGCATCCGTCCGCCATCAGGTCCCGCCACGCAAGCGGATTTGTACGTTCGTGAATTGTTGCCGGCGATAAACGGAGTTTCAGACGGGCAGATTGAAACGTTCGATTTGAACGGCACGGAAAAATACATGATCGAGCACATCAATCTGCCGCTCACAACGCTGCTCTTCAACAATTCGGAATTGGCGGCAGGACAGCGCGTGGGCATCGGTGGAGCGCTCAGCTCCACGAACGGAACGAGCACTCTGACGGTTCACCGCGTGGTGCTGCGGCGTCAGGGACAGGCGGGAGGCTGGGTCCCTGGTAGCACGGTGGTGCAGAACAACAATGCCGGCACGTTCCACTTGAACGATCGGTGGACGGCGGGTGTGTTGCTGCCTCAGCCTCTGACCGTGATGACGACGAACGATACCAACTTCATTAATTTGAGCGGACTCGGCGCCCTGCAAGGGACGCAGCCGATTTCGATTCGCGTCGTTGGATTCATACTGATCAATCAAGCGACCGGCCAGCCGGTGATGGTGGCGCGTTCGGTGGAGGAACTCGCATCATAACTATACATAAAAGTGATACCAGGTCATAACCGTCGCAGAGAGGTTCTCGACGACGGGCCACGGTCCCGCTCCACCTCCAGTGGGACCGTGGCATTTTTATTTTGCCTTGCAGTTGAGGACGCCGGCGCTACAATCCCGCGCATGGACAAGCCTGAGAGTTTCCCGCAGTTCTGGACGTTCTATGTGCTGGCGCACCGCCAGCGCCTCACGCGAATTTTCCATACCATCGGAACGCTAGTGGGATGGTCGCTACTGATTGCCGCGATTGTGTTGCGCCGGCCGTGGTTTATTCTGGCGGCGTTCGTTGTGCCATATGCGCTGGCATGGTTTTCACACTTCTTCGTCGAGCACAATCGCCCGGCGACTTTCGGGCATCCGTTGTGGTCGTGGCTGGCGGATCAGAAAATGGTGGCGATGGTGCTGGCGGGGAAGATGGAAGCTGAGGTGCAGCGTTGCGCTTCTACTGAGCGCGCTGGAACTGCGGCATAAATGCGGGTGAATGGTGCTTTGCATCGGCTGCGGGACTGACGTTCCTGCGGCCGGCCGTCAGTGTTCCAGTTGAGTCGCGACGACCTGCTTGCCGCGCACTTTGATTTCGATCGCCAGTGGAGGCCGTACACCTTGGCCGCTGACAATCGCTCCGCGGACCGTTCCATTCGGGCCCGATCCATAACGTGCGAGGTCGAACACCGCACGATTGCAAGGATCTCCAACCATCGGATGATCCGCATGAAAGCCGTAATCGTGTTGCAGCTTACCAAGGTCGGTCACATACTCTAGTTCACACGTTCCGAATGGCTCCCGCAACGAAAACCCCCAATAAACGCCGCTGGGAAGGTGGACGACAACCGCGGAGAGATTATCGGCAGTTTGCGGATCGTGAAATTCGAATCGTTTCGACGACCAGGGCTTAGCGAGTTCCGCAGTCGTGGCTACGGGCCCGGGTCCTACGACCAAAACCACAGCTGGCTGCGGTGCCGCTGCCGGCGGAAGATCCACAACAGGTGCGGCGACAGGGATTTGGTCTGGTTCGGTTTGCGCACCAGAATGCTTCCACAAAAACAACGCGAGTGATGCGAGTCCGATAGCGATCGCAGCGATTGCCAGCCACTTTTGCGCGGGGATTTTTTCGGCCACGGCTGTGGGGCTGCGAAACTGTGATGTTACCGGGCGCGGCGGTTCGGCTACGGGTTTGTAACGCGCCGGGTTACCGGTAACGCCGGGTATGTTCGGCTCTTGCGGCTTGAATGGGTCTTGTTCTTTAGGTTTTTCAGACACGATGAACCGCTCTGTGGTAATCCTCAGCTTGATTTGGTTTGCAGGAATTTGCAAGCAGGGTGATGCCTTATACGTTAATGGCTGCGCAGCGAGCACGTGCGCGAGACGCCGTCGCGATTTCGCGCAGACGTGAAATTTAGCCGAGGCGAAAAAGTTCAGGCTGGATGTTCGACGCGCACGGAATGGTGCGCAACATATTCGTGGAGATTTGCGAGGATGAGCAGCAGTTCGAGCATACGATCGCGTTGCTCTGGTTGTGGTTCGTCGGCGCTCTCTTCCAGATTCTTCACCGTCGCGAGTGCATCGGAAAGCAGCCATTCCAGGCTTTCTTTGGACAGCGGCGACCCTTCACGGCAGCGCGAGAGAGCTTGATCGGTGCGCAAAAAGGCCTCATCGAGAAAATGATCCAGGCAAAGTTCTGTGCGGCTGAGTGCCGGAGGTGCCGGCTTGGCGCACCCCGGACGAGCGCAATGGACGGATGCGGCGGCTTTCATCCTACACCCCTGATTCTCGATCGGCTCCTGCCTCGAGATTGGGGAGAGAGTAGCACAGAATTTTTGCCCGCAAGTTACGGTGAGTTGTAAAGGATAACAACACTGCAGTCTAGCCGGGACACACGCCGAGAGACGCGCGAGGCGGGACATCGCCTGCCACCGAAGGCCAATCGCCGCCACGCGCGTCTCTTTGCACGTCTCTGCGCAGAAAATCCCTAACGGATTTGAATGCTGCCCGAGCTGGTGCTGAGTTCCACCGTCGGGCCGCCGCCTCCCACTTTTCCTTGCAGCTCGCGCGGACTGAGTTTACCTTGCACTGCGATTTCGCGGGTCGTGTCAATGCTGCCGGAACTGGTGCGCGCCACTAAATTGAACGCGGCCTGCTGCGGCAACTCGACGCTTACGTCGCCTGAGCCGGTGTGCAAACGCCAATCGCCAGTCGGGTCACCTTGTGCGGTAATGCTGCCGCTTCCGGTTTGTACTTTCACCGCGCCCTTGGCGCCTTTGATTTCCACATCGCCCGAGCCTGTTCCGATTTCCACGTCGCCAGCCGCCGTCTGTTCGAATTTCACACTGCCGCTTCCGCTGGAAGCGGTCAAAGCTCCAGCGATTCCGATTGCGCGAATGCTGCCGCTGCCAGCCGTGGCGCGGGCCGCGCCGTGAATTCCGTTGAGTTCGATCTCTCCCGATCCCGTGCGCGCATGTGTTTCGCCGCCGATGTTGCTGAGGCGTACATTCCCGGAACCGCTGCTCGAGTCCACCGGGCCCGCGATGCCGCCGACAACTTGGTCGCCCGATCCGGATTCGGAGTGCAGCTTGGTTTGCACGGGCACCACAAGTTCGTAGCTGATGGAGATATTGTTCTTCCAATCGTGATTTTCAATGTGGCCGACGCGGATGGTATTGCCGTTTTGCTCGATCGGCGGATTTGCTTCAATCTCGTGGATGCGCTGTTCGGCATCAGCGCCAAACCAGCCGTGATTCGCGTGGATGCGGCCGTGAATCTCTACCGTGCTGGAATCTCCCGTGCGCACAGTGATCTCACCGGAGCCGGTCTGGACGTCCAGATCTGCCGCGCCCGTTACGGTGAGGGTGCGATCAAAATGGCCGTCGTCGCTAGCCTGCGCGGGCCGAGCGGCCATCGTGGCGGCGAGGCACAACATCAGCGCCAGCAGTACGGGAAAAGTACGCGTACGAATTCTCATCTTTCATCCTCCTGAGCAGATTGGGCCGAACTCGGATGAAGATACGCAGACGCCGCAGGAAAAGTTCCCAAGCGCGAGTGGGGGATGCCTAAGCCGCTTCGCCGTGGCACTTCTTGTACTTCTTGCCTGAGCCGCAGGGGCAGGGATCATTGCGGCCGACTTTCGCTCCGGCGCGGGCCGGCTTGGGAGCTTCGACGGGCGTGTTGCCTGTCTGAAACTGCATTTGCTTTTCTTGGCGGCGCTGCTTGCGCTCGATTTCTTCAGGAGAAAATTGCGAAAGGCCGCGCGGCACTAACGGTTTCTGTGCGGAAGGCGCGGCGGGCTGCGCAGCTGCTGCCGCAGGTTGCTCGGCAGGACGCACGAGAAAGAGGAAACGAACGGCTTCGGTATCAATGCGATTCATCAGTTCATCGAAAAGAATGAATGCTTCCTTCTTGAATTCCACCAGCGGGTCTTTCTGTCCGTACCCGCGCAAGCCGATGCCTTCCTTCAAGTGGTCGAGAGTGAGGAGATGGTCTTTCCACTGGCCGTCCACCACGTCCAGCAGTATGTGGCGCTCCAGCCAGCGCAGCGTCTGCGCGCCAAAAAGCGCTTCCTTTTCTTCGTAGCGCGCGCGGACCTTTTCGATGAGTATTTCGCCCACAGTTTCATGATTCAGCGTCGCGAAATCCATGCCCACAACCTTAGGATCGAAGCCGAACTGATTCAGGATCTCGTTGGAGAATTGCGTGACGTTCCACTGGTCCGGATGCTGTTCGCGCGGGCAGTACGTTTCGACCAATTCGTTGGCGATTGCGTCGGCGCGCTCCAGCACGAATTCTTTCTGGTCGCGGCCTTCCAGGAACGAGCGGCGCAAATTGTAAATCGTTTCGCGCTGCTTGTTCATCACATCGTCATATTCCAATAGATGTTTGCGCGCTTCGAAGTTTTGCGCTTCCACCGCTTTTTGCGCATTTTCGATGCGCTTGCTGATGAGCTTCGATTCGATGGGCACGCCTTCCGTCATGCCGAGCCAGTGCATCATGGCTTTTACTTTCTCGCCGCCGAAAATTCGCAGGAGGTCGTCTTCCAGCGAGAGAAAGAATCGCGAGGAGCCCGGATCGCCCTGACGCCCGGCGCGGCCACGCAACTGATTGTCAATGCGGCGAGCCTCGTGGCGTTCTGTGCCCAAAATGTGCAGGCCGCCCATGGCCACTACTTCGTCATGCTCAGTTTTACATTCGGCTGCGAATTGATCGTAAATGGGCTTCCATTGTTCCAGCGGCACCTGAAAGATTTTCCCTTCGATCTGAAACAGGACCATCGCCGGACTGCTGCCGCCGTTGGTAGGAGCTGCCGCAGCTGCGCCCGCAGCGCTGGCTGCGTCGGCTTGCGCTGCGGTTTCGGTGCCGGGAGCCGCGCCGATCACCGAACTTGCCGGCGCGTAGGGCAGCGCGAGCTTGTTCTTCAGGCAATAATCGCGCGTCATGGCTTCGGGATTGCCGCCGAGCAGAATGTCCGTGCCGCGGCCGGCCATGTTCGTCGAAACCGTGACGGTGCCCTTGCGGCCTGCCTGCGAAATAATGATCGCTTCGCGTTCGTGCTGTTTGGCGTTCAACACCTGGTGCGGAATGCCGGCTTTTTTCAAATGCGCCGCAATCTTCTCTGATTTTTCAATGGAAATGCTGCCCACCAGCACCGGTTGGCCGCGTTCATAATACTGGCGGACGCCGCCTGCGTGCGTGCCGTCTTCTTGGAGAATCCCGTTCACCGCCGCTTCGAATTTTTCCGCTTCTGTGCGGTACACCACATCGGAATTTTCGATGCGTATCAGCGACTTATTGGTCGGGATGGCCACCACTTCGAGTTTGTAGATCTTATCGAACTCAGGAGCTTCCGTTTCCGCCGTTCCGGTCATGCCGGAAAGTTTCTTGTACATGCGGAAATAATTCTGGAAGGTGATGGTCGCGAGCGTCTGATTTTCCCGTTCGATCTTCACGCCTTCTTTTGCTTCCACTGCCTGGTGCAAGCCATCCGACCAGCGGCGGCCGGGCATCTGGCGTCCGGTGAATTCATCAACGATCACCACTTCGCCGTCTTTCACCACGTAGTCCACGTCCTTCTGAAAGAGCGTGTGGGCACGCAAGCCTTGATACACGTGATGAATGATGTCCATGTGCGCCGGGTCGTAGAGATTTCCCAGGCTCAAGAGTTGCTCGCACTTGGAAACACCCTCTTCGGTCAGAGTTGCGGTGCGGTGCTTTTCGTCGAGCGTGTAATCAATGTCCAGAATCAGCTTGGGGATGACTTTATCTATGCGGTAATACTTGTCGGTGGATTCCTCGGCTGGACCGGAAATGATCAGCGGCGTGCGCGCCTCGTCAATTAGGATGGAGTCCACTTCGTCCACAATGGCGAAGTGATGGCCGCGCTGCACGCACTGCGTCAAATCGTACTTCATGTTGTCGCGCAGATAATCGAAACCGAATTCGTTGTTGGTGCCGTAGGTGATGTCCGCGGCGTAGGCGGCGCGGCGTTGCACGTCGTCCAGATCGTGAACTATGACTCCCACGGAAAGGCCCAGCATTTTGTAAATTGGGCCCATCCATTCCGCGTCGCGGCGAGCGAGGTAATCGTTCACCGTGACGATGTGCACGCCCTTGCCCGTCAGCGCGTTCAAATACGCGGGCAGGGTGGCGACGAGCGTCTTGCCTTCACCCGTCTTCATTTCTGAAATTTTGCCCTGGTGCAGCACGGCGCCGCCGATCAACTGCACATCGAAATGGCGCATGCCCAGCGTGCGCCGCCCTGCTTCGCGCACCAGCGCGAACGCCGGCACCAGTGCGGGCTGCAATGCTTCCTGCATTTTTTGCTTGTAGTCTGGGTCGTCGCGCTCGAGGCCTTCCATGCGCGCCTGGACTTCGGTCTTCAGCTGGGCGGTCTTCGCCGTAATCTCGGCGTCCGAGAGTTTGCGCATCTCGGGCTCGAGCGCGTTGATCTCCTCGACCAGGGGCTGCAGTTCTTTCACGTCGCGTTCGTGCTTCGTGCCGATGAAACGCGCTACGACGCTATTTATGAATTTTTCAACATCCATATTTTCAGATTAGACGCATGCGGGCCCACAAACGGGGCGAATTTGTCGTTTAAGCTCCCGTGAACGAGGAACCCGACCTGCAGGTGTGGCGGCTGCGAGGATCGCGCGTCTCCCTAAATACTATTGTATCCGCTTGCGCGATTTCGTGCAAAGCGGAGAGGCGATGAGCGTAAAATATTTTGCCGTTGCGGCGTATTTCAGCGATTTAGACTCAGCGCGGTCGGATGGCGCGGCTCGTAGAGGCCCATTTCGCCACCTCCGGGAAGCTTGATTGCGGTGACTAGGCCCCATCGCTCCTCTTTCGCCGGATGCGCTAATTCGACTCCTTTGGCCTGCAGGTCTTTTGTGGTTGCCTGGATGTCGTCGCACATCAGGTAAAGCTCGCAATGCGGTGTGCCGTCGGTCGGATGCACGGCAAACTCAGCTGGGGGTAGCGCGAAGATCAGCCAACCGTGTCCGGCGTCCACCGAGCTTAGCTGAAGTACGTCATTAAAAAAGCCGCGAACTTTATCCGCGTCCTTGGCGTAGAAAATCACGTGCGATCCGTTTACCATTTGTTCTCCTTTGTGCGGCTGCCGGCTCGATTTCGATTTATATCAGATGGCCCAGCGGGCATCCTACGGCGATAGCCGCACGGCTGCAACATTCTGAATTTACGACGACGAAACATCTTGGCCACCTTGCCGCTGGGCGCTGGGCAGTCTATGATTTGAGTGATGAAACTGTGACCTCGGAAGCCTCGTCGCACGTGGCTTCACTCAAAGGACTCATATGCCTCCCGGAACAGGACCTGGACCCGCAGCAACGCTTGAGAAGCGACCGCCCATCGCGGGCGTAAAGAATCTTGTGGCCGTCGCCAGCGGCAAAGGCGGCGTGGGCAAGACGACTGTCGCCGTGAATCTAGCAATTGCGCTGAAAAAACTTGGTGCCACAGTTGGCTTGCTCGATGCCGACGTGTACGGGCCTAACGTGCCGGTGATGCTCGGCACGAATGAACAGCCCCGCGCGCTGGACGACAAGACGATCATTCCCGTGGAAGCTTACGGCGTGAAAATGATTTCCATGGGACTCCTGAATCCTGGCGATAAGCAGCTGGTGTGGCGCGGGCCGATGTTGCACAGCGTGATGCAGCAATTTCTGCGCAGCGTGCAGTGGGGCGCGCTCGATTATCTGATCGTGGACCTGCCTCCCGGCACCGGCGACGTGCAGCTTTCGCTGATCCAGAGTGTTTCGGTGACTGGCGCGGTCGTGGTGACTACGCCTTCTATCGTGGCGCTGGCCGATGTGCGCAAAGCGGTCGAGATGTTTCGCCAGGTGAACGTCGAGATTTTGGGCGTGGTCGAGAACATGAGCTACTTCAATTGCCCGCATTGCAACGGGCGCATTGACGTGTTTGGCCACGGCGAAGGCCAGCACATGGCTAAGAATTTTGGCGTGCCGTTTCTGGGCGAGATTGAGATTGATCCGCAGATTCGCATCGGCGGCGATACCGGCAAGCCGGTGGCGTCGCTGGGCGAAGACGCTCCCGGCGGCAAGAGCGTGTATGCGGTGGCGCGCAACGTGATTGCGCGGCTGGAAATTGTGAACGCTTCGGCCGGTGCGCCCGTGGTGCAGATATTGTGATTTGATGTGGTATTGTCGCGGCTCCTCGCGCAGTAACAAAAACGTACTTCAATCGTTTATCAGGAGTGGTACCTTGCTTCGCAGCTACAAGGGACAAATGCCGCGCGTCGCGGCGAGCGCTTATATTGACCCGCAGGCCGTCATTATTGGTGATGTGGTGATCGGCGAGGATTCCAGCGTGTGGCCTTGCGCTGTGATTCGCGGCGACGTGCATTATATCCGCATCGGAGCACGCACGAATGTGCAGGACGGCTCGATTTTGCATGTGATGCGCGACACGAATGCGCTGGTGCTTGGCGATGATGTTACGGTGGGCCACAGCGTCACGCTGCATGGCTGCACGATTGAATCGCGGTGCTTGATCGGCATGGGCAGCATCATCCTGAATGGCGCGGTGATTGGCACGGGCTCGATCATCGCGGCTGGGACGCTGGTGCCGGAGCGCACGATTGTGCCGCCCGGCAGCCTGATGATGGGCCAGCCGGCGAAGTTGCGCCGCGCGCTAGGTGCTGAAGATCTCGATTCGATTGACGCGTATGCGCGGCGGTATGTGGAGTACAAGGAAACCTATCGCGCGGAAGAACGGATGCAGCGAAGCAAGGAGACAGGGAACTAGCGTTGCCAGAGAAACGACAATTCCGCGCCATCAAAGGCACTCGCGATATTCTTCCACCTGATTCCGCGCTGTGGAATTGGTTCGAGCACGCCGCGCGCGATGTATTCGAATCGTACAATTTCCACGAAATCCGATTGCCAATTTTTGAGCAGACGGATTTATTTGCGCGTTCCGTGGGCACCGATACCGACATTGTCTCGAAAGAAATGTTCACCTTCCGGCTTCCGGATGGCTCTGAGCGCTTAGCACCTGACGATGCCGGCGTTTCGCAGTCTGGAGAACAAGTGTCGCTGCGTCCCGAGGCGACGGCTAGCACGATGCGCGCTTACATCGAACATAACCTGCAGGCCTTGCCTGGAAACGTGAAACTGTATTGTATCGGGCCGATGTTTCGGCGCGAACGGCCGCAGAAAGGGCGCTACCGACAGTTCTACCAGGTGAACGCAGAGATTTTGGGGCAGTCGGATGCTCCCGCCATTGACGCTGAACTGCTGGAGATGCTGCTGGTGTTCTTCACGCGCGTGGGTTTGACGCGCACGACGCTTTACGTAAATTCGATCGGCGACAAGAATTGCCGTCCGCAGTATGTGGAATTGCTGCGCCAGGAGCTGCTTAAGGTTAAGGATCAGCTCGGGCCGGACTCCCAGCGGCGCATTGAGACCAACCCGCTACGCGTACTGGATTCGAAGTTGCCGCACGAGCAGGAAATCATCGCGAAATTGCCGCGCATTTCCGAGCATTTGTGCGCTGATTGCCGCGAGCACTTCGCGAAGCTGAAGGACGAACTAAAGCTCCGCGGAATTGCGTACGAAGAAAACTGGCGGCTGGTGCGCGGCCTGGACTATTACACGCGCACGACGTTTGAGGTGATTGCCGAAGGCCTGGGCTCGCAGAATGCGGTGTGCGGCGGCGGACGCTACGATGGGTTGGTTGAGCTTCTCGGCGGGCCGCCTACTAAAGGGATCGGTTTCGCGATCGGCAGCGACCGCGCGATTCTTTCGATTCAGGAGTCTGGCAATTTGCCGCAGCTGCCTGGCCTGGACGTATTCATCGCTTGGATGGGATTTCCAACTTACGCCACGGCGGTAGGCCTCGCTCGCAAACTGCGGGAGTCGGGTCTTTCCGTCGAGCTGCCCGGCGAAGAAATGAAATTCAAGAAGTCGTTGAATCTGGCCGACAAGCTCGGCGCGCGCTACGCGCTGATCATCGGCAGCGACGAAGTCGCCTCCGGCACGTTCACGCTGAAAAGGCTGGCGGACGCGGATCAGAAGAAGCTTTCCGAATACGAACTGCTAGAATATCTGGAATCCGAAAGACGCGGCACGCGGGGCTGACGGCAACTTCGCAACACGATTTAGTGTGCACCCGCGCCGGCGGAAGGGAACGCGATCTTGCTCGATGCTCTCGGCAATCTGAAACGCACCAACTACTGCGGCGATTTGCGCGCGTCGGACGCTGACAAGGATGTAGTTCTGATGGGCTGGGTCCATCGTCGCCGCGATCTGGGCCAATTGATCTTCATTGATCTGCGCGACCGCGCGGGCTTGGCGCAGATTGTGTT
>Ga0210389_10001820_pt1 | contig 17116 bp, 11 predicted proteins | sample IncBWH28OmetaG_FD_160127 | JGI IMG/M metagenome (GOLD analysis project Ga0210389, IMG submission 160127) | Forest soil microbial communities from Barre Woods Harvard Forest LTER site, Petersham, Massachusetts, United States - Inc-BW-H-28-O ...
TGCGGGCATCATCGTCCACCAGCAGCACGGTGCGGCGAATCAAGTCCTCGTCCGAGCTGTGCAGGCGCTCGAGCATGCGTTGTTTTCCCGGCGGCAGGTCGGCGACCACCCGATGCAGGAACAGCGCCGTCTCGTCCAACAGCCGTTCGGGCGATTCCACGCCCTTCACCACCACGCTGCGCGCCATGGTGTGCAGCTTCGCGTCCTCGTCGGGCGACAGTTCGCGCCCCGTGAACACCACCACCGGAATGTCGCGGAGCGCTGCATCGTCGCGAATTCGCTCCAGCACTTCGAAGCCCGACATGTCCGGCAGCTTCAGGTCGAGCACGACGCAATCGATGGCAATATCCCTGAGCTGCAGCAGGGCGCTCGCGCCGGTGTCGACCGGTATGATTTCGATGTCCTCCGAGCCCAGCAACTCCATGACGCTGCCGCGCTCGGTCGGGTCATCTTCGACCAGCAACAAACGCTTTCTGCGCGACTTGGCGTAGCCCTTGATGCGGGCAAAGGCATTTTCGAGTCCTTCGGTCGTTGTCGGCTTTTGCACGAATGAAAATGCGCCGCGCGACAAACCATGATGGCGATCCTCGTCCAAGGTGACGATCTGCACCGGAATGTGCCGGGTGGTCGGATCCTGCTTGAGCTGGCTCAATACCGTCCATCCGAGCATGTCGGGCAGGAAAATATCGAGCGATATGGCGGTCGGATGATGCGCGCGTGCCAGCGCGAGCGCATCCGCGCCGCGATGTGCGACCAACACCTTGAATCCTTCATCCTTCGCCAGATCAACCATGATCCGGGAGTAATGCGGATCGTCCTCCACGATCAGCACCACGCTGTCGTCGGGCTCGAGTTGATTGCGGTCATCGATGACCTGCTCGACCGGGTGCTCGACCAGCCGCGCCTGGGATATCGCGCCGCCGCCCGACGATGCGGCACCCTCGCCGGCCGGGTGTGCCCGCAGTGAGGCGCCGCCCAGATAGGTGAGCGGCAGGTACAGCGTGAAGGTGCTCCCTGATCCCGGCATGCTGCGCAATTGAATTTCGCCGCCAAGCAGATTCGCCAGCTCGCGGCTGATCGCCAATCCCAAACCGGTGCCGCCGTATTTGCGGCTCGTGCCGGCGTCGGCCTGTTGAAAGGCTTCGAAAATGATGCGCTGCTTTTCCGGGGGAATGCCGATGCCGGTGTCGGACACTTCGAAGGACACCACCGAGGGGGCGTGCTTCAACACCGGATGATCCGGATTCCAGCCGCTCAGAGCCGGCGACACGGTGAGCTTCACGCCGCCGTCCGCGGTGAACTTGAAGGCATTCGACAACAGGTTCTTCAGCACCTGCTGCAGGCGCTTCGAGTCGGTGATGATGCTGCGCTCCAAATCGGGCGATATCGCGATCTCGAACTGCAGCTTGCGATTTTCGGCTTCGTGGCGGAATGGGCGGCCGATCATGTCGAGCAGGTTGTTGAAATAGACCTCCTCCGCGTCCACCGACACCGTGCCCGACTCGATCTTCGACAGATCGAGGATGTCGCTGATCAAGTTCAGAAGATCCGTGCCGGCCCCGTGAATGGTGCGCGCGAACTCCACCTGTTTGCCGCTCAGGTTTCCTTCCGGATTCTCCGTCAGCTGCTGGCCCAGGATGAGGATGCTGTTGAGCGGCGTACGCAGCTCGTGCGACATGTTGGCCAGGAACTCCGACTTGTACTTGGACGTGAGCGCGAGCTCGGTGGCCTTTTCTTCGACCGCGCGCCGCGCCTGCTCGATTTCCTGATTCTTCGCTTCCACTTCGACGTTGCGATCGGCGAGCTGTTGCGCCTTTTGCTCCAGCTGTTCGTTGGTTTGCTGCAATTCGCGTTGCTGGGTCTGCAGCTCCGTGGCGAGCTGTTGCGATTGCTTGAGCAGCCCTTCGGTCTGCATCGTCGCTTCGATCGAGTTCAGTACGATGCCGATCGACGTGGTCAGCTGCTCGAGGAAGGACGTCTGCAAATCGGTGAACGCCCCCAGCGATGCCAGTTCGATCACGGCCTTGACCTGGCCTTCGAACGACACCGGCAGCACGATCGCGTTGCGCGGCGGCGCCCGGAACAAGCCGGAACTGATCGGAACGACGCTGGAGGGCATCTCCGTGATGAACATGCTGCGTGCGTCGCGCGCGCATTGACCGATCAGTCCCTCGCCCAGCTCCAGGTGTGCCGAGTGGCCGTTGGACACGTCATCCGCGTACGCGGACAGGAGTTTCAGCGCGGTATCCTCACCGTCGGTCTGCACCTGATAGATCACGCCGTGCTGCGCGCCGACCAGGGGAGCGAGTTCCGAAAGCAGCATGCGGCCCACGGTGGTGAGGTCGCGCTGGCCCTGCAGCATGTTGGTGAAGCGCGCCAGATTGGTCTTGAGCCAGTCCTGCTCGGTGTTGCGATCGGTGGTCAGGCGCAGGTTGCCGATCATCGTATTGATGTTGTCCTTGAGTTCCGCCACTTCGCCGCGCGCTTCGACCTGCACCGACCGCGTCAGGTCGCCCTTGGTGACGGCGGTGGCCACTTCGGCGATCGCGCGGACCTGCGTGGTCAGGTTGGCCGCCAGCAAATTCACGTTGCCCGTGAGGTCCTTCCAGGTGCCCGCCGCGCCCGGCACGTTCGCCTGGCCGCCCAACCGGCCCTCGACGCCGACCTCGCGGGCCACCGTGGTGACCTGATCGGCGAAGGTGGCGAGCGTGTTCGTCATGTTGTTGATGGTCTCGGCCAACGCCGCCACCTCGCCCTTGGAGGCGACGGTGAGATTCTGCTTCAAGTCGCCGTTGGCCACCGCGGTCACGACTTTGACGATGCCGCGGACCTGCTCCGTGAGATTCGCCGCCATCACATTGACGGTGTCGGTCAGATCCTTCCACGTGCCCGCGACGCCCGGCACCTGCGCCCGACCGCCAAGGCGCCCCTCGGTGCCCACTTCGCGCGCCACGCGCGTCACTTCGCCGGCGAACCCGTTGAGCTGATCCACCATGGTATTGATGGTGTTCTTGAGCTCGAGGATCTCGCCCTTCACGTCGACGGTGATCTTGCGCGACAAGTCGCCGCGCGCCACGGCCGTGGTCACCTCGGCGATGTTTCTCACCTGCGTGGTCAGGTTAGCGGCCAGCAGGTTCACGTTGTCGGTCAGATCCTTCCACGTGCCGGCGACACCCGGCACCACGGCCTGGCCGCCCAAGCGGCCGTCGGTGCCGACCTCGCGCGCGACCCGCGTCACCTCGCCGGCGAACGAGCGCAGCTGATCCACCATGGTGTTGAGCGTTTCCTTCAGCAGCAGGATTTCGCCGCGCACGTCCACCGTGATCTTTCTCGACAAGTCGCCGGTGGCGATGGCCGTCGCGACCTCGGCGATGTTGCGCACCTGCGCGGTGAGATTTCCCGCCATGGAATTGACGTTGTCGGTCAGGTCCTTCCACGTGCCGGCGACGCCCGGCACCTTGGCCTGGCCGCCCAGCTTGCCGGCCGTGCCGACTTCGCGCGCCACGCGCGTGACTTCGCCGGCGAATGCATTGAGCTGATCCACCATGGTGTTGATGGTGTTTTTCAGCTCGAGAATTTCACCCTTCACGTCCACGGTGATCTTGCGCGACAAGTCGCCGCGCGCCACCGCGGTCGTGACCTCGGCGATATTGCGCACCTGGCCGGTCAGATTCGACGCCATGGAGTTGACGTTCTCGGTCAGGTCCTTCCAGGTGCCGGCCACGCCCGGCACGTTGGCCTGACCGCCCAACTTGCCCTCGGTGCCGACTTCGCGCGCCACGCGCGTCACTTCCGAGGCAAACCGGTTCAGCTGGTCCACCATCGTGTTGAGCGTTTCCTTCAGCTGCAGGATCTCGCCCTTCACGTCGACGGTGATCTTGCGCGACAGGTCGCCGTTCGCGATGGCGGTGGAAACTTCCCCGATGTTGCGCACCTGTGCGGTGAGGTTTCCCGCCATGGAATTGACCGAGTCGGTGAGGTCCTTCCACGTGCCCGCGACGCCCGGAACCTGCGCCTGACCGCCGAGGCGCCCCTCGGTGCCCACTTCGCGCGCGACGCGCGTCACTTCACCCGCGAAGGAACGCAGCTGATCCACCATGGTGTTCAAGGTTTCCTTGAGCAGCAGGATTTCGCCCGACACCGTCACCGTGATTTTCTTGGACAGATCCCCTTGCGCGACGGCGGTGGCGACTTCGGCGATGTTGCGCACCTGGCCGGTGAGATTCGAGGCCATGGAATTGACCGAATCGGTCAGGTCCTTCCACGTGCCGGCCACACCCTTCAATTGCGCCTGACCGCCGAGCTTGCCCTCCGTGCCGACCTCGCGGGCAACGCGGGTTACTTCACCGGCGAATGCATTCAATTGGTCCACCATCGTGTTGATGGTGTCCTTGAGTTCCAGGATCTCGCCCTTCACGTCGACCGTGATTTTCTTCGACAGGTCGCCATTGGCGACGGCCGTGGTCACCTCCGCGATGTTGCGAACCTGACCGGTCAGGTTCGAGGCCATCGAATTGACGTTTTCGGTCAGGTCCTTCCAGGTGCCGGCGACGCCGAGCACGTTCGCCTGGCCGCCGAGGCGTCCCTCGGTGCCCACCTCGCGCGCGACGCGCGTCACTTCGGAGGCAAACGCGTTGAGCTGGTCCACCATCGTATTGATGGTTTCCTTCAGTTCGAGGATTTCGCCCGACACGGTCACCGTGATTTTCTTCGCAAGATTGCCGCTGGCAATCGCAGTCGACACCTCGGCGATATTGCGCACCTGCGCAGTCAGGTTCGACGCCATGGAATTCACATTGTCGGTCAGATCCTTCCACGTCCCGGCGACACCCGGCACCTGCGCCTGGCCGCCGAGGCGCCCCTCGGTGCCGACCTCGCGCGCGACGCGCGTCACTTCGCCGGCGAATCCGTTGAGCTGATCCACCATGGTGTTGATGGTTTCCTTGAGCTCGAGGATCTCGCCCGAGACGTTGACCGTGATCTTGCGCGACAAGTCGCCGCGCGCCACCGCGGTCGTGACCTGCGCGATGTTTCTGACCTGTGCGGTGAGATTGCCGCACATGGCGTTGACCGAGTCGGTCAGGTCCTTCCACGTGCCCGCGACTCCCGGCACCAACGCCTGGCCGCCCAGCTTCCCTTCGGTGCCGACCTCCCGCGCGACGCGCGTCACCTCGGAGGCGAAGGAACGCAGCTGATCCACCATGGTGTTGATGGCTTCCTTGAGCTGCAGAATCTCGCCGCGCACGTCCACGGTAATTTTCTTCGACAGATCGCCGTTGGCCACGGCAATCGTGACCTCCGCGAGATTTCTGACCTGCCCCGTCAGATTCGACGCCATGGAGTTCACGCTCTCCGTCAAGTCCTTCCAGACGCCGGTCACTTCGCGCACCTGTGCCTGGCCGCCGAGCTTGCCGTCGGTGCCGACTTCGCGCGCCACGCGCGTGACTTCGGAGGTGAAAACGCTGAGCTGCTTGATCATCGTGTTGACGATGTTCGCCGAGCGCAGGAACTCGCCCTTCAATGGGCGTCCGTCCACATCCAGCGGCACGGTTTGCAACAGATCACCGCGCGCGACCGCGGCGAGTGTGCGGGTAACGGCGGTGGTCGGCCACAGCAAGTCGTCGATCAAGGCGTTGACGGAGCCTTCCATGTCCGCCCAGGCACCATCGGACAGTCCGAATCGGACGCGGGTGCGCGTTTTGCCCTGCTGCCCCACCACCTCGCCCACATGCTCGAGCTGCTGCGCGATGCGCTGGTTGGCGGCGACGATGGTGTTGAAGGCATCGCAGACCTTTCCCGCGACGCCGATCTGATGGCCGGGCAGCCGTACCGAAAAGTCTCCGGCCTGCATGGCATGCAGTGCATTCAGCAGTTGGTGTTGATTGAGCTCAGGCTCGGCAGCGTGGCCGTTCACGGCGGCCTTGCGCGAGCCCTTCTTGCCGGCGCCGTTTCGAGTTTTCGCCAATTGAGTGCGTGCCTTGGCGGCGGCATTTCGAGCCCTGCCGCCGGGGCCGGTCGCGGGCGAATTCTGATCCATGATTCGGTCTCCAGGCGCTTCGAAGCCCGCCGCGCTACAGCGTTTATTTCATCCCATCACTGTACGGACCATCACTGTACGGATGGCCCGAAAGCTTCGCAAAGGAATCGGCGAAAGTCCAAGTATCCTAAGTGATGCGATTCGGAATTTCCTGTAGGAAAATTCCGACAACCGCTGCGGCGCAGTTTGCGCGCGAAACGACGGCCGCGAGCGGCCGTTGCGACTCGCCGGGGCGGCGAGCCGGCGCGCGCCGGATGCGAGCGCCAACCCGCTTTTTTACTTAATGATCGAGCGCCAGCCAGACCGCTTTCGGCTGCGTGAAATTCTCGATGGCCGCATCGCCATGCTCGCGGCCCAACCCCGACTCGCCTGACCCGCCCCAGGGCAGCCGGACGTCGGTGTACCCATAGGTGTTGATCCAGACCGTGCCGGCTTTGAGCCCGGCCGCGATGCGATGTACGCGTCCGATGTCCGCGCTCCAGACGCCGGCCGCCAGACTATATGCCGTGCCGTTGGCAATGCGCAGGGCGTCTTGCTCATCGTCGAAGGCAATGACGGACAGCACCGGTCCAAAGATCTCTTCCTGGGAAATCCGCATCTCGTGCTCGACCTTGGCAAACACGGTGGGCTCGACGAAGTAGCCCTGATCGCCGAGGCGCGAGCCGCCCGTGACGAGCGAGGCGCCTTCCGCCCTGCCGATATCGATATAGTCGAGCACGGTGCGCATTTGCCCTGCCGATATGAGCGGCCCCATCGTGGTCTTCGGATCCGTCGGATCGCCGACGCGGATGGATCGCGCCCTTTCGGCCAATCGCTGCACGACCTCCTCGTAGGCCGGGCGTTCCACCAGGACGCGCGAGCCCGCGGAACACACCTGGCCGGCATTGAAGAAGATTCCTGACGAGGCGGCGCGCACGGCGCGATCCAGATTCGCGTCGGCGAAGATCACGTTCGCGGATTTGCCGCCGAGTTCCAGGGTCACCTTTTTGAAATTGCTCGCCGCGCCTTGCATGATGCCGCGGCCGACCTTGGGTGAACCCGTGAAGGTCACCTTGTCGACGCCCGGATGGCGCACCAGTGCTTCACCGACCACGCTGCCCTTGCCGCAGACGACATTGAGCGCCCCCGGCGGCAAGCCGGCCTCGAGGAACAGCTCGGCAACGCGCAGCATCGAGAGCGGCGTCAGTTCCGCCGGCTTGACCACGACGGTGCAGCCGCAGGCCAGCGCCGGCGCGATTTTCCACATGCCTATCATGAGCGGAAAATTCCAAGGCACGATGGCGGCGACGACGCCGATGGGTTCGCGGACCGTGTAGGTCAGCGCATCGGGACGCGCCGATATCACCTGCCCCGTGATCTTGTCGCACCAACCGGCGTAGTAGCGCACCGTGTCGATGACCGCCGCCATGTCCTGGCGCCGAACCGCCGCGAGCGGTTTGCCCGCATCCAAGCTCTCGATTTCGATCAGTTCCTCTTGATGCTGTTCCAGCAGCGCCGCCGCGCGCTGCAAGATACGGCCGCGTTCGGCGGCGCGCATTCCGCCCCAGATCTTCAAGGCGGCGCGCGCGGAACTGACCGCTTTGTCCACGTCGGCGGCGCTGCCTTGCGCGACCTCGGCAATCGGCTCCTCGGTCGCAGGATCAAGATCGATGCTGTACTCGCCGGTGCTCGGGGCCACCGGCTTGCCGCCGATGAATAGTTCGTAGTGCCTAAGATCAACTTTCTGGTCCATGGGTTGCCTCTCGCGGCGCCGTCTTGAATGGCCGGCGTCTTCATTGAAATGACGGCTTTCAGTCTGAAATCAAGCGAGATGGGCGTCTAATCGTTTCGATTGATCGCTTGATAGCCGAGACTGATCAAGCGCCCTTTAGGCCGGCGCGAGATTGGACGGCGCGAGATTGGACGGCGCGAAATCAGGCCAGTGCGAGGTCGAACCGCCTCTGTAGATCAAGCCCGCGCGCAATCTGCCATACCGCGGCGGTAATCGGCGCAAGCGCGGGTTGATTGCGTGCGATCAGGCCGATGGCGCGTGTGAGATGCGGCGACACCGGCGTTGCGCGGACTTTCTCCATGTCAAAAAAATTCAGCAGGCTGTGCGGCACGATGCTGAAGAGCCCGGCTTCGCTCACATGTGCGTATAGGGAGAAAATCGAATCCGTTTCGAGGATCACGTCGGCTTTGGCGCCCGCGCGCCGAAACGCGGCGTCGATCACCTGCCGGTTGCGCATCTTTCCGGTCAGCAGGCACAGCGGCAATCGCCCCGCTTGCTCCCAGGTCACCGTGGGCTGAAGCTCGGCGTTGCGGCCGGATAACAAAACATAGCGCTCCTCGAATAATTGCAGGGATTCGAAGCCCTCAAGAGTCTTTTCGTTCAAATACGTGAGGCCAAGATCCAATTCGAACCGGTCCAGCTGGCCGGCAATCTCCTCGGTGCTCAGCGAAGAAATGGCATAGCGAATATTCGGATAGAGTGCACGGCAAGGCGCGGTGATGAAGGCCGTGACGGTCATGGTCGTTGGAATCGCGCCGACGCGCAGCGTGCCCGCCATGCTGGACTTGGCGACCGATGCATCCTCCCGCATGTGCGACAGCGAGGTGAGCGTCTGCTGCGCCCACAGCAGCACTCGTTCACCTTCGGCGGTCAATCCAATGAAACGGCGGCCGCGCTGGACGATCATGATGCCGAGTTCTTTCTCCAGGCTGCGGATCCCTGCGGACAGCGCGGGCTGCGAAACATGGCAGGCCTCCGCCGCCTTGGCGAAATGTTTTTCGCGAGCGAGCGTCACGAGATAGTCGAGCTGACGGATGAACATGCGGGCATCTTGCCGCAAAACCGCGCAATCTTGCCCAAATATCGCCGAGCGTCTAGATTGGCCGCCCTTTTATCATTTGCCGAAGCGCGGAGAGATTCAATGAGCTTGCCTGGTGAAATGACGGTGGTGGAAATTGCGGCGCCCGGCGGACCCGAGCAGTTGAGGAGCGCGGTCAGACCCTTACCCGTACCGGGCGAAGGTGAAGTGCTCGTCCGCGTGGAAGCCGCCGGCGTGAACCGGCCGGACGTCATGCAGCGCCAAGGCCGCTATCCGCCGCCCCCGGGGGCATCGGATTTGCCGGGCATGGAGATCGCAGGAGAGGTCGTCGCACTGGGGCCAAAGGTCTCGGGCGTTTCGCTGGGCGACAAGGTGACTTCCTTGCTGCCGGGCGGCGGCTACGCCGGCTATGCCGTTGCGGCGGCTCCGCTGCTGATGCCCATTCCCAAGGGCTTGAGCATGGTCGATGCCGCAGCGATACCGGAAACCTTTCTCACCGTGTGGACCAACCTGTTCGAGCGCGGCCGCTGCAAAGCCGGCGATATCGTTCTCATTCATGGCGGCACCAGCGGCATCGGCACCACCGCCATTCAACTCGCCAAGGCGTGGGGTGCCCGGGTCTTTGCGACCGCGGGATCCGAAGCGAAGGCGCGCGCCTGCGAGGCGCTCGGCGCGATGCGGGGAATCGACTATAAGAGCGAGGACTTTGTCGAGGTCATCCGCCGGGAGACCAAAGGCTACGGCATCGACATTACGCTCGATATGGTTGCCGGCAGCTACGTGCAGCGGAATCTGGATATTGCCGCGGTCGAGGGCCGCGTCGTCACCATTTCATTGTTGGGCGGCTCGCGGGCTGAAATCAACGTCGGGATGATCTTGACCAAGCGGCTGACGCTGACAGGCTCGACCTTGAGATCTCGAACGGTCGCGCAAAAGGCGGCCGTTGCCGAGGCCGTGCGCCAACATGTCTGGCCGCTGATCGAGTCGGGCAAAGTGCGGCCCGTGATTTTCAAAACCTTCCCGCTCGCGGAGGCCGGCGAAGCGCATCGGTTGATGGAATCGTCGAATCACATCGGCAAGATCGTGCTGACTGTTTAAAGGTCCTGACGGTCCGAGGGCCCTGAGCGTCCAAGGGCCCTGAGCGTCTTACGGTCAAGTGCCCAGGATGGTGCCCAAACTCAAGCCAACTTCAGCGCAAAATTGCGGCGCAGGCATTTTCTTGCCGCCGTCGTATCTGAGCTTGAAGACCTCGATCTGCCCGCCCTGGGCTGAAATCTTGAGGCTGTGCTCGCCGAAATCGGTCACTGCGCCGATTCGGCCCTTGACCTGTGAGTAAGTGCGCGCCGCGTGTTTGCGAGCGTCGTACAACTGCAGGCGCTTGTGATTGAATAGTGTCCACGCGCCCGGAGCCGGATCACAACCTCGGATCAAGTTGTAGGTGTGATCCACATGCGTATGCCAGTTGATACGCGCCTCCGCTTCGCGGCACCAGCCCTCGTAACTTGCGCAGGCCTCATCCTGCGTGGTGGCCTGCGCGGCTCCGCTCGCTGCCAAATCCGCCGCTTCCAACAGCGCCTCGACGCCCATCGGAAACAGTCTTTCAAAATACACTTTGCCGACGCTTTCGTCGGGGCCGATCGGCGTCTCTTTCTGCAGGATGATCGGGCCTTCATCGAGACCGTCCACCGGCCGAAAAATGGTGAGGCCCGTACGGGTATCGCCCAGGATGATCGGCCAATTGATGGAACTGGGCCCGCGGTAGCGCGGCAAGAGCGAGGGATGAAATTGAATGGTTCCATGCTTTGGGATCGTTGCGAAATCCTGCGGCACGAACTGCAGCACATAGGCGAGGACGGCGAGATCCACGTTGAGCGCCTGCAGCGCTTGCCGGGCTTCCTCGACCCTCAGGGAAGGCAACGCGTAAACCGGGATCCCGAGTTCCCCCGCGCCCTGGCGCAGAGGGTCCGGTGGCTCGCCCGGCTTCTCAGGCGCACAAAAGACGCCGGCAACGATGTGACCGCGTTTGAGGAAGGCGTCCATCGCCGCCTTGCCGAAATCCCGCTGCCCCACGATGGCGATGCGCATCATTTCTCCTCTGATATCTCATATATCATAAGTTTGGCGTACAATCGGTGTGAAACAAGCGGTTATTGGGTTGCCTTTTGGCCCTAAGGATACTCGGTATTGGCCATCACATCGATGGGCTCTTGAAGCTTCCGGATAGCAGCATGATCGACGCATAATCACTGGAGATCGCCATGCCAGGTCGAAATTTCTTGTTTGTTCCCGGGCCGACCAATGTGCCCGACCGCATTTTACGGGCCCTGTCGGTCGCCTCGGAAGATCATCGCTCGGCTGATTTCCCCGCCCTCACGCGTGCCTGCCTTGACGGCCTGAAGCCCATTTTCAAAACGGTGACCGGGCATCCCATCCTCTTCCCGTCCTCGGGTACGGGATGCTGGGAGGCGGCCCTGACCAACTGCCTCGACCCCGGCGCAAAGGTGCTCATCGCGCGCTTCGGTCAATTCAGCCACCTGTGGGCCGATATGTGCCGCCGACTGGGGTTTGAAGTCGACTTGTTGGAGACGCCCTGGGGCGAAGGCGCGCCGGTTGACCGGTACCTGGCAGCGCTTCAGTCCGATCGAGCGCACCGCATCAAGGCCGTTCTCGTATGCCAGAACGAAACGGCCACCGGCGTGACCAGCGATGTGGCCGCCATCCGCGGCGCGATGGACAGCGTCAAACACCCGGCACTGCTCATGGTGGATGCGGTGAGCGCGCTCGCCAGCATCGACTTTCGCATGGACGAATGGGGCGTGGATGTTTGCATCAGTGGTTCGCAGAAGGGCCTCATGCTGCCCGCCGGTTTGGGGATTACCTGCATCAGCCAGAAGGCCCTCGAGACCGCGCAGCGCACCGCCTCACGGCGCTGCTACTTCGACTTTGGCGATATGGTCAAGGCCAATGCCTCCGGCTATTTTCCCTATACGCCGTCCATGCAGATGATGTGCGGCTTGCGCGAGGCACTCAAGATGCTGGCCGAGGAAGGCTTGGAAAACGTATTCAAGCGGCACAGCTATCTTGCCGGCGGCACACGGGCTGCCGTCCAGGGCTGGAAGCTGAAACTTTGCGCGGTCGCACCCAAGTGGTATTCGGATACCGTCTCGGCCGTCATGGTTCCGGCGGGCGTCGATGCCGCTGCCGTCATCGCGCGAGCCTACAAACGCTACAATTTGTCGCTGGGCGCGGGACTCTCCGAAGTGGCCGGGAAGTTGTTCCGCATCGGCCACGTTGGCGATCTCAATGAACTCATGCTGCTTGGCGCGATTGCCGGATCAGAGATGGCGATGCTGGATATCGGGATGAACATTGAGCCGGGAAGCGGGGTTGCCGCCGCGCAATCCTATTGGCGAAAAAATTGACGATGCGCGTCGTGTTTCTGGATCGAGCCTCGCTGAAAGCGAAGCTGCATGCATTCGCGTTTCCGGCCGACTACGTCGAGCACCAAAAAACCGACCCCGGGCAAATCGCGGTGCGCTTGCACGGCGCGCAGATTGCCATCACCAACAAAGTCCCGATGCGTGCCGAGACATTGAGGCAGCTTCCGCAGCTCAAGATGATCGCGGTGGCCGCCACGGGCTACGACGTGGTGGATATTCCCTACTGCAATGAGCATGGCATTGCCGTCGCCAATATTCGAAACTATGCGGTGCACACCGTTCCGGAGCACGCCTTCGCGATGATTCTCGCGCTGCGGCGCAATCTGCTGAGCTACCGACAGGATGTCGAAGCAGGCGTCTGGAACAAGTCCGAACAGTTCTGTTTCTTCACGCACGACATCGGTGATTTGCACGGTGCCACGCTCGGCATCATCGGCGAGGGCGCGATCGGCCAGGGCACCGCTGCGATCGGCCGCGCTTTCGGCATGCGCGTGCTGTTCGCCGATCATCCGCCGCCGAAAATGGCGGGGGTCGAATTCACGCCCTTGGACGGCGTGTTGGCTCAATCCGATGTCATCTCGCTGCATTGCCCGCTGCTGCCGGCGACCCGCAACCTGATCGACATGGAGGCGTTTCGCAAGATGAAGCGCAACGCGCTGCTGATCAACACCGCGCGCGGCGGGTTGGTGGACGAAGCAGCGTTGATCCGGGCGCTCGACGAAGGATTGATCGCCGGCGCCGGCTTCGACGTGCTCACCGTCGAACCGCCGCGCAATGGCCATCCGCTGCTCGATCTGCGGCGCCCCAATTTCATCTTGACGCCGCATGTGGCATGGGCATCGGACGGCGCCATGCAATTTCTCGCCGATCAGCTCATCGACAACATCGACGCATGGGTGGCGGGCAAGCCTCAGCATCTGGTGACCGCCGCGGCTTGATACAATCCGCGGCGATGAAAAAACTCCTATACCAGTTCGACACCGATCCCCACCCTTCCGTATTTGACAACGTCGTCGGCTATGACGGCGGTGCTGACCGCATTTCGGCCTATGGCGGCGTGAACGCGGGCAATGTGGGCGGCTTGGTGGAGGGGGCGATCTTTACGCGCTCGCCGAAAGACAAGAAAAACACCGCGATCTTCATCGGCGGTTCCAATTTGCCGCAAGGCGAAGCGGTGCTGGCGGCGACCCGCGCGAAATTCTTCGCAAAGTTTCGCGTCTCCATTATGTTCGACAGCAATGGCTCGAATACCACGGCTGCCGCGGCGGTTGCGTGGCTCACCCACGGCCGCAGCCTGCGCGGCAAGCGCGCCGTCGTACTGGCGGGCTCGGGTCCGGTGGGTCAGCGCGCCGCGCTATTGCTGGCCCGCGAAGGTGCGCAAGTCGCCGTAACGGGGCGCAAGCGGGTTGTTGTGCAGGCTGCCTGTGATGCGTTGAAAGCGCGCTTTGGAATCGAAGTGCAGGCCGTTGAAGCTGCGACCAACGCGGAACGGGCCGCCGCCCTGGACGGTGCGCAAGTGGTGCTCGCGACCGGCGCGTCGGGAGTGACGCTGTTGGACGCGAAGAGCTGGCGAGAGAGCGCCTCATTGGAACTGATTGCCGATGCCAATGCCTCGCCGCCCGCCGGCATCGAGGGTGTGGGCGCAGGCGATCGCGGCGCCGGCAGTCACGGCAAAATCCTATTTGGGGCCCTGGGGTTTGGCGCGCTCAAGCTCGCGCTGCACCGCGCCTGCATCGCGCGCTTGTTCGAACAAAATGACCTGCTGCTGGACGCCGAGGAGATCTACGGCATTGCCAAGGGGATGGTTGGCTCTTGATTACCCAACAATCGGTGGAAACGTTTCTGAATGAATTGGCGAGCGGTGCGCCGACCCCCGGAGGCGGCAGCGCGGCGGCCATCATCGGCGCCATGGGCGCAGCGCTCCTGTCCATGGTTTGCAATGTCACGATCGGCAAGAAAGGGCAGGAAGCGGTCGAGGCCGACATGAGAGCCGTGCGCGACGAATCCGAGCGGCTGCGCGCGCGCTTGACGGCGATGGTCGCGGATGACATCGCGGCTTTCGATGGACTGATGGGCGCCTATCGGCTGCCCAAATCAAACGAGGAGGAGAAGTCCCGGCGTACCGAGGCGATCCAATCGAATCTGCGGGCCGCCACGGAGACCCCGCTGGCATGCGCCCGCGCCTGTGCGGCGGTCGTCGCCCTGTCACGGCGCGCGGCTGAAAAAGGCTTTGCCGGGGTCGTCAGCGACGCCGGTGTGGGAGCGCTGGCGGCCAACAGCGCGCTGCGCAGCGCTGCGCTCAATGTCTACATCAACGCTCCTTCGCTCAAGGATCGCGCCTATGCGACGGCGGCGACCGCGGAAATTGAAACCCTTCTCGAGCACGGCACGCGCGAGAGCGAGGCGGTGTTCGAATTGGTGCGCGGCAGGCTCGGATAGCCCGCGCTCGATGCGTCGGGGAGCCAGGGACGGAACAAAACAGCCTAAGACTCGGTGTCATCGAGATCATTGTCGATTGAATGTCTTTGATCTTCCTTGGTGCCTCTATGAGAATCTTTGGATTGACCGGCGCTTTTTGCGTCGCGGGCCACTTGCCGCCGCAACTGCAGCCAATTTTCACGCGCCTGACGGCGAATTTCCTCCAATGAAATCGGCTCGAGTTTTACAGTTTTCCGCTGGATTTCGGATTCCGCAAAAGCCGGCTCTGAAACCTTGCCATCGTCCTTCGAAGCAGGGTCCTCGTATTCCTTCGCTGGGGAGGGTTTATCAAGACCAAATACCCGTTCGACTGTCTGCACGAAAAGTTCGGCATTTCGCACCACTTCCCTGGCCTCGCTCAGATCGATTTCAGTCCCGGTGTAGTCGGCTTTTATCCGAAGTGATTCTGTCCGGCTCAACAGGGTCGCGAGTTGTCGATCAATTTGTCCGGACTGAACGGCGTGGCTGCGAAATGCTTCGATAACTCCGCTATGCGTTCGTGGCAGCTTGTCTTCGGCAACGCCGGCACGCAAAAGCGCAGCCTGCGCGATGTCGAACATCGCGTAATAGGATCTACTCACGGCGCTATCATGGTCGCCCGCGTCCAAGGCGAGCCTGGCAACTTTCAGCGCCCTGTCACCCTTTCGTACCAAAGTCGTTCGAACGGGCCCTTTGTCACAGAACGATGCCTTCGCGCGCGATGTTCCTTAGAAAGCCGGGCCGCGGAAAGGCCGCTGGATTCAGCCAATCTTCGATGGCAATGGTAACCGGCTGAACCATGATCCCGGTATCGAGATACGCGTAATAGGCTAATTCAGCCAACATCATCAGCGTCAATCCATCGTCGCCACGTTCGTGCAAGATCAAGGCAACGTCGGCATCACTATCCGGCCGGTGCTCTCCGCGCGCGCGCGAGCCAAAAAGTATCGCCTGGTCCAGCCGAATATCAGCGGGAATCCGCGCGAGAAAGTCCCGTACAGCGCTTTCGGTGTCTGGATCCAAAAATTTCATAGGAGGTATTTTGGACGCAACGCCGCAAGCAGGCAATTCGTAAAATGGAGCTGAATTGTTCCGAATTGCTCGACCTTTCAGAGTCTTACGAGGCTCCGCCAGGATCCACAAGTGGCGCATCGCCATCTGGAAATCCGTTCTGAAGGAGTAACTAAAACCGCGCTTCTTGACATCCTTTTTTCGAGTTGGTACCTTGTTACTACAAGGTAGCTTTATTCAAATGACGCCTGATCAAAAATTCAACCCGCTGCGCAAGGGCCTGTTGGAATTCCTCATCCTGCAGATCATCTCGGCGGACAAGGTCTACGTCGCCGACATGATGAAACGCCTTGCAGAGACCGACTTCGCAACCCAGGAAGGCACGCTGTATCCGCTGCTGAGCAAAATGCGCCGGGAAGAGTTCGTCGACTATGAATGGCAGGAGTCCGAATCCGGCCCCCCCCGCAAGTACTACAAGTTGACCGCCAAGGGCAAATCCCAGCTGGCGGAGTTCAAGGACTATTGGGCTTATCTCAACAACACAATCAACCAATTAGGTCGCTGAGCATGAACACCGTCATCATCATCAATCTCAATGGCAACGCATTCCATCTCGAAGAGCCGGGATTTCAGAGCTTGCGAACGTATCTGGAGCGGGCGCAAGCGCAGCTCAAGGACAATCCTGACAAGACCGAGATCATGGCCGATCTCGAGCAGGCGATAGCGGACAAGTGCGGACATTTCCTGCGGCCGCACAAAAACGTGCTGAGCGCCGCGGAAATCGACGAGATCTTGAAGGAAATGGGCCCGGTGCAAAGCGAAGACGCCGCGGGTATGGGCGCCGGCGCGAGCAGCCAGCCAAATGCGGAGCCGAAGCCCGCCGGCGCCGCGGGTGCCGCGCCCAAGCGGCTCTATCAGATTCGAGAGGGCGCGATCATCAGCGGTGTTTGCGCCGGCCTGGCGGCGTATCTCAATATCGACGTCACCATCGTGCGCATTGCGTTCGTGCTGTTGACGCTCCTGACGACCGGCATCTGGGTATTGGTCTATCTGGGCATGATGCTGGTGGTTCCTTACGCGAATACCGGCGAAGAGCACGCCGCGGCCGCCGGCGCGCCCTTCAATGCGCAGGAAGTGATCGATCGAGCCAAGAAGCACTACGCTGAATTCAAGGACAGCAAGGAATGGCGCCGTCACTGGCGTCAGCAGCGGCGTGAATGGCGCCGCCAGTGGCACGAGAACGCGTATTGGTGGGGCCACAATTTGCAGCGCAATGTCCACCAGTTCAGCACCGGTACAGGCTATGGCGGGCACCTCGGCGCAACGCTGATCATTCCGATTCTCGCCGTCTTCAATGCCCT
>Ga0210389_10001821_pt1 | contig 17116 bp, 14 predicted proteins | sample IncBWH28OmetaG_FD_160127 | JGI IMG/M metagenome (GOLD analysis project Ga0210389, IMG submission 160127) | Forest soil microbial communities from Barre Woods Harvard Forest LTER site, Petersham, Massachusetts, United States - Inc-BW-H-28-O ...
CAAGACCTGGCAATGGCAGAACTATACTGATGCCTGGCAACAAGCCCATATTGCCCAGTTTACGATCAACACCGCGATGGTAACGGCCGGAACCGTTATTTTGACTCTGTTTTGTGCAGGCACGGCTTCCTTTGCACTCAGCCGTTTTTCTTTTCCCGGTAACCGAATTATCTATCTGAGTTTCATCATCCTGCTTACTCTGCCGGTCCAGGTTTATATCATCCCGCTTTATGTGGTCGTGGTTAAAGCCAAGCTCGCAGACAATCTTCTTGGGCTGATTCTCTGCTACACAACGGGGAGCCTTCCGTTATCGGTGTTCCTCTTTAAAACCTATTTCGACGCTATTCCGGAGGAACTACTCGATGCGGCGCGTCTCGACGGTTGCAGTGATTGGTTAACTTTCACTCGGGTAGTATTGCCGTTATCTCGTCCCATCATTGCCACCGTTTCCATTTTCACCTTTGTCCAGGCCTGGAACGAGTTCTTTCTAGCCCTCATTTTCATTCATAGTCCGGACCGCCAGACTTTACCGCTCGGTCTGCAGGCATTTTTCGTTAATCAGTTCCAGACCCAATTCCCGCTGCTTTTTGCCACTCTAACCATTTCGATTGCCCCGATCGTTTTCGTTTACCTGCTGTTACAGCGCCAGTTCATCGCCGGCCTAACGGCCGGCGCGGTTAAAGGGTAGAGAAGGATAAAGCAAGGATAAGGGGACCATCGGTAGCAAAATCTAATTTTATGGAGAAACAAGCCAGAAGAACGAACAGGCCAGAAATTACTCCTATTAATCGAACGATTCGGATCGGCTATGTCGGGGGTGGTTTCCTGGCTCAGAACGCGCATCTTGGAAATTTTTCGAGTTTGCCTCAGTGCAACCTGGTTGCACTGGCAGAACGACGCCCCCATCTCGCCGAAAAGGTGGCGCTCCGTTTTGGGATCGACAAGGTTTATCCGGATCACCTTTCTCTCGCCCGCGATCCTGAGATTGACGCAGTTGCGGTTTCGGCTGACTACGCCGGCCAAGGCGAAATCGCAGCGGACTTATTGCGCGTCGGCAAACACGTTTTCATGGAGAAACCGATGGCGGTTTCGATCCAACAAGCAGAACGGATTCTGGCTGCGGCCAACGAAGGTAATACTCGTTTGATGGTCGGTTATATGAAACGTTACGACACGGGAAATCGTCGTATCCGGGATCTGATCCGACAATGGAAACAAGACCGCGGTAAAGGCCAGCTTCTTTACATCCGCTGTCACGGCTTTTGCGGAAATTGGATCGCAGGTCTGGACACCTCGGGGCTGATTCGAACCGATGAATCCGTCGAACCGATCGCAGCTGAAGAGCTGCTTCCTGACTGGCTCCCGGAAGATGGTCGTCGCGGTTACGTCGGGTATCTTCAGCAGTATACCCATCAAGTTAATTTGTTACGCTTCCTGTTAGACGCTCAATTGGCGGACGACATTCTCGTGACGAATGTTGATCTCGCGGCCGACGGCTACACCGGCTTAGTTACTCTTCAAATAAAAGGGGTACGTTGCGTCATTGAGAGCGCCTCGACCAAATTCCACGGTTGGGACGAAAATCTGCAGGTGTTTTTTGAGGGCGGCTGGATCCGTTCGACCCCGGGGCTTCTGTTCTCGCGTCCTTCAACGAACGAAATTGAGGTGTACGAGAGCGGCGAAAATGGTGGGATCCGCTATCCCGCGACACCTGTAAATCAATCCTGGCATTACCGGGCCGAAGCCGAGCATTTCCTGCAATGCCTCCAGACCGGAACCGAATTCGATTCCCCTGGTTCAGACGCCCTCATCGACGTGAGAATTTTCGAAAACATTTATCAAAAATTCATGCACAGCCCGAAGGAATAAAAATATGAAATCCTGTTTTAATACGATTACCGCCGGACGCGAAAAACCGTTGGAAGAAATTATCTCCGCATGCGGTGCCGTCCGCTTTGCCGGGATTGAGATCGACCTGAACCATCTGGATGAGGCCGTCAAACGGACCTCATGGAATGACATCAAGAGCCGCTTGGCAGATGCCAAACTTCAGCCGGCATCGATTATGGCTTTTGATCTGGCGCCGTTAGCGGAAACCGACACGGCGATGGAACGCTTTAAACGCGGAGTCGAAGCCGCGGAACAGCTTGGTGTGCCGATGCTACTGGTTTATTGCGCCACAAACATTCCACCAGGGATGGATCCCGACAAAGCACGGGAAAATGCCATCGCTCGGGCTAAGGAGTATGCGCGGCTGGCCGGGTCCCTGAAGATCGGTCTGGAGCCGATTGGGCGTACCACCCTGATGGGTCGTCCTGAGGATGCTCTACAGATCGCCGCTGCCGCCGGTGCTTCTAATATCGAGATCGTGATGGATACCTTCCATTTCTACCGGGCAGGGGTCACGGATATAACTCCTTATCCTCTTAATGAGTGTCTGATGGTACATGTCAATGATGCCGAGGATTTGCCAGTCGAAAAACTGACTGATGCAAATCGTGTCCACCTCGGACTCGGCATTCTCCCCCTGCAAAAATACCTGAGGGTGCTCGCGGCTAAAAAATATAGTGGATTCTTATCCATCGAGATATTTCGGCCTGAGTATTGGAACCAGCCGGTAACCCAAGTCGTTAACGACGCGAAAACCTCTTACGACAAATTGTTAGCCACGTTATAACCATGAAAGTTGCGTTTTACACTTCCACCCTCGGTGATCAACCGGCTCATGAAGTCATCCAGTGGGCAAAGCAGGCCGGGTTCGACGGTATCGAAATCGATGTTAACCGGCATCTCTCTGATTCGCCAGGAACGATCATTGAACTAGCTCGCAGCGCAGGGTTAGACGTTCCTTCGATCGTCCTGTTCGGTAACCTGTTACATTCGGACCAAGCTGAACGCGAAAAGATCCGGTCTCGCGCCCGCGCCGTAGCCAAGGAGGCGATTGATACAAGAGTTCCAACTCTCGTTCTATTTCCGGGTCGGAACGAGCAAGCCGATGAAGCCAGCAATTATGAGGATATCGCCGGTTTTCTTAACGAACTGGCGTCCCTTCGCACTGATGGAAGTTTCCGTATCGCCCTGGAAAACTGGCCCGGCATGCATAAAAACTTCGTAGCAACTACCCCACAAGGTTGGGAAAAGCTCTTCTCGAAGATAGAATATCCGAACGTCGGTATTGAGTTCGATCCATCCCATTTGTTGTGGCAGGGAATTGATCCGTATCAGGCAGCTGCCGAGTTTCGAGATCGGATCTTTCTGTTGCACGGAAAAGACACAAAACTTTTCCCGGAACGAGTCCAATCGGTCGGCTATAGCGGTAATTGGTGGGAGTATCGTTTACCCGGCAGAGGCGAACTCGATTGGAAACAGTTCCTGACATTCGCTAAAGACAAGCTAGGCTTTGACGGTTACGTCAGTATTGAACACGAAGACCGTGAATACGCGTGGCCTAACGGTGATGTCGAAACGCGCAAAAAGGGGTTTGTCTACGGATTAAGTCAGCTCCGACAAGCCTTAGCCGGATGAGGACCGCGAATGGACGCGAAGAGAATACCAACCGCGAATGGACACGAATGTACGCGAATATTTATGCGGATACGGATGCGTGGAGCGTTGCCTCGCAAGCGAGGCCGAGTTAGCCGCGTAGCGTTTACCCCGGAAGCTGTTCCCCCAAAGCTTTCGGGGTTCGGGGGTGACATATTTATAACCTAGGGCGCAGCCCTAGGTAGGCGTTAAAAGACGCGATTGGCGCTGAAGGCGCCCAAGAGATGGGCCATTGCGAGGGGGGAAGAATGCGTTTTTTGGATAGAGCACGTTATAGAAGAGCACCATCCTTTGCCGCGCTTACAGCGCTGGGCGTCTTTGATTGGCCAACCTAGGGCTCGCAGTCTCGCCCTAGGCTATAAATATTCCGCCGCTACGCGGCTAAGTCGGCCTCGCAAGCGAGGCAGCGCTCCACGGGTGTGTCGCCCCTATCTGCGCAAATCCGCGTTCATCTGCGGTTGGCCTTTGCTCTTTGTAAGCGCTCCTAGCTCCTCGATTCTAGCTCCTAGCTCCTGAATCAGAATGGCCCCCACACATCCCACCCGGAAGCGTCCTCGGCGTTAAACTTCGCATCCTGCAGGTCTTCCTCGCTCACGTTCTTAGCCAGACGCATATCCTTGTACCGATGATAGGAGAACAGATCGCCGACAAAGATCAGTTTTCGAGTTGGATCGGCGTAGACATACCGATTTATTCCGTTCCGTTTGATCTTCATCATTTTATATGGCGGCAAATGCGCCAGATGGTTTAGCTGCTTTGGCGTGCTGGCAATGACGACGTTGAAACCCGCCGCCGACAGCAGGTCCTCGGTCGACTGAGTGTTATGACCAGCGCAGCCCGGGAGAAGGGTCGCAGCAAAAAGAATGATCGCTAGAGGTAATCCGCCAAGAATCCGTTTCATCGACACCTTATCTCACACAAAGACACGAAGACACAAAGCCGGAATAGCCGCAAAAGAGCGCAAAGAAGGCAAAAAGAGAAAACGGAGCCCAGATTAGTTCACCGCAAGGTCACCAGGGCTTCGGCCTGTGCTCAGCCGAACGGCCACAAAGATAAAAGTTGTATCGTCAAGGTTATGCCCTGTGACCCTTAGATCTTCTGTCGTCGTTTTGTATCTCTTTGCGTTCTTTGTGCTCTTTTGCGGTTATTACCGGTTTCCCGACCATCGGCCTCGCAAGCGAGGCAGCGCTCCACGGCGTCGCCCCTCATCTGCGTGAAACTGCGTCCATTCCATCCTGGAGAATGTTCCCCAGAAAGCTTTCGGGGTTCGGGGCTGCGGTTCGCTTTTATTCGTGTCCATTCGTGTCCATTCGCGGTCGCTATTCGCGTGCATTCGTGGTTCCTGTTTGCGTGAGTTTGTTAGCCTTTTTCGGTGAGCTTTCACCTTTCACTTCTCAGCTCTCACAGGCTATAATGGGTAATGCTCTCGGTCGGCAAGAATCCCGACTTCATCTTTCATCAAGAAGCCCCGCCGAATGGCGGGCCTCCCCTTGAGCGGCTTATTGAGGAATTTGCTACGCCGGTCCCAGATTTCTTTCTTCGTACCCATGGCGATATTCCCGAGGTCGATCGTTCGACTTTCCGGTTAACGGTCGGCGGACTGGTTAAACATCCCTGCGAGTTTTCGCTCGCAGAGTTGGCCGAACGTTTTCCGGCCAAGGCGATCACAGCCACCCTGCAGTGTGCGGGCAACCGGCGTTCTAGCGCCTCAGCGATCAAGCCGGTTCCGAACGAGGTCCGTTGGGGGAATGAAGCGATCAGTAATGCGGGCTGGAAAGGTTGTTCGTTAACTGATGTTCTCAATTTTGCTGGGGTCGATGATCAAGCAAAACATGTCGAGTTTGTCGGCGCGGATCTTTGTTCTAAGGAGGGAACAGAGGTGTATTTCGGCGGATCGATCCCGCTCGACCGGGCTCTCCAGCGCGATGTACTGGTGGCCTGGGAGATGAATGGCCGGCCCCTGACCTGCGAGCATGGAGCTCCTTTGCGTGCGATCGTCCCCGGCTACATCGGGGCGCGCAGCGTGAAATGGTTGAAACAGATTAATCTACTGGTCGAGCCGTCGAAGAACCTGTACCACGCTCATGCTTACCGATTGTTCCCATCCGACGCATCGTCGGCTAGCGCCGATTGGGAACACGCTCTGGAACTTGGTGAGCTTTCAGTTAACTCTTGTATCTGCGCGATTGAAGAAGTCTCCCGTGGCCTGTTAGTTAAAGGTTACGCCACGGCCGGCGGGAATCGGCATGTGGTGCGAGTCGATATTGGATACGGCGAACCCCTTAAATGGCGGGAAGCGTCTTTTCGAGATCCGCCTGAACCTGGCATTTGGCGAAGATGGGAAGCCCTTATTCCAAAGCTGCTCGTTGGCGAGGTCATCTGCGCCCGAGCCTGGGATTCCGCGGCTAACACCCAGCCTGAAGACCCCGAAAGCGTTTGGAACTTTAAAGGTTACATGAATAACGCCTGGCACCGGGTCCGGTTCGGTATGCCCTCGGAAGAGGTCAAAGTGGCTAAACCCGAGATCGAGTACTATCTGTGACCACGAATGCGTGCGAATAGGGACCGCGAATGGACACGAATTGACACGGAGAAGAGACGGAAAATCGCTCGCGAGGCCGCAAAGGTAAAAACGGAAACCAGATTATTTCACAGCAAGCTCACAAGGGCCACAAAGACAGATCACCTAAAAGCAGGTCCGCCTTCGTGTGCTTTGTGATCTTCTGCAGGACTGCTTTGTATTATTTTTGCGGTTTTTGTGCCTTTCGCGGCTATTCCGTCGTCTAGTCCTAAAAGACAATCACTTCGACGATGCCGAGGTTAGCGTAGGCACCATGGGTCCCCGTTCCCTTCTTCCCCATCTCCTGATACCGGCGAAACTGGTCCTCTAAGTCGCGGCTCTCCAGGTTCGCAGAAGGCGCCAACCTAGGGCTCGCAGACTCGCCCTAGGCTACAAATATTCCGCCGCTACGCGGCTCTACTAGTCTTCGCTTCCACCTCTCATCTTCCACCAATCACGAATCACCTCTCACATTCCATTCATGTCCATTCGTGTCCATTCGCGGTCACTATTCGCGGTCACTATTCGCGTGCATTCGTGGTCCCGCTTTGCATGAGATTTGATTCCCGTTTATTCGTGTGCATTCGTGGTTAGCTCTACGAAATGCAGGAAACTGAACACCCATCCTCTAAGACGGACCAATCATCGAAGAACCTCGTTTTAACTCTTGGCCGGAAATTTTTCGCTAATCGTTTGTTGTTCGGCCTCATTATCGCCTTTCTGGCGGCGTTCTTTATAAGGATTCATCGGCCGTGGAGCGACTGGCCGATCTGGAGAGTCTTATCCGCGGTTCTCGTCCTTTTAGGGTTGGGTATTCGCGCCTTGGCTGATGGCTTCGCCGGGCGGCATACCCGAACTGAGGAAATCGAAGCGCCTCGGTTATCTACCGGCGGCCCCTATAGCTTCGTACGCAACCCGATCTACGTTGGGAGTATGGTCCTTGGGCTCGGCATGGTTGGCGTGCTGGCGAGCTGGATCGCACTGATTCCGTATCTCGCAGTTTTCGCCGTCTTCTATTTCGCGGTTATACCGGCCGAAGAACAGTTCTTAAGAAGGACATTCGGCCACCAATACGAGGAATATTGTCAGAATGTACCGCGGATGCGTCCGCGGCTGACTCCATGGCTCGGGGCGGAGAAAACTGGATTTGACTGGAAACCCGCCCTCGGTGAATGGCGGGTCGCGTTGGCCATCCTGGCGATTTTAACCTTTTTTACCCTGACCTCTTTAGTGTGGCATTGATTGATTGAATTGTTACCGTAATGTTACGATATTGTAACGAACAGAACGCAGACATATCATCAATTAATTAAAAAAAGCACTCTTGCGGGGCTGTCGCTTTCAGACGTCCCCATTGTCGCCTAAGACCCTCACCGACTCGAGTGAGTGAGTCTTTGCTCCCTAAACACACTTTATCGCCGGTTAGAGAGGTCACAAAAGATCAATGTCGTCAGTGCATCGGAAGAGGCGTGCCTCTTCGTTTAACCTTAGAATTCTAGCCTATTCCGCACAAGCAATCAGACGCATGCATTTGGCCGGTCTGAACAGGTTCACGAGTGCCATCGAAGGGATAAAAATCAATTCCATCAACTTGGAAGAGCGCGGTAACCGGCTGATGTGGGTTAAACGGCGCCAGCTAGGCAGCGGGTTGATCGTTCTCTTCGCGAATCTCTTCTTTCTTCTGGCCCGAGCCCGACTTCATCTTTGGATCAACCTTAAGAAATGGCAATCCTGGGAAGTGGCCTGTTTCCGCTTATTATACGGTCAAACGCTTGAGGTTTTCTCGGAAGGTAGACGCACTGTCTGCGTGGAAATGGTGCCCGGCAAAAGTCTACGAGAATGGGTGATTGAATCGCCGTTCGCAATTCAGGCAATTGAAGCCGCGGGCAAAGAATTACGCCGAGCCCACGGTCTCTGGTCGAGCGAGCTTGGAGACTATTGGTCCCATGGCGATCCGCACCTTGAAAATCTGCTTTACGATCCAGAGTCCGATCAAGCTCGGCTCATCGACTTCGAGTTGATACATGATAAATCCATGCCTGCGATCAAAAGGCACGCCGACGATTTAATCGTTTTTCTGCAGGACTTGATGGGATGCGTTTCCGCAGAGCAATGGGTGCCATTTTCGCTCGCTTTGATCGAGTCTTACAATGAGCCAGAAGTTCTGGCTGAGGTTAGAAGACGATTGACTGCCCCGCGCGGCTGGTCTGCCATCTGGTGGAAGCTGCGTACGGATTATCTACAATCGGGCGCGATGACTGACCGGATCGAGACATTGAACGCCGCACTGAGCGTAGACCCCGCCTCCTGTGGCACCCTTTCAAAGTGGGACCGCGAATAGGCACGAAGGGAAAGCAAACAATAGCCGCGAAAGGGCACAAAGGTAAGAGGGTGAAAGGCGATAGATGAAATGTGGAGCGCCGCTTCGCTTGCGTGGCAAAATTGGTTTTGGTGTCGTGGTCCTATCTGGGAATCGGCCATTTGGTTCCCCACCCCATCTCTTACGCGCCTTCAGCGCTGGACCTTTCATTTACGTAAAACCTAGGGCTCGCAGACTCGCCCTAGGCTATAAATATTTCACCGCTACGCGGTTTTTCGGCCTCGTCTCGCGGCCGCAGAAAGGCAGCGCTCCACGGGTGTCGCAACTTCATGCCCTTCCACCTCTCACTAATCGCTGCTCACTTCTCACGTCTCACTAGTTCTGCCTCAGCGCTTTCGCGGGGTCGATGCCGGTGGCGCGGCGGGCGGGAAGATAAGACGCTGCGATTGCTACTAACGCGATTACAATTACGCTGCCGCCTAACGTGACCAGGTCATAACTTGGGACCTGGAACAGGAATGCGGAAACATAGCGGGTGAGTATAAAAGCCGCGGCCATTCCGATGATCACGCCGATCACAGTCAGACGCAGGGTGTAACCGAGCGTCAGACCAAAGATCTGACTGCGCGAAGCGCCCAGAGCCACGCGCACCCCGATCTCGCGAGTTCGCTGAGTCACGGTGTAAGCCATGACGCTGAAAATGCCAATCCCGGCCAGAGCCAGTGCGATACCGGCAAAGAGTGTGAGTAACACTGTCCGGAAACGCGGCTCTGATAGTGAATCCGCGATGTTGTCTTCCATGGTCCGGATTTTTGCCACGGGTTGATTAGGATCAATCTGGTGTACCACACGTTGCAACGAGGTCGCTAACGCTTGCGGATTGCTCTCAGTGCGCACAATCAATGACATCGCCTGCACCGGCAAAATCTTGTCTGCTTGGCGGTACGGAATGTAGTATTCGGCTGGCGCATCACCGTTCAACGCTTGTTTGACGTCGCCGACCACCCCGACAATTTCCATCCAGAGCACTTCGTCATCTGGCACCCCACCAATCTGCATGTACTGTCCGATAGGCGATTGGTCGGGGAAAAAGGTGCGCGCTAATGCGCTGTTGATGATCACGACCATGGCATGATCTTCGCGATCTGTTTCCTGGAACAAACGTCCTTGTTGCAAAGGCACGTGGAGCGCTGCGAAATAATCAGGACTGACTGTGCGATAGTTCGCGAATGCGTACTGATTGTTCTTGGGCGGCCGTCCTTTAATATTGAAGTAGATCGAGGAGGCAACTCCACTGACCGGTACGATGTTCGAAGCTCCCGCTATTCGTACCCCGGGCAAAGTCGCCGTTTGTTGAAGGACATGCTCGTAAAAATCGATCCGCTCGTTCGGTTTGCTGTATGAGTTCGGAGAGAGCGGTATATCCGCAATCAAAACGTGATCCGGAGTAAACCCGGGAGCTACCGCCGTTAAACGTTCAAAGCTGTGCAGCAACAGACCAGCCCCAACTAGCAGGAGGACCGCTACGGCGACTTGGGTCACAACTAAGCCCGTTCGCATCTTAGACGTCCCACGGGTGGCGCCGCTTTTCGCAGCATCGGTTAACGTCTCCTGTACGCCCAGGTGAATGATGTATCTCAACGGCGCTAACCCAAACAACATGCCGGCGCAGACCGAAACCCCGATCGTGAACCATAAAACCGACCAATCGATCGATACCCGATTACCAAATGGCAGGGTCGATCCCGCCAGCCGCACCAGAAACGGCACGGCTATCCAGGCTATTAATAAGCCTAGTGCCGCGCTGGAAAGCGACAAGAGGACACTTTCCGTTAAGAGTTGGCGAAAGACACGGAACCGGCTCGCACCGATGGCGCGGCGAACAGCGAATTCTTGTTGACGTCCGGCAGAGTTAGCTAACAGCAAGTTAGCGACATTGGTGCAAGCGATCAGCAACACCAATGCTACCGCGCCCATGAGTACCAACAGAGCCGGCCGGGCGTTATCAACCATCTGATCTTGAATCGGATTTACAAATGCGCCCGTACCGGTGTTATAGATCGGATACTGTTTTTCCAAGGCCTGAGCGATCCCGGTCAATTCACTGCGAGCTTGTTCGAGGGTTACGCCGGGCTTAAGACGAGCAATCGGAAAGATCCCTGGATGCCAGGCACGATCGTCCGGCAGTGTCTTAGCCCAGGGTTCAAATGGTAACAACACATCGGGGATCTGGAGTAAGACCTGGTAGTCCTGAGGTAACACACCGATAATCGTGTACGGTTTGTCATCTAACGTCAGCGATCGGCCAATGGCATCTTGGGCTCCGGCAAAGCGTCGTTGCCATAGGCTATAGCTAATCAGCACAACATTTGGCCCTCCGGCCTTGTCTTCTTCCGGACTAAAGGTGCGGCCTTCGGTTACGTTGATTCCTAACGTGCTGAATAGATTGGCAGTCGCCATTTGGGCGGGTAACCGTTCCGGCTCGCCGCTGCCGCTCAGCGTAACCACGGTGTTACGTACTGCTGCGACTGATTCGTAGGATTGGGCCTGACCTCGCCAATCGGCAAAGTTTTGGTAGGAGACACTCAGTCTGGGAAATTGTTTGGTTTGTTCCATCAGCAAGACCACGCGGTCCGAATGCGGAAAAGGCAGTGGCCGAAGGAGGACACCGTTGACCACGCTGAAGATTGCGCTCGTAGCGCCGATACCCAGAGCCAAGGTAACGATCGTTACCGCGATAAAAGCCGGGTCTTTTCTGAACCTGCGGAAAGCAAATCGAATGTCCTGGAGAAATGTCTGCACGATGGGGAAAGAGAATAGCCGCAAAGAAGCATAAAAAAAACCGCGAATGGACACGAATAAGGGATCCGTGGAGCGCTGCCTCGCTTGCGAGGCCGATAGCGGTCGGCACCGTGCGTTCCGTCAAACACCGGTCAAAGCCGCGGGTAAGCAAGGGCTATCGTAATGCGTGACATGCATAAAACGTTGGGTGGCGACCCCTGTCGGCCTCGCAAGCGAGGCAGCGCTCCACGGCTCTTAAAACCACGCACCTAGGGTTCGCGGACTCACCCTAGTCTACAAATATTTCACCGCTACGCGGTTCGGTCAGCGCCCAGAGACAAGCTCCAGTAATCACCTATCACTTGTCACCAATCACTTCTCACTTCCCTCCGCCTTCTTTGCCTTTCCCTCGTAGTTTTCCATCAACTTTCCCGAGGCGCGATGGGCGGCGGCGCGGAGTAGCATTTCTTGTTCATCGGGATCGGTGCGCAATTGTTCCGGTAAAATCGCGGGCAGACTTTTGTCGTCACTTTTGACGACGGCTTCGTGCGACCACAGAACCTTGTTGTCTGGTGTAACCAGTTCGGCGTAAAGCGTCATCAGCGGACGCACTTCGCGGGACACGAGTTCGGCCATACCGAAGCCGTATTTACGGACAGCGAGACGAAACCGGTTGTCGGTCGTGCTGTTGTCTTCGGGAGTAAATCCTTTGCCGCGGATTGCATCAGAGAATTCTTCGCGAACAAAGACCGCAAGAGGCGTCAAATTTCGGCGTTGGCTGGTTGCGTCGTGGACATACTGTTTCACCGCGCCTCGTGTGGCTACTGAGGCTGCCAGGCCCATCGAAGCAGCCAGCTCTATCGATTGCGATAAACCGATGAACGTCATTTTCTCCGGGTACGGAATGGACTCTTCAACCTGAACCGGTCCCGGAGAAAGAGCACTGGCTGAAACGGACCCTAAGGTCGTGGTCCAGACAAGACACAACACTAGATGGGACCGCGAATGGACACGGATAAACGCCAATAAAATCTCCGACAAATATACAAAGCAGGAGGTACAACTCATGAACGGCCTCACACAAAGTCACAAAGGCACAAAGATCAAGGAGCGCTTCGCGATGTGAAACGTGAGAGGCCTGCCGTGAGCAAGCCTTAACTTTCGACAAGCTCAAGTCAGGCGCGCGTCGAAGGGTGAAAAGGGCGAAGCCCTGTGGAGCGCTGCCTCGCTTGCGAGGCCGAGAGCGGTCGGCACCGTGCGTTCCGCCAAACACCGGTCAAGGCCGCAGGTAAGCAAGGCCTATCATGATGCGTGACCATACATAAAACACGGGGTGGCGACCCCTGTCGGCCTCGCAAGCGAGGCAGCGCTCCACAGGGCTCGATTGAAAGCTGCAATCCGTGCCAACGAGTGCAATCTTCCGCCATGGATTTGCGCATTGCGTTCAGCACTTTGGCATTCACGGACCGGAACCTGGAGCAAGCGATCTCGCTTGGTAGTTCTTTAGGCTATACCGGTGTCGAGCTGCGGGTCATCGATGGGAAACTGTTTGATTCTTCGTTGTCGACCGCGGATCGGGCACGAGTAAAGCAGAGCATCACGGCGGCTCGTTTGCCGATTGTTGCGGTCGGTAGCTCGGTTATTCTGACCTCCGATAACCCTGGTCCCGAACTGCACCGAATGCTGGAGCTCACTAACGAGTGGGAGTCACCCTTTATCCGCGTCTACGGCGGTCATTTGTCTGAAGACCCTGAGACACGCCGGAATCAGATGGAGTCAGCAGCCAAGGTACTGGAGGAGGCAATCCCCGTCGCCGAACGCTTCGGCGTTGTTATGCTGATCGAGACGCACGACGGTTTCTCCGCTTCTTCAGTAGCAGAGGAACTGCTGGTAAAGGTACCGTCCAAATCGTTCGGAGCCATCTGGGATAGCCTTCATCCACACCGAATGGGAGAAACTCCGGCTGAAGTCTACAAGAACATCGGTGCTCGAACCTTCCATGTGCACATTAAAGACGGCCGGCGTTCAGCCGCGCACAAAGGCGGTTGGCAACTGGTTCCGTTGGGTGAAGGAGAAGTACCGGTTCAAGAGGTGCTCAACCAGCTGGTCATCGGTGGTTACAAAGGATATCTCACCGTCGAATGGGAAAAATATTGGCATCCCGAGATCGAATCCGCGGAAGTTGCGCTCCCACACGAGCTGAAGGTCCTGCAGGGGTACGTAGAGAAGATAGAATAACAAATGGCGCATCGTCAGCCTGCTCCACGTCTTTGGCTGCGCACTAACTGATCGACCAATGGAGTATTTGATCGACCAATGGAGTATTGGAGTGGTGGAGTATTGGAGTGGTGGTTTCCTGAGGTGCTGATGTATTGAGGGTCATGGGTACAAAGCGAAAAAACAAAAATCGCGGGAATCAGCGATTACGGGTCTGGCAAGATGCGATCACATTGTACAAGGAAACCTGTCGATTGTTCGGGACGTGGCCGTTCGAAATGAAACGGATTGCGGGTCAAGCAATGGCGTCGGTTGACTCTGTCCACAGAAACATTGCGGAGGGTTACTGTCGTCGATCTATCCGCGAATACATCCACTATCTCTACATTGCCGTTGGGTCTCTCGGCGAAAGCGTTTCCGGATATCACGCCTATTCCACGGCAGATCAGCTGGCGGAAGAAGACTTTGAAGTGCTTGATCAATTGGCATTCAAGCTCGAAAACGGTTTGCTCCGTTTAATTGAGTCTCTGGAGCACAAGCGCGACTCTGGTACGTGGACAGATAGCTTGATCGTACAAGAATCTAATGCTGTTTATCTCGGAAAGAGCATCAACGAATAGCTCATCCGGCACGCTCTCTGGTACCACTCCAATACTCCATCACTCCATCACTCCATCACTCCATCAATCCTCTTGACCAGAGCCGAGCGCACGAAACCGTTGAAGTGCTTGCGCTAGGCTGGAAACCGTTTGAACATGTGCTCCGAACCCCCTGCTTATGAATAGGACGATGCCCGCTGTTGTTAACTATGCGTCGGAAGCTCACAGTGTGGAGCTGCGCGAAGTTCCGGTTCCGGAAATCGGCAATAACGACGTGCTGCTAGCCGTTCAAGCCGTCGGAGTATGCGGCACCGATATCCACGTTGCTTACGAGAAGCATACTGGCGGCAACATCAATTATCCGGTGATTTTAGGGCACGAGTTCGGTGGAGTTATCGTGCAGGCGGGCAAAGATGTTCGCGGTTTTAAAGAAGGGGATCGCGTGGTCAGTGAAACCGCGGCGATCATCGATGAGACTTCTCCTTTTGCGCACGCGGGTTTGTACAACCTGGATCCTGGACGGCGCGGGTACGGGTTTGGTGCGGACGGCGCAATGACGCACTATACAAAAGTGCCGGAACGCATTCTGCATCATATTCCCGACACGTTGCCTTTTGAGCTAGCAGCTCTGACCGAGCCTTGTTGTGTCGCTTACAATGCCACGTGTGGGAATGCTCGTATTTTTCCGGGTGACACCGTCGCGGTCATCGGCCCCGGGCCGATCGGTCTTCTCTGTGCGTCCATGGCCAAACTCGCCGGCGCCGGTGAGATTGTAGTCATTGGTACTCCCGCTGATAAACGTCGATTGCAAATTGCTGAGGAGCTGGGCGCATCCGCGACTCTCGGTGCTAACGGTGAAGACGTCGTCGCGTGGACTCGATCGCTGCACGATGGATACGGGTTCGATGTCGTAATCGATGCGGCCGGTGTTTCAGTGACGCTAAAGCTCGCCATGGATATTGTCCGGCCGGCCGGCCAGATCAGCAAAGTCGGCTGGGGACATCAACCGTTTAATTTTTCACTGGATCCAATCGTGAAGAAGGCAGTCACTTTGCAAGGCAGTTTTTCTCATAACTGGCCGATCTGGGAACGAATCATCCGTTTGTTGTCCTCAGGTCAGTTGGATCTAGGTCCAGACTTTACCCGTATTTACCCGCTCGGGGATTGGCACGGCGCATTTGAGTCCATGCATTCCGGCGAAATCGTGAAGGCGGTGTTGCTGCCCCAAGAAACGCACTGAACGAAAAACCGAATACAAAATAGGCACAAAGACGAACCGCGGATGGACACAGATTTACGCAGATGTGCTAGTAGCACCACCATTACCGCAACACTCCGTTATTCCAATACTCCATCAATTCAGGTCTCTCTCTATGGAAGTTCGTGTTGATAACAAAGTCCTGCTTGTAACAGGCTCAGCGCAGGGTTTGGGGCGAGCAATTGCACTTGAAGCAGCGCGATCTGGCGCCGAGGCGATCATTCTCACGGATCATCCCAGTAAGCGCGGCGACGACGTTTTGGCCGAGCTAGCCAAACTGGGAACGAATGCAGGCTTCGTCCCGGCTGATCTTATGGATCAGGATACGCCGGCCAAACTTGTGGCCGCGGCCGTTGAAAAGTTCGGCAGATTAGACGGCTTGGTGAATGCGGCCGGGCTGAGCGATCGTGGATCTGTCGCTACGGCTGATCCGGCGTTGTTCGATCGTCTCTTCACCGTAAACACGCGGGCCCCAATGTTTCTGATGCAGGCTTTGATAGAGCATTTGCAGGAACGCAAAGCGCCCGGGGTGATCGTGAATGTCTTATCGTTCCAAGCCCATGGAGCCGCGGTTAATCTGGCGATTTACGGTGCTACTAAAGCCGCGCTTTCTCTTCTCACCAAGAACGCCGCTTTTGCGCACAGAAAGGATCGGATCCGTATTTTCGGTATCAACCTAGGGTGGGCTGATACGGATGGAGAACGGGAGATGCAAGCCGTGAAACTAGGAAGAGGCGAGTCCTGGCTATCCGAGGCCGAGGCGCGGATGTCATGGGGCCGGCTCATCAAACCGGAAGACGTTGCTTCCCTGACGTTGTTTCTGCTCAGCGATATTTCTATCCCCATGAGCGGGGCATTGATCGACCAAGTACAAGATGCCGTGCTTGGAGTAAGAGACTAGCGCGCGGAGCCGAAGGAGCCTCGTCATCACTCGGTCGGAGGGGCGTTGCATTCCGCTCAACCGGCTCAAGCGCAAGTCGACGCCTCAAATCGTATGCAGGTATTGCGTTTGGAAAGATGCGACGCCCTGAAGGTCCACGGTGCGTTTCCCGGTTCCGATGCACACGCTTTCTCACGGCGTTCGATTTTTTCAATAACCTCCGAAGGCATCGAAAGGTAAGCCGGTGCGGCCTACCAAGCCGGCGCAAACGATGAGCAGCTCAGAGGGTTCAAGGGGTTTGGCTACATGCATTTGGTAACCGGAGCGAAGGACACGCTGACGGTCCTCTGACCGGACAAACGCGGTGAGCGCCACGGCTGGGGTCGCGCCGCCATCATTTCTAGAGAGCGCTCTTACTTTCCCGATCAAGTCGTAGCCATCTTCACCCGGCATCCCGATATCGCTCACCAAAAGATTCGGCTTGCGTCGGGGGAGAATCGCTAACGCTTCACTGGCCGAACTCGCAGTTACGACTGAGGCGCCTCCGTCTCTCAAGATCCGTTCCATGATTTGTCGCGCGTCTGCATCATCATCGACTAGAGGATGGTTGTGCCGGCCAGGCTTGGAGGTTCCACCGTTGCGGAGCTAGCTGACGACGAGACCGATCGGGTAATGCCTGAGGTCCCTCTTTGGGTTTGTTTGACGATGGATACCGGCAGTGAGACGGTAAAAGTGCTTCCCTGGCCTGAACCGGGACTTTTGGCTCGGACAGTTCCTCCATGTAATTCTACCAGTTGTTTTACAATGCTGAGGCCGAGTCCTAAGCCGCCGTGGCGCCGAGTAGTCGACGCGTCCGCCAACCGGAACCGCTCGAACAAGTGCGGCAGAAATTCGGGCGCGATTCCCTCTCCGGTATCGGAGACGCTTATTTCCAATGCGAATTAACTCGTTCCAACAG
>Ga0210389_10001823_pt1 | contig 17109 bp, 13 predicted proteins | sample IncBWH28OmetaG_FD_160127 | JGI IMG/M metagenome (GOLD analysis project Ga0210389, IMG submission 160127) | Forest soil microbial communities from Barre Woods Harvard Forest LTER site, Petersham, Massachusetts, United States - Inc-BW-H-28-O ...
CGGTCTGCCGTGAGCAGGTCGATGGCGTCGGTATGAATCCGTCTTTTGTACCCTCCCAAACATCGGGCATTGCAACGACGGTGACAACTCGCCTTACGAATTCTGGTCAATCTCCGACTCGTCCAGGTTGTCGATTAGGTCGACCTGACCAACGGGTGACTGGCTGCTAAGGGGCAGCCACCTTTCCGGGCCCGTGCTTTACGCGTGCCTGTCACGCACTAACTCGTGGCGCCCGTAACTCGTTGCGCATTTAGCACGGCGATGACAACCACGAAGTCGTCACGCGGAAACCAAACCGTGATTACCGCTTCAAATTAACCATTGTGGCCTGGTGATTAGTGGATAAGGATATGGGCTGTGAGTCACGAATGACACGGACGGGCGCCGCGGCAGCCGCAGTATTACTCGGCGCGTCCGATGGGCGCCCTGACAGAAGGGTGTTCAACGGCTCACGACCGCGAACACTGCTGCACGAAAGAAGGACTCGATGACCGACCTAAGCTCAGTCCCCGCGGAGATTCCCAGCGAGGTCTTGTCCGGCGTCACTGTCAGGGACAAGATCGTCACTGCTGATGAGGCGATCGCGTTGATCCGCGACGGCGACACCGTCTTCGCCGAGGGCTGTGGTGGGCAGTGTTTCGCCGAGGAACTCACCCTGGCGCTGGCGGCGCGGTTCTCGCAGACCGGCACCCCCCGCGACCTCACCTTGGTGTTCACAATCGCGCAGGGAAACCGCCAGGGGCAGGGGTTTGATCCGATCAGCCACGAAGGCCTGTTCAAACGCGCCATCGGCGGGCACTGGGGGATGGCCCCCGAACTCGGCAAGTTGGCCGTGGAGGGCAAGATCGAGGCCTACAACCTACCGCAGGGCGTGATCGCGCAACTGCTTCGCGACACCGCCGCCGGCAAGCCGGGGCTGCTGACGCACGTTGGTCTCGGCACGTTCGTCGATCCCCGCAACGGTGGCGGAAAGATCAACGACCGCACCACCGAGGACCTTGTCGAGCTGATGTCGATCGATGGCCGAGAGTACTTGTACTACAAGGCGTTTGACCGGCTCGATATCGCGTTCCTGCGGGGCACCACCGCCGACCCGGCAGGCAACATCACCATGGAACGCGAGGCACTGTTCCTCGAGTCCCTCGCCGTCGCCACCGCGGTACACAACCGCGGCGGACTGGTGATCGTCCAGGTGGAGCGCATCGCCGAGCGGGGCGCGCTGAAGCCCAAGGACGTGAAGATACCCGGCGTCCTGGTGGACTGCGTGGTGGTATCGCGGCCGGAACACCACTGGCAGAGTTGGGCGACCGAGTATTCGCCGACGTTCAGCGGCGAGCTGCGGGTTCCGCTGTCAGCGATGCCGCAGCTGGACCTCTCGGTGCGCAAGGTGATCGCTCGCCGGGCGGCCATGGAACTGCGTCCCAACGCGGTGGTCAACCTGGGCATCGGCATGCCCGAAGGCGTCGCCAACGTGGCCGCCGAGGAGCACATCTTCGACTACATCGTCTTGACCGCCGAGCCCGGCGTGATCGGCGGAATGCCGGTCGGCGGACTGGGTTTCGGTTCGGCATTCAACGGTGATGTGATCCTGGATCAGCCCGCGCAGTTCGACTTCTACGATGGCGGCGGCCTGGACGTGGCGTTCCTTGGCATGGCTCAGGCCGACGCGCAGGGCAACGTCAACGTCAGCCGGTTCGGGCCGAAACTGGCCGGATCCGGTGGGTTCATCAATATCAGCCAAAATGCCAAAAAGGTGGTGTTCATGGGCACCTTCCTGGCGCCGTCGCGCACCACGGTGGCCGATGGAAAGATCGCTGTCGGTGACGGTGTCGCCGCGCCCAAGTTCCTCGACAACGTCGAGCAGCGCACCTTCAGCGGCGAGTACGCGGCCGCCGTCGGGCAACCGGTGCTGTATGTGACCGAGCGTTGCGTGTTCCAGCTGACCGCTGAGGGCCTCGAGCTCATCGAGATCGCCCCGGGCATCGACCTGGAGAAGGACGTGCTGGCCCACGTCGGGTTCACACCAATCATCAAGGGCGTCCCAAAGCTGATGGACGCGAGGCTCTTCCTCGAAGATCACATGGGGCTCCAAGACGACCTGCTCACCGTCCCGTTGGAAGCGCGCTTCGTCTACGACGCCGACCGCAACATCTTTTTCATCAACATGGGCGGGGTGTCGGTGACCACCGAGGCACAGGCCGAAGCCATTGTCGCCGAGATAGAAAAGCAGCTGGCCGCGGTCGGCAAGAAGGTTCGCGCCGCGGTGAACTATGACAACTTCTACCTCGCGCCCGATCTCGCAGACACCTACGCGGCCGCGCTCCGCGGCTTTGCCGAACACTATTACGAAAGCGTCACCCGCTACACCACCAGCTCGTTTATGCGTCTCAAACTCGGCGGGCATCTCACGGAGCGCGGGCTTACGCCGCACATCTACGAAAGCCGCCAAGAAGCGCTCAGCTGGCTTGCCCACGGCGGCAACGGGTCCGACGAGCCGGATGAATAAATAGATCGCCATCGCCTATACACCAACCCGATCTGCACCCTGACTCTGACGATTACGGCTCGATAGCAACGCTGCGCCTGGGTTCGGAATGTTTATGCCGCCAACGACTTTTGCTGTGCGGGTGGTGCGTACGTAAGCGAGTCGACGCCAGTTGACGGGTGGTACGCACAGCCAGGATCGAAGGTCGAAGACGAGAATCCTTGTCGCACAACAGCTACCGCCAACGACATCGATCGAGGCGTTGAGGCGAGCCGGAGGGAAGGAAAACACCGGCGCGGCCTAACTGGCCACCACAACACCATCGTTTGCAACACACTCTGGAGCGGGCCGTCGATTGCGTGCGTGAGATCACGACACCCGCGGAATTCCCCGCATTCTGCCCTGGTTGTTGCGCTGGGAGGCTACGGTGACCACGGCGCCAATCGTCCTCGGAGTCACCGCCGGGCGCATACAGGATGGGGCATGAACGTACGCAACGCGCCGGCAACGAACCGGGTCCTGGTGGTGGCGATCATGGTCTCGATGGTCGCCTTTCTGGACAGCACGGTCGTGAACCTGGCGTTGCCCGCGACCGAACGCGACCTCAGCGGTGGCCTGTCCCTGCAGCAGTGGGTCGTTGACGGCTACCTGTTGGCCCTGGCGGCCACGATCTTGCCGGGCGGTTCCATCTCCGATCTGGTGGGGCGCGTCCCGGTGATGCGCTTCGGGCTGGCTGCTTTCGGTGCGGGCTCAATGTTGGCCGCCACCGCCGTCTGGCCGGGGATGCTGATCGCCGGGCGAGTCATCCAGGGGCTGGGCGGCGCGTTTCTGGTGCCCGGCTCACTTGCGCTGATCAACTCCGCTTTCGATCGTGCAGACCGGTCCGCGGCAATCGGTGCGTGGACGGCCTGGACCGGCACCGCCTTCGCGCTGGGCCCGCTCTTGGGCGGACTGGCCGTGGATTTCCTCAGCTGGCGATGGATCTATGTGTTGTCGGCGGTACCGATGGCCATCGGCTTTGCCTTGACGTTTTGGCTGTGCCCGATGCCCGGGCCCGCCGAACACGCCCGCCTGGACGTCGCCGGCGCCGCATTGTCGGCGGGCGGGCTGGTCGCGACGGTGTATGGGTTGATCGAATCTGACCGACGTGGCTGGACCAGCCCCGTCGTGCTCGCCCCGATGGTCGTCGGGGTCGCGGCACTGCTCACGTTTGTGGCCTGGGAGCGCCGGGCCGCGCACCCCTTGGTGCCACTGAGCCTGTTCACGGTCCGCAATTTCGCCGCGGCCAATCTGGAGACCGCGTTCGTTTACGGCGCCCTCACGATGGCATTGCTGGCCATCGCCCTGTACACACAGGAGGTCGCCGGCTACTCGGCTACTGCCGCGGGTCTGGTCACCTTGCCCAGCGCCATCATGTCGTTTCTGTTCGCCCGGCGGGTCGGCCGCGTGGCCGCACGGATTGGACCCCATCTGTTTCTGATGGCGGGTCCGGCGGTGGCCGGGTGCGGGATCCTGCTCATCCACCCCTCCGCGCGCGGATTCAACATCTTCGCTGACCTGCTACCCGGGATGATCGTGCTGGCCAGCGGTACGGTCCTCACAATCACGCCGCTGACCTCGGTGAATTTGTCCTCCGTCGGGCCCGAGCACAGCGGGATCGCGGCGGCGATCCAAAACGTGGTCGGCCGGACTTCTGCGCTGATCGCGGTGGCCTGTGTGGGCTTCATCGCCGTCGGCACGCTGAGCGACGGCGGCTTCGCCCGACTGTTGTTGGTCAGCGCGGTGTTGTTCTTGATCGGTGCCGTCGTCGGCGGCGTCGCCATCGTCAACCCGACCGTTTCCGCCGAGCCCGTGCCCTGTGAGGTCGCCGCCCTGTGCCGTGACCGGCCAAGCGCCCATCCTCATCTGGTCAGCCGTGCCTGAACCAACGGCTTCGTGTCCTTAGCGTGCGTGTTCCCACAGCTGCTGAGTCAGGTCCTGGAACGTTGCTAGGGCGAACTTGTCGTCCGCGCGCATCAGAGCAGATCTGCTCATCAGCGCTCTCACGACCGAACCGTCCTTGTGGGCCAACTCGACAACCATGTTGGCGAGGGCATGAACGACCGACAGCGATTCCACGGCCGGATGTTGCAGGAAGACCTGATCGAACCGCGAGGACAACACTTCGTCCCGCTCGCAGCCCACCATGTCGGCGAATGCGGAGTTGGTGAACAAGATGCGGCCGTCGTGCGCGATGGCGAGTACGGGAACAGGAATTCTCTCCAAGACAACCAGCGCGGGCATCTGCTTCAAGGAGGTCATCGGCGATTGGCCGTGTTGATTCCGTCGCCGCTCCGCGGGCCAATCACGCACGATGTGTAGCCTCCGCGCTGGTGTCTCCGAAACGTCCCTAGGGCAGCTCAGCCCGGGATCGGCACTTGAATTGGCGTATATCGCTGTGTCGGATCTAGTCGACGTAGACGGCATGTGAGCACCCCATTTCGGATTGATGCGTACGGCGTGGTCGTCCCATGTCGGGAATCTTTCAATCCGGGACGGTTATTGCGCACGCGTACTGCACTACCTGCTTTTGGCGCGCGGGGTACTTACAACGGCAAGGACCCGGATGGGCCCGCCTCATTGTTGAAGGGGCGTCGCGGATCAGCAACTCCGCACCCATGTGCCAATGACGCGGCGCGACCGGTTGCGGAATTGCTATGCGCCCGACGGGCTACAGGTCGTCGGAGAAGTCTGCCGTGAGCCAGCGGTCGGGCCGGATGGTGAACAACACGCTGTCCTGCTCGTCGAGGCTGCGAACAAACGCGCGCCCGGCCTCCTCGCCGAGATACCGGATCGCGATGGCTTCCCGGACTTCGACCGGTGTCGGAGTGGTGGTCTCGATGACGGTGCCCTCCACGACCACATATTGGTAAGGCATCTCTTCACGCTGTACGACCAGGGTCACTGCTCCAGCTCGTTCGATGAGCCTCGCCTTACGGGCCGACGCACCGGTGTTGAGCAGGATGTGCCCACCGGGTGCATAGCCATACCAAATCGGGACGCTGGCCGGTGGACGGCCGTTAACGACTTCGACGGAGAGCACGGCCACGTGCTTCCCTGCGAGGAACTCCTGACGTTCTGTCTCCGTGAAAGCTTTCATGTCGGCTGAACACGGTGACGCGGCGACGCTATTCCCGCTGGTCGCCGAGCCGAGCACGCACAGCCTCTTATGCGGCACCTTCGTGACCGCCCTTACGGCCGCCATTGTGGGAGCGTGACGCCTGGGCGTAACGCACAGTCGAGATGTCAGGCCGGGTTCGCAAACCCAAAGCGCAGCGGTGGCAACGGAGTAACATTCCCATTCAAAAGTTGCGGGGCGCCGCCACCGGCCTGGAAATGGCTCGTGAAGAGGGGGGTCGAGGCGGGTCACGAAAGGTGCCGATTCGGTGGCCGGTACGCACAGTGAGTCGGTGTTTGCCCAACTAGGCGAACCGCGTTGGTGCGCTCGCGCCAGCGACCCGATGAGCTGTCCGCATCCTGTGATCGGGTGGGGGGGCCACCGCCCGTCGAAATGGGCCGAAATGAGTTTCTGCGCTGACCACTGGTCACACGCCTTCGGGCCGACACAGCACTCGATGCGGGGCAGGAGGTTTGTCGAGTGACGCCACGGCTGAAGGCTTGGTGGCGGCAACCCGACCAATTCGATTGGGTAACCACATTCCTGCGGCAGCGCGAAATGCTGGGCTCGGCACGGATGATCCTGGCTGTCGTCGCCGGATCGTCGGTGTTGGTGCCGCTGACCGTGCTGCCGAGCCGATACCAGCCCAGCGCCCTCGAACTGATCGCCGGCGGAATTGCCGCCATCTTCACCTTGGGCGTGACGGTGCTGTGGCTGACGCGCTGGCCCACCCTGCGGCAGTCGCAGGCCGGTGTAGTGATTGGCGCGTTATGTATCGGCGGGTGGAGTCTCGTCCAGCCCACCGCGGCCCTTGCCGCGCTGGCCTGTACGGCGATGGCCGTCACCGGCGGCTATATCGCGTTCTTCCACAGCCCGAGACTCTTACTCTTCAATGGCGCAGTAGCCGTCGTGGTCGCCATCGCGGCGGTGCTTCGGCTGGCGCGTGAATTCAACGTGGCGACCGCGGCCTCCGCGTTTTGGGTGATCAACTTCATTAATTTATCTATCCCCCTTGCTATTTGGGGCATATCGCGAGCCATGGGAACGTATGTGCAGCGCTCCGAAGAGGATCCTCTCACCGGCCTGCTGAACCGGCGGGCGTTCACCGATGCGGTCACCCACCGCTTGGTGCATTCACCGCCGGCCCACGCCTACCTCGCGGTGGTGATGATCGATCTCGACAACTTCAAACGCATCAACGACACCCACGGTCATTCGGTCGGCGACCGCGCCCTGCAGGCGGTGGCAGGGTCGCTGCGCGCACACACTCCTGGCGACGCGGTCATCTGCCGGGCCGGAGGCGAGGAGTTCCTGGTCGCGCTGACCTCCGTGACCTCGGACATGGGACCACTGGCCGCGGAGTTTTGCGTCGCCTTCGCCGAACTTTCACCGAAGATAACGGCCAGCATCGGCACCGCCAGCACCGAGCTTCACCTACTGATCGGACCCGATGTCGGCGGCCTCATCGACGAGCTGGTCAAGACCGCCGACAGCGCGATGTACGTCGCCAAACGCAAAGGCGGCAACCAGGCTCATTACGGCGTCGGGCCGTAGCGGTCGAGTGACCTGATCAGGTATTGATCAAATGCGCACTGCCGTCGTCTAATTCGTCGCGATGCAATCCCATCGGCGTGACGGCGGGGATGTCGCCACCGGCGACCACGGCCCGGGTGATTGGCGTGAGCGACTGGAACAGCGTTTCCACCTCGTCGTCGCTGAGCGCGTCGAGCGCCGACAGCGCGAGTGTGTCGGTCGTCGACTCGATGCCGTCTTTCAGTTCCCGACCCCTGGCGGTCAGGGACCCGTCGTCGTTGAGCAGACCCCGCTCGGCCAACCGTTGCTCGTGGTGACGCCACGCCGCGTCGTCGTAATCGCGGGTACGCGCGATGTAGTCACGCGAAATCCAGCCCGCCGCGGCGTGCAGCACGTTGCTCTCCCTACCCGAGATGCCTGCGGCGGCGAGCACCGCCACGTGTGCATCGCCGCGCTGCTCGCGTAACAGCGTCGCAGCGTGCCATAGGGCGGCCAGCGGGTCGTCGGGCCAGGGCAGCGCAACATTCGCGGCGAACAGCGGGCGTCCGTCGAGCGGCGCCTGGCGCGCCGCCTTTCCCGCCAATTCGGCTGCGACATCGACGTTTTCACCGCCGATGCCATAGCGCCGGAGCGCCGCGACGGCCGAATCCCGTCGGGCCTGCAACGCCGCATCGGGACCCGCGATCTGCCACGCCGCCGGCAGGGCCTTGGCGACCCGCTCAGGGGCGAAGTTGTAGAAGATCGCGCTCACCACCTCCCGCGGTACGGTGCCCAGCGGCGCCGATCGGGCGGCGAAGTAACCCATCCAGAAACCGCGGTAGCCCAGCTCTTCCAGGGCGGCTCGCGCCTCCGGCGCGAAATAGGTCACCGCATGCACCGGCTCGAATCGATCGAAAAAGCGTCGGGCCAGCTCCGGATCTCTGCGCACCGTCGCAGTTAACCACCCGCCGCGACCGCGACCAAGGGCGAAGCTGTGGATGAGGTTGCGGCGACAGGACACCGGCGCGCCGGCGGCGGCTCGCGTCGCGGCACGCGCTGAGGTGGCGAGGAAGGTACCCCGCCGGAGTACCGACCAGCCGGCCTTGAGGGGTCTGAGCGGTCAGGACGACAGCTCATTTGCCTTTCAGGCCGCCGATGCGGAGCGAATGGTCCGTGGGCTTGGGTGGCAGGATGTTCTCGAGCTCCTCGACATAGCGCCCGGGGTCACGGTCGACGATCAGCAATCCCGTTGTGGTGGGGTGCTGGGTCATGAACATGCTGTACTCCCGGCCGAGTGCTTCGCGAAGGCTGATGGGGGCATGACGACGGAAGTCCGACAGTCCTTCCCGTTCCTCTTCGCCCATGTGATCGTCGTTGGCCAGTCGCGTGCGACCGACGGCCGCCCACCACTTTTGAGTGCCGACTCGGGCCGCGTTGGCGTCGCGCACTCCGTCCCGAATGTCGTTGTGATCACCGATGGCATCGAGCGTCTCGCCTTCGGGATCGTCAGCGCCACGCTTTAGCAGCTGGGGGTAGAAGATCTTCTCCTCGATGTAGGCATGTACATCGAGCTTGTCGGCGAGCGGGCGCCAGACCCGCTCGAGTGCGGAGCGGTTGACCGGTGTCTGCGCCTGCAGATCGTCCAGCTTGGCGAACTGTGCGCGGAACCAGTCATGGTCGGCGAGGATCAACTTGGTGATGTCAGCCATTCCCGCTGTTAGCCTCCCTGCCCACTACGCGTTGCGGCCATCGTGTTCCATGCTGACGGAACCGTCAACGCGCTTTTGGGCTGTGACCCTTCTGGTTGAATCACCATGCCGCGATTTCGGAGGCGGGCGCCCGACCGGGGGCGGCCCTCCTTTGACCGGCGGTCCATGATTCAGTGACAATCTGGCTCGTCTTATCCGAGTCTTGTCCGAGCCTCATCCGAACGGTCGAAATCGGCGTACAGTCGACCAACCTAGCCGCTGGCAAGAAATGCGGAGGTGCCGAACGTGGGCCGCAGGACCGGCAATGGTCACAGTCGATGAGTTCTCCCGCGTAGTTTCCGAGGTCTACGCATCGTCGATCGATCCAGAGAACTGGATCGTGGCGCTGGCTGAGATCGGCCGGATTCTCGATGCAGCGGGTTGCGCAATCTTCACAGGCGCGGGGACAAGCCGCTCCGTGGTGGCCGCCACTGTCCCGGCCGAGGCACGTGACAGCTATATCGCTTACTACCACACGATTGACTATGTGCTCGACGCCGTCGAGGCGGGGCCCGCGGGTTTGATCCACGGGGGGCAGGCGTTGGTGGCGCTCAAGCCCCATTCAGAATTCGATGCCGACTTCATGCGCCCGCACGGGATGAACGACGGACTTTTCACGCGATTGAGCGTGGGCACCAAAGCCACGACGTTCATCGTCGCGGCCGCCAAAGGGTCCGAACCATTCGATTCCACCGAGCGCGTGCGGTTCATGGACGCATTGGTGCCCCATTTGCAACAAGCGCTTCGCGCGCAGGACTTGGTCGCGCAGTTGGACAACAGGGTGCGTGACATCACCACGGTCATTGACGTGATACGACACGGCATAGTTATCGTCGATTCCGAACGCCTTGTGGCGCACATGAACTCCGCAGCCGAGCGCATCCTGGCGGTCAGCGATGGGTTGGGCATGGACTCGGGGCGAGTGGAGGCGAGCCACGCCGCGACCGACAAGCGGTTGCAGAGCGGCATCGCGCGTGCGTGCACGGAGTCGTATACCGGTGCCCGCGGAGGCGATTCACTGGCATGCAATCGCCCGTCTGGGAAACGTCCGTATGTCATCCACATACTGCCGCTTGCGACCGAAGACCCCTCTGCAGCGCGAGCTTTGTTGGTGCTCATCGACCCCGAGCAGGAGGTCGAGCCGCCAAAGATGTTGATAAGACGGCTCTTCGGTTTGACCGACGCGGAAGCCGATGTGGCGCTAAGAGTCATGCGTGGTGAGGGTCTGAAACCGATCTCGGCGGATCTGGCGTTGTCGACAGCAACCGTGAAATCCCATCTCCAGCGCGTATTCGAAAAGACGGACACGCACCGCCAAGCCGAACTCGTTCGTCTTCTGCTGACCATGTGTTCCGCACACCCGTGAATCCAGTTCGTGACGCACCCAGCCGGTACGGTGTCGGGGGAGAGAACCAAGGAAGGTGTGGCGTTGGAAGAAACGGTGCCCTGCCGAGACGAACACCGATACGTGATCGTTGGCGCCGGCGCTATCGGCGGCACCGTGGGCGGTGTGCTGGCGCGGGCCGGCGCCCCCACGCAGTTGATTGCACGGGGCCGACACGCCGAGGTCCTGTCGGCCGCGGGCCTGACGCTGAGAACGCCTGACGGCACATTCCGCACGGCAGTCGGCACGGCGTCCCGGCCCGAAGATGTGCGATTGACCGATCGCGACGTGCTGGTGTTCGCCACCAAGACCCAGCAACTCGATGCCGCCCTGCAGGAATGGGCGGATCAGCCTGTGCATGGCTCGCATCGCGTCGTCGGGACCGCAGGTGAGTTGCTGCCGGCGATGACGGCACTCAACGGCGTTGCCGCCGAGGAGAAAGCGTTGCGCTACTTCCGTCGGGTGTTCGGCGTCTGCGTCTGGTTGCCCGCCGTGCACCTCGAACCCGGTGAGGTGATCGTGCGGTCGTGGCCGGTGGTCGGCCAATTCCATATCGCGCGATGGCCGGCGTCGATCGGCACACAGGCCGACACCGAACTGTTGACCAGGCTTGCGCAGGTGTGGACCGCCGCGGGCATCCGGGTGCGTGTTCCCGATGACGTCGCCCCCTGGAAATACAACAAACTGTTGAGCAACCTCGGCAATGCCGTCGCCGCGCTTTCCGCCGAGCAGGCCCAGACACACGAGCTGGTGGCTGCGCTGCGCGCTGAAGGGGAAGCCGTGTTGCGGCACGCGGGCATCGAATTCATCTCGTTCAAGGTATCCACGGCGGCGCGGATGGACGGCCCGACGATACGCCCGATACCGGGGTGGGATGCCGGACCAAGCAACTCCACCTGGCAGTCGTTGAGCCGCAACACCGGCAATGTGGAGACCGACTTCCTCAACGGGGAGATCGTCCGCCTCGCTCACCGGCATGGCATCACGGCGCCGCTCAATGCCGCGTTGGCGCGCGCGGCACGCGAGGCGGCCCGCAAGGGCGTAGGGCCGGGCCGCTATTCGGGTGCTGAACTGGCTGAACTACTCGGGGTCGATACCGTCACCGCCGCGCACGAGTGACGCTGGGCGGAGCCGCGGTAGACGGGTACCCACGCACGAGACGCAGCTACCGAACGATACCGAGCTCGGCCTGGCCAATATAGCCGCACCGCAGCATGATTCAACGCTGATGTACTCGGCCGATTGCGTCAGGCGTGCCCGACTTGGTCAACGCCACCAGGAACTCGCCGCGCTACATTGCACACTTCGAATCCTCGTCTGAGCTCGCCTTCTCGGCGTCGTGCGCGTGCTGCCCGGCGTCGGATCCGCGGCCGGCGCGGCTCAACAATCACCGTCAGCAGGCCTTCGACCCGGCCGCCGATGCCTGCCCACTGCCATCCCGTCGTGTCGCCCGACGGATGCGCACTATTGGTCCCGAGTTCACCGGCGGGCGGATTGGGTTTGCAAGCCTTGGCCAACGCTCCGTGATGGAGATTCGCCGCAACCCAGGAAAGGGCGGCCATGACCGAACACTTGCGCGCTTACAACAGTCTGTGGCAGGTCCGCAGTGACTCGTGGTGCCGATTGGAGGAAGCCGCGGATCGGCTGACGCGGCCGACCACCACAGGAGCCCTGAAAGACAAATGGGCGAACGCCTGTCAGGAATTGCTGATCCGCCTGAGCACACTCGAGCCCTACTGGGCCTATCCCGGCTCGCCCCATTTCGCGCGGGTTCAACGGCTTTTCGCCGCCGGCAACTATGACAAGTTCGCGCAAGCGGTTGCGCAGATCAACCGTGCGCTGTCCACCGAGTCGTACCGCTCGGGCGACGTGGACAACGCCGGTGCCGACGACCTGGACATGTTTCCGACTGATCCGCGTCAGCTCGAACATTCATCGTCGACACAGCGCGAGCGCCCGTATTTCGAGGTGCTCGTCGTCGAGAAGATGACCGAGGACCAGGAGCGGGTGCTGCGCAACGAAGTCCGCAAATGGCGACGGCCCGACGACGAATTCGTCTACGAGCTCGTGGTGGTGTCCAGCGGTGACGAGGCCCTCATCGCGGCGCGGCTCAACGTCAACCTGCAGGCGGTGGTGATCCGTCGGCGCTTTTCGCACCAATCGACGCGGGATCTCTCATCCTTGGCCGAGTTCGTCGACAGCGACGTGTCGCACGAGTTGAACGACCACCAGTCGCCCGAGGAGCGCGCGCAGATCCTCGCGGTGTCCCTCGCGGAGCTGCGGCCCGAGCTCGACCTCTACCTGATGACCGAAATCGAGGTCGAGGACATCGCCGGGCGCCTCGGCCAGTACTTCCGCCGCGTGTTCCATGCCCGGGAGGGCATGCTCGAGCTGCATCTTTCGATCCTGCATGGTGTGGCGGCGCGCTACCGCACGCCGTTTTTCAGCGCCCTCAAGCAGTACAGCCACCGGCCCACCGGTGTCTTTCACGCGCTGCCGATTTCGCAGGGCAAGTCGATCGTCAACTCCCATTGGATCAAGGACATGGTCGGCTTTTACGGCCTGGACGTGTTCATGGCCGAGACGTCGGCGACGTGCGGCGGCCTTGACTCACTGCTGGAGCCCACCGGGCCCCTGCGGGAAGCGCAACAGCTCGCGGCCGAGGCCTACGGGTCGCGCCACACGTACTTCGTCACCAACGGAACGTCGACCGCCAACAAGATCGTCACCCAGGCTCTGGTGGCGCCGGGCGACATCGTGCTGCTAGACCGTAACTGCCACCAGTCACATCACTACGGGATGATGCTCGCCGGTGCGAATGTCGTTTACCTCGAGGCCTATCCGCTCAACGACTACTCGATGTACGGCGCGGTGCCGCTGCACGAGATCAAGTCAAAGCTGTTGGCGCTGAAGCGGGCTGGCAAGCTCGACCGCGTCAAGATGATGTCGCTGACCAACTGCACCTTCGACGGGATCGTCTACGACGTCGAGCGTGTCATGGAGGAGTGCCTCGCGATCAAGCCAGATCTGGTGTTCCTGTGGGATGAGGCGTGGTTCGCTTTCGCGCGCTTCCACCCGACCTATCGGACACGCACCGCGATGGCATCAGCACGCGCGGTGCGAGAGCGGCTGCAGGACCCGGAGTACCGGAGCCGCTACGAGGAGTACCTGGCTGGCGAAGCGGCCAATCCGCCTGGCGACGACGAGCTGCTGGAGCGTCGCCTCATTCCCGACCCGGCACGTGCCCGGGTGCGGGTGTATGCCACCCAGTCGACGCACAAGACGCTCACCGCGCTGCGGCAGGGATCGATGATCCACGTCTACGACCAGGACTTCGACCAGAAAGTGGCGGAGCCGTTCCACGAGGCCTACATGGCACACACCTCGACCTCGCCCAATTACCAGATCCTCGCCTCGCTGGACCTCGGTCGCCGACAGGTGGCTTTGGAAGGCGTCGAACTGGTGCAGCGGCAGATCGAAAACGCGATGCAGCTGCGCGACGCGATCGACAACCATCCCTTGCTCAGCAAGTACATGAGGTGCCTTCGGACTTCCGATCTGATCCCCGAGGAATTCCGGCCGTCGGCCATCGCCCAGCCCCTGCGCTCGGGTCTGCGCAACATGATCGCCGCGTGGGATCAGGACGAGTTCGTGCTCGATCCGTCGCGAATCACCTTGTTCATCGGGTCCACCGGCTACGACGGAGACACCTTCAAACGCGAGCAGCTGATGGACCGCTACGGAATCCAGATCAACAAGACGTCGCGCAACAGCGTGCTATTCATGACCAATATCGGCACCACGCGCAGCTCGGTCGCCTTCCTGGTGGAAGTTCTTGTCAACATCGCCCGAGAGCTCGACCAAGACATCTCCGAGATGAGCCTTGGCGAGCGCGCACACTTCGAGCAGGCTGTTTATCGCCTTACCGAAATGTCGTTGCCCCTGCCCGATTTCAGCGGCTTCCACCCCGCGTTCATGGATCACAGCGGAAGCGAGCCGACGCCCGAAGGGGATGTCCGCCGCGCGTTCTACCTCTCCTACGACGACACCAATTGCGAATACCTCACCGGCGAGCAAATCGACGAGCAGCTGGAAGCGGGAGTCGACATCGTGTCGGCGACGTATGTCACGCCCTACCCGCCGGGATTCCCGGTCCTGGTGCCCGGGCAGGTATTCAGCCGCGAGATCCTGAAGTTCATGCGCGACCTCGATACGCCCGAGATTCACGGTTACCTGCCCAAATTCGGCTACCGCGTGTACGTCGAGAAGGCCATCGACAAGGCCAGCGAGTCCGTCGGGTTGACGTCCAATGGGCACCGCTCCCCGGGCGCGGCTGGGTCGGCGCCGCAGAAGGCACCGAAGAAAAAGACCGCGAAGCGCGATGGAACCAACGGCGATCGGAACGTGCCCGAGGTCGGTCAGGACGAACTGCTCGGTCAGCAGCAGCCCGGCGACGCGCGCACGGCGGCTCCGCCACCCGGCGGCAACGGTGTCCCCGAGGTTGGGGCGACAGAACTCACCGGGGAACACGGCGGCACGGTGAACACTCCGTCGTCGTAGCCAACTGCCCCGGGCGCTATCTCAGGCTTGCGCGGGGAGTCGGTGTTCGACGATTCTCAGCGCACGCTCGGACCATCGAATGTTCTCTTCTTCGAAGGATATTCCGCGTAGCAGCGTCAGGTAGGGACCCACTCGTTCGGTCTGCGCCAGGTATTCCTGCTCGCTGTGGCCGTCGAGCATGCGAGCCCGCAACCGTTCGTAGCGTTGCAATTTGGCGGTGGCCCACTGCAGTCGTTCGAGGATGAATTCGCGGACTGCCGCGGTGTTGCCGGCATCGGCGGCCTGGACCTTGACCAGCAGTTCGTCACGAATCACGGAAGCCCGCGGCGCCTTGGCTGTGAACTGCCGGATCGCGGCGCGGCCGGCCTCGGTCAGTGCGAACATGCGCTTGTTGGGCCGGCGTTCCTGGTGAACGATCCGCGCTTGCACCAGACCCTGGTCGGCGAGCCGATCGAGTTCGCGATAGAGCTGCTGTGGGGTGGCGACCCAGAAGTTCGCGACCGAGGCATCGAAGCCCTTGGCCAGGTCGTAACCGGACGATTCGCCGTCGAGGAGGGCGGCCAACACCGCGTCACGCAGCGACATCCGCCGATGATACAACGATATGATTAGTCAACGAAGTGATTAGTCGCATATAGACACGTGGCGCCACGCGATCTACCGTCATCCACATTCCCTCAAGAAATCGACAGAGCCGAGGTGTCCCGTGGGTTCCCAGCATCCGTTCCGCAAGGCAGTCGAGGAGCGTGACGAGTCGGCCATCCAGGCGCTGCTGGCCGACGACGTGGTGTTCCACAGTCCGGTGGCATTCAAGCCCTATGTCGGCAAGCCGATCACCGCGGCGATCCTGCGCGGTGTGCTGCGGATCTTCGAGGACTTTCACTACATCCGTGAGATCGCCGACAGCAACGGGCGCGACCACGCGCTGGTGTTCGAGACAAACATTGCCGGGGCGCCCGGCGTGACGGTCAACGGCTGCGACTTCCTGCACTTCAACGACGAAGGGCTGATCGACGAATTCACGGTGATGGTGCGGCCGCTGTCGGGGGCGACGGCGTTGTCCGAGGCGATGGGCGCGCAGTTCGGACGAATCCAGCAAGAGGCTCTCGAACTGGCCAACCAGTTCGCTTCGGCGTAGGGGTAGATGAACATGCGGATCGGATTGGGGATCAATTACGCGGGCGGGTTCAAGGAGGTCGCCGCCGAGGTGGGCGATCTCGAACGCGCGGGGCTGGACATCGTCTTTGTGCCCGAAGCGTATTCGTTCGACGCGGTGAGCGCGCTGGGCTATCTGGCGGCCAGCACCCAACGGGTCGGGTTGGCCTCGGGGATCTTGCAGCTGTACACCCGGACGCCCACCCTGACCGCGATGACCGCGGCCGGTCTCGACTACGTTTCCGATGGCCGGTTCACGCTCGGCCTCGGCGCCTCGGGTCCACAGGTCATCGAGGGCTTCCACGGTGTGCCCTACGACGCCCCGATCGCCCGCACCCGCGAAGTCGTCGATATCTGCCGCCAGGTGTGGCGCCGTGAATACCTGGAGTACCAGGGCAAGTACTACACGATCCCGCTGCCCGCCGGCCGGGGCACCGGACTTGGCAAACCGCTCAAACTCATCAATCAGCCTGTCCGGGAACGCATCCCGATACTCGTGGCCGCGCTTGGGCCGAAGAATGTCGAGCTGGTCGCCGAGATCGCCGAGGGCTGGCAACCGATCTTCTATCTGCCCGAGAAGGCCCACGAGGTATGGGGAAGTGCGCTGACCGCGGGCCGCGCCAAGCGGGATCCCGACTTGGGTGAGCTTGACGTGTATGCCGGACCGGTACTTGCCATCGGCGAAAACGTCGAGTCGCTTAGGGAATCCGTCAAACCACACCTCGCCCTCTACATCGGCGGAATGGGCGCCAAGGGCAAGAACTTCTACCATGCCCTTGCCACCAAATACGGCTACGGCCCCCAAGCCGACCGCATCCAAGAGCTCTACCTTGCCGGCGACAAAGACGGCGCCGCCAAGGTCGTGCCCGACGAGCTGGTGCGGGACGTCAACCTGATCGGCACCCGCGAGTTCGTCAAGGAACGTGTGGCGGCGTTTCGCGAGGCGGGGGTGACCACCTTGAATGTGGCCCCGATCGCGGAAACGCCGGCCGACCGGGTCAAGCAAATCGAGACGCTTCGCCAATTGGTCGATTAGCTGGTTCCAGCCGGGCCGCGCCGCGCTGGCCTTGCTCAGCCTTGCGCGGCGGCCAGGGCGGCGTTGAACGTC
>Ga0210389_10001824_pt1 | contig 17107 bp, 12 predicted proteins | sample IncBWH28OmetaG_FD_160127 | JGI IMG/M metagenome (GOLD analysis project Ga0210389, IMG submission 160127) | Forest soil microbial communities from Barre Woods Harvard Forest LTER site, Petersham, Massachusetts, United States - Inc-BW-H-28-O ...
TTTCACGCCGGGATGATTTAGGACGCGATTGGGCATCGAGAACAGGCAAGGGGTGAGCTAGAGAAAGCACTCCAGATCAACCCCCATTTCCATCTGATCTATGCAAATATGGCGCGACAGACTCTTCTAACGCTTGAAGCGGATACCGCGTCATCGGGAGGTTCGAATGACGAGTCTCGCTAAGATGCATCGCGGACTCGCGTTCCTGCTGATTACGCTCCTCGTCTGTCGTTTCGCCTCGGCGCATCCGATGGGCAATTTCAGTGTGAACCACTACTCCAAGATTTCCCTCGAGAGCGACCGTATCCGTGTCCGGTACTTCATCGATCTCGCAGAGATTCCCACCTATCAGGAACTGCTGCAAGCGAATATTTCAACAACCGCGATCGATCCGAATTCTCCCGCAGTGACCACTTACGTAGCTGCCCGCGGCACAGGACTTGGAAATGGTCTCGCTCTTGATGTGGACGGGAGACCTGTTCCGCTTCGCCTCGTCTCCAGTGGGGTCATTTTTCCTCCCGGCGCGGGCGGTCTTCCGACGATGAAGATGGGCTTTGTCTACGAAGCTGTCTACCCATCGACTATGGACCGCCGACATGTCGAATTTGACTACGTGGACAACAACTACTCCGGTCACGCTGGATGGAAGGAAATTACTGCTCTGGTTGATGCTGGTTCGTTGCTGCACAGCTCAGTTCCCGCAACCGACCGAAGCGCCGAGTTGAGCAACTATCCAACCGATCTACTGAATAGTCCTCCCCAGGATCTCGAGGCCTCGCTGGTCGTAACACTGCCGCCCTTGCAGGCAGACGCTACTGATGCGCGGAGTTCGATCGTGTCAGGGCTGAGCGTGCCTCCGACAGCAGGAAGAATGCGCGCATTCAATCGGGCTAAGAGCGCCCAGGGATTCGAACTGAATGGCGATGGTCTTAAGCAATCCGCGGATCCACATCTCCCTCAGCCCCAGAAGTCTGCGCGGCCTTCATCAGCGACACCCACGGCCCTCCATCTCCAGACCAATCGACAGCAGACGCCGCGGAGCCGTTTTACCGAACTCATCCAGGCACAAGAACTGAGTGCATGGTTCTTGTTCACCGCCGCCCTTATAGCGATCGGTCTGGGCGGGCTTCACGCTTTGGAACCCGGTCACGGAAAGACGATTGTCGCCGCATATCTGGTGGGGTCCAGGGGAACTGCTCGTCATGCTCTTCTGCTTGCAATCATTGTCACCATCGCACACACCGCCGGCGTTTTCGCTCTCGGAGCGATAACCCTATACGCCTCACGCTATATCGTTCCAGAACAACTTTATCCCTGGCTTGGTGCGCTCTCTGGCATCACTATCGCGGCGCTCGGCTGCTATATGCTCTTGCGCCGCTTGACGGGAACCGCCACGGATCACGTTCATGCGCTGGGTACATCCCATCGTCATTGGGCGTTCTGGAAGAGCCCTGCGAGCGAAGCGATTGAAGGCAACTCCATTGCGCGCGATCCTGGCTTGGCAGAATCTGTGAGCTTGACTCACCTTTTCACCTTGGGAATTACGGGCGGAATAGTTCCCTGCCCGGCCGCACTGATCGTGCTCTTGAGCGCGTTCGCCCTACACAAAGTCGGCCTGGGCTTCTTCCTGATTGTGTCCTTCAGCGTAGGGCTTGCCGCGGTTCTGATCGGGTTTGGAATGCTGATGGTCTACGCGCGTCGATTCATGTCTCTTTTCTCGATCGATGGCCCATTCACCAGGCGTTGGCTTCCCGTCACCTCCTCCGCATTCATCACAGTCCTTGGGCTGATTTTGGCAATTCAGGCCTTCGCATCGATGCACTTGGACACGAGCCTGCTTTTCAAAGGGAGACTTGGTCCGATTTTGTTCGTGAGTGGGCTGGGCCTGATCTTAGGCATGCGCCATTCGACCGATGCCGATCATGTGGTTGCCATTTCAACGATCGTCGCCAAACAGCGAAGTATCCGCAACGCAGCTGTCATCGGTTCCGTCTGGGGGCTGGGACACACCATCACCATCTTTATCGTTGGTTCACTGATCATTCTCTTTGGAGTCGAGATTCCACCTCGTCTGGGGCTATCGATGGAATTCAGCGTCGCTGTGATGCTCATGCTGCTTGGTGCTCTGAATCTAACCGGAGTGATGCAGAAGACTACAACATTCTTCACTCCGGCGCTGGCCAGCCCTGTGAGCACATCGCCCGTAATGCAAAGCAATAGACTCTTCGCCGATTCGGTCGGCCGGCTGGGACTCTATCAATGCCTGAGGCCTTTGCTCATCGGCCTGGTTCACGGCCTTGCCGGGTCGGCGGCCGTAGCGCTCCTGGTCCTCTCCACGATTCATAATCCGGTCTGGGCATCTGTATATCTGCTGATATTTGGAGCAGGCACCATGATCGGCATGATGTGCATGACAAGTGCAATCGCCGTTCCGCTCTCCTTCGGTGGAGATCGCTTTGCCAAGCTGGGTAAGTATCTCGGAGCCGCGTCGGGGATAGCAAGCCTTTGTTTTGGCTCGTTTCTGGTCTACCAACTTGGGTTTCTCGGGGGGCTCTTTACCAGCCACCCTCAGTGGACACCGAGATAGTGTTGAAGGTCTCGAGTCTCCAGCGAGACCTTGAGACTGCGGACCACGCCGGCCCAGAATTCATGCTGCTGTCACTGCTGTAAATTGTCATCCCAGTGGCAATGTCGCTGGTTCCCTTATGAAATTCGATTTCCCGTTTCCTCTGCACGGAGGAAGAGCTTTGTTTCCGAGGCAGCAAAGAGCCAGAACTAGATGGGCTTGCTGGAGTTTCAGCTCTAGCGGATTGGAAAAGTTCTGGTACTTTCGCATTGCAGGTGCTGGCAGGTGCGATCGTCGACCAGCTGCTCTGTGATTCGCCATTCCCACCGCGCCTAAGATGCAGGAACGGCAGCGTGGCCGTAGCGTTCTCCTGTACTGTCGGAACTGCGCGATCCGAGCCCCCATGCCGATGACGGCGATGAGGTTGGGAATCGCGACTGGCAGACCAACATCGAATGGCGATGGTCCCGGCTCCCTGACGAGGAGCGGAGCCAGGAATCCGACCGCGTATAAACCAGCCGAAGTTCCGAAAATACGCGGGCGCACGTGCAGCCCCCCCTGCTCCGCCCAGTGTCAAGTCCTCGTTTACGTTGATCGACAATTGCGGGTAAAAGGAATGACACTTGTCTGACGTTTGCGTGACAAGAGCGATCCCGCGGAACCCCTACCTTAAATCGGGATATCCCTAAGTCCCCAAAGGCAGGAAATCAATGATGAAAAATCTAAATACCCAATCGCAGATCCCGATGAATCGGAGATCTCTCCTCAAAACAGGAATGTTCGCAGGAGGCGCCGTGGCAATGGCAGGTGCAGGCGTGCTCGCAACCAATGCTCCCCCAGCGTATGCGCAGGACGCCGATCGTAATGAACCTCTCACACGTGGAGACGTCGCCATTTTGCGTTTTCTGGCCGCCGCCGAACTGATCGAATCGGACCTGTGGAACCAGTACGCAGAACTTGGCGGCGTCACTGACGGGACGCAGAACAATTATCAACTCGCGCTCCAATATCTCGATGGAGATGGGTCACAGTACATCACGAGCAACACTCTCGATGAGAATACTCACGCTAACTTCCTCAACAGTTATCTTGAAATGAAGGGCGCCGAACCGGTCGATCTTTCGGCCTTCAGGCGGCTTCCAGGCAGCACGGCTACGGGTTCAAGTGGGGCAATGCGCCTGACCAATCTCATGAACCTCAATGTGGATACGAGCTGGTATATCCGCTATCGCAGTTCAACCAACCCCGACTTCGGTGCCACATTTCCCCAGGCCATCACCATTCAAAATCGAACTGCCATTCCGAGAAACGACAACGACTTCGATGGCGAAGATCACATCCAGGCCATCGCCAACACCGCGGCTTTTCACTTCGGATCTATCGAGCAGGGTGGGTCAAGTCTCTATCCAGCATTGGGAGTGAAGGTCACGAATCCCGAGGTGTTGCAAATCATCTTCGGCATCGGCGGAGATGAAGTGGCACACTTCCTGGAGTGGGTGGATTTCGCAGGAAATGCGGTGCAAGGACCACCGTTCGACTTCAAGGGCCAGCAGACTCCGGTGACCGACAGCGGCCTTACCTTCCCCAATTTCAACGATCCCCCAAATCCACAGCTGCAAACAAACCTCATCTTCCCCGTTCCCTGTGAATTCATCAGTCCAAACTTACCGAAAGTTTCTGTACTGCGTCCCCTAACCGACAAGTTCGCTGGGGCCCAGGCGGCCGTGGCCTTCCTGGAGGGTGAGAATTTGTTCCATGGGCAAGGGAACGATTTCCTCCAATTTCTGAAGAACCTCGCTGCCGAAGCAGACGCCGTGCAGCGAAATCGTTAAGCTCCTGCTGTGTTGGGAGTTCCCGGACTGGGTTCGAGAGTCAATGGCACTCGCATCTGCACCCGGTCCGGGATCTCAATTGGCGATGAACGAGGTCAGGCGAATCTTCTTTATTGCACGAGACTTGCTGAGGTCAGCCGGGAAGCGCTTTCCGCCACCCGCTCCGTTCTCTCCTACGTCTTGCCTGTGTGCTGGAACGTACACCAATCCCACAACCGATGGATCCGTGCCCGCTACCGTAATTACGACTCCCCTATCGCTGTGCGCGACAAGGATGGAAGATGCTTCCCTTTCAGAGCGCCCATCTCGGTTGTTGATTTTTTATGAGCAGTTCGCAGATCCACTGCTACAGGCTTCATGGGCGGCCGTGCCCGTCTTCAGGTCATCTGAAGGCAATGACATGTTCTGCGAGAGACTCAAGGTAAATACGGTCCTGTCTCGATTCGATTCCACGAGGCGAAGGGTACCACCGTGATCTTCAGCGATCCGGCGAGCCAGAGTGAGCCCCAAACCCGTTCCGTTTGGTTTTCCTGCAGTCACGAAGGGATCGAATAGCGTCGTCCGAACAGCGGCAGGTATCCCGGGACCATTGTCCGCGATTGTGACGTTGACCTGATCGTCTACTTCCGCAACGTGGACCTTCACCTCAGGAACGTGAGTTGAGCGCGCCGCGGCCTGACAGGCATTGAGGAGCAAGTTATATATGGCACTCTCAAGATTCCCCACATCGATAATTGCTTTCGTAGGTGGGACCTCTCCGACAGAAATAGAGACGTTTCGTGCGTCAGGATGTGACTTCACCGCCGCAACGGCCTTCGCAAGGACGAAGGAAACGTACTCGTGGACCAGCGGATTCCGCCCGTTCTTACCGAATTGCAAGAGTGAATCAATGCGCTCCCTCATCGCGAGCACTGCTTCCTGAATCTCAAGCAGGAGATCAGTCCGGGCGCTCGAGCATCTCTCGCGGCGTTCGAGGAATTCGACGTTCGCATAGATTATCGAGAGAGAATGGCGCATATCATGGGATATCGAGCAGGCCATCATGCCGATTGCGGCCATCCTCTCTGCATTTAGTGGTTGGCTCTGTGCCGGCCGTTGCGGCGCTCTTTGCAGAGTACGACCAACGCCCTTATCAAAGAGGAGAATATTGCCGCAATCTGAGATCTTTGGTTTCCTAAGGTGTGTTCTCACTGTTCCCCCTTGTAACCTTTTCCTGTCGCTCGCGGCATGCTGCCTCGAAGCTCGTCAGCGGTTAGGAAGACAACTCGTCGGAAGGCATCTTCGTGAAAATTGGGCCCGTTTATGAACGCAAGCTATCGGATAGTCGTTGTCACCATTTCGGTTTGAGAATTGGGTGCCTTCCGCCCATCTGTACCCACGGAAGAATCTACGCGAGCACGTCGCGCGTCATCGTCGTTCCCGCTTCGATCATGGGGGGTATAGCCTGATTCTTGCTTGATTTGCTTCATCAGTTTTTGGATTTGCCGTTCGCGTGAAACGTCCACGAGGCCGCGGCCTTCGTCAATGAGGGAATCGGTGAGTAAGCGGATAAGGCGCGACTTAAGAGAGGCGATAAGGTATTCCTCGTGAGGCACGTGGATTACGACGGGCGTTGAGGGATGCGGCGCGGGGCATTCTTGAGCAACGGCAGAATACCCCAGGAGAACGAGAGCGACAGTAAAGTAGCGATTCACAAGAATCCCCTTCATGAATTGCGAAGGCGCTTGGGTGGAGCTCCAGCCGTCTTGGCTCTTGGTGCAAAGCACTCTCGGCCAAACCAGAAGTAAATACGGTGCTGCACAGCGGCGGTCATCCGGGGACCATCCACGGCCGAATTGATATCTCGCGGCTGCGTATGCTCCAGATTTGTGTGCATTTGCTTTTTGAGCCACGACGGGAGGCTGATCGCGTATACGCAGACACAAAACAGGTTTGCTGGAATAAAGCCAAACTGTAACGTTCGCAATCCAATTACGCAGACGATCAAGCTGTTCACAATTGCGATAAGGAGCCCAATCCAGGATTTTCGTGCGAGCAGTATTGTCGCCAGCACGGTGAGGAGACAAGAAAGATAGTCCAAATGAAGCATTGCGCTCTCAATCTCTTTCTCTGTCGATCCAATTGCGGACGTACGCCGGACAGTTCTCAAGCGTTATGCCGTTCGACTCGCAACCCTCCAAATACTTCACTGCGTCGCGGTCTACCAGCCTCAAGTCCCGCAAATCCAGAATGATGTTTTGGAATTCGGAATCAAGATGCTTCTTCAACTCCGGAACCTGTTCCGACTCCATACGCCCACTTAAGGCAAACACCGTGAATCTCTCCCGTACTGATCTCTCGATTCTCAAGGTCATCGATGTCATTGCGATGCTCTGCATCGCCTCCGTCCTGCTATGGACGTAAGTGCGTGTGCAATCCAGAGACCACTCGCAACCCATTGAAAAATGGGCGTCTAGAGACATCCCGTGAATGACGAGATTTCGTCAAGTGCCGAATTTTCGGGAGGTGGAAGGCGGGTCTGATTACTAATCAGAAATAAACTTATGTTTCTTGATCTTCAACTGATTGATCTTTGAGTCCAGGGTCGACCGGGGAATTCCAAGTTTCGCCGCCGCACCTTTTGGACCAGCAACTTTCCCCTTGCATTCAGCCAACGCAGCTTCAATCATCTCCCTCTCCTGATTCTGCAGAGTGTTCGGCAACGGGCTTGCCAATTCTTGCCGGACTTGCTGAGGGCTGGCGAGCCAGGCATGTTCGATCCAAAACGTATCCCCGCTGCTCAGAATGACCGATCGCTCGATGATATTTTGCAACTCACGAATATTTCCAGGCCATGGATATGACTGGCACATTTCAAGCGTATTCATGTCTATTTTCCGAATGTGTTTGCCGGCTTTTTCCGCGTACCGTTTTACGAAATACTCCACCAACATTGGTATATCCTCCTTCCGCTTGCGCAGCGGAGGCACCTCAATCGGGAAAACGTTCAACCGGTAAAACAAGTCGGCTCTGAAAGTTCCCGCGGCAATGGCTGACGTCAAATCACGGTTGGTTGCCGCTATGACACGAACGTCCGTGGAAAGAACTCGGTTACCTCCCACCCGTTCGAACTGGCGCTCCTGAAGCACGCGGAGCAATGCAACCTGAGTTTCAGCAGGAAGCTCGCCGACCTCGTCCAGAAAAATCGTGCCGGAATGCGCTAGCTCAAAGCGGCCTTGGCGTCGCTGGATCGCGCCGGTGAAAGCGCCCTTCTCGTGGCCAAAAAGCTCCGAGGCGATCAAGGACGAAGGAATCGACGCACAGTTTACGCTGATGAACGCCTCTCCTGAACGCTGCGAATGCTTGTGTATGGCGCGAGCAATCAATTCTTTTCCGGTGCCGGTCTCGCCGGTGATCAACACCGTGGAATCGGTGGGGGCTACTTTGACAATGCTGGAGAGCACGGTCTGCAGTGCCGGTGACGAGCCGACAATTTCCTCAAATAAGAATGCCTGATCAATCTGCTCCCTCAGCACCAGGTTTTCATCGTGGAGTCGATCTTTCAGAAGCTTGATTTCTTCGAACGCCTTTTCGAGGTCGGCGCGCGCGAGGCGCTGTTCGGTAACGTCCATCGCCGTCCCTACAAATTCCACAATGACATTCGACTCGTTCAGGATGGGGTGGCCGATGTTATGGATATATTTTGTCGACCCGTCTGGAAGAACAATGCGATAGTCCGATTCAAAGCTCGTTTTCGACTGCTTTGTCTTCTCATACTTCTGCTCCAAGAACGATCGATCCTCAGGATGAATTCTATTGAAAAAGAAATCAGCATTCGTGGCATCCTCATCGGGCGTGACGCCGTATATTCGGCGCATTTCGGGCGACGTCGTCACTTTTCCCGATGAAATATCATGTCTCCAGTTGCCTGTGTGAGTTAATCTTTGACCTTCGAGCAGAGACGCTTCGCTGCGCCGCAGCTTCTCTTCTCTGCCACGCAAATCCTCGTAAAGGTCACGGAGTTTGCGGGCCGTGTCGTTGAAAACTAGTCCGAGGTGAGCGAGTTCATCTGCTCCGATCACCGAAATCTGGTGCTCAAACTCGCCCCGCGCCAAGGCTTTGGACCCTTCTACCAATCGGCCCAGCGGCTCCGTGATACTGCGGGTGATTGCCACCCCGAGGCCAGCGGCAATTAAAAGCGTGACGAATCCCGTGATCGGCACAGCGAGAAAGATTCGGCCTTCTGCACGCGAAATATTTTGAGCTGCTTGCGCACGCTGCTCTTCAACCTCGCGGGTTACATCTTTGACTAACTCGGAGCTGAGGGATTCCAGCGGCTGAACTTGTCTCTCGATCCGGAAGCGCACAGCCTCCCACTCCCCCGATGCGGCCGCGGATTTGATCGCATCCAGATGTGACGGCAGGGTACGCTCAATTGACTCAAGAGTTGGGAGCGTTGTCTGGTCCACCTTCATCTCGGGAGGCAGGTGATTGAAGGTCGCCAAGGTGCGCTGGGCGTCGTCGAGAAGGCCCTCCCGAAGCGTGGCCGATTCTTTCAGCAACCGTGCAGAGTCTTCCGAACGCGCCAAAACGCCGAGCCTATCGTAGACTGACAGGAGACCTGTATGTACCCGCAGCACCTCGATGAGCTCTTCGTTTACACCGTTCAAACGTTCTGCTTGAACACGGATCAAGTGCAACTGCCAAAGGAGGACGCCATTGCCACCCAACATCAACGCAATGACGAAGATAAAGCAGAGTGTGAGGCGGCGACGGATGCTGACGCGGTAGAGCACTGAAATGTTCGCCAACGCATGCCTCAGCCATCCGGAGAACCGAGCCGGGCTGTGGGAGTGAGTCATGCGCCATCGTCACCTGAGTTTCCCACGGACCAGCTTCCCGTCGAACGGCCTGCAGGTGACCTCGCTAGCGAACCGGTTCCGCAGTCTGATCCTTGTGATTTCGAATCCCGCTCGGCGGTCCCGTCTTGAATCCGGTGATCCCAGCTAGTTCCTTTTCCAACTCTTTCGCAGCTTCGGGCGCTTTGGCTTTGCCCGTTAAAACAGAACGCACTGCCCGGATATACGCGTGATCCACTTCCTCATATTTCTGTCCAACAACCGTAGCGGGCCGATTTACTACGCCAGTACCCTGCCGAACGTGAGCAAAATCAGAGTACACCATCAATATTGCAGGCCTCTCGTGTAACTCAGGCTGCTTCAATGCGTCTGAATGCGAGTGCCTCTCAGACTGCATTTCTTCATGAACAAGGAATCGGACCAAGTCAACTGCTTCGTTGGGGTGAACTGCCGATCGGGAGACTCCGAGACCGAACCCGCCCAAGGTTGCGGCTTGCCCACTGTTACCGCCCGGGACGCTCGTGATACCAATTTTCGAGCTACCGATCTTCGCTGTGTCTCGAATTGCCGGGTTAGCCTCCGCCTCGACGCTCAGAAAGTAAGACCGCGCCCACCCACGGAAAAAAGCTGCCTGCCCGGAGTAAAATGCGTTGACGGCATCCCATTCTTCATAGGAAAGCACGTCGGGAGTTGAGATCCAGCCTATCCAGTGCGAAGCGCGTTGCCAGGCACGGATGGCGTTAGGATTGTTCACGCTGATCGTGTTGTCGGCTTCGATGATACTTCCGCCACCCTCTGCCGCTTGCCATTCCAGCGCGTTGCAAGTCAAACCTTCGCCGGCCGCGCCCGGCCATATATACCCCCAGAAATTCTTTTGTCCTTTGGCACGCTCTCCCCGCTGGATGCGTGTGGCCATTTTCTCCAGTTGGTCCCACGTCCTGGGTGGTGCATCGTACCCATACTCTTGAAGAAGATCTCTTCGATAAAACAGGACTCCTATGTCGGCATGAAACGGCATGGCAACTAACTTCCCTTTGACCGAGTAGCTCGCGACTACATCTGGGCTTACGGAAGAGAGTTCTGTCGCGAAATATGGTTTCAGATCGATCAAATTCTCACTCAATGTTCCGGGCCAGATCACATCGATGCTCAACACATCAGAACTTGAAGCTCCTTCTCCGAGCACCTCCCGTGCCATATCCAGCTGGTCAAGAGTGGGCTCCGGAGTGGGCAGGTGCTTGACCCTGATTCCTGTTTGCCGCGTAAACTCCAGCAATCTTTGATCTGGCAGCACGTTGCGTTCTGTCAGATCGTGCGACCACTCAGGGTCGAGGAAAGTCAGCGTTACCGGTTCTTGTACAGGACGCCTACATCCGCCCAGCGACAAAATAATCAGGAAAATACCGATGAGCGTCGTTAAGCGTCCCAGCTGAGGGTGCCCGAGAGCCGCATGTCGATTTCCGGCAACCGGAAGGTCCGTGCGCATGCCATGGATCATACAATCATCTCTCCCTCGTCTACGCGAGCGCCTAGAAGCGGTCTCATAAATATTTGTGGCAAGGGAACTTTGCAAATCTGTACGGCGTAGCTAGCAAATGGGGGTGGCTTGCTCAATGGCCCAGCTTAATAGGCTCGTCCGCTCCATTATGCTCGTATTGCTCGGACCTCCTCTTTTTTCACAGAGCACCAGCACATGGAAAGACCCCTCACCGCACGTCACGCGATTCATCACCGTCGATCAAGGCGTTAAGTTGGAGGTGCTCGATTGGGGCGGGTCCGGCAGGCCTCTGGTCCTGCTGGCGGGGGGCGGAAACACGGCCCACGTTTTTGATGATTTCGCGCCGAAGCTCATAGCCACTACCATGTTTACGGTATTACGCGACGCGGATTCGGTGCTTCCGGTTATTCGGACACTGAGGATCCAGCGGACCGCCTGGGCGACGACGTGGTGGCAGTGATCGGCTCGCTCAAACTCCGGAGGCCGGTCCTGGTGGGACACTCCATCGGCGGGGCGGAATTGAGTTCCGTTGCAAACAGCCACCCCGACCGAGTTGCAGGCCTGATCTATCTTGAGGCCGCGTATTCTTATGCGTTCGACAACGGCAAGGGAACAAACATCATGGCGGCACAAGCGCTCAAGGCACCTCAACCTCCGCCGCCCAGCACGGCGGACCTGGCCAATTTCCATGAGCTGGGGAACTATTATGAGCGCGTTAACGGATTCCGTTTTCCGGAAGCTGAGCTGCGCCAGCAACGGCGTCCGACTCCCGACGGTGCAGTCGGGAATTACCGCAATGCCCCTGGTGGCGCCTTGTTGATGTCACTGATGATGCACCCGAAGAAATATGCCGATATTCGTGTGCCAGCGCTCGTCATTTTTGCGAACCCGCACAGTCTCGGAACCTGGGATGACGACAATACGGATTCATCCGTGCGGGCCTCTGCCGAAGCTTACTCCGCCGCTTTGGGGCCTTTAACAGAGAAGCAGGAGAAGGCCGTTCAAGATGGTGTGCCCACGGCGCATGTAGTCACGGTGCCAAGTGCGCATCACTATGTATTTCTCTCAAACGAGACGGACGTGCTGCAGGAGATGCGTGCCTTTCTTGCCGGCCTACCTTGAGGTCGTGCCACAACGTTCGACCAGGCGCTACCCGGGAAGTCTATGAACTGGAATCCATATTTCATGCACTCACAACCGTATGCCATTTGAGAGGTCGTCATTGCCCTTATCACCACGACGGGCTGGCGGCAGGGCAAGGTACGGGATCGCGGCACGCAGATCATTCTGTGGATCGTGATTATCGAAGCAAGGGCTCAGTGCAAGTGGAAAATCCCGGTAGGACTCGAACCTACAACCCTTCGGTTATCAGCCGAGTTGTAAAGGCCGGAGTATCAATGTCTTCAACGGAGTAGACAGGAGCGAAGCGGCACTATCGGAGCCTCTTCTGCACGCAATTGGACCAAATTCTGGACCAAGTTCCAGCAAACCAAGACCCGGTTCTGGACTACCTGGTCGTGGAGGAATCGGACAGTTTGTTGCGATGGGCCAAGTGCAGGATGGTCACTTAATAGCGCTCAGAGCTATTAAATGATATTCTACTATCCTTTAATAGCCAAAGGAGCTGCTAAGGGATGACGAAAAACGCCAAGACGGAGACAAGTGGCCGCTACGTGACCTCAACCGTCTCTGGCGAGCGAGTGCGTGCGTTCGTTCCAGGAGCCCTTCCGCCTTATGCCCGAGGCCTCGATCTCGCGTCTTTGCAGACCATTCTGGCTGAGGCAAATCAGGCAGCGGGCAGGCTCGACGGCATGACCTCGGCCTTCCCCGACTTGAACCTCTTCCTCTATTCTTACGTCCGGAAGGAGGCGGTGCTTTCTTCACAGATTGAGGGTACGCAGTCCTCTCTTTCCGATCTGCTGCTTTACGAGAACGAGGAGACACCCGGCGTCCCGCTAGACGACGTGGAGGAGGTCTCGAATTATGTTGCCGCCCTCAACCACGGCCTCAAACGGCTGCGAGGCGGATTTCCGCTTTCGCTGCGCCTGATCCGTGAGATCCACGAGGTACTGCTGGCGAAAGGGCGCGGCAGCCATGCGCAGCCGGGCGAGTTCCGCAATAGCCAGAACTGGATCGGGGGGACCCGGCCTGGCAACGCCGCGTACCTTCCACCACCGCCGGAGTACGTTCTCGAATGCATGGGAGATCTGGAGTCATTTCTTCACCGGGAAGAAGGGCTACCGTTGCTGATCCGCGCTGGTCTGACGCATGCTCAGTTCGAGTCCATACACCCATTTCTCGATGGCAATGGAAGAGTGGGAAGGTTGCTCATCACTTTCATGCTCACCGAAAAGCAGATGCTGCATGAGCCAGTCCTCTACCTAAGTCTGTTTTTCAAAAAGCACCGGCGCCTCTACTACGATCGCCTGAACGGCACTCGAAATGGAGACGGCTGGAACAAGTGGCTCGATTTCTTTCTGCAAGGAGTACGCGACACGGCAAATCAGGCCGCGCAGACCGCCGGCGAGATCGATAAACTTTTCCGCACAGATAAAGCGTCGATCGAGCAATTCGGCCGCAGCGCGCTGTCGGCCCAGTCAATCTTCCAGCTCGCGCAACTCAGTCCGATATTTTCGATCAAGCATGCCGCTCACAAATCAGGCCTGAGCTTCCCTACCGCGTCGGCCGCCATTGAGCGCTTGGCCAAAGCTGGCATTCTGCAGGAATCGAGTGGCAAGCGACGAGACCGCCTGTTCACTTACGCAAAGTACCTACGGATTCTAAATCGCGACCTTTGAGAACCTTCCCAATGGAAATCCCGGTTACTTGTGGATTGATTGTGGCTTGGATGCCGAGCTGGCTTCATCATGAGCCATCAATGGCCTTCTGAAGTTGCCTTCCGATAGATGATCTTTCCAGGGACGACCTTTCGCGCGGCGCAGTCGTCTTCTTGCATGAGCATGCATCGGTCATAACAATCTCGGGCGCACTGCTGATTTCGTTTGGAATTCTTCTCGCATCGGGCGCTGTTTCTAGTGTGCACAAAGCGACGCAACGGATCAGCTTGATGTGGGGAATTGCAACTGGAGTCACGATTGCGTGCTACACGATTGTCGACGCGTATTCAGTCACTAAGCTAATGATTGCTCCATTGCTCGTCGAATATGCCGAAACCCTGTTTCGCGCGCTCGCCCTCTCTGGCAAGGCCTGGAATCAGCGGGCCAGTCTGCGCGTTGAGTTAACGCACTGCTGGGCCGGCGCTCTGTGTATTGCAATTCTGTGGCCGCTCAGCTACATCATGGCACTGTCAGCGATGAAGCTAGCTCCTGTCAGCCACGTGGCCCCGGTTCGCGAGATGTCGATGATGTTTGGAATGTATCTAGGAGCGAGGTTCTTGCAAGAGCAGCATGTGATGCGGAGACTCATTGGCTCGGCGCTCATTGCCTGCGGCGTTGCGGCGCTCGCTCTGGGCTAGACACTTGCAGGAAAGAGAACACTTCTCGCTCCCTGTGGCGAGTCGGAATTAGCCCTTCCGTAGATGACAATCTGGCGCCGACTCGGGCTCCACATTCGCATCGAAGAACTCTTTCCAACAGAATCAAAGTCCCGTCGTGCTGAGCTTCTTCCGCGCGGAATCGACTCTTCGGCGTGAGCGGCCTTGAACATTGTTGCATTTTCGCCACGAGACCTCCACTCCACACACTGCTGCCAAAAGGATAAATGAACGTGCGCGAACGCGCGTATCACCCTTCGGCTGAAGGCCTAATTCCACTGTTCATTGACTGCACCGGTGGAGCGGTGCACTAGGGAAACAAATAACTTGAACGGCAAAACCGTTCGGAGCGGACTTTGGTAGCGGAAGGACTTGGTGCAACCCGGTCAAATGACTCGTTACGGCTTTCTTGATAAGCACATGATCGCCGATGCACTCATTTACAGGCATGGGCGAACTGAGATTCAGGTCGGAGCGATGGGACTTCGCGTCTGCGCGCTGCCGCCGCGAAGCAGCAACCTCAGCTATCCATCGGCGACGCTTATTTCAGGTGATCGAACATGTCATCAGTTTTTGTATGCAGAGTGAGTATAGTATTTGCCCTGTTTGTACCTAATTTTCACTGATTTCGCTTCGTCAAATCATCCCGTACGTATTTTGGAATGTACGAAGGGAACGACGGGGCCCGACCCCGCGACCTCTGCCGTGACAGGCCCTGTAAACCTCTGCTCCGCTTTTTGCTTCTCTGTTCTTTCGCGATCGTCGTCCGACTCCTTTTTGGCTGACCGAAGTGTCATGAATCGGAGGATTCCGGCCGACGCATTTCGGCCAACTTCGTCCAAGCGGGGTCCCGATTTCAGCCTAAGCATCTATCTGGGATTGGGTGACCCATCCAATGCGAGATTCAATTCGAGGACATTGACGTGTGGTTCACCCAGAACTCCAAATTGGCGACCTTGTATGTGCGCTCGCACCAGGCTCTCGACAGCGTCCTTGGAGAGGTCACGTGCCACAGCGACGCGAGGAACTTGATAGAGTGCAGCGGCAGGCGAGATATCCGGATCCAGCCCCGAGGCAGACGTGGTCACCAAGTCTATCGGCACATCCTTGCCCGGGTTCTGCTTTCGATAGGTCGCCACATCGCCGTTGATGCGGTCGATGAGCTTCTTGTTCGTCGGGCCCAAGTTCGTACCGCCAGAGTTTGTCGCATCATAGCCATTCCCGGCTGCTGACGGCCGGGGATGAAAGTATCCGTCGCCCGCGAATGCCTGGGCGATAATCGCAGAACCGATCACGTGCCCGTCCTTTTTGATGAGTTGCCCGTTGGCCTTGTCGCGCATCGTAATCTGCGCAATGCCCGTCACCACTAGCGGATAAAGGATGCCCACCAGCACCGTAGTCACAATGGTATAGCGAATGGCGATAATCACTGTCCTAATCATGGCGTATCCTCAGGCCTTCAGGCCAGATGCAGTCCGTTGAGAATCATGTCGATCAGCTTGATCCCGATGAACGGCACGATGATGCCGCCCACGCCGTAGATCAGCAGGTTCTGCCGAAGCAGCGCGGAGGCCGATTTGGGACCGTACCTCACTCCCTGCAGCGCCAGCGGAATAAGGACAATGATGATGATCGCATTGAATATCACCGCCGAAAGAATGGCCGAGTGCGGCGTGGCCAGGTGCATGATGTTGAGCGCGTTCAGCACCGGGAATACCCCTGCAAACATGGCCGGAATAATCGCGAAATATTTAGCCACGTCGTTCGAAATCGAAAATGTCGTTAGAGCTCCGCGGGTCATCAGCAACTGCTTGCCGATCTCCACGATCTCAATAAGCTTGGTCGGATTCGAATCGAGATCGACCATATTGCCAGCTTCCTTGGCGGCCTGCGTGCCGGTGTTCATCGCCACGCCAACGTCGGCCTGCGCCAGTGCCGGCGCGTCGTTGGTGCCGTCGCCCGTCATCGCGACGAGCTTGCCCAGTGCCTGCTCACGCTTGATCAATGCCATTTTGTCTTCGGGCCGCGCCTGAGCCATAAAGTCGTCCACGCCCGCCTCCCGAGCAATCACCGCCGCAGTCAGCGGATTGTCGCCGGTGATCATCACGCTTCGGATGCCCATGGCCCGCAGGTGCGCGAGCCGCTCCTTCAGCCCGCCCTTCACCACATCCTTTAGATACACCGCGCCCAGCGCCATCGCGTTCTCAGCCACCACCAGCGGAGTGCCGCCGAGCCTCGAGATCTCATCCACGCGGTCGCTCACCACCTTCGGCAGCGTCGAGCCGTGCTCCTTCAGGTAGTTTGCAATCGCATCGGCCGATCCCTTCCGAATCTCAAGCCCGGGAAGATTCACTCCCGACATCCGTGTCTGCGCACTAAACGGCACAAACTCAGCATGCGTGCCTTCAAGATTGCGTCCGCGAATGCTGTATTTCTCTTTCGCCAGCACTACGATCGAGCGTCCCTCCGGCGTTTCGTCGGAAAGCGACGCAAGCTGCGCAGCATCCGCCAGCCGCTCCGACGTCACTCCAGGACCCGGAAAGAATTCCGTTGCCTGCCGATTGCCGAACGTAATCGTTCCGGTCTTGTCGAGCAGGAGGGTGTTCACGTCGCCAGCGGCTTCCACCGCGCGGCCCGACATCGCCAGTACGTTGTACTGCACCAGCCGGTCCATCCCAGCGATACCGATTGCCGAAAGCAACGCACCGATCGTCGTCGGAATCAGGCATACCAGCAGCGACACCAGCACGAAGATCGATTGTGGCGCGCTAGCGTACAGCGCGAACGGCTGCAGAGTCGCAACCGCAAGCATGAAGACGATCGTCAGCCCGGCAAGCAGAATGCTTAACGCAATCTCGTTCGGAGTCTTCTGCCGGCTCG
>Ga0210389_10001826_pt1 | contig 17101 bp, 19 predicted proteins | sample IncBWH28OmetaG_FD_160127 | JGI IMG/M metagenome (GOLD analysis project Ga0210389, IMG submission 160127) | Forest soil microbial communities from Barre Woods Harvard Forest LTER site, Petersham, Massachusetts, United States - Inc-BW-H-28-O ...
GATCGGCTCGACGACCTTCGCGATCTGGAAGAATGCGCCCAGCGTGACTTCGACGAAATGGTCGACCGAGATGCCCAACAAATCGTTGACGGTGCCGATTTCGGCCTTGCGGCCGGCCTCGCGGGCGGTCTGCTCGCGAGCGGCCAAATTGGTCGCGCCGGCGCCGTCCGAATTGCCGGCCGCCTGGGAATTCAACGACTGCTGATAGGCCAGCCCGTAGGCTTGCTTGACCTTGCCTTTGCACACCGATCCGGGACAGCCCGGCAGATCCACGTAGTCGTCGCGGGGAATCGACACCGCGGTGACCGGCCCGTCCCCACCCGAAATGTGGACGACTATCAGCACATTCGCGTTGTAGCCCCCGGAGCTCTCATCGCCGGCGTGCAATGCCTCATACATGTCCTGCGGCAGCGGCTGGCCATTCTGATCCAATCGGCTGTCCAAGCCCATCAGCAGAATGTTTTGATCGGCGCCGGCCGGCGTCTGTGCATTCGGAAGTACGTGGGAGATGATGATCTTGCCCACTGCCGTGTGGTAGCCGGTCCACCCGATGGCGGTAATGGCCATCACGAACGCCGAAGCCATGCTGGCCAGCAGCCGCCCTTTCAACACCACCAGGCGCTGGGGTTGACCAGATTCGCTGCTGCTCATAATGACTCACCATTGTGGTCGACCACCCGGCGAATCCCCGGTAACCGGAACCGCGAGCCATTCGCAAATAGGGAGTTACCGCGGCCCGGACGACGTTCAGCGCACGAGGGCGGGCGTCTTCACGGTTTGGTGGCCGTCACGAAGCTGTTCGTGAACGGCCGGTCCTCGGATTGCGGCGCGCGTCCCAGTCGCAGCGCCTCCTCGCGGGCATTCACCGTCCGGCTCGTCCAGCCCTGCGCTGTGAACCAGTCGGCGGAATCCGGACGTCCGTCGTCGTCGAACCAGAGGTCGAAGGGGTTGAACGAGGTGTCGTGGCCGCGCGCGGCCCGCTTGGCCCGCAGCTGCTGCCACCTCTCTTCGGCCTCGCGGCGCTTGTCTTCGTCGACCCCGAAGATTTCTACGGCCACCCGGCTGGCGGGTCCGCTCAGCCGGTCGATCGAGGCGAACATCGACTCCTGAGCGGCGGCCGGCAGAAACGGCAACAGCCCTTCGGCGAGCCAGGCCGTCGGCTGGTTGGCATCGAACCCGGCGTCAAGCAGCGCCTGGGGCCAATCGTGGCGCAGGTCGACCGCCACGGGTCGCCGGTCGGCGATTGGAGCGGCGCCCTGACCGGCCAGCGTCGCGGTCTTGTACTCCAGCACCTTGGGCAGGTCGATCTCGTAGACGACGGTCCCGTCCGGCCAGTCCAGCCGGTAGGCGCGGGAATCCAGGCCGGCGGCCAGAATCACGACCTGCCGGATACCGGCGGCGACGGCCCCGGCGAAGTACGCGTCGAAGAAATGGGTGCGCACCGCCTGGTAATCGATCATCTGCTGGGCATCGACCGCGAGATCCGGATCGGTCCCCTCCCCCGAGTCGTCATCCGGCTCGGGGACCCACCAGGCCGCCACCTGCTCCCGAACCCCCTCGAGTTCGGGAGTGGACACCAGCAGTTCGGCGAATCGGTCCCGGATCAGCGGGTCGGCGCTGGCCGTCTCGGCGGCGCGGGCGAGCGCAACCATCACCGCGGTGGCGCCGACGCTGGTCGCGATGTCCCACGAGTCATCGGCCGTGCGCGCCACTACAACCGCTCCGCGGTGACAAACTCGGCGAACGCATCCTTGTCGTCGCCCATGGGCACGCCGTCAACCGAGCGGCCCAGCCGCCGCATCTCGTCCAACGCACTCTGCGCCGTGGCCCGCCAACCGTGGCCGTTGAGCCAGTCGGCGAGAACAGCCCGGTCCTCGTCGTGGTAGATCAGCTCCTGGATGTCAACGGCCTGCTCGAAGCCGAGCGTGTCGGTCACCTTCTTGAACCGCTCGCGCATTTGTTGCCGCCGATCCTCGCCGTGCAGGGGCGAGGTTTCGGCCGCGATCCGGCTGCCCGCCGCGCTGAGCTCGCCGACCTGGGTGAACAGCTTGTCCTGTGCCTCGGCCGGCAGGTACATCAGCAGCCCCTCGGCCAGCCAGGCGGTCCGCGCAGCGGGGTCAAAACCCGCGGCTCGCAGCGCGGCGGGCCAGTCCTGACGCAGGTCGATGGGTACCTCACGGCGCTCGGCGCCCGGATTCACTCCGTTTTCGGCCAATGTGGTGGATTTGTACGCCAGCACCTTCGGCTGATCGATCTCATACACAGTGGTGTCGGCCGGCCAGTCCAGACGGTAGGCGCGTGAATCCAGCCCCGACGCCAGGATCACGATCTGACGGATCCCGTCGGCTGCAGCGGCCAAGAAATAGGTGTCGAAGAAGTTGGTCCGAACCGCTTGGTAGCTACGCATGTGCTGGATGGTTGCCGCGGCCTCGGCGTCGATGGCCTCGACCTTGGCCACCATCGACGGGTCGAGCATCGCCTCCCACATCACGTTGGCGCCCGCATTGGTGACCAGCAATCGGGCGTAGGGGTCGCGGATCAACGAGTCCGGCCGTTCGGTTTCGACGGCCCGGGCAGCGGCCACCATCACCGCGGTGCTGCCGACGCTGGTCTTGATGTCCCAGGTGTCGTCGTGCGTGCGCATTGTGCTCATGACGTGCTCCCGCTCTGTGCGTGTTGGGATCTCGGTTAGTCGGAAGGCCCGCCGAGACGCGCTCGCAGCAGTGTGCTGCGCACCGCCTCGTCGTCCAGGTCGTCGGGCACCGGTCGGCCCAGTCGGGCCATCTCCTCGCGATTGTTGACGCCGCGCACCTGCCACCCGTGCTCAACCAGCCACTGGACGGCATCCGAACGGTCGGGTTCGTGGTAGGTCAACGCCTGGACGTTGACATCCAGGCCGAGTCGCTCCCGCATTCGCAGCCACCGCTGTGTGTTGCCCTTCGAGTTCAGGCCGAAGGCTTCGACGGCGACCCGGCTACCCGGGGCACTGAGTGCGGTGAACATCTCGAAGAGCCGGTCCTGGGCGTCGCTGGGCAGGTAGGGCAGCAAGCCCTCGGCAAGCCACGCGGTCGGTTGGGCGCGGTCGAATCCCGCGGCCGTCAGCGCCGCCGGCCAGTCGTGGCGCAGGTCCACCGGGACCGGACGCCGGTCGGCGGTCGGAACCGCGCCATGCGATTCCAAAATTCCGGTCTTGTATTCCAGGACCTTGGGCTGGTCGATCTCATAGACCGCGGTACCCGCCGGCCAACTGAGCCGGTAGGCACGGGAGTCTAGGCCGGCGGCCAAGATCACCACCTGTCGAATCCCGGCGCCGACGACATCGGCGAAGTACTCGTCGAAAAAGTGGGTGCGCACCGCCTGATAGGCGATGCCTAGGCGGTGCACCCGTTGTCCGTGCTCGTCGCCGTCCAGCCAGGCCAGCGCGGGGTCGGTCAATCGGGCCCACGCGGGGCCGGCCGACGACACCAAGATTTGGGCGAAGTCGTCGCGGATCAGCGGGTCGGGTCCGGCCGTTTCCACCGCGCGCGACGCGGCGACGCCCAGCGCGGTAGCGCCGACGAGTTCGGTGATCTCCCAGCTGTCGCCGGCGGTCCGTAGTGAAGGCGGTAACGAGGCATCCAGATCAGTCATGTCGGGACCATGCTACCGAGTAAGTTAGTTAGGCTATACGCCTTGTGCGCGACGTCACTGCGACGGATGAAGTTGTGTGCCCGGCTAGGCCTTGGGTCGCCAGAGCGCACCTTCGAGGAGCTGCCGCAGCGTGTCGGTCACGGCCAACATCTCTTCGTAGGTCCGGACATAGCCGGCGTACAACCCCACGCCGCAGAGCACGACCAACAGCGTCTCGACCAATGCGGACGCATCGATGTCGGTCACGATCTCGCCCCGTTGAATCGCTTCGTTGACGGCCCGTGTCAGAAATTCGCGGGTAATTAGCACGGCGTCATTTTCGGCTGCCACCAGTTCCGGATGCCGCTGCGATTCGAGCACATTAGTAACCAGAAATGCCGACGCCGACGGATTTACCGAATTCGCACGCACCGCGTCGGAGATGAACGCCGTCAGGCGCCCCATCAGGGTGACCTCGCACGCGGCACGTTCGAGGCCGGCAGCGACAACAAGCTCGTTGGCTTGGGCCACCACCTCCCGGTAGAGCGCCCGCTTGCTGGAAAAGTAGTGATTGATCGCCGGTCTGGTCAGATCGGCTCGCGAGGCGATCGCCTGGAAAGTCGCTCCGTCGTAACCACGCTCGCTGAACACCTGACGGGCCGCGTGCAAGATGCGCTTGCGCGTGTCATCTGCCTTCGCGGCGGGCGGACGGCCCGGCCGGCGACGTGCCGTCGGCGGCATTATTAAAGTGTGCCACCGCCATGATGTGGCATTAACGCGTTCGGCGGAATATTGCCAAATTTTCCAGCTTGGTAGTCCTCCAACGCCTCGATCAATTCCTCGCGGGTGTTCATCACGAAAGGCCCGTAGTGGAATACCGGCTCGCGAATGGGCTGCCCGCCCAGCAGCAGCACATCAATTGACGTCGTCCGCGTCGACTCCTGCGTCCGATCGGCGCCGACGGTGATCCGGTCACCGGGCCCGAGGACGGCCAATTGACGTGAGCGAATCGGGTGACCGACCGGACCGACGTAGCCGCTCCCGGACAACACGTACACCAACGCGTTGAAATCGCGCCGCCACGGAATGTTGAGGCGGCCGCCGTTTTCGATCGTGACGTGCGCCAACGTGATCGGCGTGTGGGTGACTCCGGGTCCGCGGTGACCGTCGATCTCACCGGCGATGATGCGGACCAGCGCTCCTCCGTCGTCGGAAGCAAGCAGTTTGGCGTCGCCGCCTTCGATGGCCTGGTACCGAGGTGCGGTGAATTTGTCTTTCTTCGGCAGGTTCACCCACAGCTGGACGCCGTGGAAGAGGCCGCCGCTTTCGACCAGTTCGGCGGGCGGGGTCTCGATGTGCAGGATCCCCGAACCGGCCGTCATCCATTGCGTCGCGCCGTCGGCGATCAGGCCGCCGCCCCCGTGGGAGTCCTGGTGCGCGAACTTGCCGTCGATCATGTAGGTGACGGTTTCGAACCCGCGGTGCGGGTGCCAATCGGTGCCCCTGGGCTCGCCCGGCTCGTAGTCGACCTCACCCATCTGGTCCATGTGTACGAATGGGTCCAGAGCGGCGTCGCTGACCCCGGCAAACGCGCGGACCACGGGGAAACCCTCGCCCTCGTAGCCCCGGGGGCCGGTGGTGATCGACCGGACCGGCCGTTCGGTATCGGCCGGGCCGGGCGGGCCGACCCGCGGCAACGTTATGGTGTCTGCGGTAATAGCAGGCATATTTTCCTCCTTTGTTCAGAGCTACCTATATAACCGGACCGCAGTCCAGTTATTCCCTTCGCTGCGAGGAGGCGCGATGCCGGGGGCACCGGAGCGATCGACGCGGGTCAGGTCCGTGCCGTGAGCGAACACGTGGATGACGAACCCGGGCCCCCGGAGGCTCCCGCTCCCGCGGCCGGCGGACGCTTCGGGGCGTCGATCAGGAAGTCGGGCTACCTGCAAAAGTGGCTGTTGCTGGGCATCACGATCGGTGGCGTCGCGGGCCTTGGAGCCGTCGTCTTCTATCTGTTGCTGAAATACACGTCCGAGTTTCTGCTCGGGTACCTGGCCGGCTACCACATCCCGACCCCCGTCGGGGAGGGCGGCAGCCATGGTTCGGCCGGCTTTCAGCGTCCGTGGGCCATCCCGTTGGTGACGACGGCCGGAGCGCTGCTGTCTGCGCTGATCGTGGCGAAGCTCGCCCCGGAGGCCAGCGGCCACGGCACCGACGAAGCCATCGAGGCGGTGCACGGCGATCCCCGCGCGATCCGCTTTCGGGTGGTGCTGGTGAAGATGGTCGCCAGCGCGCTGACGATAGGCTCGGGCGGCTCGGCGGGGCGCGAAGGCCCGACGGCACAGATATCGGCAGGCTTCAGCTCGTTACTCACCCGACGGCTCAACCTGTCCGACGAGGACGGGCGGATCGCAGTGGCGCTTGGCATCGGCGCCGGCATCGGCGCGATCTTTGCCGCGCCGCTGGGCGGGGCGGTGCTTGCCGCGTCGCTCCCGTACCGCGACGACTTCGACTACCGCTGCCTGCTGCCGGGTTTCATCACCTCCGGCACGGCGTATGCGGTGCTTGGGGCTTTCCTGGGGTTCGATCCGCTGTTCGGCTACATCGACGCCGAGTACCGCTTTGAACGGGCGTGGCCGCTGTTGTGGTTTGTGGTGATCGGTCTGGTCGCGGCGGCGATCGGCTACCTGTACGCCCGGACATTCCACGCGTCGGTGCGGCTCACCCAGCGGCTGCCCGGCGGTCCGGTGCTCAAGCCGGCGTTGGGCGGGCTTCTGGTCGGGCTGCTGGGGCTGCTGATTCCGCAGATCCTGAGCAGCGGCTACGGCTGGGCGCAGCTGGCCGCCGATCGCGGATCGCTGACGGCGATCCCGTTGTGGATCGTCATCGCCCTGCCGTTCGCCAAGATCGTCGCCACGTCACTGTCGATCGGCACCGGCGGATCGGGTGGACTGTTCGGCCCCGGAATTGTCATCGGCGCCTTCGTGGGAGCCGCGGTCTGGCGGCTGGGTGAACTGTCCGGCCTGCCCGGTGTACCCGATGCGCCGGGGATTTTCGTCGTGGTGGGGATGATGACGTGCTTCGGCAGCGTCGCCCGCGCACCGCTGGCGATCATGATCATGGTCGCGGAGATGACGGGTTCGTTCTCGGTCGTACCCGGGGCCATCCTGTCCGTCGGGATCGCGGCGTTGGTGATGTCGCGCACCAACGTGACCATCTACGAGACGCAGCGACTGACACGTGACACAGCCGCGGCCGGGCCAACCTCGAAAACCCCGGCAGGTCACAGCGAATGAATTTGCTGCACCGGCAGCCGCGCACCCCGACGCGGCTCGGATGCCACGCCGCTGGCTTCGAGCAAACGCACCACCCGGTGGCGGTGCGGCCGCATCGGCTCGAGCAGTTCGAGCATGCCGGCGTCGTCGACCGGCTGGCCCAGCAACGTCCAGCCGATCATCTTCGGGATGTGGTAATCGCCCACCGAAACGGCGTCGGCGTCGCCGAACGCCCGTTGCGCGGTCTCCGCGGCGGTCCACTCGCCCACGCCGGGCAAGGACATCAATGCTTCTCGCGCCTGCGCCGTCGTCCGCGTTACCAGCCGTTCCAGCGAAGCGGCCCGCCGCGCGCAACTCACCACGGTCTGAGCCCGTCGGGGGTCGACGTTGGCGCGATGAAATTCCCACGACGGGATATTTCGCCATGCCTCGGCTGACGGCGGTACCCGCATGCCGGCCGGGGCGGGTCCGGGTGCAGGCGTCCCGTTCCTGGACACCAGCAGACGCCACGACCGAAACGCGTCGGCGCCGGGTACCCGCTGCTCGATGACCGCCGGAATGAGGGCTTCCAGCACCAATCCGGTGCGGCCCAGGCGCAGATGCGGAACCCTTCGGTGCGCGGCGGCGACCGTCGGGTCGCGCGGCACGAAGTCCGAGGCGTCGTCGTCGGCGCCCAGCAGCGCGGGCAGCATTTCGAGGAATTCCTGGGCGCCGGAACCCCACGCCACGCAACGGGCCGCGTCGGGTGCCGCGCGGCTGATCCGCGCTGTGACACCCCCGGTGGGCAGCAGGCTGGTCCGCCAGATAGCGCCTTCTGCACCGGCAGCCTGGAAGCACGGATCGCGGGGACCGCGGCGCAGCGGCGCGAGCGTATGCCCGAAGCTGAGCTGACCGGGCAACCTGACCGTGCGCGCGCTCTCCACTGATTAACCTGCAATCCGGTTAGGTCAGAGGCAGTCCTCCGACCGCCCTGTTTGACCGTGAACTATGTCCCAAGACAATATTGCGATGTGATGACGCCCTTCGATGGCCCGCACACCGAACTTGCCTGGATGTTTCTGCAGAGCCTGTGTGAGGGCGGTGACCTCGACGAGGGGTTCGCGCTACTCAGCGACGACTTCACCTACTGGAGCCTTTTCACCCGGGTCTCCTTCGACAAGAAGACCCTGCGGCAAGCGGTGAACTGGCGCAAAAAGCACCTTGAACTCGGCGTCGACCTGCTGCGCTGCATCAGCGAGGGCGGCTCGGTAGTCGTGGAAGGCCATGCCACCGGCACTACCGCCAAGGGAGTCGCGTACGACAGCCCGTTCGCCTGCATCTTCGAGATTCGCGACGGGCTGATCATCTCGATGCGCGAATACAGCGACACCCGATCGCAGGCCGAGGCGCTGCCCGAGTCGCCCACTCGGGTGTATTAGGCCAGCACGCTGATTTCGGCCTTGTTCGGGTAGAACGCGACGTGGCCCGCGATCGCGGCAACGGCTGGGTAGGGCTGTTCGTACGTCCAGATCACATCTTCGACGGTGTCGCCATCGGCGGTGGTCACGCTGTAGTAACTGGCGTCGCCCTTGAACGGGCAGTAGGTGCTGGTGTCGGTGCGGGTCAGCCGGGCCTGCACCACGTCGCCCAGTGGAATGTATTGCACCACAGGCAAAGTCGCCTCGCGCAATGCCAGCGCGGCCGTCGTGTCCGCGACCAGCTCGCCATTGACGCGAACCTGCACCCGTCCCTTGGTCGGCTCGATGGTGATGGGGTGTCCGGCGCTGGGCTCTAGGACTTGTCGGTGAGCCATGATTGCTTCCTCCTCAGATGCAGATGCCCCTTCCAACGCCGGCCGGCGTCGAACGCTTCCCGGCGTCACGCGGCATCAAGCGGGCCCGAACGCATACCGGTGGTATTGCGCCATCGTCCGCAACACCGGGACCACCGCCATCACCCTGCCCACCCGGCGCGCGACCGGTGAAACCAGGTCGAACGTATCGCTGTCGAACACCGATTCCCACACCAACAGGCGCACCCCGGCTACCGCGTCGACGATGTCGCCGGGCCCGTCGATTCCCCACTGCAACGTCGACCCCGATCGGCGAACCACGGCGTTGATCCACTGGGTGCGGATACCAAAGGTGTTGAACGCATCGAATTGCAGTTCGCCCGAGGGAAATCGGTCGACGACTCGGCGCAGCAGCGCCAACCCGTCGTCCTTGCTCAGGTACATCGTCAGGCCCTCACCGATGAACAGGGTGGGCCCGTCGGCCGCGATGTCGGCCAGCCAGGACGGATCCGTCACCGACGCCGGCAGCATCCGATAATTCGCGCGGCCCGGATACACCCGCTCGCGCAGCCCGATGACGTCCGGGTAGTCCACGTCGTACCACCGCACCCCGGGACCGGGATCCACCCGATACACCCGGGCGTCCAGGCCACAACCCACATGCAGCACGACGGCTTGCTCGTGCACGGCCAGGAACTGGCGCGTCCAGTTGTCGAAGTGCGCGGTCCGGACCGCCACCGACGGCGCCCGCAGCGGGGTGATCGTCGTTTTGTCCCAGTCGTAATCGATCTGCGCCACCGCGGCTTTGGCGAAGTGGTCGTTCAGAATCGAGCGTGGTGCGTCGGCGTCGAGCGCTTTGGCGTACAGCGTCGCGAGCATGGTCTGCGGCGGCCCGTGCAGGTCGACCGGAATGCGTTCCACCCGGCCGAGCCTATTCGGCCTGTGCGGTGCGGTTCTGCGTGTCTTTTCGGGCTGTCTGCGCGCCCTTCAGTGCCGCCCAGAACCGCGCCGCCTCGCGGATGGATACCTCGACCGGGCGTGGCTGCCAGCCCAATTCCCGCTTCGCCTTGCTGCTGTCGACGTCGGCTTCGGCGCGCATCATGCGCACCGAGTTCAGGCTGAGCTCGGCATCCTTGCCGGTGATCCGGGCCTTCAGGCTGCCCAGCGCACCCAGCGCGTACAGCGTCGGGATCGAAATCGAGCGGCGCGGCGGCGTCACACCGGCCTCGTCGGCCGCGATCCGCACGACGTCGCGCAGCGCGATCATCCGTTCGGAGATGAGGTAACGCTCGCCGATTCGCCCACGCTCGGCGGCCAGGATCATGGCGTGGGCGGCATCGTCGACGCCGACGACTTCCAGTTGGATGCCGTCCATCGTGAACGGCAACTTCCCGAACACCGCGCCGGCGATGAACGCACCATGCGGGGTGCGGCCCCAATCCCCGCTGCCGTAGGTCGTGGAGACGCACATCGCGACGGCGGGCAACCCGGCGTCGGCCACGTACCGCATCACCAAGTCTTCGGCCTGCACCCGCGACTGCACATAAGGAGTCAGCCCGCGCGAGCCGATGACGTCCTCCTCGGTCGCCACGTGCCCGTGTCGCCGGCCCACCGTCGCGTAGGTGCTGGTGAAGACGAACCTGCGCAAGCCGGACTGTTGCACGGCGACGTCGAGGACGTTCCGCAGGCCCTCGACGTTGGTGCGGAACAGCGGCGACGGGTCGCGCAACCAGGCGCGAGTGTCGACGACGCAGTAATACACGTCGTCGACACCGTCCATTGCGGCCCGCAACGCGGCGGTGTCGAACACGTCGCCATGAAATTGGGTGCACCGAGTGGGCGAAAGGTCGTCGATGGCACGGGTATTGGCGGTCGGGCGCACCATGGCGCGAACTTGGGCGCCGTCGGCGACGAGCCGGCGGGTCACGTGGGACCCCAGAAAACCGTTGGCGCCGATGACCAGCTTGGGTTTGGTGCTCACGGAGCCCTCTTCCGTCACTACTACCCGCCGTTCTCGCGCATCCAGCGCGCGGCGTCGTCGTCCAGCGTGCCCAGGGCCTGCGCCTTGCGGCACCACTTCATCCCCGCCCGCAGAAAACGCAGCGGGTTGTAGATGTCTTCTTGACGACGCCACTGACCATCACCGGCGTAGGTGACGATGGAGATGTTGGTCGCGCTGACGACGGTCCCGTCGCCGGGATCGGCCATCGGGTTGTCCAGCTCGCAGATGACCCGGCCGGTGGACTCGTCGATGACCGACCACAACGACGGGAACGCGACCATGTGACTGCCCGGGAAGGTGGTCATCGTTCGCTGAATCCATTCGCGCACCTGCTCGCGACCTCGCATGGTGCCGGCCGCGTGCTCGATGTACTCGACGTCCGGCGTGTACTGCTCAACCCAGGCGTCCCAGTCTCGCGTCTTGGCGGCCCTGGCGACCGTTTCCTCGAACTTCTCGAATGCGGCGGACAGTTCGCTGCGGGAGAACGCTCGCGTGCTCACGAGGGCTCCGTCGCACCGTTACACGTCATCGCCGGAGTGTAACCTGGGGAACGCCATCGACTCCCGGGCGCGTTATCGGTTGAGTTACCGCATCAGTGGGGACCAGGTGTACTCAGGAGGACACGAGCATGACGAACACCCAGAAAGCCATCCTTGCAGGCGGCTGCTTTTGGGGGATGCAAGACCTGATCCGCAAGCAGCCCGGAGTGCTTTCGACCCGGGTGGGCTACAGCGGCGGCGACACCCCCAACGCGACCTACCGCAATCACGGCTCTCACGCCGAGGCCGTCGAAATCGTCTACGACCCGTCGGTGACCGACTACCGCGCGCTGCTGGAGTTCTTCTTCCAGATCCACGACCCGACAACCAAGAACCGGCAGGGCAACGACAGGGGCACCAGTTACCGGTCGGCCATCTACTACCTCGACGACGAGCAGAGGCGAATCGCGCTGGACACCATCGCCGATGTCGAGGCGTCGGGCCTGTGGCCGGGCAAGGTGGTGACCGAGGTCAGCCCGGCCGGCGAGTTCTGGGAGGCCGAGCCTGAGCACCAGGACTACCTCGAGCGCTACCCCAACGGCTACACCTGTCACTACGTGCGCCCCGGCTGGAAGCTGCCGCGCCGCGCAACCGCCGGCCAATAACCGGCTTCACCGCCGGCGCACTACAACCCGTCCGCCGTTCTTCGGGGTGTACGCGACACCCCGGCAGTGCCATCGCTCCCCCGGATCGGTCGTGGTCTCAATGGTGAAGTTGCGCAACACCGTTCGCAGCACCACGTCCATCTCCATGTTGGCGAACGCGGCGCCCACACACCGCCGGGTGCCGCCTCCGAAGGGGATCCACGCGAAGGCCGACGGCTTGCCTCCGATGTAGCGTTGCGGATCGAAGCGGCCCGGGTCCGCAAAGACGTCGGGGTCGTCGTGTATCTGCGAGATGCCAACGATGATGGAATCCCCACGGGGAATTACCCATTCGCCGAGTTGGTAAGCCGGCTGATACACACGGCGTGCGGCGAAGTCGATGACCGTCCTGGCCCGCTGGACCTCCAGGATCGTCGCCTGGCGCAGCTCAGTGCCGGCATTATCGGCCTCTTCGACCAGGGCCGCCAGTACATCGGGGTGCCGGCTCAGCCGCTCGAACGCCCACGCCAGCGTGGCCGCCGTCGTTTCGTGGCCGGCCGCCAGCAAGGTCAGTAGTTCGTCACCAATGTCCTTGCGCGACATGGCCGAGCCATCCTCGTAGGTGCTGCGCAGCATCAGCGCGAGCACATCGGTTCGATCGGCGAGATTCGGATCCGCCCGCTCGGCCGCGATCAGCTTGTCGAGGACGACGTCGTACTGCCCGCGCCACTCGTCCAGCCGAGCCCATGGGCTGAAGCGGCCATAATTCCGTTTGGGCTTGGGCAGCGGGGCCACCCGCGAGCCCAGCGTGACCCACGGCGGGATGAGGCGGCGCAGCTCGTCGAGTTCGGCGCCGTCGGCCCCAAAGATTGCGCGCAAGATCGCGTTGAGCGTGATGCGCATCATCGAGGGCAGCGTTGGAAACGGCCGGCCTTCGGGCCAGCCGGCAGTCTCGCGCAGGGTCTCTTCCTCGATGATGGCCTCGTAGTTCTTCATGCTCTTGCCGTGGAACGGCGGCGCCAGCAACCGCCGCCGGCGGCGGTGATCGTCTCCGTCGAGCCCGAACACCGAGCCGGAACCGAACAGCCGGCTCAAATTGGGCTGGATGTTGCCGAGTTCGTCGGGGCTGGTGGTGAAGACCTGTTTCGCCAGCTGCAAGTCACCGACCACCACGACCCGGCCGTAGATGGGGACATTCAGTGTGAAGACGTTGCCGTAACGGCGCGTCACCCGTTTGATCATCCCGCGCCGCGAGGTGGCGAAGAGCAGGCCGCACACGACCTTCGGGATTCGGGTCGCCGGGGGCAACCTGACGGCAAGGGGCGCCGGCGGGGAACTGAGTACTTCGCTCATGGCGGTGATGCTCCCAATATCTGCCCCGGAGAAGGGGTGGTACGGCCGTGTACCGCAGACCTTTCCCGGTACGGTACTCTGTGGTACCAAACCTGACAAGGTGCCGTATCCACCGAAGGGGGTGCCGGCCGTGACCTCAGCGGTGAGCTCGGCGGCGGACGACGCGGTTCTCGGGAACCCTCCGGCCACCAACGATCCGTTCCGGCTTCGGTTGCTCGACGGCCTCGCCACCTCGATCGGCGAGCGTGGCTACCGCGCTAGCACGGTCGCCGACATTGTCCGCCACGCCCGCACGTCCAAGCGCACCTTCTACGACCAGTTCGCCAGCAAGGAACAGTGCTTTCTGGAGTTGTTGCGCGCCGACATCGAGAAGCTCGGCGAGAGCATTCAGGCGGCGGTCGATCCCGACGCCGACTGGCATCAACAGATTCGTCAGGCCGTCCAGGCCTATGTCGGATACATCGAGTCCCGCCCGGCCATCACCCTGAGCTGGATTCGTGAGCTTCCGTCGCTGGGTGCCGTCGCTCGCCCGGTCCAGCGCCGCGGGTTGCAGTTGCTGTCCAACCTGCTGATCGACCTCAGCGCCAGCCCGGGGTTCCGGCGCGCTGACCTGCCGCCGTTGACCGCGCCGCTGGCCGTGATCCTGCTGGCCGGCCTGCGTGAACTAACCGCGCTGGCCGTCGAAGACGGCAGGCCCATGCGAGAAATCGTCGCGCCGGCCGTGGACGCATCCATCGCCTTGCTCGGCCCCCGACACTGAGCGATTGCCCGGCTTTCCCCCTCGCCGCTTCGCGGCTTGGAGGTACCCCCACCCCACGCCGTTCCGGCCTGCATCGTCGCCGGGCTGGACTCGATTGCCCGGCTCCTCCTCAGGCCGTTCCGGCCTGCATCGTCGCCGGGCGGAGTTCAATTGCCCGGCTCCTCCTCAGGCCGTTCCGGCCTGCATCGTCGCCGGGCTAGGCTCGGTTGCGGACCCTAGGCACGGAGGATTGCGATGCGGCTATCTACCCGTAATCAGCTCACCGGAACGATCACCGAGGTCGATCTCGGCAGCGTAATGGCCATCGTGAAAGTCAAACTCGACGGCGGCGGCCAAATCGTCACGTCCTCGGTCACCAAGGACGCCGCCACCAGCCTCGGCCTCACGGTCGGCCAGCCGGCGACGGTATTCATCAAATCCACCGAAGTCACCATCGGCGTCGAGTAACCGACATGACGCCGACGATGCGCGCGGAGCGTTTCTACGCGGACACCAAAAAGATTGCGCTGGAAGATGTTCCGATCCCGCAGCCGGGGCCTGGCGAAGTGCTGGTCAAGGTGGCCTTCTGCGGGATCTGCCACTCGGACCTGAGCCTGATCAACGGGACCTTCCCGGCGCAGGCGCCCGTGGTGACGCAGGGCCACGAAGCGTCGGGCATCATCGCGGAAGTCGGCCCGGACGTATCCGGCTGGGCCGAGGGGGACCGGGTGGTGGTTGCCGCCGGGCGGCCCTGCCAGAAATGCCCGAACTGCCGTCGTGGCGATGTGATGAACTGCCTGCGAATCCAATTGATGGCCTTCGCCTACGACGGCGCGTGGGCCGAATACACCGTGGCGCAGGCGGCGGGCCTAACCCGGGTGCCGGACAACGTCCCGTTGGAGCAGGCCGCGATCCTGGCCGATGCGGTGTCGACGCCCTACGGAGCCGTCGTCCGAACGGGCAAGGTGTCGGTCGGCGAGTCGGTCGCGGTGTGGGGTGTCGGCGGTATCGGCACCCACATCGTGCAACTCGCACGGTTGGTGGGCGCCGTGCCGGTCATCGCGATCGACATCAACCCGGCGGTCATGGACCGGGCCCTGGCGGTCGGCGCGGACTATGCGTTCGACTCCCGCGACGACGCGCTCCGGGACAAGATCGCCGAGATCACCGACGGCAGACTGCTGGATGTGGCCTTCGACGCCGTCGGCCTGAAGGCGACGTTCGAGCAGGCACTGGGCTGTCTGACCTCCGCGGGCCGACTGGTGGGCGTCGGGATGAGCGCGGAGGCGCCGACCATCGGGCCCACGTCCATGTTCGGACTGACCCGTAAGCAAGTGCTCGGCCACCTCGGCTATCAGAACGTCGACATCGAAACCCTGGCGAAGCTGGTTTCGGCTGGGCGCCTTGATCTTTCACGTTCGATCAGCGAGATCGTGGCCCTGGAAGACATATTGCTGGGCATCGAGAAGCTGGAGCGCCAAGACGGCAATCCCATCCGCATCCTGGTCAAGCCCTGAGGAACATCCGGATCCGGTCGAGTACCAGCTCGGGTCGTTGCTCGACGATCCAGTGGCCCGCGCCCTCGACCAGCTCGACCTGGAAATCTCCGATGCGGTCGGCATACCCGGAATCCATCGAGCCTGCGTTCAGTGCTACCCAAAGTCGAAAAATCGCACCCTACACGCAGGCTCGGCGCCGTCAGCGCAGGCTCACGCGGCGACCGGAACCCGATCGGCCGGCGTGCCGACCTCGAGCTTCCGCAGCCATGAGTCCGGGAAGGACAGCCTGACGATCTTGCGCACCACGGTGGCGAACTGTCGCGGCAGCGGGCCCCGGTTGTACGGGATGCCGTAGCGTTCGCAAATCTCTTGCACCTCGGGCGCGATCTCGCCGTACCGGCGCGCCGGCAAGTCCGGGAACAGGTGGTGCTCGATCTGGTGCGACAGGTTGCCGGACATCAGATGAAAGAACTTGCCCCCGGTGAGGTTCGCCGAGCCGAGGACCTGGCGGAAGTACCACATGCCGCGCGACTCGTCCTTGGTCTCCTCGACGGTGAATTCCTGTGTCCCGTCCGGGAAATGGCCGCAGAAGATGATCATGTACGACCACACGTTGCGCATCAGGTTCGCCGTGAGGTTGCCCGCGAGCACGAACGGCGCGAACGGTCCGGCCAGCAGCGGGAACGCCACATAGTCCTTGAGCGTCTGCCGGCGCGTCTTCTTCCAGATTGCCCGCAACACCTCACGCTTGTCGCGCAGCCGGATCTCTCCGGAGCGAATGCGCTCGGTTTCCATCTCGTGCAGCGCAACGCCGTATTGGAACAACACCATCAGCAGGAACGCGTAGACCGGGTTGCCCAGGAAGTACGGCTCCCAGGGCTGGTCCTCGCTCATCCGCAGGATGCCGTAGCCGATGTCGCGGTCCATTCCCACGATGTTGGTGTGGGTGTGGTGCATGTAATTGTGCGAATGCCGCCATTGATCGGCGGGGCACGCCGTGTCCCACTCGAAGGAACGGCCGGAGATCGTCGGGTCGCGCATCCAGTCGTACTGGCCGTGCATGATGTTGTGACCGATCTCCATGTTGTCCAGGATTTTCGACACACCCAGCATCGCGGTCCCCAGCAGCCACGCCGGGGGCAGGAACCCCGCGAACAGTAGCGCGCGGCCGCTGAGTTCCAATGCGCGTTGGGTTTTGATGACGCGGCGGATGTACTCGGCGTCTTTTTCGCCGAGGTCGGCCGTGACGCGTTCCTTGATGGCGTCGAGCTCGCGACCGAACGCGTCGGCCTGCTCGGGGGTCAGGGTGATCGTGTTCTTTGACATGGCTTTCCCTCTCAAGGGGTTGTTAGAGCGACAAGTCGACGTCGCCGACCGGGACGGACACGCAGATCTGCACGTCCTCGTCGGGCCCGGTCGAAATCGCGCCGGTGATCAGGTTGCGCACAGTGCCGGAGGTCTTCCGTCGCGTGCAGGTGTGGCAGATGCCCATCCGGCATCCGTTCTGGGGTGCCAGGCCGGCCGATTCGGCCTGTTCCAACAGCGAGCGGCCGTCGTCTTCGACGTCAATGTTGCTGTCGGCGAACGCTATTCGTCCGCCCGTTGGGTTGGCCTGGGCCCCGAACACCGGCGGCACGAAGCTCTCGGTGTACACGCTGTCGCAATGCTGTTGCACCGCTTCGACCAGAGCCGTTGGCCCGCAGACGAATACGGCGTCCGGTGACGGCATG
>Ga0210389_10001829_pt1 | contig 17083 bp, 14 predicted proteins | sample IncBWH28OmetaG_FD_160127 | JGI IMG/M metagenome (GOLD analysis project Ga0210389, IMG submission 160127) | Forest soil microbial communities from Barre Woods Harvard Forest LTER site, Petersham, Massachusetts, United States - Inc-BW-H-28-O ...
AAGATCCGATCAGGATGCCTGGCGGACTGCACGGCAACTGGGTGACAGAAGAGCAGCTAGCAAACCGAGCCGGATAGCCCACGCACGCAACGACTTGGAGGTCGCAGTGACAGGAGAGGAACGAATCGCGGAGCTTGAGCACCGGCTCGGCCTGGTCGAGGACGAACTCGCCATCAGGAGGCTGCAGCACGCCTACGGGTATTACCTGGATAAGTGCTACTACGACGAAGTCGTCGACCTGTTCGACGATGATTGCGAGGTCATCTTTATCGGCGGCGTTTACAAGGGCCGGGCCGGCGCCGGGCGGCTGTACACGGGACGGTTCAGGTCCCGGTTCGCCGACGGGCACAACGGGCCACAGTTCGGCCGGCTTCTTGAGCACCCGATGCTGCAGGACTTCATCAGCGTCGCGCCCGACCGGCAGACCGCACTCGGGCGCTACCGGACGCTGATGCAGGCCGGAACCCACCAGCTTGTCGCGAACGAGCAGACCCCGATCCGCCAGTGGATGGAGGGCGGAGTCTACGAGAACACCTACGTGAACGTCGGCGGCACCTGGAAGATCAAGAAGCTGTTCTACCGGGCGTTCTGGCACGGGACCATGGAGCACGGCTGGGCCTACACGCCGGTCGACTACGTGCCCAACGCGTCCGTCACGTACCCGGAAGACCCGTATGGCCCAGACGAGCTGCTGCAGAACGCGCCGCGTCTGTGGCCGGAGACGACTACGCTCCCGTTCCACTACAAGCACCCGGTGACCGGCAAGGAGTTCGTCACTGACACCTGGGGGTCGTTCCCCGACGCGTAACGCCGCCGCGGAAGAATGCGGAAACAGCCGGGCAGAGCGCTCGTTCGTTCGGAATGATGGGTCGGTGCGCTGCTACGCGGACCTCCATATCCACTCCAAGTTCTCCCGCGCGTGCAGCCGGGACTGCGACCTGGAACACCTCGCCTGGTGGGCGGGTCGTAAGGGCATCAGCGTCGTCGGAACTGGGGACTTCACGCACCCGGTTTGGCGGGAAGAACTCGGCGCGAAGCTGGTGCCCGACGCGCCCGGGCTCTTCCGGCTGCGGCCGGACCTGGAGCGCGCCGTGCATGACACGTTGCCGCCCGCGTGCCGCACGCCCGTTAGATTCATGCTGTCGTCGGAGATCTCAACCATCTACAAGCGGGACGAACGGACGCGGAAGGTCCACCACCTGCTCTACGCGCCGTCGCTTGACGCCGTCGACACGATCACGCGCGCGCTGGCCCGGGTGGGGAACCTGGCCTCTGACGGCCGGCCGATCCTCGGGCTAGACTCGCGGAACCTGCTGGAGATCACGCTTTCCGGCGGCGACGGGTGCTACCTGGTGCCAGCACACGCCTGGACACCCTGGTTCGCGGTGCTCGGGTCGCAGTCCGGGTTCGACCGGGTCGCGGACTGCTACGCGGACCTCGCGGACCATATCGTCGCGATCGAGACCGGCCTGTCGTCCGATCCAGAGATGAACTGGCGCGTCTCAAGCCTCGACGGGTACCGGCTTGTGTCGAACTCCGACGCGCACTCGCCGCCCATGCTAGGGCGAGAGGCGACGACGTTCGAGCTGCCAGAAACCAACTATTTCGCGATTTATCAGGCGCTGCAAACCGGCGACGGCTTCGCTGGCACCGTCGAGTTCTTCCCCGAAGAGGGCAAGTACCACCTCGACGGCCACCGCGCCTGCGACGTCCGAATGACACCGGAGGAGACCCGCGCGGCCGACGGCAAGTGCCCTGCCTGCGGGAAGAAGCCAACGATCGGCGTGCAGCACCGCGTTGACGCGCTTGCTGACCGGCCGGAAGGTTACCGCCTCGAAGGCGCGGCCAGCTTCACGTCCTTCGTCCCGCTGCCGGAGATCCTCGGCGAGATCGCCGGCGTCGGCCCGAAGGCCAAGTCGGTCACCGCTCAGGTGACTGCCATGGTGGAGCGATTCGGCCCGGAGCTGGGCATCCTCGGCGACGTGCCGCTCGATGACCTGGCGGCCGGCGCGCCGTCAATCGTCGCGGAGGCGATCGCCCGGCTGCGGCGCGGCGAGGTGCGCCGCGAGGCCGGCTATGACGGCGTGTACGGGACCATCAAGCTGTTCGACCGGGATGAGCTGGCAGGCGCGGCGCTGTTCGACCTGCCCAGGGTGCCCCGCAAGTCCCGGACCCCGGCAGCCGATGTTTCACGTGAACCCTCATCAGGGACCGCCGAGCCCGCTGTCGCGGCCGTCCAGCCCGCCGGCCTCGACCCGCAGCAGCACGCGATTGTCACCCACGAAGGCGGCCCGCTGCTTGTCGTCGCGGGCCCAGGCGCGGGCAAGACCCGCGTGCTGACGCACGCGATCGCGCACCGGATCGGCAACGGGCTCCCGCCCGAGCGGTGCCTGGCCGTCACGTTCACCCGGCGTGCCCGCGACGAGCTCCGTGACCGGCTGACCGCCCTGCTCGGCGCGGACGCGGCCGCCGGGATCACGGTCGCCACGTTCCACGGCCTCGGCCTGCTCATCCTCCGTGAGCAGTGCAAGCTCCTCGGCCTCGACGCTGACCTGAAGGTCGCGGACGAGAAAAGCCGTCAGGAAGTCCTGCGGTTGCTGTCTGCCCGCGAGCGACCCGCCGCGCTCGGTACCCGCATAGCGGCAGCCAAACGGATTCGCGCTTCGAGTTCCAGCGCACCCGTTGAGCGCCCAGTGGCGAACGCTGGAAACGCCGAGCGCGCCCCGGAGGCGAGCGCGGGAGATACTGCACTCGCCGACCTCGTCACGCGCTACGACGCGGCGCTGCGCGAGCGAGGCATGATCGACCTGGATGACCTGGTCACGCTCCCGACGGCGCTGCTCGCCGGTGATCCCGCCCTGGCGGCCGACTACCAGTCCCGGTGGACCGATGTGTTCGTCGACGAGTACCAGGACGTGGATGAGCAGCAGTACCTGATGCTCCGACAGCTCGCCGTACCCGGCGCGAGGATCTGCGCGATTGGCGATCCCGACCAGGCGATCTACGGGTTCCGCGGCGGCGATGTCGGCTACTTCCTGCGCTTCCAAGAGGACTTCGGCGGCCCGGCGAATGAGTCATCCGCGACCGTCGCGGGCCCTGGTGATGCTGCAGCCGCTGCGGGCTCGGGGGATGCCGCGGCTGTCGTGGGCCCCGGCGATTCCGCAGATGCCGTCGGCGCCGCGGCAACGACGGTGCGGCTATCGCGCAGCTACCGGTCGGCGCCAACGATCGTCCGGGCCGCGATGCAGCTGATCCGGCCGGGCACCCTGGTGCCCGGCCGTGAACTGATCCCGGCACGAACCGACATTCCCGATGGCCCGGTGGTGGTGCACGCGGTGGCCGATGAACGGGAGGAAGCCGAGGCCGTCGCGGCGGAGATCGAGAAGCTGCTCGGCGGCGCGTCCTTCCACGCCCTGGACAGCCGTGCGGTCGACGGGCGGAACCGGACCGAGCACCAGCTGTCGTTCGCCGACTTCGCCGTGCTTTACCGCACCTCCTCTCAGGCGGCCGCGGTCGGCGAAGCCCTGGCAAGGCGCGGTTTCCCGTTCCAGCGCCGCGCCCACTCCCGGCTGGCCGAAATGCCCGGCGTGGCCGCGATCCTGGCGGCTCTAACCCCACATCCATCCACTGGGGACCAAGGCTTTGGGCTCGGTTCCGTTGCCGAGCGGGTTGCTGTTGCGGTTGCTGCGGCACTTGAGGCTACTGAGACAGCCGCCAGTGCCGAGCCTGCCGACCGGGCGGAAGCCATCATGGCGATCCGTGCCGCCGCCGATGTGCTTGGCCCGCTGGCGGCGCGATGCGACGCCGATTTGGACCGGTTCCTCGACGAACTCGCGCTCGGGGCAGAGGCCGACACCTGGGACCCGCGCGCCGACCGGATCTCGCTGCTGACGCTGCACGCGGCGAAGGGCCTTGAGTTCCCCGTCGTGTTCATCGTCGGCTGCGACGACGGCCTGCTCCCGCTGCGATCCTGGCGCGGTGCGGAGGTCGACTACGCGGAAGAGCGCCGCCTGCTCTTTGTCGGCATGACCCGCGCCACGACCCGGCTTGCGCTGTACACGGCGACGAAGCGGACACTGCGCGGCGAGCTCACCGAATGCTCCCCGTCGCCGTTCCTCTCCTCCGTCGAGGCGGCCCTGCTCGATCGCCGTGGCGGCGAGGACCGGAGACACGCCCGCCGTCGCCCCCGAGTTCAGCAGACCACGTTGTTCTGACAGCGGATCGGCCAGCCGCTCCTGGCGAATCGCCCTCCCGGGCCTTGCGGAGACGGTAGTCGTCGCTGTAGGTCTGGAACCGTGCACGAACTGTCGATATGCGGCTCGATCGCCGGCATCGCGACCCGCCATGCGGCCGGGCGTGCCGTCAAGGTCATCAACGTGCGCGTGGGCCAGTTGCGCCAGGTCGTGCCTGACACGCTCGTTTACTGCTGGGAACTCGTCAGCGCGGATACGCCGCTCGCGGGCTCGCGGATCAGCGTCGAGACCGTGCCCGCGCGCATCAGGTGCCGGTCGTGCGAGCACGTCACGGACGTCGGCGAGGTGCCGGTATTCGTCTGCGAAGGCTGCGGAGGCTTCGATGCTGAGGTCATCTCGGGGGAGGAATTCATGATTACCTCGCTTGAGCTTGAGGGGGCGAGCACCTGATGGGGCGCTTTCACAGGCATGACGACGGGACCGTCCACGACCACGACCACGCGGGCGACCACACGCATGACACCGGCGACCACTCCGGGTACGCGACCGGCGGGGAGCGCGTGGAGGTCCTTGAGCGGATCTTCGACGAGAACGACAGGACCGCCGCGGCCAACCGGGCGGAGTTCGCGGCCGCCGGGGTACGCGTGGTCAACCTGATGTCCTCGCCGGGGGCGGGCAAGACGACGCTGCTGCGCGAGACCCTGAGCAGGCTGGCGGGGCAGGTCCGGGTCGGGATCATCGAGGGGGACATTGAGACGAGCCTTGACGCCGACAAGCTGGCTGGCTTCGGCGCGGAGATCGCACTGATCAACACGGGTAACGGGTTCGGTGGCGAGTGCCACCTCGACGCGCCGATGGTGCGCTCCGCGCTGCCCCGGCTGCCGCTCGCGGACCTGGAGCTGGTGGTCATCGAGAATGTCGGCAACCTAGTTTGCCCGGCGGAGTTCGACGTCGGCGAGGACGCGAGGGCGATGGTCTACGCGATCACCGAGGGCGAGGAGAAACCGCTCAAGTACCCGGTGATGTTCCGCTCCTGCGGCCTGGTCGTGGTCAACAAGGTGGACCTGCTGCCCTACCTGGGCTTCGACATGGACGGCTTCCTCGACAATCTGCGGAAGGTCAATCCCGCCGCCGAGGTGATGATGGTAAGTGCCCGCACCGGCGATGGCATCGACGCCTGGTGCGACTGGCTCCGCGCCTTGTGAACCTAGCGTCTGGCAGGGTTCAGGACTCGCGAAGCGGCGCGCGCCTCGGTAAGCGCGGCGGTCATCATGTCCGCGGCCTGGCCGGCCGCCGCGAGTGCCTCGATCACCTCGGTCACCGAGTCGTCCGTCTCAAGGCCTTCCTCGTGCATGAGCTGCCCGTCCTCGTGCTGGACGACAAGGAACCGCGCGAGCTGCTCGTACAACTGCGGCAGGCTCTGGCCGATGAGCTCAAGGCTGCCGACGATGGCACGGACGTCACCTGCATTGGTCAGCTCGCCGCCGCCGTGCGTGAGTTCGTTCAGCACGGTGATAGCGTGCGCCGCCTGGCTGGCGATCTCGGACGGTGTCAGGGTGCTTGCCAGCTCGGTCACTGTGCGACCACGCTCTCGTGAGCGCACGGCAGTGCCACCTGCTCAGGCATCCGTCTCCTTGGGGGACTTGGGGTTAGGGCCGCGGGCCTACCGCATGGTGTGCCCGCAACGTCACTCATCTATCTCTACGATACGTCGCCGGCACCGCCTGGTCAGCCTAAGCGGCTAGCGCGGGATAGCTTGAGACGGCCCTAAAGGTATGTTTCGGTCGGAGCGAAACGGCTGGTGTCAGTGGGCATGTCGGTAAGCGACGAAGGTGACCAGCTTTCCGGCGGAATTAAGCACCGGCGTTAACATCTTTGGCATGTCGGATACCGAGGACGCTGCCACCAGCGAAGACACCAACGCCGCCGTCTGGAAGTCAGAGATCGGCGTCAGCTTCTGGAAGACGCGTGCGAATGGGGCCAGCCGCGACGCGGAGCGCCGCGTCCTCATGGCCGAACTGCTGCCGTTCGCCGCTGACGAGCCGTTCACGTTCGTGGACCTCGGCGCCGGGACCGGGGCCGCCGCCAGGACCGTCCTCGACCACTACCCCGCCGCGCGTGCCATCCTGGCGGATTACTCACCGCAGATGATGGCCCAGGGCACGGTAGAGCTTGAGCCGTACGCGGGCCGTTACGCCTACGTGGAATTCGACCTGACGGCGGCGGGCGACTGGCCGGACGGCATCCCCGGCCAGGTGGACGCCGTGGTCAGTTCGCTCGCGGTGCACCACCTCAACGACGCGCGCAAGCAGTCGCTGTTCGCCGAGATCCGCGCGCACCTGGCGCCGGGCGGCTGGTACCTGAACTACGACCCGGTCATGCCGCCGGACCCGGTCGTCGAGGAGGCGTGGCTGCGGGCAGGCGACCGGCGCGACCCGTCGGCCGCGCAAAAGCGGCACCACCGGACCCCGGAAGAGCAGTTCCGCTACGAGAACCACGTCAGGTACATGATCCCGCTTGACCCGCAGATCGGCTTCCTGCGCGCGGCGGGCTTCGAGGGCGTGGACGTCTTCTGGAAGGAACTCGACTTCGTCATCTACGGCGGCCGCCGCCCCCGGTGAAGCAGGCGGACGGGTTCGACGCGGTTGTTGCCGGGTCGGGGCCGAACGGGCTCGTTGCGGCCGTCACGCTGGCGGAGGCCGGGCTCCGGGTGCTGCTGCTTGAGGCGGCGGACGAGTTCGGCGGCGGGCTGCGCAGCGGGCCGCTGACCGGACTCGGCGGGTTCACCCACGACATGTGCGCGACCGTGCTGCCACTCGCCAGGGCGTCGGCGGCCTTCAGGAAACTCGACCTGGACGTCGAGTGGGCGTACCCGGCGGTGCAGGCGGCGCACCCGCTTGACGGGCAGGACGCTGTCCTCGTGCACAGGGACGTCGGTGAGACCGCTCGCGGTCTCGGATCCCGCAGGGACGCGGTTGCCTGGGATGAGTCGGTCGGCGCCACCGCGGGCGGTGACTTCGGGCTGGTAGACAGCCTGCTCTCGCCATTGTCTGTGCCCCGCGCGCCGCTCCGGCTTGCCAGGTACGGCGCGCTCGGCATACTGCCCGCGACCGTCCTCGGGCGAACCGTCTTCGGCGGGGAGAGAGCCCGCGCCGTACTCACCGGTATGGCCGCCCATTCGATGCTCGACCTTCGCCGGCCAATTACCGGCGGCTACGGACTGCTGCTCGCCGCGCTCGCCCATCAGGTCGGCTGGCCTGTTGTCAGGGGCGGGGCCGCACAACTGGCGAAGGCCCTCGTTGAGCGCCTCATCCAGCATGGCGGCGTCGCCGAGGCCGGGCGAGGCGTCAGGGATCTCGCCGACCTGCCGCGGGCTCCGGTCATCCTGCTCGACCTGACGCCCCGCCAGTTGCTCGCCGTCTGCGGCGAGCGGCTGCCGTCCGGGTACGCGCGGCGGCTGCGCGAGTACCGCTACGGTCCCGGCGTCTTCAAGGTTGACTGGGCGCTGGCCGGCCCGGTGCCCTGGCGCGACCCGGCGGTCGGCGGCGCGGCGACCGTGCACCTCGGCGGCACGCTCGGGGAAATCGCCCAGGCCGAGGCCGAGGTGGCGGCGGGCCGCCACCCGGAGCGGCCCTTCGTGCTCGCCGTCCAGCCGTGCGCCGCCGACCCGTCCCGCGCACCAGCAGGCAAGCACGTGCTGTGGGCCTACTGCCACGTGCCGAACGGCTCCACGGTGGACAGGACCGCCGCGATCGAAGACCAGGTCGAGCGGTTCGCTCCCGGCTTCCGTGACCTGGTCCTCGCGCGCGCCGCCCACAACACCGCGGCCATGGAACGGCACAACCCTAACCTCGTCGGAGGTGACATCGCCGGCGGCTACAGCGGCATCAGCCAGTTCGTCCGCCGTCCGGTGCTGTCACCGCACCCCTGGCGGACACCGCTCCCTGGCGTCTACCTGTGCTCGGCGAGCACGCCGCCCGGCGCGGGAGTCCACGGCATGGGCGGCTACCACGCCGCCAGGCTTGCGCTGGCGGACCTAGAGAAAGCCGCACCCGTTCGGGGGAAAAGTTTTTGAATCTCTCCCGAACGGGTTCTGGCTTCGCTTGGTCCTACCAGTGATCGCGGCGGACCACCTCGCCGAAGGGGAGGCGGTTCGGCTTCACGATCGGCTTGAGTGGCCGGTCGGCCGGGTAACCGATGCCGATCAGGTAAGCGACGTAGTGGTCGTCGGGTACGCCGAGGATCTCGCGGGCCTTCTCCTGCTCGCCGACCGACGAATGGCCGGTGCCGATGCCGAGGTCGGCGGCGGCGAGCATCATGGCATAGGTCGCCTGGCCGAGGTCGTACTGGTCGATGACCTTGGTGCGCTCGTCAGCGGGCTCCACTAGGACCAGCGCGATCGCTGCCGCCGCGCCAGCGATGTGCCTGGCGCCCTGCCAGACCGTCGACAGTGCCTGGAGCTGGTCGCGGTGAGTGACGATGATGAAATTCCAGTGCTGCCGGTTGCTCGCCGACGGGGCACGCCACCCAGCCTCAGCGATCCGGTCGAGGTCGGCGTCGGTGACCGGGTCCTGCAGGTAAGTACGCACATTGCGCCGGGCGCGGATAGCGTCCCAGGTCTCCATAGCAGAGCTCCTTCGCTGCATGTATCTCTATCGACTCGATAGGCATACCGCATCACGGGCGTGCCCTACCAGCCTGCGGCTTTTGTGGTGTGACAACGATCGTTACCGGGGACGGGGCTGTCGCGACCGCATGACAGCGCCCGCTCATGCGCCCTACCTGCGGGGTCTGCCGTCTGCTGCGGACGGCGAGTGGTTGTCGTAGAGAACGAAGGTGCGGAGGTAAATTCGGGTGGATTCCACAGCGACAAGGTTCGCATGTAGGTACATCATGGTCATCGGGCGTCGGCTGGACGCTGTACCCGGCTGGCTTAGTCACGCATAGCAACAAGGGAAGGTAGGAATACCACATGGCGCAGCGAAGCCTTGAGGATCTGCTGCAGACGGTTAATCCCGTCGAGCTGCTGCGGAACTCCCAGGAGGGCGCTTACGTCTACCCGGTCGTCCCAACCGAGTTCTCCAACTGGAAGGCCGAGCAGGTCGCATGGCAGCAGACCGCCGTGCTGTTCGACCAGACCCACCACATGGCGAACCTGTACATCAAGGGTCCGGACGCGCTGAAGTTGATCTCCTACCTGGGGATCAACACCTTCAAGAACTTCCCGCTGAACATGGCGAAGCAGTTCGTGCCCGTCACCTACGACGGCTACGTGATCGGCGACGGCATCCTCTTCCACCTCGAGGAGAACGAGTACGAGTTCGTCGGCCGGGTGCCGACCGTGAACTGGATCCAGTTCCACGTGGAAACCGGTGACTGGAACGTCGAACTCGTCCGTGACGACCGCTCGCCGTCGCGCCCGATGGGCCAGGCCGTCACCCGCACCCAGTACCGCTTCCAGATCCAGGGCCCGAACGCCGCCAAGGTGATCGAGAAGCTGAACGGCGGGCCGATCGCGGACATCAAGTTCTTCCGCACCGACTTCATCAACATCAAGGGCCGTAAGGTCCACGCGCTCCGGCACGGCATGTCCGGTCAGCCCGGCCTTGAGGTCTGGGGCCCGTACGAGGAGTACCTGGAGATCCGCGAGGCGATCCTTGAGGCCGGCCAGGAGTTCGGCATCGTGCCGGTCGGGTCCCGCGCCTACGCCTCTAACACGCTGGAGTCCGGCTGGATCCCCTCGCCGCTGCCCGCCATTTACACCGGCGAGAAGCTTAAGGCGTACCGCGAGTGGCTCCCGGCCGTGGGCTACGAGGGTTTCGCCGGCACGCTCGGCGGCAGCTTCGTGTCGAGCAACATCGAGGACTACTACCTCACCCCGTACGAGCTCGGCTACGGCCACATGGTGCGGTACGACCACGACTTCATCGGCCGCGAGGCGCTCGAGGCGCTAGACAAGCCCGCGCAGCGCCGCAAGGTGACGCTGGCCTGGAACGGCGAGGACGCAGGCAAGATCGCCGCCTCGCTGTTCACCGACGAGATCCCGGCCAAGGGCCTCGACGTGCCGATCTCGAACTACTCCTCGTCGAACTACGACGCGGTGCTGCTCGACGGCAAGGTCGTCGGCCTGTCGCTGTTCACCGGCTACAGCCACAACGAGCGCAAGGAGCTCTCGCTCGGCGTCATCGACCCGGCGATCGAAGTTGGTACCGAGGTCACGCTGGTCTGGGGCGAGCCGGACGGCGGCTCGCAGAAGGCGTCCGTTGAGCGCCCGCACAAGCAGGTCGAGGTGCGCGCCACGGTCTCGCCGGTGCCCTACTCCTCCGAGGCCCGCGAGCACTACGCGGAAGGCTGGCGGCTGACCGGCCGGGCCTAACGGTCCGCCAGTCGCTCCATCGCGACGCATACCGCCGCTCTGGTGCCAGCTTGTCCGGTGCCGGAGCGGCGGTTTTCTTTTCGCGCTGACCTTGCTGGACCGCGTGCTACGTGGAGACCGTCGGCGCCGTGCCGCTGCTAGTGGGCGCGGGTTCGGCTGCCTCGCCCGGCGGATCGGACAGGTCGGGCGAGTTCAGACTCGGCCGGTAGCTCCACTGGAACTGGGCGTTCTTGACGGGCCAGCGTTCACCCGCCGGGGCCTCGACCACCCAGTCGCCCGGGCGGGCGGTCGCCTTGCCCTCCTTGGTCCTGACCACCACTGCCTCGCTGACCTGCCAGGCCACGAACGTGCCCACCCTGCGCCAGCTACCGTCGCCCGTCGGCTCGTGGCTTGACTGGAAATCGGGATCGCTGACCGTGCGCAGGTTCCCCGCTTCGTCGACGACCCGCCAGTCCCCTGCGTAGCCGTGCATCTGCTCACCCGCGTGATTGATCCAGGCAATCGGCTCGGTCAACTGGCTGGCCCGGACCAACCCGAGGCGCTCGAAGCTCCTCGCCGTTGGCGGGCCGCCCTTCGGGACCACCGGTACGAAGCCAACGTCCTCTAGCTGGGCGAGTTGCAAGCGGTGATGCCGTGTTATGCCGCTGCGTGCGCTGGGCGGAAGCTCTGCCCACGGGACCAGGTTCGGTCCGGTCTCGCCCGCGGCGAGTCGCCTGTGCAGCCAGCGCGTGTGCTCGGCTCTCGCGATCCTCGTCAGCTCCTCTTCGCTCAGCTCGATGACGCTGCCCTCAGGCACCCGGTGGACCGGCGCCCATTTCCGGCCGCAGTTCGCGACCTCTGTCAGGATCGAGCGGAGCTCAAGGATGTTGTCCTGTCTGAGGAACGAGTCAAGCTTGGGCCAGGGCAGCCGGGCGGCGGCCTTCGGGTGTCCCGGTGGCAGCGGATGGCTCAGGCGGTAGCACTCATGCCAGTGCCCGGCGACCCGTGTCCAGCTGTCCTCAGGGACCCTGCCCTCGATGAGGATGCCGGGCTCAAACGGTTGCAGGTGGTCGAAGATCGCGCCGCCCATGGCGTCGCCGGAGGTGGCAAGCACGAAGACCGGGGTGTCCTTGTGCAGCGTGGCGATGCGTCCCGCCTCGTGCACGCCGCTTCCCGGCGGATCCTCCGTGATGATGACGGCGGTCTCGCGGGCCTGGGCGTGATCCATCGAGTCGAGCATTCGCAGCAAGTGATCGCGCCACTGGACCGGGTGTGCGTCGACGTTCGGTAGTGACTTGAGGATCGCGCTTGGTGCGGAGGCGAGGTACTCGCGCTTGATATCGGGCGACCGCAGGTCAAGCAGTGTCACTTGGTCAAGCGGCAGCGGAGACGGCTCGTCCGGGGGCGGCGGCAGGTCAGGTTCCGCCGCGCGGCCGTCCGCCGCGGCCTTCACGAGTTCGGACTGCTCCCAGGCACGGCGGGCCAGTTCGAGCAGAATTGCCCGCGTCAGGGTGCTGTCACCGCACACGAGCAGGTGGCGCGGCCGCGTGCGCAGCACACGGGAGACCAGGCCGCGCGCGGTCGACTCGGCCGAGCTGAGCGCATCCTCGAACCACACGCCTGACTTCCCGGTGCGGGCGCCGCGCCAGTGGTCAGCATGCCTCGGATCGTCAATGAGCGCGACCAGGTGTGGCTGCCGCTTGGGGTCGGCCGGGTAGCCGCCGAGAATCCGCTCCGCCTCCTCAATCACCTTTTCATTGTCCGCGACCTTGTCGCTGAGCGCGTAGAGATGACTGAGCGCGCAGCCGCGCAAGGAGGCGATGATTGGGCGCAGCAGGTCAGCCGACGCCGGGTCGCCGATGACGACGCGCGCGCCGGTGAGCTTGGCCTCCTTGAGCAGTGGATTGTCCTCGTCCGGCTCGATGACGATGATCGCGCGGGGGCTGCGTGCCGTCTCAGTCAGCTGCTTGAGCAGGGGAATGGTCAAGGCGCTAAGTCCGGTAAAGATGGTCACGTCGAACGCGAACCGGGACTGCAGCCGGGCAAGCGGCTGCCGCCACAGCACCGACATCACGGCGATCACGCTGATCCCCGTCGCGCCAAGGCCGTCGATCTGGCCGAGTTGGAGCGCAGGCGGAGGAGTGCCTGTGCAGGCGACCGCCTTCGTCACGCTCTGGTAGATCATGTTCGGCGGCTGCCCCACGTACAGCTGAAATATCCAGAACGTGACGCCCGTCGTGCTCATTTGGCCGCGACACGGGACATAGGCGGCCGTGCCGAGGGCCGCGGCCGCGAGGGCCAGCACGAGGACCGCGATCAGCGCAATCGGGATGTTCTTGCGGCGGCGCGGCCACCAGTACAAACCAAGTCCGCTAAGCAGCAGTGCCATCGTGACCAGGGGCGTCCAGTTCTGGTCCGTGTGCAGGATGTCCCGCAGCCAGGCAGGAGACCGTGCGAACCAGAGCGCGTCATAGCCGTAAACCCATGCGCCCCAGCACAACAGTCCGACCGCCGCCGCGGCGAGGCTGGCCGGGATGAGCCATGCGTGGCGAAGTCGGTTGGTCTGACCTGACGCATGCGACGACATCGCCCGCCCCTCACCTCCCGTGACACCAGCGACCCGCAAAATTTCGGCGACCGAATACTGGACGGATGTCCGAATTGGCGTCCTCAAAAGTAGATTGCCATGCGGCGGTGAAGCGCGTCGAGACTGAACCTGCGAAAAGCTTGATGTCAAGGCGCACCGTGGCGGCGGGTTCCTGCGGTGCCGATATCGCATATAACGCTGAGGCAACCGCTATGCTCTGGTAACTAATCTTGTCGGCGAGATGGAGCCTTCGATGGGCGCAGCTGATCCGCTCGGTGACGGAAAATTCCCGGACTTCGACGTCAGCAAGCCAAATGTCGCGCGCGTATACGACGCGATGCTCGGGGGAAGGACAACTTCGCAGCTGATCGCGAGTTTGTGGCTGAGATCCTGCGGTTTGCGCCCTTGGCGCCGCTCGGGGCTATCTCCAACCGTCAGTTCTTGCGCCGGGTGGTGCAATACCTAGTCGTTGAGGTGGGCGTTAAGCAGTTCATTGACATCGGGTCCGGGCTGCCCACGCAGGGCAACGTGAGCGAGGTCGTGCACCGGTTCAGCCCGCGAGCGCGCGTCGTCCATGTGGACAATGACCCGGTTGTCTACACCCACAGCAAGGCGCTGCTCGCCGACGCGCAGACGACGGAATTCGTCCTGGGTGACGTGCGCAGGCCCGCCGAGATCCTAGACGACCCAGCGGTCAGGTCGATGATCGACTTCGGCCAGCCCGTTGGGCTGCTGCTTTTCGCGATCTTGCATCACCTTGAGGACAGCGATCACCCGGAGCAGCTCATGGCCGAATTGCGTGCGGCCATGCCAAGCGGGAGCTACCTGGCCATCTCCAGCCTTCGGCTGCCGGGACCCGAACTGCCCGAGCTCCGCGAGATCACCATCCAGGGTGAAAAGCTGATGACCGGAAGCCTCGGGGCCATGCGGTGGCGCGAGGACAGCGAGATCCGGTCCTGGTTTGGCGGCTGGGAGCTGATTCCGCCTGGTCTTGTCCCGATAGGGGAGTGGCGGTCGCCGGTGCAGGGCTATACCCCTTATCCCGAGCTGCAGCACAGTTTTTCCGGTAGTGTCGCAAGAAATAACGGGTTTATTAATGACGGCGGAGAGGGCTTATTCCGGTCAGGCATTGCCGCTAGCGAATCTGGCCGGGCTCGTGCCGAGGAGACGCTTGAACGTGCGGTTCAGGTGGGACTGATCGCAGAAGCCCACGGTAACCGCCGCCGTGCCTGAGGGCACGCCGTCGAGTAGCAGCCTGCGCGCGAGGTCGATCCGTCGGCCCGTCAGGTACTGGTGCGGGCTGATCCCGAACTCCCTGCTGAACATCCGCACTAGGTGGGCAGGGTGGGCGTGGATCGCCTCCGATGCCTGCCTGAGGGTCACCTTCTCGCGGAACCTGGTGTCGATCAGCTCACGCAGCTGGTGCGCGACGTTGGCTGCGGGCGGCTCGGCTGTGGCTTCCGCCGGGTCGTCCAGGTGGTGCTGGAGCCGTTCGGCGACGAAGGCGAGGCGGCTTTCTGCTTCGAGTTCTCCGCCGGGCTCCTCAAGCGCGTGGTGCAGCTGGTTGATGCGCTGCCTGAGCAGGGGGTCGAGCAGCACCGGCTGATCCACCGCCCGGCCGATGAGGCGCGCGGGAAGGTGCGAGAGATCCAGGTAGACGACCCGCTTGTGGAAGCCATGTGAGGTCGCCGCACGGCCGTTGTGCGGGACCTGCGGCGGAAGCAGGGTGACGGCCTGATACAGCGCCCCGTGCTCGTGACGGTGCAGGTCATAGCGGATCATTCCGTCATCGACGATCAGCAGCGCCCACGACTCATGTGTGTGCATGGGGTAGACGTGGCTGGTCATGTGCGCGTGGAGGACCTCGGCGACGCCGGGAATCTGCGGTCGCCAGGCCCGGATCCGCGGGTACTCGGCCACGCAAAAATCGTACAAGACCGGTGGGCGGGCGGCGGTGTTCGATTGTCGGTTATGGAAACGTCTACTGGTGTGGTTGGCGAGCCGGTACGGTTCGACACCAAGATCGCGGTTGTGCTGCGCGATGACCTGGAAGTATGGCAGCGGCTGAACGTGACCGCGTTTCTGGTGAGCGGTCTCGGGCAACGCGTGGCGGAAGTGATCGGCGAGCCCTATGCGGACGCGGACGGTACTGAGTACCTGCCGATGTTCCGGCAGCCGGTGCTCGTGTTCGAGGGAAGTAAGGAGTCGCTCGCCGCCTCCCGCGAGCGCGCTGCGAGCCGCGGCCTCGCCTTGTCGGTCTTCACCGCGGATCTGTTCTCGACTGGTAACGACCGGGACAACCGGGCCGCCGTGCGAGCCGTGCGCTCTCAAGACCTTGACCTAGTCGGCCTGGCTGTCTACGGGCCGCGCAACGCCGTCGACAAGGTGACCAAGGGCGCGCGGATGCACTCCTAGCCGGCGGCCTGCGTAGGCTTGGTTGAGACCACTACTCGACCAGGGGCCGCCGATGGAATCTGCCACGACGATTTCCGCTTCGCCGGTATCCAAGCTTGAGCGCGAGTCACTGGAGTTGCGGAAGCGCCGCCTGGCCGTCGCCCGTCGGCGGGCGACCGCGCTCCTGGCAGTGGTCACCGCCCTGTTCATCGCGGTGACCGCGGTCGGCGTCCACGGGACGCTGCTCGGCTACGTGCAGGCCGGCGCCGAGGCGGCCATGGTCGGCGGCATCGCGGACTGGTTCGCGGTCACGGCTCTCTTCCGCCATCCCCTGGGCCTGCCGATCCCGCACACGGCGGTGATCGTCGAGCGCAAGGACCAGTTCGCCGCGACCCTGGGCCAGTTCGTCCAGGAGAACTTCCTGAACGCTGACGTCCTCACCGACCGCATCAGGGCGGCCGGGCTGGTGCCCCGGCTGGCCGCCTGGCTGGCCGACGAGGACAATGCCGCCCGTTTCGCTGGACACGCCGCGGATGTGGTGGTCACCCTGGCCGGGACCCTGCGCGATGAGGACGTCCAGAGCGTGCTCACCGCCGAGGTGATGCGGGCGGCGGCCGCCGTCGAGGTGGCACCGCTCGCCGGGCGGGCCGTGGGGGTCATGATCGCCGGAGGCCATCACAACGTGCTGTTCAACAGCCTGGTGAACGCCGCCGACCGTTATCTCGACTCTCACTATGAAGATCTTCGCATCAGGTTCGAATCCGAGGCGCCCCGCTGGCTGCCCGACGTCGTTTACGGGCGGGCCTACGACCGGCTGCACGCCCGGCTCCGCGAGCGGCTGGCGGCGATGGCCGCCGACCCCGATGACGAGGCCCGCAAGCAGTTCGAGGACTGGATGGCTGGACTCCCGGAACGGCTCAAGACCTCACCAGAGCTGCTTGAGCGCGGAGAAAGCATCAAGCGCGACATCCTGGCAAGCGAGGGGCTCCGCGACTGGACCTCGTGGCTGTGGAAAAACGCCAAGGAGACGCTGCGCGCGCAGGCGGCCGACCCAGAATCGGAGCTGCGCCGACGGCTGGCTCATGCCCTGGCGGCGGCTGGCCGGCGCCTTGGCTCGGACCAGTCTCTTCAGGACAGCCTTTCCCGTGTGCTTGAGTCCGGCACGAGGAACCTCGCCGACCAGTTCCACGACGAGCTCGCCGGCCTCGTCACGGGGACCATACAGCGGTGGGACGCGTCGGAGACGTCGACGCAACTGGAACTGCTGCTCGGCCGCGACCTGCAGTTCATCCGCATCAACGGGACGGTCGTGGGTGCTGGAGTGGGTCTGGCTCTGCACGCCATCGCCCTAGCGCTCGCCTGACCTGTTGATGCATGCGAGCGATGTGGTAGTGGCGGGTCAGCCAGGCCTGGGCTGAGATGACCGCGGCGTCGATCGCGGCCGCGGCGATGGCGTCGGCCCAGAAGTGGTTGCCTGTCACGACGACGACGAATACCGTGACCGCCGGGTGGAACAGGATCAGCCAGCGCCACCGGCTGCGCGCCCTGGTAATG
>Ga0210389_10001831_pt1 | contig 17076 bp, 14 predicted proteins | sample IncBWH28OmetaG_FD_160127 | JGI IMG/M metagenome (GOLD analysis project Ga0210389, IMG submission 160127) | Forest soil microbial communities from Barre Woods Harvard Forest LTER site, Petersham, Massachusetts, United States - Inc-BW-H-28-O ...
ATCGTCTTCCTCAAGCTGCTCGGCGTCGGCATGATCGTCGCCCTGGTCGTGGATGCCGTCATCGTGCGGACGCTGCTGGTCCCGGCGACCATGCGGTTGCTCGGCCGGGCCAACTGGTGGGCCCCCGGCCCGCTCGGCCGCATCTACACCCGCTACGGCATTCGTGAAAGCGGCCCGGCAGCCCACGTGCCCGTTCCCACGTCGTAGTCCCCTAGTTGCCGTTGAACTCTCCCGGTATCATGGGATTCGTAGCGGTGGAGGGGCTCACCGCCCGGGGAGAGTGCTCCCGGAGAACTGCAGTGCCTTAGACCACACTTGCCGGTGGGCGCTGTCAACGGTCCCTGCCGATGTTGTTTCCGGTGGGGAGAGTCATGCCTCAACACGAGTCAGTCTTCGCTGACGTGCGGCTGCTTGCCGCCGTTTCGTGCGGTGGCGTTCTGGGGGCGCTGGCCCGGTACGGGCTGCAGGTCGTCTACCCGCACAAGGCCGGGGAGTTCGACTGGACCATCCTGGGCGTCAACGCTTCCGGGTGCCTGCTGATCGGGATCATCGCCGTGCTCATCGCCGCTTCTCCTGGCGCGCACCGGCTGGCGCGGCCATTCCTCGTCACGGGAGTCCTCGGCGGCTACACCACGTTCTCCACGTACATCGTCGACATCCAGCGGGCACTGGTGCTGGGCGCGCCCCGGACGGCGCTGCTCTACGCGGTCGCGACACTGGTCACCGCGCTGCCCGCGGCATGGGCCGGGATGGCGGTCGGCAAGGCGATGCTGGCCCGGCGCAGCGGCGAGGAGACGGCGCGAGCGGGAGGTACGGCATGACCGTGCTCCTGGTCGTGCTCGGGGCGGCGGTGGGAGCGCCGCTCCGGTACGTCACCGACCGGCTGCTGCAGGGGCGGCACGACTCGCGGTTCCCGTGGGGGACGTTCGCGGCCAACATCGGCGGGTCAGCCATGCTGGGGTTCCTTGCGGCGCTGCCGGCCAGTCATGGCGCGCAATTGCTGCTGGGGACCGGGTTCTGCGGGGCGCTCACCACGTACTCGACGTTCAGTTATGAGACAGTTACGCTTGCCAGGACCGGTGCGCGGACGATGGCGCTGCTCAACGTTGGTGCATCGGTGCTGGCGGGCCTGGGTGCGGCCTATTGCGGCATGGCTATTGCGCAGGCGATACAGTAACGGCACAGCCCGAGCCAGTAATCAGGGAGAATGATTGTGATGGAGCAGGCCGACGTGGAGCCGGAGGTCCTGTCGACGCAATTGCCGGACGGAGCCTTCCTGCTTGACGTGCGAGAGGACGATGAGTGGGCGGCCGGGCACGCGCCTGATGCCGTGCACGTCCGGCTTGGCGACCTCGGGGCGCGGGCAGGCGAGTTGCCGCGCGACCGCCAGGTGTACGTGATCTGCCGGTCCGGAGCCCGTTCGGCTTACGCCGCGCAGGCCCTCACCGGGGCCGGGTGGACCGCGGTCAGCGTTGCCGACGGCATGACCGGCTGGGCCGTCGCCGGCCGCCCGATGGTCAGCGAGACCGGCGCGGAGCCGTTCGTCGCGTGACTGGCGGCGGAGCAGGCGACACCGTCTCCATCAGGGACCTGCGGGTTTCCACGGTCATCGGCGTGTATGACTGGGAGCGCGAGATCGAGCAGACCCTCACGTTCGGCATTGACATGGCCGTCGACGTTGCGAAGGCAGCCGCGGGCGATGACGTCGCCGACGCGGTGGATTACTCCGCTGTCGCCGCCCTGGTGACCTCTGTCGTCCGGGAGGGCAAGTTCCAGCTGATCGAGACCGCCGTATCCCGGGTGGCGGAGCGGATCCTGGCCTCGTTTCCCGTTGGCTGGGCGCGCGTCGAGGTCGCGAAGCCGATCGCGGCCGCCGGCGAAACCGGGCCGTACACCGCCGTGATCGCCATTGAACGGGGCCACCGCTAGCCGGGATACTGGGTTGCGTGGTGCGCATCGGGACGATCGTATGGCACGTGCAGGACGCGCAGCGGGCGACGGACTTCTGGGCTCGGGCGCTCGGGTACGTCCGGCGAGACTCACAATCGGACGTGCTCGTCCCGGCGGACGGGGCGGCGGGACCCGGCATCGTCATGGACGAGTCCGACCAGACCCACCTCGACCTCTACGCCGACAGCCGCGCGGAGCAGCTAGCCGAGGTCGAGCGGCTGATCTCCCTGGGCGCGACGCGGGTGGAGGACTGGCCCTACCCGGAGGGCGCCGACTTCATCGTCCTCACCGACACCGAAGGCAACGTCTTCTGCGTCATCAACAGCGGCGCGGCCTAGGCGCGGCCTAGGCGCGGCCTAGGCGCCCAAGCATGGCAGCAGCTCCGGTAAGTGGACGTCGCGAGTCGACCCTTTGCCTGGTCGTGGTCTGCCGGGGACCTGGAACCTTATGGCGCGGAGTTTGCGCCCGAATTATGCGTATTTGCGGCTTATGTGCCACACCTTATTGTGAAGAGTTTTCCGTCTATGAAAAGTTTTTCCTATTATAGCGGGTAAAGTTCTTCATGACCGGGAAAATATTCACGATACGGACCTCACGACAGCCTTCATGGCGACACAATCTCCCCGGGCTGGCGATTCCACGATAGAACGTGCATACACGCCTGCAGTCGACAAGCTACATGGGGATGGGCCTGTCCATGGATGGGTCTGGCAATGGATGGGCCTGCCGATGGATGGGCCTGGCAATGGATGGGCCTGCCGATGGATGGGCCTGCCAGTGGGTCCGCGGGACCGGGTGCGGGCGGAGGCGACGAGGGTTCGTGATCGCTGTGGGCGGACAAACGGAGGGAATCTCCGGCAGCTAACTTTCCTTGAGCGTATATGACTCAACTCCCTGGAAGGGGTCATGAATGAGCGAGACGCTTACGCTGCCGGTCCTGCCGCTGGACGACGACGTCGTGCTGCCAGGCATGGTTGTCCCCATCGAGCTATCGGACACCGAGGTTCGCGGGGCCGTTGAGGCAGCGCGCAATAAGGGCCTGGGACGCGGGCCTGGCATGCGTTCGGAGGAAAAGGCGCAGGTCCTGATCGTGCCGCGGGTCGGAGAGCGGGGCCTGGCGGGAGTCGGGACGCTCGCCGTGGTCGAGCAGGTCGGGCGGTTGCCCGGCGGCGAGGCCGGCGCGGTGCTGCGCGGGGTCTCCCGCGTCAAGATTGGTTCCGGGACGACCGGACCAGGGGCGGCGCTGTGGGTCGAGGGCACCGTCATAACCGAGACCGGGTTCCTCGGCCCGAAGGCCGATGAGCTGGCGAAGGAGTACAAGTCGCTGGTCATCTCGGTGCTGCAGACGCGCGGTGCCTGGCAGGTCGTGGACATGGTCCAGCAGATCGACGACCCGTCGCTGATGGCCGACCGGGCCGGGTACGCCAGCTACCTGTCCGCCGAGCAGAAGCTCACGCTGCTGGAGACGGCCGATGTCACGCAGCGCCTGGAGCTGGCCGTCAAGTGGACCCGCGAGCACCTCGCCGAGCTTGAGGTCGCCGAGTCCATCCGCAAGGACGTCACCGAGGGCATGGAGAAGCAGCAGAAGGAGTTCCTGCTGCGCCAGCAGCTCGCCGCCGTGCGCAAGGAGCTGAACGAGCTGACCGGTGGCGGCAGCGGGACCGAGGAGGACGACTACCGCGCCCGCGTCGAGGCCGCCGACCTGCCGGAGAAGGTCCGCGAGGCCGCCCTGGCGGAGGTCGACAAGCTGGAGCGGACGCCGGATGCCTCCCCGGAGACCGGCTGGATCCGCACCTGGCTTGACACGGTCCTTGACATCCCGTGGAACGAGCGGACCGAGGACGCGTACGACATCGGCGGCGCGCGCGAGGTGCTGGACGCCGACCACACCGGGCTAGACGACGTCAAGGACCGCATCATCGAGTACCTGGCCGTCCGCAAGCGCCGGAACGACCGGGGGCTTGGCGTCATCGGCGGGCGGCGCAGCGGGGCAGTGCTGGCCCTGGTCGGGCCGCCCGGGGTCGGCAAGACCTCGCTCGGCGAGTCGGTCGCGCGGGCGATGGGACGGAAGTTCGTCCGGGTCGCCCTCGGCGGCGTCCGGGACGAGGCGGAGATCCGCGGCCACCGGCGCACCTATGTCGGGGCGCTGCCCGGTCGCATCGTCCGCGCCATCCGCGAGGCCGGCACGATGAACCCTGTCGTGCTGCTCGACGAGGTCGACAAGATCGGGGCCGACTACCGGGGCGACCCGGCGGCGGCGCTGCTCGAGGTGCTCGACCCGGCGCAGAACCACACGTTCCGCGACCACTACCTGGACGTCGACCTGGACCTGTCGGACGTGGTGTTCCTCGCCACGGCCAACGTGCTGGACTCGATCCCGGGCCCGCTGCTGGACCGGATGGAGCTGGTCTCGCTCGACGGCTACACCGAGGACGAGAAGGTCGCGATCGCCCGCGACCACCTGCTGCCGCGCTCGCTCGACAAGGCGGGGCTGACGGTGGACGAGGTCGTGATCGAGGAGGCCGCGCTGCGGCTGATCGCGGCCGAGTACACCCGGGAGGCCGGCGTCCGGTCCCTGGAGCGCGCGATCGCGCGGGTGCTGCGGAAGGTCGCGGCGGCCGAGGCGCTGAAGCCAGCGCAGGAGCTGCCGATCACGGTGTCGGTCGCGAACCTGAAGGAGTACCTGGGACGGCCGCGGTTCACGCCGGAGACATCGCTTGCCGCCGACTCGCGGCGGACGGCCGTGCCCGGCGTCGCGACCGGGCTCGCGGTCACCGGCGCCGGCGGCGACGTGCTCTACATCGAGGCGTCGCTCGCCGACCCGGAGACGGGTGGCACCGGCGTGACGCTCACCGGCCAGCTCGGCGACGTGATGAAGGAATCCGCCAAGATCGCGCTGTCCTACCTGCGCTCACGCGGCGTGGAGCTGGAACTGCCGGTCACCGACCTGAAGGACCGGGGGGTGCACGTCCACGTGCCCGCCGGCGCGGTCCCGAAGGACGGCCCGTCGGCCGGGGTCACGATGACCACCGCGCTGGCGTCGCTGCTGTCCGGGCGGCCGGTCCGGTCGGACGTGGCGATGACCGGTGAGGTGTCGCTGACCGGGCGGGTGCTGCCGATCGGTGGCGTGAAGCAGAAGCTGCTCGCCGCCCACCGGGCCGGCATCACGACGGTCTTGATCCCGCAGCGCAACGAGCCGGACCTGGACGACGTGCCCGCCGAGGTGCTCGCCACGCTGGACGTCCACCCGGTCAGCGACGTCCGCGAGGTGCTGGCCCTGGCACTCGAGCCGGCGACGGCCACAGGGCACACGACCACAGGGCAGACGGTCGCCGCATAACGGGAACAAGGAACGGCCGGGCGGTCCCCGAAACTCGGACCGCCCGGCCGTTCTGGGTTCCTGGACTAGCCCGGGGGGCTAGCCGGGCCCGGGGACCCTGGCCGAGTTAGTCCTCGGGGAGCGCCGGGAACGGGCCGGAGTTGGTGGCCGGGTTCCAGACGTACATCGGGCCGGTGTGGGCCTTGCGCGGTTCGGGGTCGTCATCCGGGACAGGGGCCGCCGCCAGCGGCTTTGGCATGTGCTCCCAGGGCGGCCGCATCATGGCGTCGAGGGCCTGCGAGAGGGACGGGGCGGATTCCTCCGCGGGCTGCCGGGCGGGTTCCCAGGGGACCGAGTCGTAGGGACGGTCCGGGCGGACGGGCGGGCGGCCCAGTGAGCTCAGCGAGCCAGTGCGCGTGATGGGTGACTGGCGCGGGCGCGGGCGGGTGGCGGCCGGGTCGCCAGCGGGGCCGATAGCCCGTGGGCCGCCGGCCGGGCCGATCGCCCGCTGGCCGGATGCGGGACCGATTGCCCGCTGGCCACCGCCAGGAGCGATGGCCCGGTGGCTGCCGGCGGAGAGGTCACCAGCGCCGCGCGGGGCGGCGTGCGCGCCATGGCTGCTGAGGGCCTGGAACCCACCTGTAATGGCGGGGAAGCTGCCGCTCGTGGCGCGGCCCCCCGGGCGGGCGGATTGGGCGGTGCTTGCCCCGGCGCTGCTTGTCCGGGCGGTGACCTGGCCGAGTCGCTCGGCATGCGCCCTTCGGCGCCGGGACCGGGCCAGCAGCAGGAGGCCGGTGAGCATCGCGATGAGGATGCCCGCGCCGATCGCCGCGTCGCGGAGGATCGACCTGGCCGTCCCGCCAACGCCAGACTGGGCCACCTGGTCGGAGGCCGGGCCGGGCTGGGCCGTGACCGGGCTCGCCGAGCTAGCGGCGGGATACGGCTGGAATGGCTTCGCCGTCGGCGCGGGCGACGGGAGCGTCGCCGCGATGGATGCCGCCTCGGTCAGCGCGCGGGCCGCGTTCAGCGCGCCGTGCCCGGTGCCAGCCTTCGGGGTGCCAGCCACTTCCTTGACCGTGCCGAGCTCGATCGCCTTCGCCACCGCGGCCGCCGAGAGCCGCGGGTACCTCGCGCGAATCAGGGCCGTGACGCCGGCGGTGAGCGCGGCGGACATGTCGGTGGTCTGGATGGTGTCGTAGCGGCCGCCCGGCGCCGCGACCGTCAGGCCGCCTCCGGGGGCCGTCAGCGCGACATAGGGCCGGGTGCTGGAGAACGGCTCAAGGTGGCCCTTGGCGTCCGTCGCGCCAACCGCGATCACGCCCGGGTAAGCCGCCGGGTAGGTCACGATGCCGGTGCTCGCCGCGTTGTCGCCGGCCGGGGCGACGAGCACCACGTTGGCCGCCAGGGCCGCCTTGACGGCCGCCTGCTCGGCGGCGCTGCCGCCAGCGGCGGTGGGGTCGCCGGTCATCAGCGATCCCAGCGTGCCGGGATCGAGGGGCAGGGCGATGACGGATGCGCCGTGGCTGACCGCGTACCTGATGCCGGCCGCGATCGCGCCGGGAAGGCCCCGGGTGATCGCCGGGTTGGCGTTGCGCGCGCCGTCGTTGTACTCCAGCGTGACCCGCAGCGACAGGATCTTCGCGCCCGGAGCGACGCCGGTGATGCCCTGGGTGCCGCCGGGGCCGTGGCCGTGGCCCGCGATGAGACTGGCCACCGCGGTGCCCTCCACGCCCCAGTACGGGTCGCCAGGGGAGGCACCCGACTTGCTGTAGTCGGGACCGGCGGTAACGGAGCCGTTCAGGTCTGGATGAGATGGGTCTACCCCGGTCGACAGTATGGCGACGGTTATGCCCTCGCCGGGGCGAGCGGAGGCGGTGGCCTTCCAGGCCTGGGGGACGCCGAGGGCGGTGAGCCACCACTCGGCGGCGCGGTCTGGTGTCGCGGTGGAGGGCATGGACGCGGCGCTGGCGGTGCTCGCGGGGACTAGCAGGCACCCGGACATGACGGTGCCAGCCATGACAGTGGCGGCCGTGGCGAGTGGCGCGATGCGGCCAGCGAGTCGGGGGGACACCGTGAACCCCTCCGGGATGCGGGAGCGGAGTTACCTAATGGTGTCATGCGCCTGCAGCGAACGGCGCGCGGCACACGATATGCAGGGAAAGTCGTTATCCGTGTGTAATGACGATCGTTTGCCCGCGCCGGAGGCGATTCCCTCATGGCCGGGGGCGTGCGACACTGGAAAGCTGAGAGTCCTGCCCGGGAGGGAGCGTCAATGGCCGCCTTGTCCGAACGTGACATGAGGGTCCTGGCGTTCGAGAGGGGGACGTGGCGTTCGGTGGGGGCGAAGGAGCAGGGCATTTCCGAGGCGCTAGGGATGTCGGCGACCCGGTACTACCAGCTCCTCAACGCGCTGATCGACACGCCCGAGGCACTTCAGTTCGACCCGTCGCTGGTCAAGCGACTGCGCGCGCAGCGCTCCCGGCGCGCCGCCCTGCGGTCCCCGCAAGCCGGGGGCTAAGCCGGGGACTGGGGGACGGAGGCGTAACCGGGACTGGCGCCGGGGTTGGCCGGCGGCCGCGATGCGGGGGCCCGTAAATTAGGAGCGTGCAACTGCCGCGCGCCCGGACACCCGAAGGGCAGGCCGGACTTGACGCCCTGCTCGCTGAACCTGCCCGTGCCCTGATCGCGTCTGACTTCGACGGGACGCTGTCAGCGATCGTCCCTGATCCGGCCGCCGCGCGCGGCTACCCGGGAGCCGCCGCCGCGCTGGCGTCGCTGGCCCCGCTGGTGGGGGCCGTTGCCATCATCACCGGTCGGCCCGCGGCGGACGCGGTCGCTTTCGGCGGCTTCCAGGACGTTCCCGGCCTCATCGTGCTCGGCCACTACGGCGCCGAGCGCTGGCAGGACGGCACGGTAACGGCCGCCGCCGTTCCTGACGGGGTGGAACAGGCACGCCGGCTGCTGCCGGGGGTCCTTGCCGGGGCACGCGTGCCGGACGGTGTCCGGATCGAGGACAAGGGAACTGCCCTCGCCGTCCACACCCGGCGGGCGAGTGACCCGATCGGGACGCTGGAACTGCTGCGCGAGCCGCTGGAGGACCTGGCGGCCCAGGCCCAGCTGGCTGTGGAACCGGGCCGCTTCGTGCTGGAACTGCGCCCGCGCGGCATCGACAAGGGCGCGGCGCTGCGAGGGCTGGTCGCGGAGCGGGCGGCCGGTGCCGTGCTGTTCTGCGGAGACGACCTCGGGGACCTGGCGGCGTTCGCGGCGGTGCGCTCGCTGCGTTCCGCGGTGGTTCCCGGCCGCGCGGTGGTTCCCGGCCGCGCGGTGGTTCCCGGCTGCGCGGTGGCAAGCGCCAGCCCTGAGGCTGCTGCGGTAGCCGAGGCGGCAGATGTCGTGGTGGATGGCCCCGCTGGCGTGGTGGCCCTGCTGGAGTCGCTTGCGGGAGCCATCGCGGGCCGTTGAGCGGCCTTCATGCGACGCGGCACGTCTGCGTGCCGCGTCGCATGGGTTTCTTGGGCTCAGGCCAGCTTGACCGGCTGGCCGGGGCGGTAGACGGTCCAGCCGGCGGCGTGCCAGGCGTCGGCGTCCAGCGCGGAGCGGCCGTCAACGAGGGCCTTCTGCGCGACGACCTCACCGATGGCCGCCGGGTCGATGGCCCGGTAGTCGGCCCACTCGGTGAGGTGCAGCACGACATCGGCCGCCGCCGCCACCTCGTGAACCGAGTCGGCGTACCGGAAGTCCGGGTAGCTGCGGGCCGCGTTCGCCATGGCCACCGGGTCATGGACCGTCACGATCGCGCCCTCGGCGGCCAGCCGCTTGCAGATGTCGAGGCTCGGCGAGTCGCGCAGGTCGTCGGTGTTGGGCTTGAACGCGATGCCGAGAACGGCCACCTTCTTGCCGTCCAGGTTGCCGCCGACGGCCTCGCGGGCCAGCGTGGTCACGCGGGCCCGGCGGCCGATGTTGATCTCATCGACGGTGGTGAGCAGGCTCACGATCGACTCGACGCCCTTGCTGCCCGCGGTGGTGCGGAACGCGCGGATGTCCTTCGGCAGGCAGCCGCCGCCGAAGCCGAGGCCGGGGGACAGGAACTTGCGGCCGATCCGCTCGTCGATGCCGATGGCGTTCGCGAGCGCGATCACGTCGGCGCCGGCCGCCTCGCACATCTCGGCCATGGCGTTGATGAACGAGATCTTGGTCGCGAGGAAGGAGTTGGCCGAGACCTTCACGAGCTCGGCGGTCTCCAGGTCCATGGTGATGGCGGGGATGTCCGAGCTCAGCGGCGTGGCGTAAACCTCGCGGATGATCGCGTCCGCCTTCTGGCCGGCCTCGTCGGTGGTCACGCCGAAGACGAAGCGGTCCGGGGTAAGGGTGTCCTGGACCGCGTAGCCCTCGCGGAGGAACTCCGGGTTCCACATCAGGTTGACGGCCTTGCCAGCCGGGGCGGCGGCCTGAGCGCGGGTCAGCAGGTCGCGGGCGGTGCCAACCGGGACGGTCGACTTGCCGACGATCAGGCACTCCCGGCCCAGGTGCGGCGCGAGTGCCTCGACCGCGCCGTACACGTAGCTCAGGTCGGCCGCGGTCTCGCCGGGCTTCTGCGGCGTGCCGACGCACAGGAAGTGAACCTCGCCGAACTCACCGATCTCCTGGAAGGAGGTGGTGAAGCGGAGCCGGCCTGCGTCCAGGTTCTTGCGCAGGAGCGGCTCCAGCCCAGGCTCGAAGAAGGGGGCCTCCCCACGGGCAGCCTTCTCGACCTTTTCCACATCGACGTCGATGGCCAGGACCTGGTGGCCCAGGTCGGCCATGCAGACAGCATGGGTCAGGCCCAGGTAGCCGATGCCGATGGCGGTGACGCGCATGTATCAGTCCTCGGTTTTCTGCGAACAGTAGCTCTCTAGCCGTGAAGCTCCGGCGTTGCCGACTGGTGATTGCTTGCCTCGAACCAGGTGCGGAACAGACGATAATTGTATGGGGACCGTGGCGGTCGTGATCGCAAACTCGGCATACAGGTCATCGGCCGCACTACCCGGTCGCGCCGAGAGTAGCCCCAGACAGGCAAGAACCGGGTGCCACTGGCGAAAGTGTGACAACCATCTCGGTCGCGGCGACGGTGCAGCCCGCAGTGCCGAGCGCGCAACCCTCCTTGTCCAGCGCCCGGTGCTAGGGTTCGGAGCATCATGCGCATCACGGTGTTCGGTACTTATGACACGTCCATGCACCCGCGGATCGCGACGATCGCCGAGGGCCTGGCGGCCAACGGTTTCGACGTCGCGGAGTGCAATGCCCCGCTTGGCCTGACCACCGCCGACCGGGTGAACATGCTGGCCAAGCCGTGGATCGGCGGGCCTGCCCTGCTGGCGCGGCTGGCCAGTCGCTGGACGACGCTCGCCGTGCGAGCCTTCCGGATGCCCGTACCCGACGTGGTCGTGGTGGGTTACCTCGGGCACTTCGACGTGCACCTGGCGAGGCTGGTGTTCCGGGTGCGGGGACTGCTGCGCCGAAAGCGGATACTGATTGTGCTGGACCACCTCATTAACGCCAGCGACACAGGCAAGGATCGCCGCCTCGATGGCGGGCCGCGCCAGGCCCTGCTCCGGATGATCGACGCGGGCGCACTGGGCGCGGCCGACGTGATCATCATGGACACCGATGAGCATCTCGCTACCCTTCCCGAACGTCACCGTCGTCGCGCAGTCGTCGTTCACGTTGGCGCCCCGGCGGCGTGGTACGACGCTGGCCGGGACGTGGCGGCCGGGCCGGGTGCCGGGCCGCTCCGGGTGATCTTCTACGGGCTATATACCCCGCTGCAGGGGACTCCGACGATCGGCGCCGCCCTAGGCGCGATAGCGAGTTCTGGTGATGACAGCCCCGCCACCGGCATCGAGGTCACGATGGTGGGGAGAGGGCAGGACGAGGCCGAGACAAAGGCCGCGGCGAAGGCCAGCACGTCGGTGCGCTGGCTGGACTGGGTGCCAGCCCCCGAGTTGCCGGCCCTCGTCGCGGAGCACGACGTCTGCCTGGGCATCTTCGGCACGGGGGAGAAGGCTCGCCGGGTGGTGCCGAACAAGGTCTTCCAGGGTGCCGCCGCCGGCTGCGCCATCATCACATCCGACACGCCACCGCAGCGGCGCGTCTTCGGTGACGCGGCCTTGCTCGTGCCGCCGGGGGACGCGGACGCCCTTGCCGCCGCGCTGCTGGAACTGGCCAGCGACCCGGACCGCCTGCAGGAGCTCCGGACTGCTGCCCGGACAATCGCCGAGAAGCGGTTCGCCCCGGCGCAAGTGGTCGCCCCGCTGCTGGACAAGATCGCCTAGCCGCCCTCCCAGGGGAGGAGCCCCCTGGGAAACACAGCTAGATATCGCCTCTGGAGCGGACGATCAAGTCCGCCAGCAGGCCCATCGAGCCGATGATCAGCCCGGTGACGAAGACCAGGACCGTGTCGACCGCGATCTTGAACGGGTGGGCGGACACGTCATAGACGCCCTTCACGATGCCGAGGCCGATTAGCGTCAGCGCCAGCGGCATGAGCACCTTGAGCGGGTTGAAGTACATGACCATCCGCAGTACCTGCAGGATGTACCGGTACGCGTCCTTGAAGAACTTGAACTTCGACTTGCCGGCTCGCTTGTAGTAGTCGATCGGCATGTAGTACACGGGATGCTGGTTCGACAGGAACGAGATCGTGATCGTGGTCACGCAGGAGAAGCCGGGAGGCAGCAGCCGCAGGTAGGGGAGCGAGACCTCCCGCCGGAAAGCGCGCAGGCCGGAGTTCAGGTCCGGGATCTTCGTGCCGGTGAGGACCTCGGCGAACTTGCGGATCGTCCACTTGGCGGGGATCCGGGCGAACTTGTGCGAGCCCTGCTCGGTGGTCCGCGCCCCGACGACGTGGTCGATCCTCGGGTCCTTCTCCAGCAACTCGACCAGCTCAGGGATGCGCTCGTTCGGGTAGGTCATGTCCGCGTCGGTCCACACGACAATCTCGCCGCGCGACCGCTGCGTCCCGATCCGGCGCACGGTGCCGGACCCGCCGTTGCGCAGGAACGGAACCACCGTCATCCGGGGGAAGTGGGGAGCGATCTCCTCCAGCCTCGCCAGCGTCGAGTCGGTCGAGCAGTCATCGACGCACAGCAGCTCATAGTTGTAGCCGCTCGCGTCCATCGCTGCCGTGATCCGCTCGACCTCGGCGACGACGTGGCCCTCTTCGTTGTAGCAAGGCAGCACGATGGAGACCGTCGGCCTGCCGTTCGGCTCGCCCATCGGCGTCTTGCCCAGCGGCGCGATTCCCTGCGACGACGCCGGGCTGTGCGGGGCGATCCCATTCGGCGAAACGAACGTGGTCACTGGGCTGCTCGCGCCCGAGGTGTCAAATCCAGTGGTCATCGGGTCGGCTCCCACATCCAGACAAACAGGTTCTCAGTCGCGATATTCATCGGCTTGGACAGCAGCGAGCGGCCATCCATTGTTGAGTGCATCGAAACCGCTTTCGTCACGGTCCCCTGGTTCTTGTAGGGGTCCAGTTCACTGGCGCTGGCGGCGAGCAGCACTGGCTGCCGTCCCACGCTCTCCACGCCGCGGATGGCCGCAAGCACCTGCGAGGCTGGTGCCGTCGGGTTCTTGTAGACGTTCCCGCTGTAATGGAACCGCGCCACCGGGACGTCGCACATGCCCCGAACGACTTCCGAGATCCGGTCGGCCATTGGCGAGTCGATCATGATCACCGAAGCGTCCTTCGGGAGCTGTGCGCAGAGCCCGTAGATCGCCGCCACCTGCCCGTAGTACGTCCGCTTGAGCGCGAGCCCGTGCGCGGTCAGCCGCACCCCGACTGTGCCTCCACGGTGGATGCTGATGCCAAACGCGGAGATCGCGGTCGGGACTAGGAGCAAAACCGCGCAGACTGAGACTACCCCAGCCGCGGCAAGGCCACGACGCTTTCCGGTCACTCGGGGGGTACGGGGGGATACTCCGTTCGCCCCCCCGGACGAGCGCAGCAGGGTGGCCAGTCGTCCCGGCACCTCACCCCGGCGGAGCTTGCCGCAGGCCCAGGCCACGACCCACAGGGCCAGCAGGATGAAGCCGGGCAGCACGGCCGGAACCAGCCGGCGGCTGGCCCACGGCTGGTCGGGAGTGATCCCGGGACGGTACAGGAAGAGCACGATGCCCCAGGCGAACGTCGACAGCGGCAGCGCCCACAACGGCCACCGCCCGCGCAGGCAGCCATAGCCGAGCATGGCGACACCGATGGTGGCCAGGGCGATCGCCGGGCCGCCCAGGTACCAGTACACCCAGTGCAGGGCGAGCTGCGCGTACTGCTCCTTGATGTAGTTCGGCTGGACGTGCGACCGGAAGGCGAAGGCGGCCATCACCACGAACGGCGCGATCACCGCGGCGCGCGGCAGCCAGCCTGGCAGCCACCAGTGCTCGCCGAGCTGGGGCAGGCGGCCGTCGGCCGAAGCGGCCCGCTTGCGCAGCCACGCCGCGACCACCACGGTCACGACGATGGCGAAGACGATCACCGCGATCAACGGGATCGTGGAGGACTTGTTGGTCTGGAAGAGGTACGGCCAGCTCAGGAAGACGCCGTCGACCCAGCCCCACAGCCAGCCCACCAGGATGCCGATGACCAGCGGCTTCACCTGGCGCTGGCCGCGGACCCACATCAGCCCGCAGTACGGGATGAGCGGCAGGATGTCGCTCGGGGAGTCGATCCGCACGAGCAGCGCGACGCCGAGGGCGAGGCCGGCCAGGGCCGCGAGCACCTGGCCGCTGTCCCACCCCGCGATCCGGGCGCGGACCCGGCCGGCCGGCGACGTAGCCATCGCCGCCGCAGGCTCAGTGCCTGATTGAACCCCGGTGCCGGACGGGGCCACCCGCAGCGCGTCGAGCACCAGCGCAAGGCCTCCCAGGAAGAGGATCTGCGCCAGCGGCTCGCTGTAGGTAGAGCGGCTGGTGAACATCTGGGGCAGGGAGATCGCCAGGACGAGCGCGGCCAGCGGCGCCCACCGCGCCCCCAGCAGCCGCGCGGCCAGGCCGCCGAAGACCACGATGGCGACGGCGCCGAAGAACGGGCCGAGCAGCAGCGCCGCGTTGACGCCACCGAGCCAGTAGCCCACCGCGAGGGACATCGGCAATCCCGCCATGAACTGCGGGGTGATCGTGTTGCCCACCTGGTACATCGCGAAGCCCTGGTACCAGAGGCTGGGGTCGTTCCCGAAGGCCTGGCTGCCGGTCGGGATCGGCAGCGAGCCGTGGCCCGCGATCCAGGTCGCGAACTGCATGTACGACCCGGGGTCACGGGAGATGATCAGGAACTGCGAGTGGTAGGCGGCCTGGAAGGCGAAGAACCCCGCCGCGATCACTAGCAGGCTGATGACCGTCCACCACGGCGTTCGCCGCGAGTCCCGCTGCCCGCCGGCATCGCCGGGCTGCGCCCACAGCCGCGGGTCGCAGGCAGCAGTGTCAGTGGCCGAGGCGCCAGCCACCAGGCCGGGCAGCCGCCGCAGTCCCAACGGGACGATCACCGCGGCCACGACGACGGACAGCGCGATCACCGGGACCGGCCGGAAGTAGCCGATGAGCAGCAGCGGGAAGCCAGCCAGCAGGAAAGCCGTCGCGACCAGCGCGGGTGCCACGGTCAGCCGGGCAAGGAGCAGTCCCGCCGGGTCGGATGAGGACCGCTCGGATGCGGGCGAGCCAGCCGATGCCTCGGGCGTCGACTGGCCGGAAGCGGGCGTCCGGGAACTAACGCTCATCGGCGTGCCTCACGGTAATCGAAAACAGAATCTCAGCTCATCTCTGGCCCAGCCTAAGCCGGGTCATCGTTCGGCGGCATCGGTGTGACAACACCGGACGGCGTGCAGGGCATCCAAGCCTTTGCCCTGCTTTGCCCCGAACATGCAGTGGTGACGCTCTAGGTTACACTTTGCCGCGAGGCGCTGGTGGCCACGTGCTGAAGTCCAGCCTGCCCGGACCGCCCGCAGGTCAATCACCAGGTCATTCGGGCCGGTCGGCCAGTTCGTCTAGCTGCGCGGCCAGCCACTGCGCCGGCGCGGCCCCGGAGGCGGCGGCGGCGATCGCGGCGGAGCGCCGGCGTCGTTCCGCACTGGGCATCATGAGGGCTTCATGCAATGCCCCGGCAGTTGATGACACGTCGTATGGGTTGACGAGCAGCGCGTGCTCGCCGATCAGGGACGCCGCTCCCGCCTCGCGGGACAGCACGAGGGCGCAGCCGCGGTCACTGAGGATGGGCCCCTCCTCGGCCACGAGGTTCATGCCGTCTCGGATCGGGTTGATGAGCAGCACGTCGGCGACGGCGCAGGCGGCTAGTGACCGAGCGTAGTCATCTTTGATCTCAAGGGCGACTGGCTGCCAGTCGGGTGTGCCGAATTCCTTGTTGATCTCCTCCGCCACCTGGCCAACCTTCGCCGTGTAGGCCTGGTACTCGGGGATCGCGGAGCGTGACGGGTAGGCGCAGGCGTAGTGCGTCACCTTCCCATGCCACCCGGGGTGGGTAGCGAGCAGTTCGCGGAACGCGGCCAGGCCGCGCACGATGTTCTTCGACAGTTCGGTCCGGTCGACCCGCACGATGAGCTGGCGGCCCTGCGCCTGCTGCAGCAGGACGCTCTTGCTGGAGAGCACGTCGTCGCGGCTGGCCCGCTGCCGCAAGGACTCGGCGTCCACGCCGAGCGGATGCACGGCGATGTTCGTTGCCCGCTCGCGATAAGTGACAATTCCCTTAATTTTTCCAGAACGACTCCGCTCGACGGTCGCATCAAGGATCTCCGCGCAGCAGTCCATGAACGCGCTGGCCCACCGCTCGGCGAGGAAGCCCAGGTGATCGGCGCCGAGCATGCCATCAAGGAGGGCGGCGGCGATGTCGTCGGGGAGCATCCGGAAGTAGGCAGGCGGCGCCCACGGGGTGTGCGAGAAGTGGGCGATGCGGGCGTCGGGCCGGGCGTCGCGCAGTTGCCGCGGCGCGAGGGCAAGGTGGTAGTCCTGGATGAGTACCCGCGGTGCCCTCCGCGCCGCGCTCTCCGCGAGGGCTGTGTTGCTGGCCAGGGCGGTGGCGAACGCGGCGTTGTACTCGACGTAGGCGGCCCAGTCAGCGCGGAAGGCAGCGTCGAAGAGCGGCTTGTTCGGCGTGTCGTAGAGCAGGTGGTGGACGAACCACAGCACGGAGTTCGCGATCCCGTTGTAAGCAGCCTCGAACGTGCCGGAGGGGATGTCGAGCATCAGCACGGGGACGTCACCGGGGGACTCGCCGGCGGTCACGATCCCGTCCTTGGCGGCGGCCCGGTCGGCGTCGCTCATGGCGGCGCACACCCACAGCGCATGACTTGAACCGGAACCGCTTGAGCCGGCTAGGGCCCCGAGGGCGGAGCTCAGCCCGGAGACCATCCCGCCACCGCCACGGCGGCCAACCAGGGAACCGTCATCGCTGAAGCCGAACGACACCGGCCCCCTGTTGGACGCCACGAGGACTGGGTGGCGAGAGTTGTGGCTCATATACAGACAGTTTAGTAACGATGATCACGAACGGGCCGAGCGGCCCGGGTCAACGTTCATCGGCTAGAGTTGTTTCGCACAAGTGAATACAGCTCATCCAGAGGGGTGGAGGGATCGGCCCTGCGAAGCCCCGGCAACCAACGCGTTTGCGTTCCTCGACAGGAGAGGCTTCCGCGCGCGATTGGTGCCAAGTCCGGCCCGTGGTCACGGTGACTGCTGGGAAAGATGGGAGAGAGGCCTCGCCCCATGACGGTAAAGCTCGGGAACGCTGTAGCGCTGACCTGCCGCGAGTGCGGCAAGACAGCCCC
>Ga0210389_10001832_pt1 | contig 17068 bp, 14 predicted proteins | sample IncBWH28OmetaG_FD_160127 | JGI IMG/M metagenome (GOLD analysis project Ga0210389, IMG submission 160127) | Forest soil microbial communities from Barre Woods Harvard Forest LTER site, Petersham, Massachusetts, United States - Inc-BW-H-28-O ...
GATTGGCAGAGGCTTCGAAGAGGTGAATCGTCATACTGAGGCGCTGAGATTTTTCGAGAGAGCAATCAAGCTTGCGGATGCGGAAAAAGACTCTGGTCTGCCGTTCATGGCGTACGAGGGGAAAGCACGAGCTCTGGTCGCTTTGGGAAAACCACAAGAGGCAAAGGCGGTGCTTGACGACGCCTTCGGTAAAGCCCGATCACAGCAGAAACGAGGTCATGAGGCGGAGCTGTTCATCTTGCTCGGAAGGCTGGCTTCGCAAACCGGGGACAGGAAACAGGCCATCGCCGATTTGGAAAGTGCCGCGCAATTCTCAAAGCGAGTGCAATTTTTCCGAATGGAGGCCGACGCCATGTTCGAGTTGGCGACGCTTTACCGCGATGCCGGCGATCTCCCCACGGCAGAGGAGCGTGCTACCGATGGCTTAGAAGCGAGCCGACGTGTTGGGGATCGTTACTATGTGCCTCGCAACCTGACCATTCTTGCCGACCTGAAGGCGCGCCGCGGTCGCGTTAGCGAAGCCAACGCTCTTTACGAACAGGCCGAAGACGTGATCGAGAGCATGTTAATCAGCGTGGATGAGCCGTATTGGAACAGTTCGGTTGCTGCTTCGATGAGTCAAACGTACTTGCAACATTTTGAATTAATCGCCAAGAGTGGAGATGTGCCAGGCGCTTTCCACGTTTTGGAGCGGGTACGAGGACGGACTCTGGCATGGGCCCTCGAAGACAGAACGGCATTTCCGGCGGCCGAGTCCGGGCAGACAGCATCGCTTGAAACAGACCTTGCGGGTCTCCAAGTGCAACTGATGCAAACCAACAGCCCACAGAAGCGCGAGCAACTGATGGATCAATTGGTGGAATATGAGCGGCGGCTTGGCTTGGCCTGGACAAAAGAGGATGCTCCCGGCCATGGCCTGCCCGTGCAACCTGCGTTACTGTCGAAGGTCCAAGAAGTCCTGAAACCAGACGAGGTGCTTCTGGAGTACGTTCTGGATGACCCGACTTCCTTCTGCGTCGTGGTTTCTCAAAAAGGGGCGTACGTCCGACTGCTCCCAGCAGGACGCAGGGAGATCGAGAATCTCAGCCAACAATTTGTCGGCGAAATTCGCGCCAAGGGCACCGGCGCTGAACTTTCAAAGCGACTCTACGCCATGCTCGTAAAGCCCATCCCGGAAGCAGCCACAGCTACACGCTTCATCATCGCACCGGATGCCATATTGAACCTGCTTCCGTTCGAGGCGCTTCGCGATGCTCAGGGCGAGTACCTCTTGAAGTCGCGCGTCATAAGCTACGTACCTTCCGGCACGATTTTGAACATGCTTCGCCACGGGGAGAAACAGAAACCAACTCCCAAGCCCCTTCTCGCAGTCGGTGATGTAGAGTACGAGAACCAAGGCGGGTCGGGACGTAGAATCCCGCGTCCGGCCTCTATTCGTGGACGGATTGAGCGCGGGATTGCGGATCTCTCATGGATCGGCCTTCACGACCTTCCAGAGACACGAGCAGAGGTCCAGGAAATCGGTAAAATTGTTGGATCGGACGCCGTAATCTTGCTTGGCAGGGATGCCACGGAAACTGGATTTAAGAAGCAACCACTTGATCAATTTCGCATCTTGCATCTAGCTGTTCATGGATTCGCGGACACGCAGTACCCAGAACGGTCAGCGCTGGTGTTGGGTGCCGACCCACAATCGGCTGATGACGGTTTGCTGCAAGTGCGAGAGATCATAAGACTGCGATTGAATGCCGAACTCACGACCCTTTCTGCGTGTGACAGTGGGGTTGGCAAACTGCAAGGGCAAGAGGGTGTCAGCAACCTGGTGGAGGCATTTCTGGTGGCTGGGTCGAAATCGGTTGTAGCGAGCCTGTGGAGCGCAGACGACACGTTCGCCAGTGCGTTGATGGAACAATTCTACCGGCACTTGGCTCAGGGCGAAGACACCAGTTCTGCTTTGCGAAACGCGAAGCTTGACCTACTCGCCAAATATGGCGATCAGGTGAGCCCATTCTATTGGGCGGCATTCATCGCTGTTGGCGAGACCTCGACACCGATTGGCGTAACACAACAATGAATCTGACTCTCGACGAGCGCACAAAGATTTTCGACAAGGTCTGCCGTCTTGTCGCAACCAAACACTTCGATCCAAGTATGAACGGCGTGGACTGGGATGCTTTGGCTCGGGATCGCCGGACTCAGATCCTAGCTTGTACCGACCCGGAGGTCTTCGAGAAGGAAGTCCACAATCTCGTTGCCGAACTCAAGACTAGCCACACCGGCTTTCGCCATGCGGGGATGCGCAACATTCCCGCTCGTCACGCCATCAATGCGACCCTACAGCGGATCGGTGTCAACGGAAGCGAGCGCTGGATGTTCCAAGACGTACATCAAGGGGGACCAGCGTTCGCAGCCGGCATACGGCCGGGCGATCTTTTGCTCGAATGTGGTGGACGGGAGGTTCGCCCCCCCAACGATCTGACGTTCTCAGTTGGCGAATCCGCGAGCCTTCTAATTGAAAAGCTCCACGGCGAAGTGCAGAAGGTCAACGTTCAATTGCCGATGCCCAAGTCCCAGAAGCATCCGGTTACGGCACCCCAGGCGGTCACCACCGAAAGACTCAGCGATGAAATCGGATTGCTGAGAGTCGCAATGTTTCCGGGCGCCATCGGTATTGACGTAGCGAAGGACATCGACCGAGGCATCGCCGCACTCGACGGATGCACTCGGCTCATTGTCGATCTACGCGGAAACACAGGCGGAGGAATCGGCGGGCTGCGACTGATGAGCTATTTGACACCTGGAAAGCTGGAGGTGGGCTACAGCCTCACGAGGAAACGTCGCGAGCGCGGTTATCGTCGTGAGGAACTGACCCGATTCGGACGGATTCCGTCCCACAAAGCGACTCTCATATGGTTAGCGGCTCGATATGCCTTCGTTGAAAAATCTATCCTCGTGGTCACCGAAGGTCTCGGCCAGCAGCGATTCCACGGTCGAGTCGTGCTGATGGTAAACGAGCATACGGCGAGCGCCGGCGAGATGGTTTCAGCATTTGCGGAGGAGAATGATCTGGCAACCATCGTGGGAACGAAAACGCCGGGCCGTCTCCTAAGCGGCAGCGCGTACAAGGTTGGCCATGGATACATTCTTGGCCTGCCGGTCGCCGCGTACCTGACATGGCAAGGCCGGATGCTGGAGAACAACGGAATCGTGCCGAAGTTTTCTATTGAACTCTCGCGAGAAGCATTGAAGCAAGGAACAGACACCCAACTCGGAACCGCAATCGAGGTGGCGAAAGCTCTGTGATCGTGGAACGGCTCTGCCGCAGGGTTTATCGCGACCAATTCAGGACGCATTAGTCCGTTACTCGGGAGTAATTGAGGCGACTGAACCCGGATTGCATCCAGCGGCGACAGCCGCTTCGCTCCAGCCGAACTCGGAAGGCTCGATAAGGGCGCGTACCCCCTTCAAGGGAGATTGAAACTCTGGCCTGAGCCATTAAAGGTTTGCATTCGCGCATAACCTTTATGACGCATCTGTCGATCAAATTCCAAGTAGCGCGCCGCGATTTCAGCCTCGTGCCCAAAAAGCCTTTCTCCGGTTGAAGTCTCAAATGTAAACAGTCCGCCGCTCGTTCCCGCAAGCCGAACGTAGGCCTGAATCCGATCAGGAGTTCCTTTCATTTCGTACCAGGCATAGGCAACGGGAGTCTGCACCGGCTCGTCACCGCCGTCGCTCGTCGAGATGGCGAGCGAAGCCGTTGTCGGCTTGCCTTCTTCCGCAAGTACGACGCTCACCGCGTTCTCGGTTATGTCGGCTGGATTGGGTACGAACACCGGCTTTGGTCCGATCGGAGGCGCCACCTCGTTGGCTCTATGCAGCGTCCGAAGAAGGATGTCATATTCTTTCTGTTTGTAGGGATTGCCGCGTAAATCAACGCCGATCTTTGACTGCAGCCACACAGGGACCGCAGAATCATCGAAATCACCCAATCGCAAAACGGGTATGAACTTGCTCTGGAGGATTCGCTGAGCGAGCTGACTTGTGATAATCATTGCCTCATATCCGACACCGCCGTCGCGCTTATTTCCCTTTTTCGCGTAGTCAGGAGTGCAGATAATGATCACAAAATCGCTGGCGACGATGTTGCTTTCCATGAAGTGAGTTCGATCTCCTCCGGCATTCAATTCCCACTGATCGAGGATGACTCTTACTCCTTGCGAGCGTAGCTTCTCGGCAAGTTGCCGCACCCAGAGCTTGTGGTCATCGCTGTCCCAGGAATATGAAATGAACGCGGTAGGTATGCCATCTGCTTCTTCTTGGGCTAGTGCTGGCGCCGGCTTTCTTTCGTTGCTGTTCGCCGTGATGCCTTCTTCTGACACTTCGAAGAATCCGGAACCGCGCGGATCGACGAGGAACCCGTCGTTAACCAGTCGTGTCCACGGAGCCCCGAGCAGGTGGTGCCTGACGGCTTGATTTTCGTTGTCTGGAAAACCAGTGGCGAGACCATAAGAATCACCAGACATAGTGAGGTTATGTTTGCTGAAGCCGCCCGTCCCGCGCACCTGAGGCTCTATGTGTATCAGTCTTTTGAGCAGGAGCAAGGCCTGTTCTGGAATGGAGAGTTTCTTCAGGTCTCGCAGTGTTTTAGCAACAGAGGCAATCGTAAATGGTTCGGTGCGCGTCATCGCGGATCTGTTTACAGCGGGCGCCGTTTGGCGCGCCTTCATTTTAAGCTCCCGAAGCCGGTTGGCGGCTTCCCGGCGGAGTGAATTTCCAACCCGCGCTAATTCCATTTTGTGTGCGCGTTGAATACCAGAAATATTTGATGGCTTGAGCCCAGGAGGGAGGGATAAAGATGGTGTAGCACTCGTCAGTTGGCTGATAGCAGCGAGCATTTCGAGCTCAACGGAATCGTCGACAACGATGCCCAAGGTTTCCAGAGCGCCTAGGTAACTGCCGATCGTTGCAGTCACTCTAGTGCGGAAGGCGTGTATCGACGCTTTGCTATAGGCATTTGGAATGGCCGCCGCGTTATGTGTCTGCTGGGCTTCCCAGATAAGCTGCCGCCTGTGTTGATTGACCTCATCCCGGACCTTGTCGCTCGTTTCGGCCATTAGTTCATGCAGGTGATGGCGAAACTCGGCATCGAGTGGCATGGAAATATTTTATCGCGCGTCCATTCCGCGGTCTGTTAAGTCGTTGCAAAGCCTCAAAGCGCTAGCCTGTTCACGGAAGCGTTCTGGCCCGAACATTTCTGAGGAGTAATCGAGCTGCAGACAACTTGGTGATTAGCTGCCTGACCTTCAGAATTTATTGCAATGTATATTACGACTGCCTATTGTCAATCTATCTGTTCGAGCGCAGCAGACAGGACCTTCGATGCAAAACGGTTGTCGGTCCGTTCCCGGACGAAATCCGTGAGTGCGATCTTCCGGCGTTTGAACCATCCGTTGGCCACGGAAAGCACGGAGAGGATGTCCGGCTCGGCTGGATGAAAAGGCATTAGTAACCTATGCCAGTGATAGGTCTTCGAACGAGCTGTGGAGATTGCAACCTCGTACGCATTCAGGAACGGCAACAGGTGGTATTCCGCCTCGTGAGGGTCTACATTCTCCTCCAGTGATGCTGCGAGGCCGAGGTAGCTGGCGATGGGGATTCCCATCATGCCCAGAGGCGTGGTCGAAAGCGCGCTTAGCTCGCCTGTCACTCTTCGGAATCGTCCCCGTCGTGCTTGCGGGTCGTCCGCTGGTTGTTTTTCCAAATCCACGACACTCTCGACCAGTAGCGGGTAGGCCATCTGACCAGATTGATCGGAGGGATATCTGCCTTCGCTCGCGATGAACTCGACAACGCTCCTGTCCGAAGACGCTGAGGCCGAATCGAGATTCCGTGCAAGCGTCCACATCATCGCAGCGTATGGCCGCCGCAAGGCTTCGTAGCACTTCGCGCTACTGCCAAACATCTCCGCCGCAAGCCCGGCATCGTCGAGAAGAAGTGCATGAGAAGCAGCCCTTCGAAAAGCAGTCGCGGCATATGCGATCGGCTCCCAACTGCGTCGCTCGAAATATTGCCCGATGTGCGACGAGTACCCCGTACCAACCCCGCGATAAAACGCCAAGTCTCGAGCTACGAGTTCAGTGTCGATTCCGAGTTGTTCAGCGATCTCCTTCACACTCGCCTCCACTCATGCCAGGGCCGATCGCACGTTACTGTAGATTGCAGGCTCGATAAAGCGCGGGTTCACAAGTCTCCGCGCGGGCAGAGGAATATTCCCGCTAGACAGTGCAGTCTGCACATCGCTCAACTTCCATTCCTCGGCTCGTTGAATTTGTGCCATAGGAATTTGTATCTTTGCCGTGATCTCCCCCTCGGGCTGGAAGGGAGAGAAATCCGCGTAGACGTGGAGTTCTCGAAGCTCTTCTGAAAACGCCTGATGTCCAATCGCCCTTCTACCTAATATCCAAACACTGCAGTAGAAAATCCAGCCGTCTGCTTGCCAGAAATCTGTAGCGAAAAGAAGGGCTTGCCACCATGCTGGCTGCAGATGATTCACGTTGTTGAAGGCATCCCGCACCACGCTCCCAGCAGTCGTTGAAATGAACGGCGTGTGCTTCTTGAATTCCTCATTGCCTTCAAGAGGGTCTGGGTCTTCGTACCGATTTTGGTGCCATTGCAGATTCCGATCAGTCAGTCGAATGGGAATCTCAGCCGCCGGAATTAGACCGACTTTCCGCCACCAGTTGCACAGTATGCCGGATGCGAAGATACGGTTAACGTCGTTCTCGCTAATACCACTGATGCCTTTCAGAACCTCTTGAATGATCATTCTGATTTGTCCAGAGCGGAAGTAAGAATAGCAGCATCGATATCGGAGAATACACCTCGCCGTACGAGACTGCCGGGCTTCGGAGAGATTACTCCCAGCAATCGGCTTGTAGAAATTGCGACTCGCACTGGCGAACAAAAGACGAATATGTTACGCTCTTGCACGTGGTTCTTCGAACGTGCACGGTTGCGGTCAGGGATCTTCGGGACGTTGAGCACTCCATAGAGGTCACTGCCGAGACGCTCTATGAAGCGATCGCTACCGCTCTTGCGGCCTTGCAGCAGGACAACTGGGTAGGAGAGATCGGCCAGGGATTCACAACTGTGACTGTTGTTGTCCAGCAGCCGCCCGTAAAGCATGAAGTCAAAATGAAGGACTTTGTCTCATGGCTCGGACGCCAAGGGCGTTCTCCCGCAGAGGTTGTCCTGAAGCAAAGGATAGAGAAAATATTGGCGACGCAAATGACGCGAGGAAGTGACCGAAAAAGGTAAGCAAAACAAATGAGCGGCAAGAGATCGTGAAGGTCTTACCGACTCGGAGTCCGAGCCGCGTTGTTGGAGTGCTTACGTTGTTGCCCCGATTGCGCAGCGCCCGCTTTCACCACTGCGGGATGCGTGATGGTCGCACCGGGCGCGAAGGGATCTTTTCCTTGAAGTACCGATGATGCAACGAAACCAAAGAGTATCATCGCGCTCAGCAATCCCCACACGAGAACGACTGGCTTCCAGGGAACGAGAATCCGCATGACAGAGCCTCCGGGGACGAAGAGCGGCTCACGATTGCTATTATACTGCGAAAAAAACGGACACCTTTCTTATCGCTTAGCCTTTTTTTTCTTGTCCTGCTTGCCAGCTCGGGCATACGCAAGAGCACGTTTCAGATCAGCGGATAAATCCATGTTTTCTGTCGCAATGTGAACGGGCACGTCCAGCCCAGCTTCGCGCCCGAGATATCCGCTCAATTCCTCCCGAGAGGCATACATGAACCTGCCTTCTCGCGTCACGGGCATGCCTGATCTCGCCCATCGTTGCGCCACAGCAACCGGCTGTCCGAGAAAACTGGCGATTTCATTCCAACCCTTGAGCCGTTCGTTCTGAGCTGTCGGCTTTATTGCGGGACGACTCTTCTTGGCTGGCTTTTGTTTCTTCTTCATGGGAATCACGTTCAGAGCAACCGGATAGGAAACCGCGTCCACTCAAGGCCTGGCTGTCGAACGCCAAGGAAGTATGAACCCGGAGAGATGCCGGCGAGATCGACGTTAGCCCTCAGGACCACAATGTGATCTTCAAGTTTAGCCGTGGCACTCGTGCGGAAAAGTTCATCACCAACCGGATTGAGCAGCGCTAAATCGTATGTCCCCTCGTTGCTTCCGATTGGCAACTCCAAGTTCAGACGCCTTGTGTTCCGAGGAACGTTCAACGGCGGCTGACTGTTCTCGGGCGGGTTTTCGCCGCGTACCGTCGCACGGCCACGCAGATCCAGAATCACAACCGCGGCAGTTTGCCCCGATGGCCGATTCTCCACCCACAACCACCCCGACAGCGCAAGAAGTACCATTGCAGCTGCGGCTACCCACATCTGAACACGCCGGCGATTGTCCAGTGCCTGTTTGCGTAACTGCTTGAACTCTTGAAAGCACGGGCTGCAGGAGCTGAAATGGTCGAGCCAGCGATCCGCCTCTGCGAGTGGCATCTTGTGAAGCGCGATACCTCTGAGTACCCCAGAGTCAGGACACCCGACACGCTGCGGATTTGGAAAATCTCGGGATAAACCCCGATCTAGCAGATCCAATATCCGCTTTTCTTCAGCGTTGAACTCTTCCTGTTCCTTCAGAATTCGCCTGCTCTTAGTTGAAGTGGTCACAAAGAAAGGCCAAGTTTACCGCCAGACATCAATGTAAACCAGTCTCCGCGAAGCAAACACTCATGCAGCGCGGCCCAACCGTGCACGCAGCCTGCCTATTGCGTAACGAAATCGAAGTTTGGCCTGAGGCTCCGTCAGGCCCAGATGTACCGCGATTTCCCTCCATGAGTATCCGTACTGCCGAGCAGCCCATACCTTGCGGGTCCAATCATCCATCCTGCGCACGGCCTCGTTGACTTGGATCGATTGCTCCAGATCGTGCACGACTTTTGAATCATGGGCCTGTCGTAAGCGCTCCAGATCACCGCTCGAAGGGAGATGCTGTATTATCTCTCGTTGTCGGCGCTCCTTTTTTAGAGCACGGTTAAACCTGTGGTGGAATGCACCGAAAAGATAGGCTTCCGTGTTCTTTATTCGCCAGTTTTTCCGGTTAGATCGCTGGACTGTTTTAGCGACAGACTGCAACACACCCTCCCACACCTCCGTGGCCAAACCCAGCGCCTCCTCATAGTTTTTCTCCGGTTGCTCTCTACGGGCATGTACTTGAATGCGCGGCCAAAGTCGCCGCGCGACTACGACCAATTCGCTGATCTCGTCTTGGGCAGCTCCGACGGGAGGGATAAATCTCGAAAGAACCCATTCTGGGCCCAATTGGCGGCTGGACATCTGGAAGGGCCTCAACCCAACTGGTAATTAGATGGCCAGATGAGAAAGAGCGTGCCATCCGAAACCCACGGCTGTCAAGCGTTCCGTTACGACCGACAGCGCAACCCACCCGCCGCCAATAATTCTTTTTGATACTTTTTCTTGCCTTCCCGCTCCTTGACTAGATGTAGGGTATTAACCAATCTCTGCCGCTTGGCGAAAGGGGCTTGGAGCCGTGTTCCCTAGAGTTGAGGTACGTCATCTGCAAGCGGTCCTTGTCTTGGCCGAGGAACTCAATTTCACTCGGGCCGCCGACAGGTTGCACATCACACAATCTGGGTTCAGCAAACAGATCAATGAAGTCGAAGCACAGCATGGATTTCATCTGTTCATTCGCAAGAACAAAAAGAATGTGGAACTCACCGAAGTGGGCCGCATCTTCGTCGAAGAAGCTCGTCTGGCGCTCTTGCACATAGACCGTGCCGTTCATGCTGCCCACGAGGGCAACGACAGCATTTTGACTGTTGGGCACTCCCCCGACGCCGACCAAGCCTGGATTTCGGCCATTCTCGCGATCCGTCTGCCGATGTACCCCAAACTCCGCATCCATCTCATCAGCGATTTCTCACGCGAGTTGGTTCGGAGCGTGATGGCAGGCGACATGAATCTAGCATTGGTGACAGCGCCTCCGGAGAGTTCTCGGATCACGGCTGCGGCATTCGCTCAGACTCGTTTCTATGCAGCACTCCCCCTGACCCACGCTGCTGCTCAAAAGGAAGAAGTCAGGCTCCAAGATTTGGCCCGAGACGAATGGATTCTCTTTGCTCGGCGAGCTCATCCAATCATTTATGAAGCAATCATGGACGCGGCCCAACGTCAGGGAATTGCTCCGAAGCGAGCGCACGATATTCACACAGTCGAACAGGCAGTTCACTTGGTATCTGAACACGTTGGCGTGGCCATTCTCACGAAACCCGCCGCTGGTGTTAGCGTCCAAGGTGTAGTGGTGAAGCCACTTTCCGATACCTCATTGTGTCTGAAAACCTGTGTGATCATGAGCAGTGACAACGATTCACGATTAGCAAACGAGTTCGCCCGGTCATTCCTGCGTAGATATGAGCCCCGGATACTGCCGCCAAAGCAAATGGAATTGTCGCTACCCGCCTGAGGTGTTTTTCTGGCAATTCAGAAAATCGGGGAATCACTACAACCGCATGTGCGCCGCTACTTCGAATCCAACGCGTTGGAATTTGCAGGACTGACGCCACTAAACAATGTTATCCCACGCAGGGTAAGCCAAGCTCCCGCACTTGCGGTGTGTTGGAACTCTAGCGTGAGCATTCTTCATTCGTTTGTATGGGATGTCATCGCGGATAGGTTTCTCTTTTTTAGTGGACCGCACGTTGCAGCTTCAATCGGCGGAGCAATTGCGCATTCACGGCCACAATAATGGTGGACAAGCTCATGGCCACTGCTCCCACACTCATGGGCAGATCCACTCCCCAGCGGACCAACAGTCCTGCAGCGACCGGGATGGCAACAATGTTGTACGCAGTCGCCCAAACGAGATTTTGAATCATCTTTCGATAGGTCGCTCGGGATAACTCGATCGCTCCCACGACGTCGCGCGGATCGCTACGCACGAGGACGATTCCCGCCGACTCAATCGCCACGTCAGTACCCGCGCCGATCGCGATTCCAACGTCGGCGGTAGCCAGCGCGGGGGCATCATTCACGCCGTCCCCCACCATGGCGACCCTCGCACCGTCCTCCTGAAATCGACTCACTGCAGATGCCTTGTCAGCGGGAAGGACCTCGGCTGCGACTTCGTCTATTCCGATGTCGTGAGCCACGGAATCGGCCACCTTTTTGGAATCTCCCGTGATCATTGCCACCCGGAGACCAAGCTGATGAAGCTCGTAAACCGCTTCCTTGGACTCGGGCCGAATCTCATCCTCGACAGCGACAGCCCCGAGCAAGCGCCCTTCCTCAATCACAAACGTAACGGTCTTGCCCTTGGCCGCCCAGTTGGCCGTCGCGTCTTCAAGCTCTGGCGGGACTGCTGCCTTAGCCTCGGTCAGTAGACGCGGCCCGCCGACCACGATCCCTTTGCCGTTTACTCGTGCCTGTGCTCCGCGACCAGGGAGCGCTTGGAAGTCGCCAGCATCTGAGTGGGGCAGGTTTCGACGTTTAGCTTCGGCCACGATGGCCTTGGCGAGCGGGTGTTCGGAGTTGGCTTCGACGGCCGCGGCGCGCGCGAGCAAGTCATTTTCGGTGCCGCCAGGCACAGCCGCGACCCTAGACACTATTGGAGATCCTCGTGTGAGCGTTCCCGTCTTATCGAAAATCACCATATCCAAATTGCGCGCGCCTTCGAGCGCGAGTCTGTCTTTGACAAGAAGACCGTTCTGGGCGCCGAGCGATGTCGAGATTGCGATCACCAGCGGAATCGCGAGTCCTAGGGCATGCGGGCAGGCAGTGATAAGAACCGTTGCCGTCCTGATCAGGGCGTGCTCTTTGTCCCCTGAAAGCCACCAGTAGGCGAGAGTGATCGCTCCAGACGCGACGGCCACATAGAAAAGGATCGCGGCAGCACGATCGGCGAGTGCCTGCGTGCGAGACCCGGAGGCTTGCGCAGCGGCCACGAGACGCATGATGCCAGACAGAGCCGTCTGCTCACCGACGGCCGTAACGCGAACTCGAAGGCTCCCGCCATTCGCGACTGTGCCCGCGATGACGGCAGCACCAGGCTCCTTAGATATAGTTCGAGACTCGCCGGTGATCACCGACTCATCGACATCGGCAGCACCCTCGACTACCGTCCCATCCGCCACAACCCGGGTTCCGGGTCTCACCAAAACAACGTCGCCCACGCGCAACGCGGAGAGCGGGACGGTTTCAATTTCTGCACCGCTTATTCGTTCAGCCATGTCCGGAAGCAGCGCAGCAAGGGCATCGAGTGCGCCTTGAGCCTGGGAGATTGCTCTCATTTGGAGCCAATGTCCAAGAAGCATGATCGTGATCAGAGTCGCCACTTCCCACCAGACCTCAATCTTGAAGAGGCCGAATGTTCCCGCAACCGACGTCAAGAAGGCAACGCTGATTCCCAAGCTGATGAGAGTCATCATGCCGGGCTTGCGGTCGGCAAGTTCATTCCGGGCTCCACGGATGAAAACCAGGCCGCCATAGAAGAAGATGACCGTTCCGAGGATCGGAGGAATCCAGTTCGATCCCGGGAAGGAGGGTGCTGTGTATCCAAGCCAATGTTGGACGTCGCTCGACCACAAGACGACAGGAATCGTGAGAGCGAAGCTCAGCCAAAACTTGTCGCGAAACATGGCGACGGAGTGTCCCGCGTGATGGTCGTGACTTGCGGGGGCTCCCGACACATATTGGACGACCTGCGAATTAACCGGCTCGGGATAGTGGTGCGTTATGTGGTCCATTTTGAAATTCTCGAGAGTGCTCCGCGATGGGATGCGCGTTATCACAACATCATTGACTTGATGTCCAGACCGGTGGCCCCGTTCGGTTCCGGCGGGCTGGGAGCGGCGATTTGTGGCGTCCCGTTTCCTTCATAGCACCGCACGGTAAAAGTGTGCCTGCCCGCCTGATAGGGCCAATCGTATCGCCAGATGACCCAGCTCAACTGCGACAGCGGGGCGCGTAGATCCGCCCGCTCCCATGGACCACCGTCCACCTGCACTTCAACTTTCGATATTTCTCGCGCTCCCGCGTGCGCAATGCCGCCAATCGGCACCAGCTTGCGGTGATCGGCGCCGATCACGGTCATATCGACCCCGACCGTGTCGATCACCGAGGTCGCATGCATTTGCGCCACGTTGTTCCAGCCGCGCTTTAACCAGTAGCCCGGCTCCCAATGATCGATGGCCTCAATGGATTCGATCCATTTGGGCTGTTTCATACCATGTACGTCAGGGATATAGATTCTGAGCGGAAAGCCGTGCTCCCGCGACAGCGGTACGCCGTCCCAGGCATACGTCAGCATGATCCGCGGATCGCCCTTGATCGCGTCTAGTGAAACCACTTCAAAGAACTGATCTGCCGAGCGTAACTTCAAGTGGGTCGCACCGGGCTTGAGCCGCAAGTCCGGCAGCAATCTCTGGAGGCTGACCCCTGTCCAGCGTTGGGTTCCGATAAGGTCGCCAGCGACCGGGTTGGAAATGCATGACAGCGTGATGAACTGGTGCATGGGCTCGTAGCTCTGCAATTGCCCCAGCGTGAGTGCCAGCGGGTTCTCTACCAGTCCTGAAACCTTCAGCCACCACCGCCGCTCGTCAATTTTCGGTGGAATGGTGTTGATATCAATGCGGTAATGTCGTTCTAGAGGAGTAAATTCGGGCCGGGTACCCGGCGCGGGTTGCACGCCGGCATTCGCATTGGGCAGCGGATGTGCCGCTGACCATCGCCTCCGCTCGCCACTGGCCATCATCACCGCTTCCCGGCGCCGTGCTTCGACTAACTTTCCCACTACTGCTCCCGCCACCGTGATAACGGCTGTAGTGCCGCCGAGCTGCACGAGGAACCGACGCCGATCAATGCGTCTTACCGCTCCGTCAGAAGCTGCACTGGTTGTCTCTTCGCTACCGATCAGCCGTTGCTCTGACTGGCCGAGAACTCCGCCCCAAACAACAAATGCCGCCAGCACCCAGACGGCGCCCGCCCACGGCCCAACGCTAGTGGTCTCACTCCCGCGCAAGGTGATGAGCACTGCTGGAAGGCCTAAAACAAATCCGAGTGCCAGTCCTACAGCACAGCCATGTACTCTACGTGCAGATCGGAGAATCAAGAAGACGATGAAGCCGCCGACAACCCCGGTTATGAACATCTCAGCTATCGCCATCGCCTGTTCTGCTGTTTTCGCTGTCGTAGAGGTCGGACCCAGGTTCAGCACACGAATCACGGCAACCATGCTCCCGATGCCGAATGCAATAATGCGTCCCGGAAGTACCCGAGTTTGCCAGTCAAACGCATCGAAGGGCACGAACGGCAGCCCTACCGCTTTCCATGCAAAGAAGAAAATCCCAATCAGCGCTGCCGTTAGCATCGCGGCCACAAACAAACCGCCGACAATTCCCGGCCGCAGGGTTTTCATCTTCAGTCCTTAGATCTGGGCCACGCCGCCGTCGACGTAGAGCTCTGCACCCGAGACATAGCTGGCCTCATCGGAAGCGAGGAATGAAACAGCTTTGGCGATCTCGTCGGGGTCTCCCAATCTTCCGAGTGGGACGTTGTTCTCCATCTCCTTTTTCATCTTCAGGAGCGCCTCGCCCTGCTGAAGGTCTTCTAGAATCGGAGTGTCGATGTGACCCGGGCTGAGCACATTCACCCGGATGCGGCGGTCCCGCAAGTCATTGGTCCAAGTCCGCGCAAAGGAACGTACTGCGGCCTTGCTGGCGCTATAAACGCTCATCGCGGGAAAGCCCTTGATATCTGCAATAGATCCATTAAGGATGATGGAGCCTCCGTCCTTCATTAGCGGAAGACCCTTTTGCACGGAAAAGAAGAGTCCTTTCACGTTGGCGTCGAAGTGAAGGTCGAACAACTTCTCGTCCACCATCCCAAACGGGGCCAACTTCGCGAGGCCGGCATTCGCAAAAATTATGTCGATCTTTCGATTGTGCTTTTTTATCGTGTCGTATAGACGATCAAGGTCAGAAAGGTTGGCCACATCGCCCTGTACCGCCGTCACGTTCTTTCCAATCGCAGCAGCTGCAGCATCCAGTGCATCTTTACCGCGGCCCGTAATAAACACGTGATCCATCCCTTCCTGGACGAATCGCTTCGCGGTAGCCAGGCCCATTCCCGCCGAGCCTCCGGTGACAACCGCGATCTTGCCCGAAAATCTCTTTGACATATGAGTCCTCTATGACTTGGGTGAATGGCCCGTCATGCAATAGTGTTGCGCCCCGAAATTACGTTGGAGTATCTACATGCCTGGTCCCAGACCATTGTTGACGAGAACTTTAACGTCTACGTGACGATTGAGATCGCGGCCCTGAGCGTTCTGATTGCTGGCAACGGGGTGGGTCGCGCCGTATCCGACCGGCACCAAGATTCGTCGCATGGGGATGTTTTTGACCTCGAGAAAATATCGTGCTACAGCAGTCGCCCGCTCTTCGCTGAGCTTCTGATCCTCTGCGGTGCTGAACTTGTGGTGCGCGGCGTACCCGGAAATTTCGATCAAGTAGCCGTTGAGCGATTTCGCGATATCGGCCAGGTTCGCCAGATCGTTCTTGGCGGTCTCACCCAGGACAGTTGAGCCCTCCGCGAAAAAAACATCGATCTCGAACTCGTTTCTGTAGTCATCGAGATCGGAGACGCGCTGGTTAACTTCGGCAACCGCGGCGGCATCCGCGAAACCGAGCGCACCGGCCGCTTGCGCGACTATGCTTGCCTGATCGGCCGAGTTCTGTGCAATATCAGCAGAATTCTGAGCCTGATCAGCCGATGTTTGCGCCTGAGTCGCATCCTTGGCGGCCTGTTCAGCACTGGCTTGCGCACGTTGGGTTGATGCCTTATTGGCCAAGACCTGCTGTTCTTCGGCGACCTGGATCGCGAAGTCATCCGGAGTGAAGGAGATCTTGTGTGCCTCGAGTTGTCCAGCGGAGTTACCGACACCCTCCGCCTCGATATTCAGACCGGGGAGAAGCGCGGTTACGTCCATGTCGACATGGCGATAAAACGGAAATTTGAACTTAGTGCGCTCGACCTTGGTTGTGTCGTCAATTCTTATGACAACCACCTCGCCTGATTTCTTGTCGTGAACGCGGATGAGGTCTCCATCGCGAGACAAAATCAATCCTGAGACTTTCGCACTCTCTCCCTGTGAGAGTTGGCGCGTCTTACCAGCGCTAGCTGCCAATGCGTGGTTTGCAACCAGGATAACGGCGCACGCATAAATGAATAGCATTAGCGTCCAATTTCGATTGTTCGATTTCACTCTGATCCTCCAAGCCGAGAATGTGTGATGTTGCTCACAGGTTCTCCGGAGAGATGTGCAAGACTCGTGCCAATCGCTTAAACTGCATGATCTTGCCTAAATGACTAGATCGAAGAAAAGAATCGTGGTGAACCATCTTTCACGGAATAAGTGGAACCCTTGCGCTGTCAATCGTTCTGATGGGATCTCGCGTCGGATCTCAAATCGACACCTCAGAAACGGTGGTGATGGAAGGATTCGATATCGGCGCGAGTTTGGATATCGTCTCTTCGACTCTCATGGCGAAATGGCGACACAGGACATTGACTGCAGCTGAATTTCACGTCATGGTAAGTGCGTTGCTTCTTGAATTACCGCTGACCCGGAATCCGATTCGGTATATATGAGCAGGGGTCGAGATGAAGCAGGTATGCGATGAGGCGCAGGCCTGACCCAGTGAGGGCCTCAAATCGTCAATTCGGAACCTTTGTTGAACTGACTCATGGGTCGTTGATACCGCGGTCGGTAGATCCCGAGCCTCTTCATTTTGGACACTAGCGTTGTACGCTTAAGACCCAGCCGGGCAGCTGCTCCTTGCGGCCCCCCTACCATTCCACCGGCGGCCCGCAACGTCTGTAAAATCAAGGCTGCTTCGTGATCCCGCAGTGTGCCTTGGGCGGCAGTCGCGGGCGTTGTATTCCCCTGCAATGGCGGAAGGGGATTCGGAAGTACCCCGTTGTCCGATCGGATTACGGCCCGTTCAATGAGGTTCTGGAGTTCCCGCACATTGC
>Ga0210389_10001835_pt1 | contig 17055 bp, 16 predicted proteins | sample IncBWH28OmetaG_FD_160127 | JGI IMG/M metagenome (GOLD analysis project Ga0210389, IMG submission 160127) | Forest soil microbial communities from Barre Woods Harvard Forest LTER site, Petersham, Massachusetts, United States - Inc-BW-H-28-O ...
CGCCGCACGCCGCACGCCGCCCACGCCGCACGCCCACGCCGCACGCCGCCCACGCCGCGTGCTCAAATGCGCATTCGAGCACGCCATAGCCGGCCCGAAAACGCGTTTGGGCACCCCGAACAGGGTGCCCAAACGCGCAAACGAGCCCGTGCCGAGCCAGCCGCCGACCTGAGGCGAGCCGGACGGTCGCCCGCTTCGCGAGCGGGCTACCGCGAGTCAGCTCGGTCGCCGGAGTCTTCATCCAGGTGCGCGTGCTCCGGTTCCGGCGAGCGGTTGCGCTGGTGCAGCGTAGCGTGCAAGTTGCGCAGGTAGTCCTCAGTCAACCCGCGGATTCCCTTTTGGTGATCGTCGTGCAAGTGCTCCGTGAGCTCCTGCTGCGTGCCGTCCTCCATCGTGACCTGCGTGGACACGGTTCCCCCTCGCTCCATCCCAGCTACCGAGGGGAGTTTTCCCGTTGCACGCAGTCATCAATCGCGGTAGTTACCCGACCTTCGTCCCCTCGATCAGGCTCGACGGGACAGGGTTGTTCTTCGCCAGGTCGTTGAACAGCTCGGTCGCCTGGCTCTGGTCCCACTCCACGGCGTCGCCGGCGTTGGACGTGTAGTAGTTGGAGTTGGCGATCGGCACCGTGGTGGTCTCCGGGTTGCGCAGCGCCAGCGCCGCCTGGACCAGGTCGTACAGGCTGGTGCCCTTGTCGACGGAGATCGAGCTCGCCGCGGTCGAGGCGAACGGCAGCGACACGAACGGGTTGAGGTACACGCCCGGGCTCACGGCCTTCGCCATCAGGGCCTTCAGGAAGGCCCGCTGGTCCTCCTCACGCTGCAGGTCTTCGGTGGCGAAGGAATGCCTGTCCCGGACGAACGCGAGCGCCTGCGTACCGGACAGGTTCTGGCACCCGGCCTTGAGGTTCACGCCGGAGTCCTGGTCGTTCAGCGCGGCGGGCAGGCAGATCCTGACGCCGCCGACCTGGTTGACGACATCGACGAGACCGCCGAATCCGATCCCCATGTAATGGTCGATCTTCAGACCGGTGACTTGCTCGACGGTCTGGATCAGCAAGGCCGGCCCGCCGTATCCGAGGGCCGCGTTGATCTTGTTGTCCCCGTGCCCCGGGATCGGGACGTAGGAGTCACGCGGGATGCTGACCAGCACAGGCTTGCCGCCGCCAATGTGCAGCAGCATCAGCGAGTCCGAGTTCGCGGTGCCGAAGTCGAATCCGACGTGGTCCTGGATGATCTGCTGGGTGTTCAGGCCGTTGCGGGTGTCCGCGCCGGCGATCAGCCAGTTCGTGCCAGCGGACACATTGGTGGTCGCGGGCAGCGCGACCGAGCGGTTCAGCTTGCCGTTAAGCCAGAAGTAGGAGCCCACGAGCGCCACGACGATGACGACCACGAGGGTCACGAAGTAGGTCACAACGCGCTTCACGTGGTGACCGGGCTGCCCCCAAAAGCGCCACCGGCGTCCGCTGCCGGGCCGCGGGGATCTCCAGCCGGGGTCTTCTCCTGGTGCCCGTCTCGGCGGGGCGGCTGGCGGCTGCTCCGGCCACCCGCCCTGTGCCGATGGCGTCCAACTCGGTCTTGCTTGCGCCGCCCCGCTAGGCACCTGATCAGCGTTTTCGCCCCGGTACCAGCCTTGCGGCCAGTCGTCACTCATCGGGTGATCCCTTCACCATGTAGCTATCGTCCAAAACGATCTCGTCTGCTTAGACGTTTCTCAGGTGCAAAACGGATAGCACCGTGTGTGAGGTTCGATGTTCACGACGTGAGTTCCCGAGTGTACCGGCGGCACTCCACGCCCGGCCCCACGTCAGGTCAGCGTGGCGGAAGCGCTAAATGTCACGTCTTGACAGATTCGTTTAGATTTGTCACTCCTCGTATAGGCGAAAGTGTCGTTTTCAACGAGGAGGCACGATGCAGGCCAATCACAATCGAACGGAAGGACCACGTCGGAGGGACTTCCTCCGCTACTCCGGTGCCGCCGTCGGTGGCGGCGTGGCGAGCGCGGGGCTCCTGGCGGGAGTGCAGCCCGCTAAGGCGGCCGAGACCAGCCCACAGCCCGCGGGCGCAGCGGGCGGGGTGCTGACCGCGACTCCGGTCCGCGCTCCCGCGGCGCCGCTGGCGGTCCGCGGTCCTTACCTCAGCACGTGGCTACCGGCCACGGCGCTGCCCGCCACCTGGGAAGAGTTCTGGGCGGGGCACACGACGGCGATCGGCGGCATCGCGCGTGTCGATGGCGTCTCTTACATGTTCATGGGTGATCCCGGGATCATCCTGAACGTCCCGAACGGAAACTACGGGACGCCCTCCACCGTGCAGGGTTTCGAGCAGGCCCTGCGCCAGACGGACGTGACCATCACGCCGACCCGTTCGGTGTTCGAGCTTGAGGGCGGGGGAATCGGGCTCACCGTCGAGTTCCTGTCGCCAGTCGAGCCGGGCGATACACGGCGCCAGTCGATCCCGTTGAGCTACGTCCTGATCAGTGCCCGCAGCATTGACGGCAAGACCCACGACGTGCAGATCTACGCCGACATCAGCGGGGAATGGTGCAGCGGCGACGACACCCAGGAGATCACCTGGGCGCCGGCGCAGGTCCCGTATCCAGGCGGGACGCTGCAAGCCTGGACCGTACAGCTGACCAATCAGCAGCCGCTCACCGAACAGGACCAGCAGGCCGCTTGGGGCACCTGGGTATGGTCGACCCCGGCCACGTCCAACGTGACCTGGCAGTCCGGGGAGGACATCGTGGTGCGGGCGCAGTTCGTAGGCAACGGAAGTCTCGCGAACACCAACGACACGGACTACCGGGCGATCCAGGACAACTGGCCGGTGTTCGGGTTCGCCGCGGACCTCGGCTCCCTGGGCGGCAAGTCGGTGCAGATGCCACTGTCGATAGGGCTCGTGCGGGATCCCGCCGTCAGTTACCTGGGACAGGATCTGCACCCGCTATGGACCTCCTATTTCTCCACCTGGCAGGACATGCTCGGCTTCTTCCACGGTGACCTGGCGGCGGCCGGGAACCGGGCGGGCGCCCTCGACGCGAAGATCACCAGCGAGGCCATCGCGGCGGGCGGGACGGAGTACGCGGGACTGTGCGCGCTGGCGCTGCGGCAGGCGTACGGCGGCACGGAACTGGTAGTGGGGCCGGACGGCACGCCGTGGGCCTTCCTGAAAGAGATCTCCAGCGACGGCAACGTCTCCACGGTCGACGTGCTGTTCCCGGCGTCCCCGGCCTGGATCTACGCGGACCCGGCCTACCTGGCCCTGTTGCTGACGCCGCTGCTCACCTACGCGGAGTCGGGGAACTGGCCGGAGCAGTTCGCCCCGCACGACCTCGGGTCGGCCTACCCCGTGGCGTCCGGCCACAACGACGGCGGCGGGGAGAACATGCCGATGGAGGAGTCCGGCAACCTGATCATCATGTCCACCGCCTACCTGCAGCGGGCATCGGCGGCGGACGCCTCGGCCTTCATTGCCAAGCACTACGCGATCCTCAAGCAGTGGACGGACTACCTGGTCGCCAACCTGCCCGACCCCGGTTTCCAGAACCAGACCGACGACTTCGCGGGGGAGATCGCGCACAGCGTCAACCTGGCGCTGAAGGGCATCATCGGCGTCGCCGCGATGGCGAAGGTCGCGACGATGGCAGGGAACACGGCGGACGCCACGTCGTACGCGGCGAGCGCGAAGCAGTTCATCGCGTACTGGGTGTCGCACGCGCATGACCCGTCGGCGGCGCACCTGGATCTCACCTACAGCGGGTCGGACGGCGGTAACGGCACCTGGGGGACCACCTACAACGCGTTCGCCGACGCACTGCTCGGCACCGGCCTGATCCCGGAGTCGGTGAAGGCGGAGCAGTCCGCGTGGTACACGTCGGTGAGCAACCTGTTCGGGCTGCCGCTGCAGGTGCCGCACAGCTACGCCAAGTCGGACTGGGCGATGTTCACCGCGGCCTGGCTGTCGGGCTATCAGGTCTCACGGGACCTGATCTCCCAGGTGTACCTGTACGCGAACACGACACCCAGCCGCGTGCCGTTCAGCGACCTGTACGACACGATCGCCGGTGACCAGGTGTCCTTCCAGGCTCGCCCGGTGCAGGGCGGCATGTTCGCGCTCCTCGCACTGAAACAGAAGTAGCCGAAACGAAAAAAGCAGCGGCGGGTCACCCGATCGGGGACCCGCCGCTACTTGATGGGGTGAGTGACGGGATTCGAACCCGCGACCCCCAGGACCACAACCTGGTGCTCTGCCAACTGAGCTACACCCACCATCGGCACGCGGGCAACGTTAACCGCAGGCCCGCGACTGAGTCGAGTATAGCGTCCGCGCGTTGTGCTTCAGAACGCTTAACCGCCTTCCTCGCACCGCCGTCGGCCGGTGCCGTCCGCTCGCTTCGGCCCCGCCGCCCGCCAGCCTCGCCCGGCCACTCGTCGCGCCGCACCCGCCGCCCGCCGGTTGCATTACCCCGTGAGTATTTACTCGCTGGCAGTGACGATGGTAGGTGTTGGAATACGAGACGGGGGTACATCCTCGACTCCCTCCGCGCCGCCATCGCCCTGCCTGGGGCCGGCCCCGTCTACCAAGACGGCCGGTATCGAGGGTTACTCCCAGGGCGGCGGCGCGGCGGGCCGGGGAACTCCCCCGCTCCCGCGCGCCGGCCGCGGGTGATCGCTAGTGCGAAGCAGGCGGGTTGCTGTAGTGAGAGCCGATTTCCCGCGCGGTCGGGGAGTCAGGACCCGGCTGCGGCACAAACACCGCCGCGCGGTAGTAGCGCAGCTCGTTCACGCTCTCGGTGATATCCGCGAGTGCCCGGTGCCCGCCATGCTTGGCGGGCGAGTTGAAGTACACGCGCGGATACCAGCGACGTGATAGCTCCTTAATCGACGACACATCGACCATGCGGTAGTGCAGGTACGCGTCGAGTTCGGGCATGTCCCTGGCGATGAACCAGCGGTCGGTCGCGATGGAGTTGCCGCACAGCGGCACCTTCCGCGGCTCCTTCACGTGGTGCCTGACGTACGCGAGCACCGCGTCCGCCGCCTCGGCGAGCGTGATGCCGCTCGGCAGGTCGGCCAGGAGCCCGGACGTCGTGTGCATGTCGCGCACCACGTCGCTCATCTGGTCAATCGCCTCGGCTGGCGGCTTGATGATCAGGTCGATCCCGCCGTCGAGCAAATTCAGCTCCCCATCGGTCACGATGCACGCGATCTCGATCAGTGCGTCGCGCTCGATATCGAGCCCTGTCATCTCGCAGTCGATCCATACCAGCCGGTCGTTCATCCCCACAAGCTTAAGCCAAAACGTTCACCCTACTGACCCACTCGCGCACGGATGTGCTCTGGCAATGGCGTGCCCGGGCGCAGCCGCGAGTCCGGCTCGGGTTTGCCGAACGTCACCGCCATCGGCAGCACGCCCGCCCACACGTCCAGCTCATAGTCCTCGGCGTCGTCCGATCCTTCTCCGGCGCGCACCTTCACCGACGCCTCGTCCAGCGGAACCGAGAGCACCGCGGTCGCGGCCATTTCCTTCTTCGTCGGCTTCCGCGCGGCGGCCCACCGCCCGGGGATCAGGTGATCGGTGACGACCTCCAGCCCGTGCAGCCGCTCATCCTCGTCCGTGATCAGCGTCGCGGTCCCGAAGGCGACCGCGCTGCGGTAGTTGACCGAGTGGTGGAACACCGAGCGCGCGCAGACGAGCCCGTCCATGTGCGTGACCGTCACGCACACCGGCTGCCCGGCCGCCGCCCCGAACGCGCCGTTCGCCGACGATCCGTGCACGTACAGCGTGTCGCCGTCGCGGCCGTACGCAGTCGGGAGCACGACCGGCGATCCCCCGGCGACGAAGCCGAGGTGGCAGACAAGCCCTTCGTCGAGCACGGCGTACAGGTCGGAGCGGTTGTCCTGGCCGCGCTCCTTGTGGCGGCGGAGGGCGGTGCGCGGGGTGCTAGAGAGCTTCATGCCTCGACCGTATGCGTAAACTGGACCGTTCCAAATAGCCAATTCCCGGGAGTTTCGGATGACCACTTCCTTGCCGCTCGTGGTCGACCGGCGCTCCGGGCCGCCGATGGCCGCCCAGCTCAGCACACAACTGCGAGACGCCATCACGTCCGGGGTGCTCGTCGCGGGGGACCGTCTTCCCTCCACCCGGGAACTAGCGGTGACCGTTGGCGTCAGCCGCACCGTCGTCACGGCCGCCTACGCCCAGCTCTTCGCCGAAGGCTGGCTCGAGGGTCGGCATGGCTCCGGCACCTTCGTCGCCAACGTCGCCCCCGGCCTGCCGCAACGTTCGTACACGTCGCTTGTTCCCGCACCAGGGCCTACGTCCGACCTGATCGAACTGCGGCCTGGCATTCCGTGGGCGGCGGGGATCGAGGACAGCGCGTGGCGGCGTGCCTGGCGGCAGGCCGGAACGATGGCGCCGTCGGCTTGGCCTCGCGCTCTTGGCTTGCCGGCGCTGCGCGCGGAACTGGTGCATTACCTGCGCCGCAGCCGCGCCCTGAACATCGGGCTGGACAACCTCCTCATCACCCGGGGCGTGGCGGGCGGCCTCGCGCTCGTCGCGGCCGCCCTGGTCAGGCCGGGCGACCGGGTCGGCGTCGAGGAGCCGGGCTACGCGACCGCGCGCGAGGTGCTGCGGCGCGCGGGCGCCGAGGTGGTCCCGTGCCCGGTCGACGAGCACGGGGTCATCCCGGACGCAGTGCCGGACGGGCTGCGCCTGCTGTATGTCACGCCCGCCCATCAGTACCCCCTGGGCGGGCGGCTGCCGGTCGCCCGCAGGCAGGCGCTGACGTCCTGGGCCCGATCGGCCGGCGGGTTCATCATCGAGGACGACTACGACGGGGAGTTCCGCTACGACGTCGGCCCGCTGCCCGCGCTGTACGGCATGGATCCGGAGGTGGTCATCTACCTGGGAACCACGTCTAAGATTCTTACCCCCGTGATGGGGGTGGGGTGGCTGGTCGCCCGGCCTGACCTGGTCAGCCGGCTGGCGGGGGACCGGGTATCGGAACCGGCCCAGCATGCCCTCCACGAACTGATCACATCCGGCGACCTGGAACGTCACGTCCGTCGGATGCGCCTCGAGTACGCACGCCGGCGTGAGGTGCTGATGTCACTCCCGGGGCTACGGGGGGATACGGCCGGGCTGCACGTGGTCCTTTCGCTTGACCGACCGGCGGCGGAGGTCGTGTCCGCGGCCGCGGAGCGGGGCGTTGGCCTGTTCACCGTGGATCGCTACTACGCGGGCCCGCCCACCATGAACGCCCTCGTTATCGGATACGGCGGAATCTCTCTGACAAACCTCCGCCGCGCCGTCCGCCAGCTCCGCCCCCTGCTTCCCGACTGACGCCGCCCCCGGCCCGGCCGACGGTGGCCCGGGGCGGACGTCGCGCTCCGGCCGGTGGCCCGGCGGTGGCCCCCGGGCCCAGCCCGCTCGGCCGCTCGGCCGGGCGGCCCTGACCGCCTAGCGCCGCGCCGCGCCGCCGGGCGGCCCTGACCGCCTAGCGCCGCGCCGCCGGGCGGCCCTGACCGCCTAGCGCCGCGCCGCCGGGCGGCCCTGACCGCCATCTTGGTGTGGCTGGCGGTCTTGGTGTGGCTGGCGGTCGTTTTATTGGTCGTTGAATCGTTCTAATGCGACCGCCAGCCACACCAAGCACTTCTTCGAGGCGTTGTCACCTGGATCTGGCGTGACTGCCGGGCGTCTGGGACCATCAGAATGTGGCTCCACGTAACATCCCGCTTGCTGTGCGTGAATCGAGGCTTGCGCCCACGGCCTGGTGGCTAGAACATGGCATATCGCCACGGCAACTGCGGACGCTGATGCGCTCCGGTGACCTGGTCCGGACGCGGCGCGGCATCTATGCCACCAGGGCCGCCGTGGAGAAGGCGGCGGTGACCCCGCGCCTTGGCCATGCCTTTGAGGTGGGGTCGGCGCTGCTGGCCGTCGGCCCGGATGCGGTCGCGAGCCATCATTCCGCCGCGATTCTTAACGGGATCGAGCTGCTGCGCGATCCGCCGAAAGGCCAGGTATCCCTGACTCGAGGCAGGGCGCACGACCGGCACAGGTATCCAGGCATCGTTTTCCATTCGGGGGAGCTGCCGCAGTCGCACGTCACGAAATGGCGGCACATTCCCGTCACCACAATGCTCCGGACGGTCGTGGACCTGGCGCGGACACTGCCGTTCATGGAGGGAGTCGTGGCCGCCGACGCGGCGCTACGGACGCGGGAAATCACCACGTTCGAATTCGAGCCGGTGCTGGAGGCGTGCGTCGGCTGGCCGGGGGTTGAGCAGGCACGGGCGGTTGTCAGGTTCTCCGACATCAACGCCGGCTCGGTGCTCGAGTCGTGTCTGCGGGTCTTTCTCCGGGAGCGGGGATTCACCGCGCCCGAGACCCAGGTCACGATCATCACGGGCCGGTCGTCGTTCACCGTGGACTTCCTGTTTCGCGAGCACTGGACGATCATCGAGGCCGACGGCCTGCTCAAGTACAACGAGGCGAAGGACCTGCGCAGGCAATTCGAGCGTGACCGGCTGTTGCGCGACGCTGGCTACAAGGTCATTCACGTCACCTGGGACGAGGTGTTCCGCCAGCCTCAGGTGGTGATCGACCGTATTAAAAAGGCCTTCGCTGCGAATAACCCGTTCTAGGCCGATATCGGGAGTGCCGACGGAGTCGTTACCGGACGTACCTGGTGCAGGTGCGAACCGGTCAGGCGGTCGATATCGATCTCGCCCGGGCCCGTGCTCTCGCAGCCCGGCACCTGTGAGGCGCCGAAGTGACCGCCGCGTGCCCACAACGCCCGGTCGCGTAGATGGGAGCCGTGGTAAGAAGGCTTTCCGGCCGGCCAGCGCCGGGGGATACCCCACGAGTCCAGCCAGCCGACGATCACCCCGATGCCGGCCATCGGCCCGTTGGTGAACGGCTCCGCGGGGTGCGCGAGGACGCCGATCTGCAGGCAGATCCGGCCTTCGTTGTTGACCTCGGTAACGAACTCGCCGGGGCTATGCCAGCCGAGATGTTCTGGAGCGCCGAGCGCACGGCCTGCCCGGAGTGCCGAGATGAGCTGGGCGATCTCGCCCGTCGCCGGGTCCCAGATGAGATGACACGGGCGCTGCTCCGACAGCAGCCGACTCGCCGCCGACTGGATCGAGACTTGCCGCGGCGCCGTGCCTAGCGTCAGCCAGACCACGCGTGGCGCGCCGCCTTTCAAGGGCCCTCCGTCAGTTCCCGCCCGGATGCGCCTTGCTCCCGGCATCCATGCGTGTGTCACCGGCTGCCCTCCCACGTTTCTGAAACTCCTCCCAACCTAATTACGCCGGACTGGGAGTTTCGTCTAGAGGCAGCCACGTGAAATTGCACAATTGGCCCGACGAAGGGAGTAGTAACGAGGCCCGGCGCCCCGCTTTCGCCGGGCCTCATGCATGTTGGACGCGCTAACCCTCGAGGTGGTTTACAAGCTCCGTGATACGAGTTGCCGTTTCCGGGTCCGGCTCGCCGACCGGCATCCGGGCGGTCATCGGCCCGAAGCCGCGCTGTCGCAGCGCGTGCTTGTACCGGCCGATGCTCGAACCGAGGGCGACGATCGACTCGACGTCGGCCTGGTGCCTCGCGATGGCCTCGCTGTCGCCCTTCGCGATCGCCGTCGCCAGTGCCCCGTACACCGCGGGGAACGCGCCCGCGCGCCCGGAGATTGTGCCCGCCCCGCCCGCGCGCAGCACCGCGGCCAGATCGGCGTCCGCGCCCGAGTAGATCTTCAGCCCTGGGCAGGCCGCGGCGAACGCCGCCACGTCGGCGGCCGCGGAACCGCTCATCTTGGCGCCCGCCAAGCCGGCGGTGGAAGCCAGGGAAGTGAAGAGGGAAACCGGGACGGAAACCCCGGTTCGTTCTGGAAAGAGGTAGGCGTAGAGCTCAACGTCGGGCGCGGCGTCGCGGACCCGTGCGTAGTAATCGGTGAGCTCCGTCGGCGACGGCGCGTTGTAGAACGGCGTGACCGCGGCGATGCGGCACGCGCCGAGGCGGACGGCGTCGGTGGCCAGGCGCGCGGCCGCGCGGCTGTCCGGGGCGCCGATGTGCGCGATCACCCGGTCCGGGCCGGCGACCTCGATGCCAATCTCGATCACGGCGAGCCGCTCGTCGGCATCCAGGGCCGCGAACTCGCCGGTGGTGCCGGCGAGGAACAGGCCGTCGACGTGATCGGCGATGTAGGCGTAGGCGCGCCGGGCGGTCGCGAGGTCGAGATCCCCGTCGGCGGTGAACGGCGTGGGAACGGCGGCAAGCACAAGGTCAGGCATGTTAGACGCGATCACTCCGGAAGAAGGCGGACGATTCCTGTCGCCACAGCATGAACAGCGCGGCGAGACCGATTACCCAGATGGCAAGCACGAGTATCAGGTTCACGATGAGGGCGGGCGAGGAGCCCAGCGAGCCGAGGGTGCCGTACGTCTGATACGACCACAGGACGAATAGCACCGTGGCCGTGATCCTCGCCCAGTTCCGCCCGCTCTGGCACTTGCGCGCCATCAGCACCCACAGGGCGACATAGATGACGGCCTCAAGGGCCAGGAAGACGATCTCGGCGGCCAGGCTGCCGCTGCTGATCTTCTTGCCGTCCGGCCCGACCGCGCCGCTGGTGTCCACGGCCGCCGCGATGATGAAGAAGATGCCCCAGATGGCGGTCAAGGCCGCCCCCGCGAGCATGAACTGAACCGCTCGCTGCATGGGGCGCGGGAGACTTTCCAGCGCTTGGGATGGTACGCCGATGTCGGAGACTTTCCTGCCGAGGGCGGCGGGTGACTTGAACATGTCAGTGCCCTATCTTGACGCGGTGACCCTCCGAGCATAGTGCTCAGCCAGGAACAATGCGGTACGCACCGGATGCCCCAATGTGTCCTACCTTCTTAGTATTGAGAGAAACTCGTCTCGTTCCACAGTGCGCGATATGATTCGTTGGTCATCTCGCCGCAAGCGCGTTTGCGCGTGCAGATGAACCGTGCATCTACTAGTTCTGGGTGAGGTGAGGAAGTGCAGGTGAGGGGGGAGCACCGGCCCGTTCTGGGGCCTGAAAGGGGCTCGACATGACAGTCAGCCTGCCCGGAGCCGCTGGCGCTCCGGTGGGTGGCCCGACGGTGCTGCGCATTCTGCTAGGTGCGCACCTGCGCCGCATGCGTGAGCGTGCCGGCATCTCGCGGGAAGATGCTGGTTACCACATCCGGGCGTCGGGGTCGAAAATCAGCCGGATGGAACTCGGTCGCGTCTCGTTCAAGGAACGTGACGTCACCGACCTTTTGTCGTTCTACGGGGTCACCGACGGGGAAGAGCGTGACTCGCTTATCCAGCTAACCCGCGAGGCCAACGCGACGCCTTGGTGGCAGAAGTACCAGGACGCCGCGCCTGACTGGTTCGGCCTGTTCGTCGGGCTGGAAGAGGCCGCGCAGCTCATCCGCATCTATGAGGTCCAGTTCGTGCCCGGCCTGCTGCAGACCGAGGAATACGCGCGGGCCGTCGTGACACAGGGCGCACCTGGCCTGGAACCGGATGAGGTTGACAGGCGCGTCGCGCTGCGTCTCGGTCGTCAGAAGCTGCTCAACCGCGATAATCCGCCACGGCTGTGGGCAATCGTCGACGAGGCAGCGCTCCGGCGGCCCATGGGCGGACGGGACGTGCTCGCGGCGCAGATCGAGCGGCTGATGGACGCGGTGAGCGAGCCGAACATCACGCTTCAGGTCATGCCGTTCAAGTACGGTGGACACGCTGCCGAGGGCGGCGCGTTCCAGATACTGCGGTTCCCTGACGCGGACCTTCCGGACATGGTCTACATGGAATACCTGACTGGCGCGCTCTACATAGAGAAGCCCGAGGAAGTTGAGCGGTACGCTGCGGTCATGGAACGGCTCTCAGTGGCCGGTACCTCGCCGGAGCGGACCCGGGAGATCCTCGCCGGGCTGCTCAAGGAAATCTGAGCGTAGTCGGGTAACAACTAGGGAGATCAGTGGCGGACAACGAGGCTGGCGCTTCGTGGGAAACCCGCGTCTACAACGGGATGCCAGCCGGGGAACTCGCGGGACTCATCGAGGGGCTGCGGTGGCGTGCGGCCACGGGCGCCGAGGGAGTCGGAGTCGAGATGGCGCGGCTTCCCGACGGGCAGGTCGCGGTGCGTAACTCGGCCTTTCCCGAGGGTCCGGCCCTCATCTACACGCGGGCCGAGATCGAGGCGCTGATCGGCGGCGCACAGGACGGGGATTTCGACGCGCTCCTCGCCTGACTCCGCGGTGCCCGAGCCCGACCCGTCCGAGCACGAGCCCGTGGCTCTTTCCGAGCGCGAGTCGAAGGACGCGGCGACGCGTGGACCGACGAGCGAGGCGCCTCTTGCCGAGCGAGAAGGGAACGCGTCGCGCACAGAGCGCCCGGCGGCGAGTGCGGGCAACACAGCGAGCGCGGGGCGAACAATCGCGCTCAGCCTGCGGGAACGGCACCTGCTGCGCTGGGAGATCATCGCGGTCTTCGCGGTGTCGCTGGGCGCGAGCGGCGTTTACGCGTTCGTCTCGCTGATCGGCTCGCTGACCGCGCGCGCGTCGTTGCACTCACAGCAGGTCGTGCTCAACGGCACGCAGGCGCCCGGGCGGCCGCTGCTCGACCTGTTCCTGCAGCTGGTCTCGCTCGGGTCGGGCGTGGCGCCGGTGCTACTCGTGTTCTACCTGCTGGCACGGTCCGGCGAGGGCGCGCGGGGCATCGGTGTCGACCGTTCCCAGCCATGGCGGGATCTCGGCCGCGGCGCCGGACTGGCCGCGCTGATCGGCTTCAGCGGGCTCGGTCTGTACATCCTCGCCTTCAAGGCCGGTTTCAACGTCAACGTGGTGGCGGAGAGCCTGCCGGACGTGTGGTGGCGGATCCCGGTGCTGCTCCTGTCCGCGCTGGAGAACGGGCTCCTCGAGGAAGTGCTGGTCACCGGGTACCTGCTGACGCGTCTGCAGAAGCTGGGGGTGCGCCCGGTCTACGCCGTGGCCATCAGCGCCACGCTGCGCGGGTCGTATCACTTGTACCAGGGATTCGGCGGTTTCCTCGGGAACGCGGCCATGGGTGTGATCTTCGCGACGCTGTTCCTTCGCTGGAAGCGCGCCACGCCGATGATCATCGCGCACACGCTGATCGACGCCACCGCGTTCATCGGCTACGCACTGCTCGTGGGGCACGTGTCGTGGCTGCCATGAGCGACAGCGGAGTGGGCGGAGCGGGCGCCTCCGGAACCGCTGGCGGGTCAGGGGCGCCGGGAGCGGAGGGAGCGCGGCGCGTGCTTGCCGTCATGCAGGCCTTCACACCGGAATATCACACGCTCACGGCGCGGGATCTCGCGGATGCGACGGGGATTCCACTACCCAGCATGTACCGCTATATCGCGCTACTGCGTGAAACAGGACTGCTTGTCGGGGATGACAGGGGTTCCTACCACCTGTCAGCGAGGCTTATCTCGCTGGCACGCGCGGCGGAGGCGGCCGAATCGATCATCGAGATCGCCGATCCCGTGATGCGGGACCTGATGCGCGAGTGCGGCGAAACGGTCATCCTGGTGCGCCTGATCGCCCGGACGCCGGTGTGCGTCCATCGCGTCGAGTCGTCCCATCACTTGCGCGCCACCTTCGAGCCGGGCCAGGCCCTGCCCGGCGAGCGCGGCGCCAGCGCGCGCGTGCTCCTGTCCGGCCTGCCCAGCCACGTCCGCGACGAACTGCTCGCGGACCTCGCCAAGCGCGACCCGGCTGCCGCGGCGCGCGTGGAGGAGCAGGTGGAGCAGGCGGCGGCGGACGGCTGGGCGGTCAGCCAGGAGGAGATCGACCGCGGGGTCTGGGCCGCGTCCGCGGCGGTTAGCGACGGGCGTGCCGTGGTGGCGGCGCTGACGGTCCCCTCGCCGCTCGTGCGCGCGCCGGCGGAACTGCAGGACCGGCTGCTGGCCCAGGTGCGGGCCGCGGCGGCGATACTGAGTCGGCGGGTCCAGGAGGCGCGTGAGTACGGTCCCGGCCACGGGCCGTAAGCAGGCGGGACTCGCCAGCCGGAGGCAGTTACGGGCGCTGGGCCTTGCCCACTATTCTTCCCCTATGCCGGATTTCGATGATTCGCCCGATCCCAGTAGCCCGCAGAACCCAGACAGCAAACCGAGCTCGGGTACTCCGGGGCCGGGCGCCGATCCGGCGTTCTTGCCGGTGGCCGAACTACGGCAGGCGATGGCCGCGGGCACGCTCACCTCGTCCGCACTCACCAGGCAGTGCCTCGACCGCATCACGGAACTGAACCCCGCGCTGCACGCGGTGATCACCGTCAGCCCGGACGCGGTCGCGCAGGCCGCCAGGAGCGACGAAGCGTGGGCCGCCGGGCGGCCACGCGGGCCGCTTGAGGGCATCCCGATCCTGGTCAAGGACAACGTCCAGGTCGCGGGCATGCCGACGACCGCGGGGTCGCCCGCGCTGCTGAACGCCGAGCCGCCAGACGCCTTCATTGTCTCGCGCCTGCGTGACGCGGGCGCCGTGATCATCGCCAAGGCCAACCTGTCGGAGTGGGCGAATTTCCGGTCGACCTCCAGCGCGAGCGGCTGGTCGACGCTCGGCGGGCAGACCGCCAATCCCTACGCGCTGGACCGCAGCCCGTCTGGATCGAGTTCCGGCTCCGGGGCCGGCGTTTCCGCCGGTTTCGCGCCGCTCGCCATCGGCAGCGAGACGGATGGCTCGATCGTCTCCCCGGCGAGTGCCTGCGGCGTGGTGGGCATCAAGCCGACCGCGGGCCTGGTCAGCCGGACCGGCATCGTGCCGCTGTCACCGGTGCAGGACACCGCGGGTCCCATGGCGACATCGGTCGCCGACGCCGCGGTTCTGCTGTCGGTGCTGGCCGCCGCCGACTCTCGCGATCCCTTCCCGGAACGATCGCAGGCTGACGACTACACAGCCTTTCTCGATCCCGCGGCCCTGGAAGGTGCCCGGATCGGTATCTGGCACGTGTCTGACGGCGCGGGTGCCGCGACCGAGGCGGTGCTGGACGCCGCCGTCGAGCAACTCGGGAAACTGGGCGCGCACGTGGTCAACCCGGTGGAACTGCCTGCGGCGGACAAGATCTCGGACCCCGAGTTCGGTGCCCTGCGCCACGAGTTCAAGTACGGGATCAACGCCTACCTGAAGTATCTCGCTGACTACGACGGGACCGGTTCCGGCACGGGGCTGCCCGGCTCGCTGGCGGAGCTGATCGACTTCAACAAGCGGAACGCCGACCTGGTGCTCTCCCGCTTCGGGCAGGAGATCTTCGAGGCATCCGAGGCGACGTCCGGTGACCTGAACGACCCTGCTTACCTGGAGATGCGCGCGGACGCGACCCGCCTGGCGGTGACCGCGCTCGAGACGCCGATCGTGGAACACAAGCTCGACGCGATCGTCTCGCTCACGTCGAACCCGGCGTGGCTGACGGACTACGTGCTGGGCGACCACAGCGTCTTCGGCTCTTCGCAGCCGGCAGCGGTGTCCGGCTGGCCAGGGATCACGGTGCCCTTCGGCCACGTGTGCGGGCTGCCAGTGGGATTGTCGTTCGTGGGACCGCGGTGGAGCGAGCCGCGGCTGATCGCGCTCGCGTACGCCTTCGAGCAGGCGACGCGGGGTCGGCGCGTGCCCGGACTGCTGCGGAGCGTGGTCGCGGCATGGCCACGGTGACCCCGCTTTTCCGAACATTCCCCCGGCCTGGGCGATAATGACGATTATGGATGCATGGCGCGCTGCGGATGTCCCTGTCCTTCCAGGCCAGGGGGTGGAGCCGAGGCTTCGTGATACGGCGACTGGTGAGCTGACGGTCGCGGCCTCGGGAAAGACGGCGTCGCTGTACGCCTGCGGCATTACGCCGTACGACGCTACGCACATGGGACACGCGGCGACGTATACCGCGTGGGACCTGCTGGTGCGGGCCTGGCTGGATGCCGGGCACGACGTGCGGTACGCGCAGAACGTGACCGACGTCGACGACCCGTTGCTGGAGCGGGCGGACCGCGACGGCGAGGACTGGCGGCAGCTGGCCGACCGCGAGATCGAGCGGTACCGCCGTGACATGGAGGCGCTGCGCGTGGTGCCGCCCGCGCACCTGATCGGCGCGGTCGAGGCCCTGCCGATCATCGACCAGTTCGCCGAGCGACTGGCCGCGCGGGGCGCGCTGTATGACCTGGACGGCGACGTCTACTTCGCCCGGCTGGCCGATTCGGAGTTCGGGGCGCTGTCGGGACCGCAGTCCCTATCGGGCTTCTCGGTGGCCGACATGACGGCGCTGGCCGCCGAACGCGGCGGCGACCCCGATCGCGTCGGGAAGAAGGATCCCCTGGACCCGCTCGTCTGGCGCGCCGAACGGCCTGGCGAGCCTTCCTGGGAGTCGCGGTTCGGACCTGGCCGCCCGGGCTGGCACGTGGAGTGCGCGGCGATCGCCACGGAGTACCTCGGCACCGAGTTCGACGTGCAGGCGGGCGGCAGCGACCTGGTGTTCCCGCACCACGAGATGAGCGCTTCGCACACGCGCGTGGCTTACGGGAGCGAGGGCCACCCCGTATTCAGCCGGGTGTACGCGCACTCCGGCATGGTGGCCTACCAGGGCGCCAAGATGTCGAAGTCTCTCGGAAATCTCGTTTTCGTGAACCGGCTGCGGGCGGCCGGGATCGACCCGATGGCCATCCGCCTCGCGCTGCTGGCCCATCACTACCGCTCCGACTGGGAGTGGACCGACGACGTCCTCGCGGAAGCGGAGGAGCGCCTGGCGCGCTGGCGTGCCGCGGTCCGCTCGGCCGCGGACTCATCCGTGGTCCCCGCCGCCGCGCCAGTGCTGCAGACCGTCCGCGAACGCCTTGCCGACGACCTGGACGCCCCCGGCGCCCTCGCCGCCATCGACGACTGGGTCGGCGCGGTCCTGTCCGGCACGGCCACTCCCGCCGGCCCCATGCCCGACGCGACCGCCGTCGCCGAAGAAGTCACCCTCATCCGCGACACGGCCGACGCCCTCCTCGGCATCGCCCTCTAACCCCACCCCCGCCCACCCCACCCCCGCCCACCCC
>Ga0210389_10001837_pt1 | contig 17055 bp, 14 predicted proteins | sample IncBWH28OmetaG_FD_160127 | JGI IMG/M metagenome (GOLD analysis project Ga0210389, IMG submission 160127) | Forest soil microbial communities from Barre Woods Harvard Forest LTER site, Petersham, Massachusetts, United States - Inc-BW-H-28-O ...
CGGGAGCGCCTGCACGTCCGGGTCGAGCTCATGGTGGTCAGCGATGCCTTCCACCCCCTCGCCGCGCACCCGTCGGACGGCATCGAGACGGGCATCGACCTGGGGCTGCGTACCGGCTTCGGCGACGACTGGCTCCGGCTCGGGCCGATGAAGATCTTCACCGACGGCTCTCTCGTCGGCCGGACCGCCGCCATGTCGGCCCCGTATGACGGCGAGTCGGGCGACAGCGGGGCCGGCGGCGGAAACGCCGGCAACAGCGGCTACCTGCAGGCCGACGCCGACCGCCTGACCGGCATGATCATCGCCGCTCACCAGGCGGGCTGGCGGGTTGCCGCACACGCGATCGGCGACCGGGCGATCGACCTCGCCCTCGACGCGTTCGACGCCGCGGCCGCCAAGTACCCCCGCCGCGACCCGCGCCACCGGATCGAGCACTTCGCCGCCGCCCGCCCCGACCAGGTGACACGCGCCGCGGCCCTCGGCGTGATCCCCGTCGGCCAGGGCAGGTTCGCCACCGAGCTCGGCGACGGCATGCTCGCCTCCGTCGGCAGGGACCGGCACTCCTGGCTGTACCGGCAGCGGTCGCTGCTCGACGCCGGCCTGGTGCTGCCCGGCAGTTCCGACCGTCCGGTGGCGACCGGCACCCCGCTGCTCGGCATCCACGACATGGTCAACCGCCGCACCGCCGCGGGTGCCCCGTTCAACGTCGGCGAGGCGATCACCGCCGAGGAGGCGCTGCGGGCGTACACGTGGGGCTCCGCGTACGCGAGCAACGCCGAGCGCGTTAAGGGATCAATCGAGGTCGGCAAGCTGGCCGACTTCGCCGTGCTGTCCGAGGACCCGACCGCGGTCAGCCCGGACCGCATCGCGGGCCTAGCAGTCCTCGCGACGATCGTCGACGGCGAACTCCGCTACTCAGCTCTCGACTGAAACAAGATAACAGCAAGAAGCGGCTGGTGGCTTGTCTGCGCCTGATGCTCAGCGGGCATCAGGCGAGGCTACTCCAGGGGCTGGCCCACTGGACGTGCCAAGTGCGGCCGCCGTCCGTCGTGGCGACGATGCGCTCCTGGTACCGGGGCTTGCCCGAGGCCGGGAAGACGCTGTCCAAGCCGGTCACCCAGCCGACCTCGGGGGACATGAAGCTGGCCGCCTGCGGGTTCGTGATCGCGCCGACGTTCCCCTTCCTGGTGAGCGTGGCGCCGGAGTTGCTGGCCACGTCCCAAGGGGCGGTGCCTGGCCCGCACGCGGAGCAGTAGTCGATGAACACGGCGGCCGTCGCGCTGAGCGCCGAGAACGGGCCGGCGATGGAGCCGGGCGCCTCGGCGCCGGGCTTGCTCCCTGGAAGCTGGAAGTACTGCTCGGCGAAGATCGGAGTCGCGCCCGACTGGTCCGCGTGGAAGCCGACGTGCGGCTCCTGGCTCATCGCCGCGCCCGGACCGACCCGCAGCGCCCAGGCAGTGCCGTCGTTCGCGCACTCCACGACCATGCCGGCCGTGTAGCCGGAACCGCCCGACCCGAGCTGCCCGGCCATCGAGGTTAGGACCGTCCAGTTCCTGCCGCCGTCCGAGGTCCGGTACAGCCGGCCGGCCGCACCGAGCCAGCCGTGCCGCGGATCGCTGAAGCAGACCGTCTGCGCGTCGGCCGGGGTCGCCAGCGTACGCCAGGTGCGGCCCCCGTCACTGGTGGTCAGCACCACACCGCCCTGATCGGGTGGCAGGGGATTGACGGTGGCGCCGACGTTGCGGCCGCCCGCCACGGCAAATCCCGTCGTCGGGGAGATGAAGTGCACCGAGTCGATCAGCGGGCACGGTTCGGGCAGCGATGTCCAGTGCGCGCCGCCGTCGGTCGTCGCGAGCAGGGTCGTGGGCCCGACGGCCCAGCCGTCCTGGCTGCCGATGAAGTCGACGGAACTCAGGTCGAGGTTGCCTGACCGCTGCACCCGCCAGTGCGTGCCGCCGTCCGTAGTCGCCAGGATCGCGTGCTGGCCAACCGCCCACCCCTGGGCCGGAGAAACGAACTCGATACCGGTAAGTTCCCCCGTCTCGTAGGACGTTGCCCAGGGCGTCGCCGGGCCCGCACAGCCACCTTTCGCGGGAGTAGTGTCCGGCGCGGCCGTGCTCGCGGGCACGGAACTGGCCGTGCTGGGGGTCGCTGTGGCCCGCCCCCCCGACGCCGAGATCGAGGCCGCCTGGGGGATGGAGCTCGCGGCGGAGGACGCGGCCCTGCCTCCGCCTGCCTGAACCGAGGCGGCATTGCATCCGGCGGCAATCAACGAGACCGAGGCCAGGGCCATCAACCGCATTCGCATGTTCTATAGGACGGCGTAGCGCCACCTGCGGTTGCGTGCGGGGACGCACCGGTTCTCAGCTGAACGCTGGCATGACCTCCGTCGCGAACAGTTCCGCCGAGCGCAGCGTCTCGGCGAACGTCATGTCGCCAAACGCGAATTCCAGCGAGAAGTAGTTGATGCCCGCCGTCTCCGCGTGCTGGGCGACCCAGGCCCGTGCCCCGGCCGGGTCGCCGGCGTAGCGGTGGCCGGTGGCGGTGGACTCGAAGCTGCCAGAGCTCACGCCGGGCGGCATCGCTACGTCGAACTTCTTCCACAGGTAGGAGAGGTTCTCGGTGAACGGGCCGAAGGCACGGCTCGCGATCTCCTGCGCCTTCTCGTTCGTCTCGGCCACCACGATCTGCCGCGAGACGCCGAGTGGCGGCAGGTCCGCCTCCGCGCGGCCGAGCGCCGCCCACTCCGCCTTGTAGGCGTCGGTCAGGATGCGCACCTGAGGCGACGGGACGAGCGCCATCATGGGCATCCCGAGGCGGGCGCACCAGCGGGCCTTGTCCGGTGTCCGCGTCGCGTACCAGGGGATGAGCGGCTGCTGTACCGGCCTGGTCACCACGGGGGCCGATTCGATGTCGTAGTACGTGCCGTGGAAGTCCACCACGTCTGATGACAGGCCGAGGCGGAGGATCTCGAAGGCCTCGTCGAAGCGGGGCTGCGCCTCCGGGCCCGACACGCCGTGGAAGCCGGTCTCGATCGGTGACACACCCCGGCCCACGCCGAGGACGAGTCGGCCGTTCGTGAGCTGGTCAAGCGTGGCGGCCTCTTCGACCATGCGCAGCGGTGGAACGAGCGGCAGAATCGAGATCAGCGTGCCGAGCCGGATCGACGACGTGAGCCGGGAAGCGGCGGCAAGCATCAGGTGCGGGGTGGCGATGCCGAGGGGAGTGCCGTGGTGCTCGGCGAGCTGGTAGGCGTAGTAGCCGAGCCGCTCGTAGGCCGCGACCAGTTCGAGACGCTCATCCAGCTGCCGCGCCGCGGGCAGGCCGGTCGTGTCGTTGTGGTCGAAGACGGCGAAGAGCATCGTCGCTCCCTTCGGGGTGTTTGTCATGGGATGAGGCTAGGCGGAGCACGGAACCGTTCTGGATCATCGTCTTCCAATACATCCCGATTCGGCTAGGTGGCTGGCCACCACGCAAGTGCGGCTAGAGTCGTGGCGTGCAACGGGGTAGGAGTCGAATGCGGGCATACGCGGCGGCGTGCGCGATCGTTGCCGCCTGCGCTGTCACCGCGGCCTGCGCGTCCACCGCCCCGGCCAAGCAGACGGACCAGGGCAGTCCGGCGGGCAGCGCAGTGCCGGGTGGCGGGGGCACGGCAGCCGGCGCCAGCGCGCCCGCTGACCCGCCGACGACCGGCTCGCCGTCCGCCGCGTGCGTTACGCAGGAACTCGGGGACCTGACCCTCGCCCAGCGTGTCGGGCAGCTCTTCCTGGTCGGCGTGGACGGTGACATCGCCGGGCCCGAGCTGACCGCGGCCGAGCAGTCGTACCACTTCGGGTCGTTCCTCCTCAACAGCTCCGCGGCCGGCACCGCCCAGCTCGCCACGCAGACCGCCGCGATGCAGGCGCTCGCACCGTCGGACACCGACGGCGTCCGCTTCTTCGTCGCCGCCAATCAGGAAGGCGGGGAGGTACAGCAGCTCACCGGGCCCGGTTTCACGACGATGCCGTCAGAGCTTGAGCAGGGCACATGGTCGCTGAGCACGCTGCGTACGTCGGCGACGGGGTGGGGGACCGACCTGCGGGCCGCGGGCGTAAACCTCGACCTGGCGCCGGTCATGGACGTGGTCCCGCAGGCGACGGCGGCGAGCAACGCGCCGATCGGCGCGCTCGACAGGGAGTTCGGTTACGACCCGACGACCAACGGCGAGGACGGGACCGCCTTCATCCAGGGCATGGCGGCGGCCGGGGTGATGAGCGTGGCCAAGCACTTTCCCGGGCTCGGGCGGGTGGCGGGGAACACCGACTTCACGTCCAACGTGGTCGACAACGTCACGACTGCGAGTGACCCGTACCTGAACTCGTTCCGCGCCGCGGTCAACGCCGGGGTGCCGATGGTGATGGTGGCGCTTGCCACGTACACGAAAATCGACCCGTCGCAGCTCGCGGTGTTCTCGCCGACCGTGATGAACCTGTTGCGCAGCGGGCTCGGCTTCAACGGTGTCATCATGTCCGACGACCTGGGCGAGGCGGCCGCGGTGCAGTCGGTCGCGCCGGGAACCCGCGCCATCAGGTTCCTCACCGCGGGCGGGGACCTCATCACCTCGCAGACCCTCGCCCCCGCCGAGCAGATGGCATCCGCCGTTCTCGCGCAGGCAGAGGGAAGCGCCACGTTCCGCGCCACGGTGAACGCCGCGGCGGAGCGGGTACTGAAGGCGAAGCAGGCAGCCGGCCTCCTGCCGTGCTGACGTTATTTGCCCTATGTTACGGTTGTTCCTATGGGTGGCAGATTGTCCAGTATGTCTCAGTGCACGCTAAACATTAGTGCACGAAGTGTTAGCGCACCAAGTATTTCATCGCTACGTGATAGCGCACGAATACGGCGGGTGCACATGCTTAACGCACTGCGTCATGCGTGCGCTAATTCTGCGCGCGCCCGGGTTTGCCGCGGTTTGCTGCTCGCCGTCGTGCTGGCCGCCGGCCTGGCTGGCGCGCTCGCGGGCACCGCGTCGGCCGCGGTCGCCGCGCCGTCGGCACCAGCCTCGGTGCAGCCAGAGGTCGTCGCGCCGGCAACGGGGGTGACGCTGACCGCCGCCCAGGCGAACGCCAGCCCGCAGGCGTGCGTGGCGTACGCGTACGCCGCCATCGAGGGGCACAAGGTCGCCACGGCGACGTCGGCCGCGTGCCAGGGGCTCACCCGCAGCCAGGTCAACCAGGCGGCGGGCACCGCCATCCGCATGACACTGACGAGCGGCGCCAAGTCAGTTCGGCGCCAGGAGGCGGTCGCCGCCGCGGCGTGGGTGCGGGCACTGATCACCGGCCCGCCCCCGGCACCAGTCAGCAGCCCGCCCGCGCCCACCTCGGGCGGCCGGGCATCGGCCAGCGTCGCGAGCGGATCCCAGTCAATCGAGTTGGGGCTAGGCAACATCAGTGAGCTGGCCGCCCAGGTCGGCGCGCTGCTCGCCTGGCTGGCCACCGCCGCGAGCGGCGGCTGGATACTGCTTCGCTGGCTCCGCGCGGGAGGCAACCCGCTGCGCAAGAGCCCGACCGCCGCGCCGCCCGCGGTGATCCTCGGGCACGTCGGCGGCGGCCTGCTCGGCCTAGTGCTGTGGGCCGCGTTCATGCTCAGCGGCTGGGCGGCCCTCGCCTGGGTCGCGGTCGGGCTGCTGGCGCCAGTGGCCGGCGCCGGCATGGGCGTGCTCGCGCTCGGGCTGCCGAAACCGGGACGCCCCGGGCTCAGCCCCCGGCGGCCCCGGATCCCTGTCTTCACGATTTTCGCCCACGGATTGTTCGCCACCGTCGCACTGCTGCTGGTACTGATGGCAACCATTGGTGCCTGATGGCACGCCCGTGACACGGCAGGGCCGCGAAGCCGCGGCCAGGCACGGCCCGCCATGAAATCGTTGCTGTCACCGAATAAGCTCGATCTGTACCTGGATTACATCACGTAGCCGGGGTAGCTGACATGCTGTAAGGGTGATCGAGGAGCAAGGCAGGCCGGTGCGCAGCGAACGGGGCTATCAGCGCGGCGAGAGCAGCAGAGGGCAACTGGGATACCGGCTTGCCCGGCTGTGGAGCGCCGCCGACATGCGCAGGATCCCGCTGATGACCATCATCGTGGCGATCCTGGCCGTCGCCTTCTTCTACCTGGCAGGCAAGCTGATCTACCGGCTCCGCGACATCGTGCTGCTGCTGCTCGTCGCCGGGTTCCTCGCGCTGATACTCAACCCGGTCGTGCTTGTCATGCAGAAGTACGTCGTGAAGCGGCGCGGGTTCGCGGTGACCCTCGTGGGCGCCCTTTTGGTGGTGGTGTTCCTCGGGCTGTCCGTCGCGTTCGGTTACCCGCTCGTCACCAGCATCACCCACCTGGCGAATAACCTCCCCACGTACGTCGCCAACGCGGAGCATGGCAAGGACTGGTATGGCCGGCTCATCTTGCACTACCACGTGCAGCAGTGGGTGCAGCAGAACGCGTCGAAGCTCGTGACGTTCGGGCAGGATCTAAGCGCGCCCGCGCTGGCCGTCGGCAAGGGCGCGCTGACGCTGCTCATCGAGTTGCTCACCATCTTCATCCTCGTGCTGCTGCTGCTCCTTGAGGGGCCGCGGCTGCGGCGCGGCGTGTTCTTGCTGCTCTCGCCCGGGCAGGCGACGGAGGCGCAGGCGGTCGCGTCCGAGGTGAACCGCGCGGTCGTCGGCTACATGCTCGGGAACTTCCTGACCTCGCTCATCTGCGGGATTGTCGTCCTCGTCGACCTCACCTTGCTCGGCGTGCCGTTCCCCATCCTGTGGGCGCTGTGGGTCGCGCTCGTCGACTTCCTGCCGATGATCGGCGGGGCGCTGGCGGGCATCCCGGTCGTGCTGTTCGCCACGTTCCAGTCGATCACCGCGGGCGTCATCACGCTGATCGTCTTCGTCGTCTACACGCAGATCGAGAACCACGTGCTCAATCCGGTGATCATGTCAAAGACGGTACGGATCTCGCCGCTGCTCGTGCTGGTCTCCGTGCTGGTCGGTGCCTCAATCGGAGCCTGGGTCGGCGGACTGTTCGGCGGCTTCGTCGCGGCGCTGCTCGCCATCCCCGCCGCGGGCGCGTTCCAGGTGATCGTTCGCGAGGCCTGGCGGCTCACCGCCCCGCCGCCCGAGGCGGCGGCCGAGGAAGAGGCGCTGGCCAAGGCCGCCGGGCCGGCGGTCAAAGATGCGGCGGAGATGGCAGCGGAAGGAGAGGAAGGGGAGGAGGAAGCCCCCTCCCCGGCCGCCAGCGTCACCGTCCCCCCATCGGAGACCCCCGTGTCGGTCGAGGTCACCGTCAGGTCCGGCCGGTCCCCGCGCGACTTCTCCTAGCCGTCCCACCGCCCGTAGTGCACCAGGTCGTCAAGGCTGCGCCGCCGCGGGCTGAGGTCGCGCTTGTCCGTCTCCGCGTCGTAGCCGATCGCGATCGCCCCGATCGGCTCCTGGTCGTCCGGTACTCCGAACGCGGACCTGAAGGGTTGCACCTGCTCGGGCACGATCCCGAAGTACACCGCGCCAAGCCCCTCGTCCACCACGGTCTGCAGGATCAGCAGGGCCGCCATCCCGGTGTCAATGTGCCAGAACGGCACTGGCCACCGGGCCTCGTCCCTGTCGGTCCACCCCTTGTCAGGTTCCGCATAGCGGTCCAGGTACACCCGCTTGCACGACATCGGCACGATGACAAGCGGCGCGGTCTGCGCCGAGGAGGGGACCGCGAGGCCGGCCACGTCCCAGAACTTCGACCTGTCCGCCGCCTCGGCCAGCACGAGGAACGACTGTCCTTGCGAGAACCCCGCAGACGGCCCGCGCACCGCGTTGCCGAGAATCTTCGTCACTGACGCCGCGGGCACCGGTTCGCCGGTGAATGTCCGCACCATGCGCCGCCGCCGCACAATCTCCTGGAATTCCATAGACGGTCACCCTAGCCACCGCCCGCGTCGCCAACCAGATCTGGATGTTGCAGACTAGACCCATGGCACAAGAGAACGACGCCTGCGCGGTCGCCCACGGCGCGACCACAACCGCGAGCACAGCCACCGCCCCGGCCTCGTCCCCGGTCCCCGCCCAGGCAGGCGCCGACCGGACCCTCGTCGCGGTGTTCACCAGCCCCGTCTCCGGCTACCTGCTGCGCTATGCCGCCGACGCCGGCTACCGCACCATGCTCGTCGAGCCCGACCCGAGCCGTGCCGACGCCGCCAAGATGGCCGGCTTCCCGGTGCTCAGCGCCGTCCCCGAGGACCTCGAAGGTGCCGACGTCGTGGTCACCGACCACCACCGTGACGAACTCGGCGTCGCGCTGCGTGACGCGCTCGCCACCAAGGCCCGCTGGGTCGGCATCATGGGCAATCCGCGGCACGTCGGCCCGCACGTCGCCGCCCTGGAGTCCCTCGGCGTCGCCCCCGGCGACATCGCCCGCGTGCACCGCCCCATTGGCCTCAACATCGGCTCCCGCACGCCACCGGAGATCGCGATCTCCACCCTGGCGGGCCTCCTCGCCGACCACAACTCCCGCCCCGGCGGTTTCTCCTTCTAACAATCAATAACCCGTTATCCGAACGAGTTCGGCTTCCTCTCCAGTCCTTACGGCACGTCGGCCAGGTCTGGCATACGATCGGGCGCCATGACGCCTGAGGTGACACTGCGCACCGCCACGTCGGCCGACTACGACCGGATCGCCGCCGTGGTCGACGACTGGTGGGGCCGTCCGGTGAGCCATGCGCTGCCCCGGCTGTTCCTCGACCACTTCCACGCGACTTCCACCGTCGCGGAGGCCGGAGGTGACCTCACCGGTTTCCTCATCGGGTTCCTGTCGCCGTCGCTGCCGGACACGGCGTACATCCACTTTGTAGGAGTGCACCCGGACTGCCGCGGCTCAGGACTGGCCCGTCGGCTCTACGAGCGCTTCTTCGCCTTGGCGGCGGCGGACGGCCGCACGGTCGTTCAAGCCGTGACGGCCCCGGTCAACGCACGGTCGATCGCGTTCCACAGCGCGCTCGGCTTCACCGTCACCGAGCCGGTCGTCGGCTACGACGGCCCCGGCGACGTCAAGGTCTGCTTCAAGCGCTCCCTCGCCTGATCCCGGGCGTCTGGTCCGCCGGGATCAGGCGCTGCCCGCCCGGCACGATGAGCCGGCCCGGGCGACGTGGCCTCCGCTGCCAGGCGGCCATAGCATTTCTCCTAACTCAGTGGCGGAGATCCCGGCCAACCGGAGAGCCTGGTTATCTTTGCGAGATCGGCGAACTGCTGGCGGGTGAGCGCTGCCACCATGACCCTTTCGCGGTCTGCGGTAGCAAAGTCACGGGTGAAGCCGCCGTGCAGACAGTTGCCGATGCTGCCCTCATGCACCCTGGCTGCCTGGGACTCGGCGAGGAAGCCGAGATGGCCAGCCAATTCCAGCGCCGCGGCAAATCCCGGTTGCTTTTGCTTGAGCAGCCTGCGCACATATTCCATGTTCTCCGTGCCCTGCCCGGTCATAACTATTTCCATCGTTATCGTCCTGACGCATTGTCAATTCTTCTCAGGAGGTCTGCGCACAGCGCGCCGCATGTCCTCGGAGCGCCTCTTCACACACCAGAGGTGACTCCGTGATCTGGTGCCCATGCCAGGCATTGGTCAGCGGACGATGCGGAGGGCTAGACGCGGGGGGCAGCCGCGCTGCACCAGTCGGGCGATCTCATGCCAGTCGATACGGTCGGCGTACATCTCGGCCAGCAGCCCGGGCATGCCCAGGCGCTTGAGCTGCGACACGCGCCAGTTGTGCACGGGCGACTCGTCATGGTCGATGGCACCGTGGCCGGTGAATAGTTCCATCGGTCCTTCCCTTCAGCGGGCGGGTTGTGCTGGGCGGTGCGGGAGCCGCGTGCTCCCACCGTTCCTTGCATGCCAGGCTCGGGCCGGACAGGGTGAGTAAGCGTCGTCCGATTGGCGTGATCTGGCCGGTCGCCAGCCTCCCCGGGCACGCGGGCGGCCTGATCGGGCGGCCTTGCCCCGACCGCCCCTGGCGGCGTGCCTGTCGGCTGACGTCGTGCGATGATCTGGTCATGGGGGCTGCCGGGAGATCGGATGCCATCGGCCGCGTCGCCCGTCCGGTTGCGGGAGGGGTCGTGTCCCGTTCCGGGCTGTTCGAGCGGCTCGGGGCATCCGCGCGGGTGACCGTCGTGTCAGCCCCGCCTGGCAGCGGGAAAACAGTCTTGCTTCGGTGCTGGATCGGCGCGGCGGGCCTGGCGGACCGCGCCGCCTGGGTGGCGGCAGGCCGGCATGAACGTGATCCGCAGCGGTTCTGGCTGTCGGTGCTCGGCGCGCTGCGCAAGACTTCACCAGGGTCGGCGCTGGTGCGGGACCTGACGGCGGCGCCGGATCTGGACGGGTGGGCGATCGTGGAGCGGCTGCTGAAGGACCTGGCGCCGCTGGATGACCGGCTCTGGCTGGTGGTCGACGACGTGCACGAGCTGGGCACCGCCGAGGCGCTGCGCCAGCTGGAACTGCTGGTGATGCGGGGCCCGCCGGAGCTGCGGTTCGTGCTGGCCACCCGGCATGACCTGCGGCTGGGGCTGCACCGGCTGCGGCTGGAGGGTGAGCTGACCGAGATCCGCGCCGACGATCTGCGGTTCACCGCTGAAGAGGCGCGGGAGCTGCTGGCGGCCGCGGGGGTGGAGCTGCCCGAGCCAGCGCTGGGGATGCTGTACGAGCGGACTGAGGGGTGGGCGGCCGGGCTGCGGCTGGCGGCGCTGTCGCTGGCCGGGCACCCCGATCCGGAGCGGTTCGCGGCGGAGTTCTCCGGCAGCGAGCGGACGGTCGCCGAATACCTGCTGGCCGAGGTGCTGGACCGGCAGAGCGAGGAGGTGCGGCGGCTGCTGCTGCGGACCTGCCTGCTGGCGCGGGTGGGCGGTGAGCTCGCAGACGCGCTGACCGGAGGGTCGGGCGGCCATCGGATCTTGCAGGAACTGGAGGAGGCGAACGCGTTCGTGGTGGCGCTGGACGCGGGGCGGTCCTGGTTCCGCTATCACCGCCTGTTTGCCGGCCTGCTGCAGCTGGAACTGCGCCGCACCACCCCGAGTGAGGTCACCGCGCTGCACCGGGTGGCCTCGCAGTGGTTCGCGGAGCACGGGTTCCCGGTGGAGGCGATCCGGCACGCCCAGGGGGCGCGGGACTGGGAGCTGGCGGTCCGGCTGCTGGCCGACCACTGGCCCGGCCTGCACCTGAGCGGGCAATCCGCCACCGTGCACGCACTGCTCGCCGGCTTTCCCGCCGAGGCGTGTGCGGATGCGGAGCTGGCGGCGCTGGCCGCGGCCGATGAGCTGGCTCAAGGGTCGCTGGAGGAGGCGCAACGGTACCTGACGCTGGCGGCGCTGGGATCGGTGTCGGTGCCCGCCAGCCGGCGCGGGCAGGTGCAGCTCCTGCTCGGGGTGGTCGGGCTGTTGCTGGCCCGGCAGCGCGGCAACCTGCCGGCGGTGCTCAAGGAGGCGCGGCGGCTGCGGGACATGACCGAGGCCCCGGACGCGGCGCGGCCCGGTCTGGGCGAGGAACTGCGCGCGCTGGCGCTGGTTAGCCTCGGCATCGCCGAGTACGGGGCGGCCCGGTTCGAGGAGGCAGGGCGGCACCTGGAGCTGGGCGTCGAGCTGGCCCGCCGGATCGGGCGGCCATATCTGGAGTTCACCGGCCTCGCACACCAGGCGGCGGTAGAGATCTTCCGAGCGTCGAGTGCACGGGCGGCGGAGCGGGGCAGGCAGGCGATCGCGCTGGCCGAACGGCACGGCTGGACCGACGAGCCGGCCGCTGGCATCGCCTACCAGACAGTTGGAGTAGTGCTGGTTTGCCAGGGGCGGCCGGAGGAGGCAGAGCCCTGGGTCCAGCATGCCGAGCGCACCGTCAGAGCCGAAGCCGACCCCGGGCACGCGCTGCTGGTCCTCGTCTCCCGCGGACTGCTCGAGCTGGCGCGCGGCCGTGACGCCGACGCGTTGGCCGCCTTCCGGGCCGCCGAGCGGCTGGCCGGGCTCATGGCCGCACCACATTTCCTCGTTTCGCCAGCGCGGGCATGGCTACTGGAGGCTCTGGCGCGTCTCGGTCAGACCGAGCACGCCGAGCAGGCCCTCGCAGAACTCAGCGAACAAGACCGCGACCGCAGGGAAATCCGCACTGCCGTGGCGGCGCTGCGGATCGCCCAAGGCGACCCGCGCGCAGCGACCGCTGCACTCGCGCCGGTCCTGTACAGCTCCGCTCAAGTAACCTCTCGCACGTTGCAGATTCAGTCTTTCCTGCTGGAGGCGATCGCCCGGGACGCGCTCGGTGACCCGGCTGCCGCCGAGCGCGCCCTGGAGCGCGCGCTTGATCTAGCCGAGCCCGACGGCATGCTCGTGTTGTTCTTGCTGCATCCCGCGCCGGAGTTGCTTGAGCGTCATGCCCGGCAGCGCACCGCGCACGCTTCGCTGATCGCGGAGATCCTCAGCCTGCTGGCCGGCAAGACCCCCGGTCCGCCGCCCGCCGCAGCGCAGCCGCCCCTGGAGCCGCTCAGCGAAACCGAGATCCGCGTGCTGCGCTACCTGCCGACCAACCTGTCGACGCCGGAAATCGCGAACGAACTGTACGTCTCGCCGAACACCGTCAAGACCCACGTACGTCACCTGTACACCAAGCTCGGCACGCACCGGCGCGGCGAGGCCGTCGCGCGCGCCCGCACCCTCGGCCTGCTCGCGCCCGCAGGACGGCGCTGACCCAAGCCTGGCCCGGCGTCCCCGATGAGCTGCGGCCCGACCGCAGCCGACAGCGAATCACGTCGATGAGGTGACGCTCGATCACCCTGCCGCGGCTGATGCTCACAGCCAAGAACTGAAGCGTGCCTGTCAGGCCGAGGCCAGCTAGCACCACGCCCCGCCGGGCAGGCTCGCCCACCATGTCACGGGCGACCATCGTCGCCGTCGACAGGAAGGACAAACACACCATGGTCACACCCGTTAGCCGCCGTCCCGCAGCCGGCGACGAATCTCCCCAGGCCGTCCAGACCGTCCAGGTCGTCACGGCCGGCCCTGATGAGGGCGAATACCTGCTGCCGGCCACCAGGCGCGCCGTTGCCGCGCAGGCAGCCGCGGCGTTCGGCATGCTGACCGGGCTGTGGGTCGCCCTCTCCCCGCTGTTCCTCATGCTGCAGCACGGCGGCGGTATCAACGCCGCCGCGGCCAACGTGATCGCCGGACTGGTGGTGGCCGGCATCGGAACGTTCGCTCTGGTCAGCCGGCGCGGGTTCCCCGGCCTGCAGTTCACCAGCCTGGTGCTGGGCGTCTGGGTGCTCATCTCCTCGTTCATCCTGGACGCCAAGTTCTCGATCGCGGCCCCGATGTACTGGTCCAACACCTGGTCCGGCGTAGTGCTGACGGCACTGGCGCTGGGCGCCCTGGCGACCCTGCACCGGGCTACCCGCTGACCGTCGGCGTGCGGGCCCTGAACCCGCCCGACAGGGCCCGCACGCCCGCCCCACGAACGGAAACCATCCTGCGCAGTGCGAGGAACGACCGGCAAACAGACGAAAGTCTGGTGAAGGCGCCCCTACAGGTCGCAGGTCAGGAGCACGCGATGAGCCTCAGCTACCGCCAGGAAAACCAGCTTCGCCTCGCCGAGACCGAACTGCGCCGGTCAGACCCTCACCTGGGTGCGATGTTCAGCATGTTCGGCAAGCTCTACCCAGACCAGGACATGCCCGCCTCGGAGCAGGTGCCCCCAGTGCCCGCCAGCCAGGACCGCCTCCATCGAGCCGCCACCTGGATCGTGGCGGCGCTCATCGCGACGGCCGTGGCGATCAGCGTGCTGCTCAGCACGGTAGCCGTAGCCACCGCCGGGTGGCGCATCCGGGGCACCGGCCGCCAAGCGCGAACGTACCGCCCGGGCCGGGGAGTTGGCGCCCAGCAGGGCGCTGACTGGGATCAAGAATCAGGAATGTGCTGACGGTGGCCTTCGACGCCCTGACGGGCTCGCCTGAGGCCATCGTCCAGGCTGGCCGAGTTCAGCGACTGGCAGGAAGCGGTGCCAGAGAGTGTCAGCAGCGTTTACACGCTTGAGTGGAGGGATGATGCGGCATCAAAGCAGGGGGTGGTCGGCGGGAGGCTCTCGCCGGACCCGGCCGACGGTAAGGACGGCTGACCGTTGTCCTCGCTGATCGCCGCGGTAGCCGCCGTCGCGTCCGCGCTGATGTTCGGGATATCCTCCGTCGCCGACCAGCGCAGTACGAAGCGGGTCGAATCCCGGCGGGCGCTGTCGCCCCGGATTCTGGTGGATCTGGTCCGGCAGCCATTGTGGGTGACTGCCCTCGGCGCGAATCTCGTCGGATTCGCCCTACAAGTGGTGGCGCTCAATTTCGGGAGCCTCGCGCTCGTCCAGCCGATCCTGGTATGCGATCTGATTTTCGCCGTCCTGATCCTCTGGTATCTGTGGCGCCGGTCGGGCAGTCAGCGTCCGGGGCGCAGACGACAGACCAGGATCGTCTTCGCGGGGGTCGCCGCCGCCGTGATCGGCTTGGCCGGGTTCCTCGCTATCGGGCGTCCGTCGAACGGCACCACGCATGTCAGCTTCAGCGTGCTTCCGCCGCTGGCCGCAGGACTCGTTGTGGTGGTGGGAGGCTGCCTGGCCGTGGCTGCCCGAAACCGGAATCTGCGGCCGCTCGCGCTGGCGCTGGCCTGCGGCATCAATTACGGGGTCGCTGCCTTTTTGGTCAAGCTTTTGACCTCAGAATTTGGCAGTGGGCTTGGCGAAGTATTCACCAACTGGCCCATCTACGTTTTTGCCGTCGTCGGCCCGGCCGGCTTCCTGCTCAACCAGGACGCTTTCCAGCAGGGCAAGTTCCTGGCGCCAGTCCAGGCGATAATAACCTCAGCCGATCCGGTCATTTCCATAGGGCTCGGCATCCTATGGCTGAATGTGCAACTGCGTAGCAGCCTCGCCGATATCGCCGGCGAGGTCGTGTCGATCCTCCTGATGATCACCGGGATCGTCATCACCGCCAACTATGCCCCCTTGGTCGCCGGGCCTGCACTGGACTCCGCACCTCACGGCGCGTCGGCTGGCAGACCAGGGGCATCAGCTGAGATCTCTTCCGGCCGCGACGCGCCACGCGGCCGTAGACGCTCGAACCCCGCGGCCGATTTCTGACCGCCCAATCTGATGGAGACCCAGTGATACTGCAGGACGCGTTCACCGTGGAGCCGTGGAACCTCCGGGAAACTCACCTCGACCTAGACCTGCTCGCTCAGACCGAGTCGGTGTTCGCGCTGGCCAACGGTCACGTGGGCTGGCGGGCCAACCTGGACGAGGGCGAGCCGCACGGCCTGCCGGGAAGCTATCTCAACGGAGTCTATGAGTCGCGGCCGCTGCCCTACGCCGAGCGTGCCTACGGGCTCCCGGAGACCGGACAGGAAATTATTAATGTGACCAACGGCAAGCTGATCCGCTTGTTTGTCGATGATGAGCCGTTCGACGTCCGTTACGGCGAGCTGCGCTCGCACGAGCGGCTGCTTGATTTCCGCGCCGGGGTGCTGAACCGCCGCGCCGAGTGGGTGTCGCCCGCCGGGCGGACGGTCCGCGTCTCCTCGGCCCGGCTGGTTTCGTTCACCCAGCGGGCGGTCGCGGCGATCTGCTATGAGGTGGAGCCGCTGGACGGCCGGACGCGGATTGCCCTGCAGTCGGAACTGCTCGCCAACGAGCAACTGCCGTCGGCCGACACGGATCCCCGGGTGGCGGCGGTGCTGGAGGATCCGCTCAGCCAGGAGTACCACAATGCCACGGGAACGTCCGTGATGCTGGTGCACAAGACCAAGCGCAGCGGGCTTCGCGTCGGCGCCGCGATGGATCACCTCATTCACTGCCCCAGCCCGATGCGGACGGAAGCCCGCGCGCTCGAGGACGGCGGCATGGTCACCGCCACGACGGTGCTGCAGCCGGGGCAGAAACTGCGGATGATCAAGTTCGTCGCCTACGGCTGGTCCGGCGGGCGGTCGCTCCCTGCTCTCCGTGACCAGGTGCAGGCAGCACTGAGCGCCGCCCAGCAGACCGGCTGGGACGGGCTGCTCGCCGAACAGCGCGCCTTCCTTGACACCTTCTGGGACCGCGCCGACGTCGAGGTGGACGGGGACGGCGAGGTGCAGCAAGCGGTGCGGTTCGCGCTGTTCCACGTGCTGCAGTCCGGGGCCCGCGCGGAGAACCGGGCGATCCCGGCCAAGGGGCTGACAGGGCCCGGGTACGGCGGGCACACGTTCTGGGACACCGAGACCTTCGTGCTGCCCATGCTGAGCTTCATCGCACCCATAGCGGCCGCCCACGCGCTGCGCTGGCGGCACAGCACGCTCCGGCCGGCCCTCGACCGGGCCGCCCAGCTGGGCCTGCGGGGCGCGGCCTTCCCATGGCGGACGATCGCCGGCCAGGAATGCTCGGGCTACTGGCCCGCCGGCACCGCCGCGTTCCACGTCAACGCCGACATCGCCATCGCAGCCAAACGCTATATCGACGCCACCGGGGATGAGGAGTTCGCCCGGGGGCCGGGGATGGACCTACTAGTCCACACCGCCCGGCTGTGGCGCTCCCTGGGGCATCACGATGCCGACGGCCGGTTCCACATCGACGGGGTCACCGGCCCGGACGAGTACAGCGCTCTAGCCGACGACAATGTCTACACCAACCTGATGGCGCGACGGAACCTGCTCGCCGCCGCCGACGCGGCCAAGCAGCACACCGACCACGCCCGCGAGCTCGGTGTCAGCGACGAGGAATCCGTTGGCTGGCGCGACGCTGCGGTGGCCATGACCATCCCCCTCGACGAGACACTCGGCGTGCACCCCCAGGCGGAGGGCTTCACCCGGCACCAGATCTGGGATTTCGCCCGCACGCCGGCAGAGCAGTACCCGCTCATGCTTCATTTCCCCTATTTCGACCTGTACCGCAAGCAGGTCGTCAAGCAGGCCGACCTGGTGCTGGCCATGCACCTGTGCAGCAGCGCGTTCACCGCCGAGCAGAAGGCGCGGAACTTCGACTACTACGAACCGCTGACCGTGCGGGACTCCTCCCTGTCCGC
>Ga0210389_10001838_pt1 | contig 17050 bp, 10 predicted proteins | sample IncBWH28OmetaG_FD_160127 | JGI IMG/M metagenome (GOLD analysis project Ga0210389, IMG submission 160127) | Forest soil microbial communities from Barre Woods Harvard Forest LTER site, Petersham, Massachusetts, United States - Inc-BW-H-28-O ...
GCCCCGCTGGTCGTGCCACCGAGACTGGTCGTGCCACCGAGACTGGTCGTGCCACCGAGAGTGCTGCCGCCGTTCAGCGAGCCGCGTCCCTGACCGCCGCGGCGGCCGCCCAGTCCCGCCAGCGGCCAGCCCGTGTACCGCGCGGCCGTTGCCTCGCGGGCGCTGGCCAGGGTCTCCGCCACCGCGGACACTCCCGCCGCGGCTCCGAACGCCGCGGTGAGTTCCGCCGCCGGTCCCGCGGGGACGTTCCCGGCGAGGACGGCGTTGTCCTGCTCCGTGCGCACGCCGTCCGGCGCCGCGTCCGCCCACGGCGGCTGACGCCGCTGCGCCGCCATTTGCGCGAGTTCCTCGTCGCTGATCTCCCAGGGCGGCCGGGACGGCGTCTTCGGCGCCGGTTCGCCCGCGCCCGCATCGGCGTCCGTGTCCGCACCCAGGTCGGCCATCATCGTGTCGCCGGGTACCGGGGCCGGGACGGGCAGGGCGACGGCAGCGTTCTCCGGCAGGGCCGGACCCGCCGCGTGCCCCGCGTACCCGCCGATCATCGCGTCGATGTCCGCCGCGATCCGTGTTCCGGCGACGTGCCGGTCCGAGACCTGCCGCACCAGCGTCGCGCGCAACTCGTCGAGTCCCTCGCCCGTGCGGGCCGACACGGAGACCAGCGGTGTGTCGGCCAGTCCCTCGGTGTCCAGAAGCCGGCGCAAGTCGTCCTCGCAGTCCGCCCGCTGCCGCTCATCGAGCAGGTCGATCTGGTTGAGCACCACGGTGAAGACGCTGGCGTGCCCGGCCAGCGGGATCAGGTAGCGGTTGTGGACCGAGGCGTCCGCGTACTTCTGCGGGTCGAGCACCCAGATCAGCATGTCGGCGAGCTTGGACAGCCGGTCCACCGCCGCCATCGACGCCGAGACGACCGAGTCGTGGTCCGGCAGGTCGAGCAGCAGCAGGCCGTTGAGCGCGGCCTCGCCGGAGTCGAGCGCGCTGGCGCGCGCGTACCGGTGCCGGCGCTGCACGCCGAGCCAGTCGAGCAGCGGCCCCGCGCCCTGCATCCCCCAGACGCACGCGTGCACGTGCCTGGTCGTGGGCCTGGTCACGCCGGACGGCGAGAAACTGGCCCCCGCGAGCGTGTTGAACAGCGTCGACTTGCCGCTGCCGGTGCCGCCGGCCAGCGCGACCACCGTGTGGTTGGCCGAGAGCCGCAGCCGCTCCCCGGCCCGGCGCAGCAGTTCGTCCGATTCGTCGAGCAGCTGCGGGCTGAACCCGTCACGGTCCCGGCCGATCCGGACCAGTTCGGCGAGCGCGTCCAGTCGCGGCGAAAGCGTGGCCAGCTGTGGCGGGCCGACCGACGGCAGCGCGGTCACCGGGCCGCCTCGAGGGAGTATTCGGCCTGGTAAAGACGGACGGCGGCGATCGGGTCAACCGGGCCGGCCGCGTCCAGGAGCGACATGAACCGCAGCAGCTCTTCGTCGAGGGCCAGCCGGACCCGCTCGGTGAGATCGGAGCGAGCGCGGGTGATCAGCTGCCGGACCGCGTCCGTGCTGAGCGCGGACCCGAGAATGTGCCTGGATTCGGTGACGATGCCGCCCTCCTGGTCGCTCCCGTCCCCGAGCATGGCCACGAACGCGACGAGGCCGAGCGGCTCGGCCTCGGCCTTCTTGCTGCTGTCGGCGGCCACGAGACGGATCATCTGATCCTGCCATCCGGAGACCGCCCGGGCCACGCGTGACGCCATATTCGGCGCGCTGCGGTCCAGTCCGGCCGCGGCCAGTTCTTCCTGGTCATCATCGGCACCGGCCCCGAAGGCGGTCTCGAATACCCGCTCCGCCTGCTCGCCGCGCGCCCGGTTCGCCTCCGCCGAGGACAGCAGCACGCCCCCGGCCGGGTCGGCGCGCCAGGCGCGGGCCACCTGCTCAGCGGAACGGTCGGCGACCGAGACGGCCAGCGCCTCGACGGCGGAGCGCAGCGCGGCGTCCAGCGCGCTGGCCCGGTTGGCCCCGGTTCCGCTGCGGGCCCGCCTGCCCTTGCGCACGGTCCGCTTGCCGCGCAGCTCCGCGTCGAGGTCGCCGCTGGAGACGTAGTCCTGCCACCGGGCGAGCACCTGCCCGCGCAGGAGGTGCGCGCCGCGGACCTGGCTGGAGAAATCGGCGAGAGCCGTCGCGTAGGCGGACTCGGCTTCAAGGCGCAACCTGGTCGCCAGGCCCGCCTGCGCGTCGACGTGCCCGGCCAGTTTCGGGATCCGTGTCTTGAAGGTGTCCAGCACCCCGGCCATCGTCTGGCTCAGCACCGCGACCCGGCGGTCCTCCCGCCGGGCGGTGTCGGTGAGCCAGTCCCGGACAGGCCCGAAGACCTCGGGCGGCAGCACGCCGTCGGTGATCGCCGTCTCCGGGATCACGAACCGCTTGCCCGCCGCTATCCCGTTCGCGTCCAGCATGGCCTCGAAGTGGGCGACGAGCTCGTCGCGGTGGGCGGGCGGCACCCGGGACAGGACGACGGCGAGGGACGCGCCGCGCTCGCGGGCGTGCTGCAGGATCTCCCAGACCGGTGCGTCCGCGTACCGGCTGGCGCTGGTCATGAACAGCCACAGGTCCGACGCGTCGAGGAACTGGTAGGCGAACTCCCGGTGCGACGCCGCCACGGAGTCGATGTCCGGGGTGTCCAGGAGGGCGACGCCCTTGGTCATCTCCGGGACGGGGGCAAGGACGAGCAGCCCGTCCCGCCCGGGGCGCGCCAGGCCTTCCTGGCGGACGCGGGGCAGGGTGGGCAGGAACATGTTCTCGGCGAACCACTGCACGTCGTCCGGGTGGCAGGCGAGCACCGGCGAGTTCGTGGTCGGGCGGCGGACCCCGGTGAGGCTGACCTTGGTGCCGACGATGCTGTTCACCAGCGTGGACTTGCCCGCGCCGGTGGAACCGACCAGCGCGACCAGGATCGGCGCCGCGGACTGGCGGACCCGGGGCAGGAGATAGTCGTCGATCTGGCTGAGGATCTTGGCGCGCTCGGCCGAGGCCTCTTCCGTGCCGGGGATGTCGAAGGCCAGGGGAATCGCGGCGACGCGCTTCCTGAGGTTCTGCAGGGCCGCTTCGAGCAGGCGGGCGTCCACGCGGACCCTCGGCAGGGCACTGCCCTCGGCGGCTGTCTCGCCCGCACCGGATTCCGCGGCGGCCGGCGCGGCTTCCCCGGAGGCGGACATGGCTTCGCCCGAGCCGGACATGGTGGCGCCGGATGCCGGGTCCGGCTGTGCCGTTTCACCCTCAGGCGCGTTGTGCGCCGCCGTCCGCTGCGGCAATGCCTGCGCGGCCGCCTCGGGCGACGACCGCTCGCGCGCCGTCACGCCCTTTCCATCCATCGTCCCGCCTGGTCTATGCTCGTCTACTGTCCTTCGCTAGCGGGGGCGCCGGCGTGGAGGCCGAGCGCGGATTCCGCCAGTCCGGCGATCTCCGCGGCCACGGCGACCACGTCGCCGATCACCACCACGGCGGGCGGCCTGATTCCCTCTTCGGCGACTCGCCGGGTGATCTCGTTCAGTGTTGAGTTGATTGTGTGCTGCGTGGGCATAGTACCGTCCGCGATCACGCAAACGGGAGTACCTGCCGGCCTTCCGTACTTCATGAGCGTCTCGGCCACCGCGCCGATACGTTCGACCGCCATCATGAGCACCAGCGTGCCCTTGTCGCGTGCCATCGCTTCCCAGTCAACCGCAGACCGGTCATCACCCGGAGGCACATGCACCGATATGACGTGAAAAGACTGGGCAACTCCCCTATGCGTGACCGGGACCCCGGCGGCACCAGGCACCCCGACCGCGCTGCTGACGCCGGGCACGACGGTCACCGGTACCCCGGCGCGCAGGCAGGCGAGCATCTCCTCCCCGCCGCGGCCGAAGACAAACGGGTCGCCGCCCTTCAGCCGCACCACGAACTTGCCGTCCCGGGCATGCGTGATGAGTGAGTCGTTGATTTCCTCCTGGGACATGGCGCGCCCGTAGGGGACTTTTCCGGCATCAATCACCATCACGTCGCTGGCCAGCTCGGCCAGCAGCTCACGCGGCGCCAGCCGGTCGGCGACGACCACGTCCGCCTCGGCGAGCAGCTGCCGGCCGCGAACGGTGATGAGCCCTGGATCCCCGGGGCCGCCGCCGATGAGCGCCACGCCGCCTGCCCGGCGCCGCCAGTGCCGCGCGCTGATCGTGCCCGCGCCGATCGCCGTGGTCACGGCGTCCCTGATGGCGGCGCTGCGCCGCGGATCGCCGCTGAGCACGCCGACGGTGACGTCGGTGGCGGCACCGGTCGCCGGGGTCCAGGCGGTCGACGCCGCCGCGTCGTCGGCGCGGACGCACCAGATCCGGTTCCGCTCGGCCTCGTCGGCCACCGCGGCGTTGACGCCGCCCGGCCCGGCGCACGCGCAGACCAGCCAGGCGCCTTCGCAGTCGCCGGGTTCGTACTCCCGCTCCAGCCACGTGATCCGGCCGCCCGCGGCGAGATCCTCGAGGCTCGCGGTGACCCGCGGGGAGATCAGCAGCACATCCGCGCCCGCCGTCAGCAAGCGCGGAATCCGCCGCGCCGCGACCGCTCCCCCGCCTATCACCACGACTCGGCGGCCCGAAAGCCGCAAGCCAAGCAGATAGGCACTTTCCTGTCGTCCCGTCACGGCTGTCTCTCCGGTCCTGCTGATAACGCTGATCTCGCAGCCGAACGTACCCGTTCAGCGCCAGACAACGCCACCGGCCCCCGTCAGGTACCTGACGTGGCCGCGCGGTACAGCGCGCCGAACGCCGCGGCGGCCACGGCGGGTCCTCCCTTTTCCGACCGGTTGCTCAGCGACGGCAGGCCGCTCTCCCGCAGCTCTTCCTTCGCCGCGGCCGAGCCGTTGAAGCCGACGGGCAGGCCGATGACGAGCGCCGGGTCGACTTCACGGCGGAGGATCTCCGTGAGGGCGTCCGGCTCGCTGCCGACTATCCAGACGGCGCCGGGACCGGCCTCGCCGAACCCGAGCCGCACGCCCGCGGCGGGCACCGTGATGCCGGCGGTCCTGGCCAGCCGCGCGGCGAGCGGCTCGGCCGCCTTGCAGATGACCGGGCGGCCGGCGACGCCGGGCGTTATGCCGGCCGCCGCCATCGCCGAGTCCACGACGACCGGGGCACCGGCGGCGATCGCGTTGACGCCCGCCGCCAGGGCGGCCTCGTCGCAGGCCAGGTCGGTGACGTAGTCGAAGTCCGCGGTCGCGCACAGCACCGCCTCGGCGACCGCGCGGGCGAGCGGCGGCAGCGCGCTCAGGTCGATCCGTGATCGCAGAACGCGGTACGCCTCGGCTTCGTCGGGACCGATGGTGAACGCTTCTGTCATGGTGCGAGCCAACCTCAAGACCGGTGCGATGTCCACGACCGCCCCCGCGCGCCGGCGCCGGTTACAACTCGCTATAACCGCCGAACTACCGTCGTTTACCCCGATACGTAGGTAAAATAGGGAATTACCGACTGCAACGCACGCGGCACGCGGCGAGCGGGGTGAACGTCCCACTCGTAACGACGCACAGCCGATACACTATGGCGGCGAACTGAGATCGTTCCGTAAACGCGCGACTGCATCCGGCGCCCGGACTATCTTCAGCAAACCTTAAGGCGGACGTGATAATGTCCCGTCGCCTGACTTGAACCCCGCTACGGAGGCATCGCCCGTGCAGTACGGCAATCCGAAGGACGCGTCGACCGACGCCGAGGCACTCGAAGTGCTGACCGCCCAGTACGGGGAACGGGCGACGAAGCTTCCGCCGGTCGCGATAGTGATCGCCGCCTACAACGAGGAGGGCGCGGTCGGGCCGGTCGTCGAGACGCTGCCGCGCACCATCTGCGGGCTGGCCACGGAAGTAGTCGTGGTGGCGGACGGGTGCGTCGACGCCACGGCCAAGGAGGCCGACGCGGCGGGCGCCGTCGTCTGCGACGTGCCGGTCAACCGCGGGCAGGGCGCCGCGCTCCGCCTCGGCTACCGCATCGCCCGCGAGGGCGGCGCGCAGTACATCATCACCACCGACGCCGACGGGCAGTACAACGCGGCGGAGATGGAGACCCTGCTGGCCCCGATCATCGCGGGGAACGCGGACTTCGTCACCGGGTCCCGCCGGCTGGGCAGCGAGGAGACGAACGACCCCATCCGCCGGGCGGGCGTGCGGTTCTTCGCCTCGATGATCAGCATGCTGACCGGCCAGCGGATCGGCGACACGACGTTCGGCATGCGGGCCATGCGCGCCGAGGTGACCGGGGCGGTCCTGCTGGAGCAGCCGCAGTACCAGGCCTCCGAACTGCTGATCGGCGTCATCACCCACGGCTACAAGGTGATCGAGGTGCCGGCCACCATCCACAAGCGGAAGGTCGGCGAGAGCAAGAAGGGCCAGAACCCGCTCTACAACCTGCACATCCCGGCCGTGAACAACTTCTTCTACGGCCTCAGGTTCATGCGCGTGGTCCTTGGTACGTGGTGGCGCGAGCGCCGTCGTTCGTGAGCGGGTCCTGACCGGCCGTCGGCTGACCGCCGACGGCCTGCTGCCCGGCGGGCGGGACCGCCTTGGCGCGGTCGGTGAACAGCACGTAATGGAAGATCACGAACCGCGCGCAGAATGTGAGGCAGTTCGCCACGAAGTACACCGAGCCGACCAGCGCCACGTGCCGGAAACCGTGCAGGTGCATCCACGTGGCCAGCACGTAGCCGAACTTCGTGGCGAGCGTGAGGATGACCCACACCACGCCGGAGATTACCCAGAACGGCATGGTTTCCCGTAGCAGGTCCGGCTTGCCCTTACGCTCCCACGCCCACCTGCTCAGCACGTAGCTGACGGCGGCACCGCTGAGCGTGCTGATCAGCGCCGCGGGCACCGCTGTCAGGTGGAACACGCCGTCGCACACAGCCAGCAGGATCTCGCTGGTAGCCAGCGAGGCGACAGCCACCCCGACGAACCGGATAAAACGCCTGCCGACGTTGCTGTGCAGCCAGCTCCTTGCGCCTGCCGCAAGCCGGTTTCGCGCGATCGCCATCAAGGTCCTTCAGACTCGAGCCGTGTACTTGAAAACAGTTACCCGCCAGCCAAACGTTACTCGTCCGAGACCGCGGCCGGCGCGAGATACGCCGTAAGGCGCCGGGGTAGACACGGCCCGAGCTGCCAGGGCTGGCGTGCCAGAGCGTACGCGGCATGCCGCTCAGGGGCACTGCCTTCGGCCCGCTCCCCGGCCCGCCGGTCTCCGCGTACGGCGACAACGCGAACCCGTTGGCGAAGGTAAACGGCCGGGTGTGGCCGGATTCCCCATCCGGCCGGGAGTTCACCGCGCGAGCGCCGGGACCGACATCCCCCGCGGCCATCGCGGACCGGACCGCGTCCATGCCCTCGGCGAGGCGGATCTCTTCCAGGGCGGGGATGTCCCAGCATTCGCTGGCGTTCAGCGAGACGGCCGTCGGCCCCGCGCCGGAGCGGCGGACCCGGCCGCGGGCCAGCAGCAGCCAGGAGCCGAACAGCCGGGACGCGCACCTGCCCTGCACTGACTCGAAGAACGCCAGGTCGACCAGGCCCAGGGCGTCGTCCAGCGTCGCGAAGACGACCCGCTGCCCGGACCGCACGGCCGGGGTCTGCGTCGCCACCTTCACCCCCGCGACCAGGATGTCCTCCCCTGGCCGGCAGTCATCCAGGTCGGCGGAACGAACCGTGCCCAGCGCGTCCAGCAGCCCGGTGTAGAACGACAAGACATGCCCGCTCACGTCGAAGCCGAGAATCTCCAGCTCGGCCTCGGCTCGCTCGGCGGGGTCGAGCTCGCGGAGCTGCCCCGCGGGCACGAGATCCCCGAAGCCGTCGTCAGAGCCAAGCAGATCCAGCACGCCGCTGGCATACCGGCCCGGTCCCGCGGAACCGGCCCCGCGATCAAGCACCCCGACCCGCGCGAGCAGGTCACGCCTGGTCACCGGCCCGGTGGCCGCGTACAGCGAGTCGAAGGCGCCGACCAGGACCAGGCGTTCGGTCACGGGGCGGGAGACCCTGGCGCGTTCGGTGAAGTCGCGCAGCGACGCGTAGGGCTGGCCGGCCACGATGCGGTCCACTTCCGCGTCACTGATGCCCTTTACCTCGCGAAGACAGACGCGGATGGCGCCGCAGGGTCCATCGTTCGTGATGGGGAAAGATTTCCATTCGGCCGCGGAAGAGTTGATATCCAGCGGGAGGACCTCGACGCCCGTGAGCCTTGCGTCCTGAATTATCACTCTTTTCGGGTACATGCCGGGATCGTGGGTGAGCACGCCCGCGTAGAACTCGGCCGGGTAGTGCCGCTTCAGCCACGCGGACTGGTAGACGGGAATCGCGAACGCGGCGGCGTGCGCCTTGCAGAAGCCGAACCCGCCGAACGCGGCGACCACTTCCCACACCCGCCCCACCGTGACCGGGTCATACCCCCGGTCGAGGGCACTGGCGCGGAACCACACCCCGGTCCGTTCCGGCCCGCCCGGGGCCGACAGCGCGCGGCGGACCAGGTCCGCCTCGGTCAGGCCGCAGCCGGTCATCGCGTCGATGATCCGCAGGACCTGCTCGTGGAAGATCACCACTCCCCCGGTCTCGGCCAGGGCCGACCGCAGGCTGTCGTGCGGGAATCGCGGCTCGCAGCGACCGTGCCGCGTTCGCAGGAACGGCGTGATCATGTCCGAGTTGACCGGGCCCGGGCGGAACAGCGAGATGTCCGTGATCAGGTCGCCGATGTCACGTGGGGCCAGTTTCTTCACCAGCTCGCGCTGGCCGGGCGACTCGATCTGGAAGCAGCCGATCGTGCGCGAGGCGCCGATCATCACGTAGGTGTCCTTGTCGTCGCGGGGAATGGCGTCTAGGTCGATGTCCCGCCGCGCCGTGCGCTTGATCTCGGTCAGCGTGTGCGCCATCGCGGACTGCATGCGGACGCCGAGCACGTCCAGCTTGATCACCCCGGCGATCTCCGCGTCGTCCTTGTCGAGATGACTCAGCGGGAAGCCCTCCCCGCTGGCCTGGGTCGCCGTCCGGTCCTTGAGCGTGGCGTCGGACAGGAGGATGCCGCACGGGTGCATCGCCACATGCCGCGGCAGCCCGTCGAGCTGCTCGGCGAGCCGGAAGACCGCGGTCAGCTGCGATCCGGCGAGCCTGCTGTCCCTGAGCTCGGGCAGCTCGGTGAGCGCGGCCGTGATGTGCCGGGCGCGGATGTGCGGGAACGCCTTGGCGATGCGGCCGATCTCGTCCGGCGGCAGGGACATGGCGGCGCCCACGTCCCTGATGGCGCTGCGTGCCCGGTACGTCTCCATCATGGCGACGCAGGCGGTCCGTTCCGGGCCGTAGGCGTCGAAGATGACCCGGTACGCCTCCAGCCTCCGGGCCGACTCGACGTCGAGGTCGATGTCCGGCAGTGTCCCCCGGGCCGTCGACAGGAACCGCTCCATGAGCAGGTCGTGCTCGATCGGGTCGATCGCGCTGATGCCGAGCAGGTGATTGACGAAGCTGCCCGCGCCGGAACCCCGTATCGCGCAGCGGATCCCGCGCGCCCGGATGGCGGCGGCGATGTCGGCCACCGTGAGGAAGTAGGAGGCCATCCGGGTCTGGGCGATGATGTCCAGTTCCTCTTCCAGGCGCTCGCGCGCCGTCCCGGCCGCCCGGCCGCGGCTGACGCCCGCCGGGCGGTTATCGGCCGAGCGGTAGCGCCCGGCCGCGAGCGCCTGTTCGCACCGGGCCCGGAGCGCGACGAACGGCTCGCCGGCCCCGCCGGTCCCCTGGCCGGTCCCGCGACCGGCCTCGCGACCGGCCTCGGGGAGGTGATGCCGGTCCATGCCCAGGTCCTTGACGGGGTCGAGCGCGCAGCGGCCGGCCAGCTCGGCGGTGGCACGGAGGACTTCGGCCGCCAGGTCCGCGTGCCCGGCCGCCACGGCGATCCGCCGGGCGATCCCGGTCATCTCTTCCTCATCCGCCAGGTAGGCGCGGCCGTTGTGCGGCGGGAGCCGGGGCGAGCCAAGGGGGATGAGGTTCCGTGCCGCGTCCAGCACCTGCGCGGCCATGCTGTCGGCCGGGTCCAGGTACCGGACGGCGTTGGTCAGCACGGCGGGAACGTGCTCGTCACGGGCCAGGGCGGCCATCCGGGCGGCGGTGAACGTGCCGCCTTTGGCCAGGTGGTCGACGATCTCGATGACGGTCTCACAGCGGGAATGCCAGCGGCGCAGCAGGTTCCGCGCGATGTCGGGCCGACGCGCCGCGACCGCCTGGCCGACGTCGCTGTCCGGCCCGAGGAGCAGGACCAGGCCGTCTTGATGCTCGGCGATCATCTCGGGAGTGACGGCGGGGGTTTCTGCGAGGGTGACGGCAGCCCCGTGGTCGCTGGCGGGCGTGCGGTCGCTGGCGGGCGTGCGGTCGCTGGCGGGCGTGCGGTCGCTGGCAGCCCCGTGGTCGCTGGCGGGCGCGTGGGCGGCCGAGACCAGGCGGCACAGCGATGCCCAGCCCTGGCGGCCGGTAGCGAGCAGCGTCACCCGGCCGGCGCCCGCGGGCCCGAACCCGGGACCCGTGATCCTGAGGTCGGCGCCGAGCAGCGGCTTTATCCCCGCGTCGCGGCAGGCCAGGGCGTGCTTGAAGGCACCGTGTACCCCGTCCCTGTCGGTCAGGGCGAGGGACGGCATGCCGAGTTCCGCCGCCCGCGCGGCGAGGGCCGCCGGGGTTGCCATGCCGTAGCGCAACGAATACGACGACGCGACGTGCAGGTGGGTGAACGCCGCGGAATCCCGGGTCGCAGAGTCCCGGGCCGCGGAGCCTCGGGCCGCAGAATCTCGGATCGCGGAGGCTAGGACCGCGGAGACGGAGGCCGGCCCGCCGCTCAATCCGTCACCCGGCACAGCGACCAGCCGCCCGCGGCCACGTCCCGGCGCAGTTCGTAGGTGCCCGCCGACATTCCCGGCCCCGTCGACGCCTCGACCCGCCAGAACTCCATCTCGGGCCGGGCCGGGGCCGCGTCCGGTTCCCGCCACCATTCCCGGTTGACGATCCAGTACTCGACGATGGAGCGCACCGTATAGAGCCTCCCCCGCCACACGAACCTGGTCGGCCGACCGTCCTCCCTCGTCTGAACCTCGACCGGTTCCCCGTACACCCTGCCCATGTCGTCCTGCACTCCCACACGCCACACTCGCCCGGGGGAAGCAAGCGTTACGAACTTGTTCCAATACTGCGGCCCGTCAAGCCTCGCGATCGAATATACATTCACTCGAACAAGCAGTCAAATCATCCGTTAACACTGCTGTGACGCGGAAACTTCCGTCAGTCCGAGCACCACACGCCCCTTCGCGGCCCACGGGTAACGGGACACGAGTTCTTGTCGCCAGCAATCGTCTGCAGAGTCGTTTTAGGGAAAACAAAGCGCACGAGGCTAAGGATCACCGTCGCGATGGCGCCAACGCCCATCGTGTCTGGGAACGACCCCGTGCCCGGCCCCCTTCCTCACCGAGCCAGCGGCAACCCACCCTGCCCGACTACGCGGGTAGTCGTGCTTTCATGGGTCATTGATGCCATCTAGCCCGACGGCGCGTCTCGGCCTGGCTTCCACGACCGGATATATCTCCCTAAATCCGGCAGAGCGAGACCCTCCGCACGCCCCGGCCAGCGCCATTTTCATGATCACGGGTCATCGATGCCAAATACTGGCCCGTCTGGCTCTGGCTCGTATTTCTCAGCGATGGTCACGGCCGTGTCGCGAGCCGGGCTCCGGCTCGATGGCGCACGAGATCCAATAGAGCTGGTGCGATGGCGCATCCGCACCAATCCCGGAGCGCGAACCCTGTGACCACAGTTACTCGCGTGTTATGAGGTGACAGCGAGAGACTTTCGTCGTTATTTTCACGTTATGCGTACCAGAGCCGCCCGTCTGACCCATGATCAGACCATGGAATCGATACCCGTTCAGGGTATCCCTGAATACGTTGTTTATAATGATATGCCAGGGATAAAAACGGCGTTCATTTCACGCCGAAATTGGACTTTGACCTAAACGACCCACGCTAGCCACGTGCGGATCAGCAGATGACGAAGCCGCCGACTGTCAGGAGAATAGGCCCATGAGCACGAAGATCATCCTCGACTGCGACCCGGGCATCGATGACGCGCTGGCGATCACGTTCGCGCACGGGCACCCGGACGTCGACCTCATCGGCATCACGACCGTGGCCGGCAACGTCAGCCTGGACAAGACCACGCGCAACGCCCTGGCCGTGACCGAGTTCGTCGGCGCGGACACCATCCCGGTAACGCCGGGGAGCTCTGTCCCGCTCGTCCGCCGTGCGCTGCATGCCGAGCAGGTACACGGCGAGACCGGGCTAGGCGGCGCCGTCCTGCCCGAGCCCGGCCGGAAACCGCGGGACGGGCACGCGATCGACTACATTATCGACACGATCGGCGCCGCCCCCGGCGAAATCACGCTCGTCGCGACCGGGCCGATGACGAATATCGCCCTCGCGGTGCGGCGCGAGCCGCTCCTCGCGACCTGGGTGAAGGACTTCGTTATCATGGGCGGGTCCTCCGGGCGCGGCAACGTGACACCCGCCGCCGAATTCAACATCTGGGCCGACCCCGAGGCGGCGGCGGTCGTGTTCGACGCCGGATGGAACGTGCGGATGATCGGGCTGGACGTGACGCTGCGGGCGCTAGCCACGCCACCGGTCCGGGAACGGATGCGGGAATTCGGAAAACTCGGCGCTGACCTGCTGCTCCCCGCGCTCGCGCAGTACCGCGACTCCGCGGGCGACGACCCGGCGGTGCACGACGTCTGCGCGGTGGTGTCCGTGGCCCATCCGTCGGTCTTCGGCTATACGTCCGCGGCGGTGGAGGTCGAAACAGCGGGCCGACTGACCGCCGGCATGACGGTGACGTCCTTTGAGACCGATGCTCCGAATGCGGCCGTGGCGACCAGCATCGCGGCGTCCGACTTCTGGGATATCGTCCTCGCCACGTACGGGGACGTCGCCACGGAAATGAGTGAGCCGCGGAAATTAGCGAGCGGTGGGGATGAGCTGTCAGGCGCCGGTCCGGGTGGCGTTCGCCAGCAGCGCCGCCTCGGCGCCCTCGGACAGCGTCTCGTACCCTTCGACGGCCTGTTCCGTGACCTCGACCAGGTCGGCGTACCCCCAGCGTTGACCGTTGCCCCCGGGGGTGCGCAGCCAGGCCGCCCCCGCGCGGCACCACACGGTCAGGCCGCTCGCGACCGACATGACCGCCATGTCGGCCGCCGTGTCATCGGCGCGCACCAGCCCCTCGAAGCCTCGGGCGGTCAGCGCCGCTTCCAGTTCCCGCATTGCCTCTCTGGCGTTCACCGGCAAGCCGCTGGCCGGTGAACGCTGCCCCGGCACCCCGGCTGGCATGGCGCCGGTCCGCGCGGCGCTGGCCGGCACCGCGAACCAGACCGCTTTCCCCCGGACCGGCCAGTCGCCCAGGCGGGACCTGGTGAGGTGGTAGCCCCACCGCCCGGCGGACATCTCGTGCACGACCTCCAGGCCACGGCCGCATATCGAGTCGACCGGCGCCTGGCAGGACTGGCTGGCCGAGGGCATCCGCAGCCAGCCCGGATAGGAGTCGAAGACCTTGCACACCAGCTCACGCTGCGGCCCCGTGCCCCGCAGGTAGAGCCAGAGTTCCGGCCCCGCCTCGGGCGCCGCGCGGTGAGCATGCAATGTGTTCGCGGCGAGTTCGCTGACCATCGTCACGCCATCGTCGACGAGCATCGGGTCGAGCGCGAGCTCGACCGCCGCCCTACGGAATATCCGCCGTGCGATGCCAGCACAGGTCGGGTCCGCTGGAAGCGCCCACGCGCTACACGCGCCATCCTCGACCATCCGCAACGCGTCCTCCATAGTCTTGACGCCTCCGGCCGCAGCCACCAGGACGTCAGAGCCCCCAAACCGCGGTGAACGCGGGCTTATCCCCCGATGACCCCCGCCGTCAAAGTCCCCCGCCCGGGCTCTGAGTCCAGATCCGTGAAGCACAGGTCCTGAATCATGTGCCGCACTTCACAATACACTTCGGCACCCTATTGAGGAAGCAAATTGCAATCCGCGAGAAGGGCACCCGCGCTCGCAAACAGGGAATAACGGAGCATTGAAGGCACCGGCCCCGGCAAATTACCTACAGGCCCCTATTCGCTATACCTATAGGTCCCGGGTACCTACGGCGACCTGCGGTCCCGCGCAGGCCCACGGGATGCTACACCGGCTGCCCAGCACGGGAAGACGCCCCTGACCAACATCCGCAATTATACCTACGGACGCAGACTCCCTATAGGGTGATCGGGCAGCACAGCCGTGCGGTGTATTTTCGCAGCTCATGATAACCACGAATGCAAGTCAGTATACGTACAGGAACCCATTAACGACGGTATGCCCATTCTGGACAATTACCAGGCAACAATTCCCCAACGTGTCGCCATCGGCCCCGCGGCCGACCCGCCGGACCCGCCTGCCCCCTGCCGACCCTCGCCGGACGGCCGGTCCGCCCGTTCCGGCACCGTCCCGCCACGACCACGGGAGCCAGGACCTCGCGAATGCGGCATGTGGCACGAGGACAGGGCACAATGGGTCGCGAGAGCCTATGACTGATATTGAGCAAGTCCCGAAGGTGCTCGTCGTCGACGACGAGCCGAACATACGCGAACTCGTCCAGGTAGCCCTCAAGTTCCACGGCTGCGCGGTGACGACGAGCTCGTCGGGCCACGATGCCCTGCGGCGGGCCGAGAACGACCGGCCGGACCTGATCGTGCTCGACGTGATGCTCCCGGACATCGACGGCTTCGAAGTGTGCCGACGGCTCCGCGCGAGCGACAATGACGTGCCGATTATCTTCCTGACCGCCAAGGACACGACGTCGGATACGGTCACCGGGCTTGCCCTCGGCGGCGACGATTACATCTCGAAGCCATTCTCCGTCGAGGCCCTCGTGGCCCGGATCCGGGCGGTCCTCCGCCGGGCGCGCCGGACCCAGGCCGACGCGGACCCGGCCGCCGGGAGCCCGGACAACCAGGCCACGCTGCGGGCCGGCGACCTTGAACTCGACGAGGACCACTGGACCGTCCGGCGGGGCGGCGTCCCGGTCGAATTGTCCCCGACCGAGTTCCGCCTGCTCGCCTACCTCATGCGCAACCAGGGCCGGATGCTCACCCGCAAGCAGCTGCTGGAGAACGTATGGGGCTGGGAGTACGGCGGGCAGTCCCAGGTCCTGGAAACCTACGTGAGCTACCTGCGGCGCAAGCTCGACCCGCTTGGCCCGCCGCTGATTCACACCCAGCGGGGCGTCGGCTACAGCCTCCGTCCTTCGTGACGGCGGCCCGGCGGCGAGCCAGCAGACAACAAGCCCGGTGAGAGCAAATTCCGTGACAGCAGGTACCGCGACGACGGGCACCGCGGGAGGAAAGCGCGGCTCGCTGTCGTTGCGTGCCCGCCTGCTGGTCGGTCTTATCGCGCTGACGGCGTGCTTCCTTATCGTGATGGGCGTGGTCAGCTCCCTGGTGCTGGGACGGCTGGAGCACGACCAGTTCGATGACCGGCTGCAGCTGGCGGTCAAGCAGCCGATCGCCGGCATCGTCCAGGCCACCGACGGATTCTCCGCGTCCTATTACTCGCTGCGCACCGGTACCTGTGGTGAGCTGACCCCCACTTCCGCCACCGCCAGCGAACTGTGCAACGTGCTCACCGCCGCCCTCGCCAACCAGCCACGGGGCCAGGTAGCCGTGATTCTGGACGCGAAGGCCACCCACGGCCAGCCGTTCAACGTATCCGTTTCCGGGCAGCCGACGCTCCGCGTCGCGTGGCGCCCCATGAGCGGCCAGTCCGCGACCGGATACCTGCCGCTGGGCGTCGACGTCGTTCTCGTAGGCAGCCCGGTCAGCGACATCGACAGCCAGGTGCCCGGCCTTGTGTCCGCGGAGCTGATCACCGGCGCGGCGCTGCTCGCCCTGCTCGCCCTGTCCGGCAGCTGGCTCATCGGCCGCGCCCTCGCCCCGCTGCGCGGGATGGCTCGCACCGCCGACGTGATCACCAGCAGCGGCGACCTGGCGGCACGGATGCCGGGCGCCGATAGCCACCACGAGACCGGCCGGCTCGCCGCCGCGATCAACAAGATGATGGACAAGATCCAGGAGGCGTTCGGGGCACGGCTGCAGTCCGAGCAGAAGGTCCGGCAGTTCGCCGCCGACGCCAGCCATGAGCTCCGTACGCCGCTGACGACGATCCGCGGCTACGCCGAACTCTACCGCCAGGGCGCGCTCGGCCCCGATCAGCTGCCGAACGCCATGCGGCGCATCGAGGAGGAGGCGAACCGGATGAGCATGCTGGTCGCGGAACTCCTCGAACTGGCCCGCCTGGACCGCGGCTCCTCCCTCGACCTGACCGAGACAGACCTGGCGGCGCTCGCGCGGGACGCCGTCGCCGACGCGCGGGCGGTCGAGCCGGACCGCCCGGTCACCGCGGACGTCCCGCCGAGCCTGGTGGTCATCGCCGACGAGGCACGCATGCGGCAGGTGCTCGCCAACCTGCTCGGCAACGTCCGCGCGCACACTCCGGCAGGCACCGCCACCGCGGTCCGGCTCTGGTCCCGCGACGGCGGCGCGGTGCTCGAAGTCGCCGACAACGGTCCGGGCATGACACCGGAGGACGCGGCCCGTGCCTTCGACCGGTTCTACCGTGGCAACGGACACCAGCCGTCTCTGACAGACGACGACGCTACCGGGAGCGGCCTCGGCCTCTCGATCGTGCGGGCGATCGTCGCCGCGCACGGCGGTCAGGCCCAGTTGTGGTCCACGCTGGGCAGCGGGACATCGGTCCAGCTCTGGATTCCGATCCATTCCCCTGAACGAAGGGTGGCACCGCTGTCGTTAACCGGCGCCCTTTAGTCTGGCGGCGTTTTTCATGGGTCATTCATGCCATGAGGCACGTTCAGGCTTGCGGAGCCGGATTTCGCGTCCAGATATATCACTTTATATCCGGCGACTCATGATCCCGAATACCCCCGAGACGGCGGCGCTTTCTTGATCACGGGTCATTTATGCCACATA
>Ga0210389_10001839_pt1 | contig 17048 bp, 17 predicted proteins | sample IncBWH28OmetaG_FD_160127 | JGI IMG/M metagenome (GOLD analysis project Ga0210389, IMG submission 160127) | Forest soil microbial communities from Barre Woods Harvard Forest LTER site, Petersham, Massachusetts, United States - Inc-BW-H-28-O ...
TCTGCCACTAAATAGGAGGTTGGAACCCACGAGATTTCATCGGAACTGGCCCCAAGCGTTCCGGCAATATTCTTCAAAGAGGAGTTAGTTAGAACAATATTGAGAACAGCCATGAAGCATCCCAACAACACACCGAGAACGCAGAGCCAGGTTCTGGCCGAAACATGGTCAGTGTCATGGAGCTGGGCTGCGACTTCGGGCTTGCGCACCAAGGTAGGCATGGCTTTACCTCCCCGGGGTGGTGCTTACGGTTACAACAGCGGATAAACCTGGAGCTAAGAGATTCTCGTAGCCGCGAACGCTGTCGGGCTCAAAAACAATCTTTACCGGTACGCGTTGGACAATCTTCGTGAAATTCCCTGTGGCGTTGTCAGGAGGCAGCAGGGCAAATTCGTTTCCCGAGCCGGGGGCCAAACTGTCAATGTGGCCGCGGAAAGTATAGTGCGGGAACGAGTCAATCTTGATCTCGACGGGTTGTTTGTCCCGGAGTTTTTCGAGTTGCGTCTCCTTGAAGTTCGCGACGATCCACAGGTTGTCCTCGACAACCGCGAGAAGCGGCTGGCCCACCTGAAGTCTTTGGCCTACTTCAACTGACTTTTTCCCCACACGTCCAGAAGTTGGGGCAGTGATGACCGCGTAGGAGAGCTGCAATTTCGCATCTTCGAGAGCGGCGGTTGCCTGTTGAACGGAGGCCCGCGCAGAGGCTAATTGACCTTCACGGACCCTTACCTCAAGACCCGTGGCCTTCGCCGTCAAGAGATATCCTTGCGAGTGTTCGAGGAGAGATTGAGCGCTGATCACACCTTGGCGTGCCTTCGACAGTTGGGCCTGGGCCTGGGTTACTTCCTGCTGGGCGGCCTCACGGGCGGCCACTGCGACTTGATAAGTCTCTCGAGCATGATCCGTGGTTTGGAGGGAGACCTGCCCCTTGGACAACAGGTCTTCATAGCGATGGAGATCCAGTTCCGCACGATGTGCCGTCGCGTCGGCCTTCGTGAGCTCGGCTCCAGCTCTTGGCACGCCGGCCTGGGCAACTGCCACGTCCGCCTTGGCGGCGGAGATTCCCGCAGTTGCCTCGCCAATCGCGCCACGCGCTTCGGTGCTCTGTGCCGTTGCGGTCTGGGTAGTTGTTCTGATCGAGGCTTGTGCAGTTTGCGCTTGCCGCAACGCTGCATCGAGCGCAGCCTGCGCCTGATCCACCCGCACCCGATAATCTCGCGGGTCGAGAGTCGCCAGGGTTTGTCCCTGCATGACATGCTGATTATCGTCGACCAGAACCTTCTGAACGGTTCCCGTAATCCTCGAACTTACTGGATGGACATGTCCCTGAAGATAGGCATCATCGGTTTCTTCGTGACTAGCAGCCCACATGAAATATCGGGCTCCGAGCAAGATAACGACACACCCTGCCGCGATCCCTATGAAGGTGAAAAGCCTCTTGCGAGACGCGACTTTTGAGGCTGCTTCTGAGACGACCTCATCCTCTGCGACAGCCTCGCTGAGAGTCGGATCTTCTAACTGCTCTTTTGGTTCGATTATGTTTGGCATAGTCTTTGGTCCTCTCCGAGGTTATTGTTGGAGATACACCCGTTCGATCACCCCAGCCGCCCGGGCGAGGTTTGCGCGTGCGACGTTGTATCGGTAGAGTGCTTCGATCTCGGCATCATTTGCGTGAGCGAGCTCATCCTGGGCGGTCGTAACCTCGATGTTGTCTGTAACACCTGCTGCGAAGCGGCCACGCGCCAGTTCGACCTCCTGATTGGCAAGGGTAAGTCGCTGCTGTCCAAGATCGACATCGCTACGGGATGCTCGCAATTCAACTATTCCGTCTCTGACCTGTTCTTCGACTCGGTTGCGTGCGTCGAGAAGTTGCTGGTGAACTCTCTGTTCAGCCAACAAGGCGGTTTTCCGCTCGGCAGACAATCGGCCACCCGTGAAGATCGGAACATTGAAACTTGCCTGATAGTCATAGCCTGGATAGATGCTTTGCAGTGTTCTTCCTTGCTCGTTCCATCCTCCCGTGAAGGCAAGTTTCGGAAGGCTCTCGGCCGCGGCAGCTTTCCTCTCGTCTTTCGCGGCTTCCTGGCGCTGGGAAAGCGCGAGTAGCTCAGGACGCTGTGACAAGGCTGTCGAAACAGGATCCGGGAGATCCAAAAGAGGAGTTTCCGAGAACGTGTGCGAGTCCAGAAATTCCACTTGCTGCGAGGCCGGCATGTTCAGAATTCTCCGCAGCGCAACGGTGTTGGACTCAATTTCACTCTGCGCATCAATCAGAGTTTGCTTTTCTGTGAAAACACGAACCTCCGCACGCGATACGTCAATGTTGGTGGCAACCCCGCTCGACAAAAGGTCATGAGCCTGTTTTGCAAGACTCTCCGCCAGCTGGACACGAGATTCCGCAGCCTTCACGCTGGCCTCAGCGCGGAGCAGTGACAGGTACTGAGCCGTCGTAAGCAGGACGGTCTCTTCACGTGTGGACTTTTCATCCTCCCTGCTCGCCTCAAGCCGGTGACCGCTGGCTTGGTACTTCTGCAGCAGACTCAAGTCAAAGACCGGGGTTGAGAAGCGGGGACCGATAACTATGGATTGGAATGGGCCGATATTCTTTGACAAACCTGCAATTGGCACTCCGATGAGGCCCTGCAGGTTGTATCGCTCTACTTCATCGGTCGCTCTCAGGCTTGCCTGGGGCAACAGAGCCGAACGAGCTATTTTCCTGCCTTGCTGGCTTGCGGCAAGACTGATGTTCGCCACCTGGACATCGATGTTCTGCTTCAGCGCAAGCGCGATTGAGTCTTTGAGAGTGAGCTGCAACGGCGCAGTCGATGCCGCCTGCGCAAAGAGGGGGGACCCCAGCATGATCGATCCCAAGAGCAGCGCGCAGAGCGTCACCGCAGACGGGGCACGGACTGCGGAAGAAATTCGAGAAGAGACGTAGGCGTGTCTCGGCCCAACTTGACTAACTAGCCAGCCAGTCAATAACACAGCGTTTTGAATAATCATCGTTTTTCTGTGCCTCGGTCCACCAGAGCGAGCACTTCCTGTGCATTCTTCTGTTGCGACAGTGTGTCGAACGCATCGGCGGTGTGGCGTCCCATAAGGGCTATGTTCTTGGCTGCGGCGTAATAATAGATGCAGAGGCCAAGTATGTTGACAGCGACGTACCACGGGTCAAAATTCCGAAAGTAACCTTCTGCGATGCCCCGTGCGAGGATCGGTTCGAGTTTGGTGTAGAGAGAAGTTGCTTTTACTTTCTTGTAGTGGATTCCCTGATTCTGAATGCTTTCCAGAAGGAAGAGAGGCGGTATCGTTGGTCTTTCGTGGAAGGCTTGCATCAAACTCTCCACGAAAGATAGGAGTGCCTCCCGCGGTGAGGCGTCCGGCATGATTGCCGCATTGATTGCCTCCAAGGCGAAACGATTGGCTTCTATGAGAACCGCCTCAAAAAGCTGGTCTTTTGTCCTGAAGTAGTGGTGGATCATGCCTTTGGCTACGCCAACTCGCTTGGCGATATCTTCCGTCCGAGCAAATTGAAGCCCGTGCTGCGCGAATTCCACCTCAGCGGCAGCTAGAATCGCAGCAGTGGTTGCTTCCCTGTCCCGGACGTGTACCGGTTGCTTGCCGCTTGTACGCGGAGTTCCCGTCACTGCTCGTCTCATTGATTTCATAATGAGTCCGTTCTTTGTCATAAACTGGCCAGACAGTCAATAGATGAAGCCACAAAACAGAAGGTCGCAAATTTGTTCAAATCTCGCGTCCTTCAAAACGGATCAAGTGTTTTGCGAACTGCCTGAGCTCGGTTGCCGCACGCTCAAGTTCAGCTGCGTTGCGTCCCAGTCCGGTGCCCGATTGCGTTCGCATCTGACCCATTGGACTGAGCATCCAAACGGAGGCGGAGGCGAACACATCGCCGACTGTGGAAGCCGCCGACACAAGGAAAAGTGGAGTCCGTTGCGGACTAGACCGTTGCTAGGAAGCGAAGAATGCCTTCGGATGCGCTGGCTTTGGTAGAAGGGGAAATTCATAGCCCCCTGCTTCGGAATCAAGGAGCAGAGAAGCGGTCAATACATTCCCAGAGACGAGAAGCACCTTGCATTCAGGAGCGGATTGTGCCAGGCGAATTGCCAGTTCTATGCCGTTCATCGGTCCCATGATTACATCACTGATGACAGCATCCGGGCGGCATTCCCGGCACCAATCGAGAGCCTGCTCGGCGCTGTAGACGGCAAAGGCTTCGTAACCGCTCGTTCTTAGGATCGTGACAAGGCTGTCGGCGATGAGCACCTCATCATCGACCACCAATACTCGTCGATTTGATGAGGCTGTATTCGACATGGCAAGTGCCCTAACTTTGACCGGTTGAAAGACTATAGCATCGTCGCAAATCAACGGTCGGTCTGGTAGTGCGAGTCGCGGGCAAAATGTCACCGGACCATAGACTTGTGCCGCTCCGATTTTCCCCGAAAACGGGGATCATCCCCACGAAGCCTCATTTTGGAATGCGCTTTCTGGTCGTTCGCAATCCCATCGCCTTCCACAATGGAGCGTATCTTCTGAATGAGCAATCACGGCACCGGACTGGGACGCGCAGGATGAACAGTCTCGGCAGGTCCGCGAGACGCAGCCGAGAATACCTAAATTTAGCCGAGCCGCAATTAACACAATTCAAGATCAGCCTCATGACAGAAGCACTGATGACATCATGCCATGCTTGCTATCTGCGATTACGGACAATCGGACGAATCGAAAGGGAGTGTTGCCTCTCCGCGAAGGTAATCAACACGGCGCTTTGACGTATGGCGAAGTAAGTGGAGCTTAGCACCCGGACTTTGATGCTCACGCGGCGGGCGTGGTGCGGCGGTTTTGATTGGAGTGACCGGAGAAAGCGGATTAGCACAGAACCCCCGTCGATTCCGCAAAACTACCACGATGCGGAGTCAGAGTACAGGAGAAAGCCGCGCCGGATGGGGATGTTAGAGTGAAATGGCACTCTCGCACTGAGATTCGCCGAAGATGAGGAACCGGGAAGATTTACCGGTTCCCACACGTTTGCGGGTCGAGATGAGCGCATTCTAAAACGCCACTGGCACCCTCTCAGATCTACCACTGGGCAGAGAGGGCCTTAAGTGGTCTGGCTGCGAAGGCCGCAAAGGGCCGCGCGAATCTAGGCTTGCAACGTTGGACAAGGCAGAGGTTCGCGTAGATTCATCACTTGGCACGCCATATTCCGTCGTCGCCGAGTTCCACGGGCTTCCCCCTTCTTGTAAACCGTGGAGGTTCACCTTCAACAGTGCTAATCATGTCGGGTGAGTATTGAGAATTCACCTGCTCGGTCTCGATCAGAGCGCGGGCCGCGTCGATCTTGCCCGCCCTGAGTAAGGTAATGAAATCCCCCAGTTGGTCCGGCATCATCCCTCCCTTTACTAACGGTGGCAGTCCAAGGAATGCATGTTTCTTCCTGCATTGTGTGGCGAATCTTGCGGCAATCGCCACATATCTAATTCTCCGCGTTGAGAGAGTTCGCTCTAGTTTCATGATACGACGAAGAATAACGTCTCCGGCTGCGCCGCAAGGGTAGCGGCAAAATTATAGTGTCGTCATCTTCAGTGTTCTGCATGGAAAGATGGTAAATTTGCACTACCACTCTCCTGTGAAGCCCGCAGAGATGAAGGACTGGCATCACTCCAGTCCCCATTGTGAGCGAGTTGAGAGGGGTGCATTAATTCCCCTTCGTCAGGAGGAGACGAGGGGGAGGGCCAGACGTTAACGGGTCAACCCTCCGACCAACTAGCGCAGGTTGCGCAACCTCTCAGCTCATTACCGTGGGCTGAGAGGGACTTCAGAAACTCCCCTACGCGAACGTTGACCAAGCTCCGCTGTGGTACACCCAACCATTGAACGGCGTCACGCTAGTGTCGAAGTACAATTGCCCCTCGCTGCTCGAAACAGGTGACGAGGATGAAGGCATCTTGATCGGGACGACACTAAGACATTAAGCCTGGGAACAGGGTTTCTACGAGAGCACGTTCACGCACGCCAATGTCGGGTCGGATGCCCGGGGCGCGGACACAGAGCAAACTCCCAATCGAGATCGTTGCCGGAGACCGGTTACCGTCATCACACGTCTGTACGCAACCCCAGACCCACGCTTTTCGGTCGGGCTTCAAATCGAGCACCAATGTCGGCGCGGGCTGTAGCTGTCATCCGACCGGCTGACAATATCATCTCTCGACTCGCGTTCCTTTACATCCTGTCTGGCGAAGGCCAGTTGCACGCTTTCCGGGAGTAAATAGGGTCGATGAGCGACTTGGTAATCTACTGCTCGTCGAGAAAGTTGTAGCGAGTCCATCGGAAAACACTTGTTCGCGAAGCCGGCAATTGGCCAAGCGAAAATGTCGTCCTAAGCTGCGGGATGCGTGTAAGGCACTCGATATTCTTGGCGCAACAGTGCATTTGCCTCGGAGTCTCCGATCACGAGTTGCTTCTCTGGATCCCACGTCAGGCTTCGGCCCAGCTTCATCGAATTGTTCGCCAAAATGCACGACGCGGTTGAAATGTAGCCCTGCTCGATGTCGGATACCGGACGGCTACGCGCGTCGATCGAGGCAAGAAAGTTCTGCATATGATGCCGGATGGCGGGTGCGACGTGTTTCTCGAGTTCCTGTTCAGTCTTGTCTTCGGGGTATTGTTCCAGCTCGTAAGTAACGTCTTTATGAACAGGTTGTCCGCCGCCGAAGGGAACAAAGTCATATCTCATGACGCTCACCTTTAGCGTTCCTTTGTCGCCGTAGAATGTCGCGCCCCATGGATAGTTTGGATCTGGGGCCTCGCCCCAACTGCGGTGCTGCCACACCACCCGAAGATCCGGGAAATCGAAGGTGGCTGTCTGCGTATCGGAAATGTTGGCCTTGCTCTTCTTATCGACAAGGATTCCACCGGTGGAATCAATCTTCGTCGGCCAGCCCAATCCGAGCATCCACCGTGTCATGTCCAGCATGTGGACGCACATGTCACCCAAAATGCCGTTCCCGTACTCCATAAACGCGCGCCAGCCGCGGGGGTGAACCAGGCTGTTATAAGGCCGCATTGGTGCAGGACCGGTCCAGGCATCGTAATCCAGATTCGCGGGCGGCGCGGAATCAGGCGGGGTTTCCGTCGCGCGCATGTGGTAGTAGCAGTAGATCTCAACCAGCGCAATCTTCCCGAGCTTACCCTCTTCGATGATGCGCTCTTTTGCCTCGACCAGGTGAGGCGTGCTACGGCGTTGCAGACCAACCTGGACAACGCGATTGTTGCTGCGGGCAGCGGCCAGCATGGCCTTGCCTTCCAGAACGTCCTTGCTAATGGGTTTCTGAACATAGATGTCCACGCCAGACTTTGCGGCTTCAATCATCATCAGGGCATGCCATTGGTCAGGCGGTGCAATCAGCACCAGGTCCAGATCTTTCTCAGCAAGCATTTCTCGATAGTCCGAGTAGGTGCGAGGCCTCTTCCTGGAACGCTGCCGGGCGGCGGACATGTCAGCGGCGTTCGAGAGCATCTGCGAATCGACGTCGCATAAAGAGACAATCTCGACCGGCGATACCTGCACCAGCCGGAACAGATCCGATTTTCCATACCATCCACAACCGATCAGACCGACGCGTCGGCGTTTGTCGCGATCATACTGTTGCGCGGGCGCTACCTGTTGCGCGGGCGCTACGGCGGCCGCGGCCAACCCGAGGGCAGCGGTGTGGAGAAATTCTCGTCGATTCATAGGAATGCCGGCAAAGCGAGAGTAGTTTCCCAGTATATTCCGTCGTTATCAATCATGACTGACAAAATCGTTTCTCACGCGATCGAGCAGGGAATCGATTTCTTGTTCGCCAATCGGCCTTTCCGGACAAGTGACCCTTGGTTCAACTGTTGCATTCAGCCCAAATCGCTCTTCGAGCTCGCTTTGCACCAGAAAACCAGGATAGGTATCGACAAAAACGCCCATGTCGCCGCCTTTCTGAAGCGAAGAGACGGTCAGGCCAATGCGAAACCGTGCAGTCTATGCGCAGCCTTTTCGTCGAAGGTGAGGGTCGCAGAACAGCCCTTCCAAATTCCCAAGGCCCCGATCAGTGCATCTTCGAAGCTCCCGGTGCGATTCCGCAGAGCGACAACGGCATGGTAAACCTCTTGCTCGTTTTGAACCTCGAGCGTATCGGCCGCCAACACCATCTCGATGTCGGTTGCGATCTCGAAACCCGATCGCTTATAGAGGCTCTTCAGGACCCACACCACTTCGACGATGGTGACCAGGCTGACGAAGCCTGGTTCCTCTTCGGTGAGCTGGCCAGTGACGATTTCCGTCGCACGTGCAGATTGGACTGGATCATCTTGTACCAAGTAGCGCAGCAGAACATTGGTATCTAGACCGATCATTTTTTTCGCCTGAATCTATGCGTGGCGCCAGCATCAATGGCCGCATCGATTTCCTCGAGGGAAACTGGCCTGGCCGGTTTCGGAATAATTCCCTTCAGCTGTGACGTCGGAATTTTCGGCAGAATAATTACGCCATCTGGGTGGAAGAAGAACTTGAATCGGTCCCCGGGCTTGAGATGCAAACGCTCGCGTACGGCTTTGGGGATGGTGGCTTGTCCTTTGCTGCTGAGTGTGGCTTCCATCGGCGCAAAATCCTCCACGCTTTACATTCTATCAAAAGTAAAGAGAATTGCTGCTGGATTCTTCTGCTGTCTCTCGAACCGTTCTGGGCCTCCTTAATCGGCGCGGCGACATCGACGCCAGCCCCCAAAGTGGGAACTTCCTCAAACCCGCACTGAGGAGCGAGTTCAGGGCCACGCTGGCTCTTCGCGTTTTGTCCGGTCACTTGAGTGCGGACGAACTGATCTGAACTGCTGTCACCAAGTCGCGCTCGGAAGCTGACATGCGTCGCGCCGAGGAGTAAGATGACGGCTTGTGAGCGCCCGTTTGAGAATCCGAGCCGCGGACACTTGGGGAGCAGTTAATTTGTTCGCTAATGTTGCTACGATTCGTACCGATGCGTTCTGGTTCTCAGCAGTGCGTTAATGTTGTCCAAAGAACCCGTACTTTCACGGCAGCAACGAGGGTTCGAATCCCTCCGGGGACGCCAATCAAATCAATATCTTAGATGTTTTCCTAGTTCGCGTAGGTTTGTCCTGCGGCGGAAGAGCAATTTATGGACGGACCGAACGGTCATGGGATTGCGATCAAGAAGCGCGGGCGAAGGTCGCTTTGATCTCGATGTTGACCATCGCGGAGGTTGTCTACACTGTCGCCTCGCGATTAGATGTTCCAGAGGTCGACGCCGCCTAGCGGTTGCGATTTGGTGAAGGTTGGCCCACTGTCGCCGCTGATACTGTATGGCATTCGAAGAAAATTGCGCTCCGCGCACTAGCGAATCGGTGAACAGGCAGGCTCTGAGTCCGCGGATCACGGTCGGCCGTGCATTTCCCGGCGAGGACCTCGTGCTTCATGCGTCGTACGATCGAGTGTTTCAGACTCCCTCGTTCGATAACATACTGATCTCGGGCTCGCCGCTGATCAGTGCAATCAACAGCGACTTTCTGCGCCTGCCGGTCGAGCCCTCCAGTGGAAACGATTTCGAACTGGGAGCGACGAAGGGACTCGCCGACCGCGTGCGTTTCGATGCGTGGGTCTACTGGCGACACGCGCGGAACGCCACAGATGACGATCAGTTGCTGAATACCGGAATCAGCTACCCAATCGCCTTCGATCACATCGCTACATACGGAGCAGAAGGGAAACTCCGAGTGGTCGCCGCCGGCCCTGTGAGTGGATTCGTAAGCTATTCGTATATGGTGGCAATGGAATGGTTCCCGGTAACCGAAGGCCTGTTTTTGGGAAAAGATGCCGAGGACGTATCCTCCGAACTCAGTGCGCACTTTCCGGCGACACAGGATCAGCGAAACACACTGGCGACTCGATGGGAGTCCAGAATCAGTTCGAGGATTGGGTTAGCCGCGGGGGCCTCCTATGGATCAGGGTTGCCGTTCGAATATGGCGTCACTCGCGACGAGCCGCTTTCTCAATACGGTCCTGGCGTGGTGAATCGCTTGAATTTCGCAAGAGGTCGTATTCTGCCCCAACTGGCGGTTAGCGCTTCGTTGACGGCGGACCTGCCCCGGTGTGACCATCTGCAAAGCACCCTCCACATCGACGGTGAGAATCTCAATGACCGGTTCAACGTGCTGGATTTCGGCGGATTGTTCTCCGGCAACGCCATCGCACCAGCGCGTTCCGTGACCCGAGCATCAATGTCCTCGTGAACAACGCGGGCGTCGCCGCCGTCAAGCCTCTCGTGGAGGCTGACATCGACAAGATGGAAGAAATGATCGCCCTCAACGTCACCGCATTTACTCGCCTGATCTACGCTGTAGCGCCGGCATTCGTTGCGCGTAGCACCGGGACCATCATCAATATCGGGTCGGTCGTGGGGATCTCACCTGAGGTGCTGAATGGCGTCTATGGTGCCACCAAAGCCTATGTGCTTGCACTTACCCATTCTCTACAGCATGAACTCGCTGGCAAGGGCATCCGGATCCAGGCAGTGCTTCCGTCCGCCACCGCAACTGATGCCTGGGAGATTGCTGGTCTTCATTACTCAAATCTGCCGCCAGAGATTGTGATGCCGACGGAAGACCTTGTCGATGCAGCACTGACTGGGCTCGACCAAGGCGAACTGGTTACGATTCCGCCACTCCAGGATGGAGATGAATGGACGCGCTTCGAGGCAGCGCGCCTCGCACTCTCGCAGCGGTTTGGCCATTCCGTACCTGCACCTCGATATGGATTTCGCAGACCGGCTTAACTGAACGCGCAGCCGCATACAAACGGTTTGGCTCGTTCAGATCAGCGATCAGCCCACGCCATGACCTTTTCGTTGTAGCGCGGTCCGGACACGGCTTCAGGGCGTAATGCGGCCTCCAGGCGAGCCACGTTGTCGTCGCTGAGTTTGATATCCACGGCGCCGGCATTCTCCTCTAGGTCACGGCGTTTCGTGCCCGGAATCGGCACGATAAAATCGCCTTTGCCCAACAGCCAAGCGAGGGCCACTTGGCTTGGCTTTGCGCCGATGGCATCGGCGATGTTCCGCACGATCTCAACCGCATTCCTATTGGCCTCGAGGTTCTCGCCTTGGAAACGGGGATCGAACTGGCGGTGGTCCTTTGCTGGACATTCCTCCGCACGCCTGACGTTATATTGGCCGAAGCCGCAACCAGAGGCTCCAAGTTCGACATTCTGGCGAAGCCGACCCCATCCGACCGCGATGCTCGATACAGCTTTAGATCTGCTTGTCGCCAATCAATCGAAACAGCCGTCGGCGGCTGCGACCAGCGCACGTCTGTCCCTCAACTCATTTGGATCATCTATAAAAGAAATCATCTGTAACCTCCGTTGTTGATTGGGTATTTCGAGAGGAGATTCCATGGCGCAGCCCCTCTCACACTGAATTCAGACCTGCGCCATACCGCCATCGACGAACACTTCGCTACCTGTCATGAAACTGCTTTCATCGGAGGCGAGGAACAGAGCCACGGCGGCCGTTTCGTCCGGGTTGCCGAGACGTTCAAGAGGCGCCTGACTGGCCAAACCCGCAAGAAGAGCTTCTTGCATTCCGGTCCTCGCCAGTCCGTTGAGAAGACCTGGCGTCGTGGTAGCTCCCGGCGAGAGCACATTGACCCGGATGCCTGTCCCCTTCAAATCCAGTGCCCAGCTTCGAGCAAAATTTCGGATGGCGGCCTTCGTTGCGCTGTACACGCTGAAGGCGGGTGTGCCCATGGAGCCTGTAGTCGATCCGGTTAGGATGATTGAGCCGCCAGCCCGCATCAGCGGAAGCGCTTTTTGCACCGAGAATAGGGTTCCTTTGACATTGACGCCAAAAACCTTGTCGAACTGATCCTCGGGAATGGAGCCCAACGGACTCATTCCGCCGATCCCAGCATTGGCGAACATTGCGTTGACATGGCCCTTTTCTTCCCGCACGGTTGCGAAAAGTCGATCGAGGTCATCCAGGTTTGATACGTCTCCCTGAACGCCGGTAACCTCGGAGCCGATTGTCTCCACTGCTTTGTCCAACTCATCCTGACGCCGGCCCGTGATGAAGACGTATGCACCTTCCGTTACAAACCGCTTCGCAGTCGCTAGGCCGATGCCGCTGTTGCCGCCCGTAATAACGGCAATTTTTCCTGTAAGTCTTCCCATTTATCTCTACCCTTCCTATTTCGTAAAGCGCCAACTCAGGACGGCCACTTGCGGCCTGATGCCTCGCTTTGTGAGTCTGGCGGAGGATTCCGCGAAACCTTCTTGGAAGAGAGTGTCTACCTCCTTCCACAATTCCCTTGCTCAAACCTTAGACCACCACTATACAATTGACTAGTACATACTTTTAGGTAAGTATCAAAAAAAAAAGGATTTGCTTGGAGGATCAGTCTATGGATGATTGCGGACTGGATACGGTATTGGCTCTGATTGGAGCGAAGTGGAAGATGCTTATCCTCTACCATGTGTGCCACGGACCTCGACGGTTCGGCGAGCTTCGAAAACTGCTGCCAGGCATCAGCGAGAAAATGTTGATACAGGACCTCCGGCAAATGCAGGAGAGCGGCTTATTGATGCGGAAGGACTACCAACAGGTTCCGCCTAAAGTGGAGTATTCGATTACACCCTTTGGAAGGTCGCTGGGTAAATCCATGGCCCCTCTTTGCGCCTGGGGAGAAAAAAACAGAAAGCGTGTATTGGGTGAAGAACTTCCACGGAAAACGGGAAGCGACGGAAGGCACGCGTAGAAGGCATGTGACACCCTCACCTGTTCAAATCGGCAACGAAAAACGCGCTAGTGTTTACTGATTTCCAGTGGGTGACTTCCACTTGGACGAAAAGTCGTGCGACAAGTAACGCTGTCATCAGTTTAACCATGAGAACTCTTCGGAGATTGACGGGAACCTACAGTTCATCCGGAGGACCTGCCCCGCGTCGTAGCCAAAGGACAAGAGTTGTTGGCATCGGGACAGCCTGGCGAAGTTGAAGCACGTACTCTTGAGCCATGTGGCCTACATGTCTCTCCGAAAGGAACAGCCAAGCTTAGCGGTCACGCTGTTTGGTCAACGGCCTTCATTCGTTCTTCATTCATCCGGCCACCGTGTACTCGGATTTTAGAGAGAGCAGTTTCGATCTCACGAAGATCCGCAGACGTTAGCTGAACATCGATTGCTCTCAGGTTCTCGTGCAGGTGATCGGCACTTCGTGTGCCGGGAATCGGAACAACAAACGGCTTTTGCGCAAACAACCAAGCCAGCGAAATTTGGGCCGGGGCTGCATTTTTCTTCTCGGAAAACTGTCTGAGAAAATCAACAATCGGCATATTTGCTGCAATATTTTCAGAAGAAAAGCGTGGGAACTCAGATCGCACGTCCATTTTGGAGTCGAACTTCGTTTGAGCATCGATTTTCACAGTTAGATATCCTTGTCCCATTGGACCCCAGGGGACGAAGCCGATTCCTAGCTCATCACAAGTCTTCAGTACACCGTTCTGCTCCACATCTCTGTTCATGAGCGAATATTCCGTCTGAACTGCGCTCACTGGTTGAATCGCATGCGCGCGGCGGATTGTCCTTGCACTCGCCTCGGACAGACCGAAGTGCAACACTTTTCCTTCTGCGATCAGCTCTTTCACCGTACCGGCTACGTCTTCAATTGGCACGTTCGGATCGACCCGGTGCTGGTAATACAGATCGATGCGGTCGGTCCTGAGTCGCTTCAGGGACCCCTCAACCACTCTCCGGATGTGCTCCGGCCGGCTGTTAAGAACAAGGCCGCCCTTTTCATTGTCGAAGCCAAATTTGGTTGCGATAGCGACTGTGTCGCGGATAGTCTTGAGCGCCTCTCCGACAAGCTCTTCGTTTGTGTAGGGGCCGTAGAATTCGGCTGTATCGAAGAACGTGACGCCATTTTCATGAGCTGCACGAATCACCCCAATGCCTTGATTCTTGTCGGGGGCGGGTCCATAGTTTCCGCTGGCATTCATGCAGCCGAATCCCATTGCTGAAACTTCTAATGTTCCGAGTTTCCGTCTTTTCATGGTGTTTCACTCCTCACTTCAACCCTAGCGACCAACGGTTCATCAGCGGTAGACCGATCCTGTCGAGTCATTGCCTATTCGTCCGGTAGTTATGATTGAGTGGTACGCCTCACGCGAACCGCCGGTTATCCCTAGGAGAGAGGAAGGCGCCTCAAAGAATGCCGAAACATAGGACAATTGGCGATGCAAATGCATCCATGCTCTCCAACCTTCTAGCCGAGCTGGCGAAGAAGATTAGCAATTCACTTGGTGACTCGGGTGAACATGCAGCGGAGGTGCCGGGACTAGTGCTTTATCGCCGCACTGCTCCGACTGTTCCGAATCCGTCTACCTACGAGCCAAGCCTTCTTGTCATCGCGCAAGGAAGGATTCGAGTAGATCTCGGTAGAGCGAGCTACGTCTTCGGCCAATCGAGATTTCTCCTTACGTCTTTGGAACTGCCGGTTGTGAGCCGGGTGATTACGGCCAGTAAAGAGGCACCCTACCTTGCCTTCTTCCTGAAGCTGGATATGTCGATTCTTCGGGACATTCTGAACACAGAAGAGGTCGATGTGCCTGAGAAGTCCTCTGGCGCATGTGGAATGGCCATCGGCAAGACCACGGTTGAACTGGTGAACTCATGTTGTCGTTTGATGGATCTGCTGGACACTCCACGCGACGTTTCATTCTTTAGCAACCTCATTCAACGCGAGATTATTTATCGCTTACTACAGGGAAGTCTGGGAGCACGCCTTCGCGCGATTGCCACGTTCGAGACCAAGTGCCACCGGACGGCGAAGGCGGTTGCCTGGTTGCGTTCAAACTACGAGAAGCCTCTGCGGGTAGAGCACCTGGCAAGGATTGCAGGCATGAGTCGATCTACGCTGCACCACCATTTTCGCGCCCTTACGGCGATGAGTCCGCTGCAATTTCAAAAACAGCTTCGCCTGCACGCCGCGCGGCAACGCATGCTTACGAGTGAAGTGGACGCGGCAAGTGCGGCGTTCGAGGTCGGCTACGAAAGCCCGAGCCAATTCAATCGCGAGTACCGGAGATTCTTTGGGCAGCCCCCAATTCGCGATATCAAGGCCCTGCAAAACGGCAAGGTCGTGGCGATCGCTACCGCTCAACGCTGAATTGCCATGTTGCCATGGGGCAACTTGTTCTCGCCCCCGGCAAACGGGCTCAATGGCCTTAGTCCTCATTGAGTCATTGAGGACGATTTAGACAGAATCAGCAAGATTGATCCGGAAAAACGCCCTTCTCATCCATGGCTGACGCTAATCGCATCTTTCAGCCCAGGGCACCTTGTGGATCGAAACCTCGTTGAGGCAGAGCGACTACCTCAAACGGTTTGGCTCGTCAGATCAGCGATCAACCCACGCCATGACCTTTTCGTTGTAGCGCGGTCCGGACACGGCTTCATGGCGTAATGCGGCCTCGAGGCGAGCCACGTTGTCGTCGCTGAGTTTGATATCCACGGCGCCGGCATTCTCCTCAAGGTAGACACGGCGTTTCGTGCCCGGAATCGGGACGATGAAATCGCCTTTGCCCAACAGCCAAGCGAGGGCCACCTGGCTTGGTTTTGCACCGATGGCGTCGGCGATGGTCCGCACGATCTCAACCGCATTCCTGTTGGCATCGAAATTCTCGCCTTGGAAGCGGGGATCGAACTGGCGGTGGTCCTTCGCTGTACATTCCTCCGCACGTTTGACACTACCCGCCAAGAACCCCCGGCCAAGCGGGCAGAAGGGAACAAGACCGATCCCGAGTTCCTGCAACATGGGAATGATCTCGCTCTCCAGATTGCGCTCCCACAGGGAATATTCGCTCTGCAGCGCACTGACGGGATGGACGCTATGCGCACGACGGATGTTTTCAACGCCCGCTTCGGACAGGCCGAAGAAGCGCACTTTGCCTTCACGTACGAGATCGCCGACGGTCCCAGCGACATCCTCCATCGCCACGGCCCGGTCCACCCGATGCTGGTAGAACAGATCGATGTGATCGATGCCGAGCCGCAGAAGCGATGCGTCGGCGACCTCGCGGATGCGTTTGGGCCGGCTATTGGTTCCGCTGGCCGGACCCCGCGAAAGGTCCATACCAAATTTCGTCGCGACAATGGCGTTGTCCCGGCACCCCTTGAGCGCCCGACCGAGGAGTTCCTCGTTGGCATAAGGGCCATAGGCCTCCGCAGTGTCAAAGAAGTTGATACCGAGATCAATTGCGCGATGGATCGTGGCGATCGACTCCGCCTCATTCGCTTCGCCGTAAAGCTCACTCATTCCCATGCAGCCGAGGCCGAGAGCCGAAACTTCCAGGCCGCTATTTCCAAGTTTGCGCTTCTGCATTGTTTTCTCCGTGGGGACTGTTTCCCTGATCTCCACGTTAGAATTGGGCGCCGTTGAAGCGGTATCCCGATCCTTCCGATTCATTGCCTGTTTCTCTTGCACTGTCGATCCGCGCACGAGCAGGCAGATATCATGAGAGCAGAGGTGAGCGCAGTGGTCACCATGAAACACCGTAGTGGGGAGGCGTCTCTATCATCAGATCAAGCCCACGAATTGCGGGCAGAGCTGGCTCGGAAGATTACCTCGTTCGTAGGCTCCGAAGAGATCCGGGCAACGGAAATTTCCGGTTTGACACTGGGCAGACGGACCGCTACCACCGCTCCGTGCTCAATGACCTACGAGCCGAGCGTGATCGTCATCGCCCAGGGGCGAAAGCGAGTAGAACTCGGCCGAAACATTTTCATTTGCGATCAGTCGCGCTTTCTGCTGACGTCGCTCGACTTGCCGGTGGTCAGCCGGGTGATCGAGGCGAATGAAGCGGTGCCCTGTCTGGCGTTGTCGCTCAAACTCGAAATGCGGGTGGTCCGAGAGCTTCTCAGCAGAGAGAAGATTGAAGTGGCTGAGACGGGGTCTAACAGTCCTGGCATCGCGCTCGGTGAGACCACCGTGGA
>Ga0210389_10001841_pt1 | contig 17040 bp, 14 predicted proteins | sample IncBWH28OmetaG_FD_160127 | JGI IMG/M metagenome (GOLD analysis project Ga0210389, IMG submission 160127) | Forest soil microbial communities from Barre Woods Harvard Forest LTER site, Petersham, Massachusetts, United States - Inc-BW-H-28-O ...
CGTGCCCGCCGGGATGAGGAACAGCTGGTGCTGATCCGCGGGGAAGGTCTGGACGAACTCCTCGACATCGAACGCGGTCGCGCTGCTGACGGCGTCATGGGCCAGCCTCTCGAATTCACCGAGGTCACCATCACTGCGAAGGCCCAGGTAGACGACGTTGCCCGGCTCGCTGACCATGATGTAGTAGCTCTCGTGCTGGGTGTAAGGCCAGCCGAAGACGGTCCGCATGTAGTCCGCCTGCGGGTGGCAGTGCACGGAGAGGCTGGTGCCACCGAAGGTGTCGAGGTAGTCGAAGCGGATCGGGAACGAGGTGCCGAACTGCTCGTGGACCTCAGTTCCGAGCACGGGTGCCGGATGCAGCCCGACGAGCAACTGGAAAGGCACTTCGACCGCGCGGTCCGGTGCCGAGCCGAGGAGTATCCCGCCTTCCGGTGCGATGAGTTCGTACCCGAGGGCGGTATTGCGGGCCTGGGGGTTGAAGCCCAGCCGTTCTTGTGCCCAGTGGCCGCCCCACGAGGTCGTGTTGAAGGTCGGCCTGGTGCGGAAGGGCATTCCGCTCAGCGTCCGCAGGGACGCACGCAGGACATCACCCGTTAGCCATTTCGGGTTGCCCGCGTCCTGGACATCGATCCAGCAGTCGATCGACTCGGCGATCAACTCCCGTTGCCGGTCAAGCAGCGGCCAGTCAACGTAGAAGAGGCGCCGGGTCGTCGGCGGCCTGCCGTCGGCCGGCTGCCCGAGGTTACGGTTCGCGCCCGAGGTAACCGCCGCTTCCGCGTAGCGCTTGGGCAGGTCGGCATACCAGAGTTCGTCGTGCGCGACCAGCGCCGCGCCCGGACCGAGCACGAGGGCCAGCCGCGTCTCCGCGTCCGGCGGATCGGGCACCTTGTCGAACAAATCGGACAGCGAGCAGCGCGGAACCGTCGCGAAATCCGGATCGTCGGCCAGCATCCCGGCCGGCGCGGTGCGCTTGAGTATCTCTTCCCAGGGCGCCATGTGGTCGCGGACGTCAAGCACCTCGACGTCCGTTCCGCGCTGGCGCAGCAGGCCGGCGACCCCGGCGGCAACCGCATCCCAGTCCAGGATCTGCGGCCCGTCGATCGCCAGCACGCGGCCGCGCGAAGGCAGGCGCTCGCACAGGGACGGCCACCCGGCCGCGGTGTCGCCGTCGGTGCACGGATAGCAGGGAAAAGGGTCGTACACGCGCGACGCGCACATGGACCATCACCTCCGGGGATGCTGTCGACCGATGGTAACGTTACCAAACCCAGCCAAGTCACCTCTTAGCAGCAGGTCGACGCGTCGACACTCGCAGATGCCAGAAGGCAGGCACAGGCGGATCTCTCCTCCCTCATGGTATCGATAACATACGGCCGTTCCATGCATCGTCCGGTAGAGGATTCAAGCGCCCGGCCAGCGGACCGCCTTAACCCGCCGGCCGCTCATTTGTGGAATCGCCCCAAGCGAAATCCGGGCCCGTCGACGGGCCAGGCGATCGGGGACATCATGGTCGGGTGAAGGTCACCGGCTTCGAAGTCTTCCCTGTCGTCTGCCCGCCGCCGTTCCGCGGCGGGCGCAGCTGGCTGTTCGTGCGCCTCGATACCGACAGCGGTACGCACGGCTACGGTGAGATGATGCTGCTCGGGACGGGCTTCCGGCTCCCCGTGCTCGCCACGATGATGGCCGACGTCATCGAGCAGGCCGTCATCGACCACGACCCGTACGACACCGAGATGCTCTTCGACAAGGTGTACGGGCGGGCGGGCTACAGCCACTACCCGGAGCTGACCAAGCTCGGGATCCTCAGCGCGATCGAGATGGCCTGCTGGGACATCATCGGCAAGGACTGCGGGCAGCCGGTGTACAAGCTGCTCGGCGGCGAGATGCGCGACCGCGTCCGCACCTACACCTACATCTACGACGACCCAGGGGCCAGCAAGGACAACGGGAGCCCGCTGAGCCGCGAGGTCTGGCTTGACCCGCAATACGCGGCCGCAAGGGCCAGGCACTACGCCGACCTGGGCTTCACCGCGATCAAGGTCGACCCGTTCTCGCTGACGCTGTCCCACGACCAGAGCCTCGGCCAGAACGTACCGCTCCAGTTCTCCCTGTCCGCGGCGGACACCGCCGAGCGGGTCATCGGTGCCATACGCGACGAGGTCGGTACGGCCTGCGACATCATCATCGGCACGCACGGGCAGATGACCGCGGCGGGAGCGCTGCGGATCGCGCGGCGCCTGGAGAAGTTCGATCCGCTCTGGTACGAGGAGCCCTGCCCGCCGGAGAACATGAAGGCGCTGGCAGAAGTGGCGCGGCGCACCACCATCCCGATCGCCACCGGCGAGCGGCTGACGACCAAGTTCGACTTCGCGCGCCTCATCGAGCACGGCGCCGCCGCGATCTTCAACTTCGACGTCGGCCAGGTGGGCGGCATCGGCGAGGCCAAGAAGATCGCCAGCATGGCGGAGGCGCACTACATCCAGGTGGCGCCGCACGTCTACGGCGGCCCGCTCATCGCCGCCGCGGCGCTGCACATGTCGCTGTGCAGCCCCAACTTCCTCATCATGGAGGCGGTTGAGCGCTTCGACGGGGTACACGCGCAGTTCGTCGAGTCCTCGTTCGAATGGCATGACGGCTACCTGATGCCGCCGCGGCGTCCAGGGCTCGGCTTCGAACTGCGCGAGGACGTGGCCAGGAGCCACGCGCCGCGGGGACCGCAGCCGGGCACCGTCCGCTCGTACTGAAAGACAGTCAACAGCAGCAGTATCCAGAACGAATTCGGCTTACTCACCCAGCCGAACTCATTCATGCAGTGCGTGGCGGCCCCGCAGGAAAATGGCCGGGTCGACGGCCGCGGCCAGCGCACGGGCGCCGGCGTCGGACGGATGGACGCCGTCTCCCGAGTCGTAGGCGGCGGCGATCCTGCCCGGGGCGTTCGGGTCGGCGAGCGCCGCCGCGAAGTCGGCGACGGGCCAGTCTCGCTGCGTCATGACGGCGTGGTTCACTGACTGGCGGATGTTCTCGTTGCCGTCGGCGCGGAAGAAGTCATAGCGGCTGGCAAGGAATGGCGTCATGGTGCCGAGAACCGGCTGGATGCCCCGCTTGGCGGCGCGGCCTGCGAGGCCGAGCAGGCCGTCAATGAGCTGGTCGGCCGTTGGCCGTGGGCCGCCGAACAGGGCGGGCAGGCCGAGGTCGTTGAGCCCGCCCAAGATGATGACGTGCGTGGCCTCGGCGACGCCGAGCACGTCGCGGTCGAACCGATCGGTCATCGCGGGGCCGAGCCGGGGGCGTAGCAGCCGGTTGGCGCCGAGGCCGCTGTTCAGCACGACCGCGCCGCCGAGCCCCGCGGCGAGCAACCTGGCCTGCAGGTGATCGGGGTAGCGCTGCTCGCCGTCGACCGTCGTGCCGTCGCCTCTGGTGATCGAGTCGCCCAGGGCCACGATCACCGGGCCGCCCGCAGGCGCGTCGACAAGGACCCGCGTGATCCAGTAGAGGGAAGAAAAGGACTGCGCGCCGTCAAGTCCGTCTAGCTGGCCCCGGCCGGCCTGGTTGCCCGGCGCGACGTGACCAGTGCGCTGGGCGGAGTGCAGGTACGCGCCAGGTCCCGCCGGGCCGGCGGCATAGCAGGCCACCGCGACCTCGTCGCCGGCCGCGGTGGGCAGCGGAACCGGGTCGCTTACCGCGACCGCACCCGGCGGGATCTCCCACCGGGCACTGCCGCCGAGCGCGGCGGTCGCGGCCGGGCCGCCGCGCACGCCGCTGACCGTCACCTCGTCGATCACCAGCGGCGCGTGCCCGAACTCGTTGCTGAGGGTCAGGCGCAACCGGGTGCCGCCGCGCCGCAGCCGCACTACCTGGCGGACCGTCTGGCCGCGGAAGCTCTGCGGCTGCGGCATGAACGGGAGCGTGTCGGCGGGATCCGCCAGCGCCGCCGCGTAGGCCGTGGTCCAGGTGTCCGAAGTGGTCATCGCAGCGCTCCGATCAGGTTGTCCAAGCGGCTCACGCCGTCCCAATATGAATGGGTATACCAATCATTGGCAATGCCAGTCAATAGGCCATCCAATCATAGGGGGTGCCAGGCATATCTGATAGGATGAGGAGCATGTCCGCTTCTGCGACCCAGCTGCCCGGTGCCCTGCGCGGCCGGCTCAGCTTCGTGCTGGCCAGGCTCGGCGGCCTGGCCCGCCAGGAATGCGCCGATCAGCTGGCGGCGGCCGGGCTGAGTCAGCACCAGCACGCCATCCTGTGCTGCCTCGACGAGTACGGGCCCGCCTGTCAGAAGGACATCGCGCTTCGCCTCGGCATCGACAGCGGCGACATCGTGGCCTTCATCGACGCCCTCCAGGCGACGGGGCTGATACTGCGGGAACGCGATCAACGCGACCGCCGTCGGCAGATCGTGAGCATCACCGCCGACGGAACGCGCACGCTGCGGAAGGTCGAGGGAATGCTGGACGCGGCCGAGCCGGGCATCCTCGCCGCGCTCACCGAGGCCGAGCGCGGCGAACTCCAGCGCTGGGCGGTCCGCGTCCTGGCCGGGCAGGCGCCGGCCGGGTGGGCCGCGCCCAACCCCTAAGCCGTGCGGGCGGCGCCTAACCCCTAAGCCGTGCGGCCGGACGCGGCGGCGATGAGCACCTCAACGGCCGACGTCTGACGGCTGGCGTCCGCCCGGTCGAACGGGCCCGCCCAGTGCAGCCCGAACTCTCCCGCCGCGTTTCTGTTGTTCGCCAAGACCGAGTCGGCGTTGGCTAGGAGGAACGCCCCGTACTCCGGCTTGCCGGCCCAGCGCGAGAAGTCCTGCAGGTAGCGGACGAAGATGCCCTTGAACTGCGGCCGGTCGCGGTCGTCGGCGGCGGTCTCGGCCTCGCCCGGCTCGGCGAGGATGCCCCGCGGGCTGGTGAGGGAGCGCAGCGCCGCGTCCGCGATCGCTTCCCCCTGCCGCAGGAACGCCTCGTCCCCGGTGAGTTCGTGCAGCGCGGCGAGGCCGCCGAGGATCACGCCCTGGTTGTACGTCCAGGTCGTGTCGCCGTTGTTCATGCAGGCGGCGGTAAGGCCGTCGTTGACCAGGCCGGACGGGCTGATCAGGCCGCTTCCGCGCAGCCACTCCCACGCGCGCAGCGCCCAGTCCCTGTACTCCTGCGTGCCGGGTACCCGGGCGGCGAGCAGCGCCGCGAGGGTGAGGAAGAGCTCGTTCGTGATCGCGTTCTTGTAGTCCCGCTTCTCGTTCCACCACAGCCCGCCGCCGCAGGTGTCATCCCAGCCGCCGAGGCTGTGCGCGAAGATGGCCTGCGCCGCCGCGCGATACCGCTCGTCCCCGGTCAGGTCAAAGGCGGCTACCCACGCCAGCGCCCACCACAGGTTGTCGTCGAAATAGTCGTTGATAAAGCCGGGCTTGCGGCGCTGCACCCTGACGAACCCGCGCTGCGCCTTGATGAACGTGTTCTCGACGACACCCAGGTAAGACTGGTCCCCGGTGGACTGGCCGTACCTGATCACCGCCGTGAGCGCGTTGGCGGAGTTCCACCACCCGGTGCTCTGCCACAGCCCGGTGCGCCGCGAGTACCAGCGCTGCAGCACACTGACACCCGCCGATGCCGCGCCGCGGTAGTCCGGCCCCTTGCCCTCAGCTGCCGCCGGGGTACCCGCGGCGTGCGGTTCTTGGTCCACAGCACCCATTGTGGGGGCACGGGGATCTCAGGTGACCGGCCCCCGCCCGGATGCCGCCGCCATGCGCGGCTCGGCTTCCGGCGCGTCGCGTCCTGGCAGGCCGGCGCTCAAGCGGCCAGGGCGACGTGTCCCGCGGGTCGCCACCAGGTAGCAGCCCGCGAGGATGAGCGCGAAGCCAACGACCGCCCAGGCGGTGACCGGCTCGCCGAGGACGACCGCGCCGGCGATGAGCGCCACGGCCGGGTTGACGTAGGTGACCGTGGTGGCCCGCACGGGCCCGACCTCGGCGACAAGGGCGCCCATGACCGTGAACGCCCCGGCGCTGCACACGACCGCGAGCAGCACAACGGACACGATCACGGAAGACGAGGGCCAGGCGGACGGCCACGCGTGCGTCGCCGCGACGACGGGCGCGTAGGCCGCCGCCGTGAGCGTGAACCCGAGGGCCATGACGCCGGTGGCGGGCAGCCCAGGCATCCACTTGGCGAGGATCGCCGGACCGAGCGCATAGCCGGCGACGACGAGCAGCACCTCGCCGAACGCGCCGAGGTCCGAGGCGGAAACGGCGAACCCGACCAGCGCGGCCACGCCCGCCATGCCCAGCGCGATGCCGAGCCAGTTCCGTGGCGCGAGCCGCTCGGGCCGACCGAGCAGGAACGCCACGCCCACGCCGGCCAGCGGCACGGCCGCGATCAGCAGGCCCGTCGTCGAGCTTGGCAGCCGCTCCTCGGCCGAGCCGAGCAGGAACTGCGGCACGACCATCTCCACCAGCGTGAACGCGACCAGGGGCCGCCACCGCCGCAGGACCGGCGCGAGGTCGCCCCTGACGGCCGCGACCGGCAGCAGGACCGCGGCGGCCAGCCCTGTCCTGGCGAGCACCAGCATCGCGGGGTCGAGCTGACCGACGGCGATCTTGATCAGCAGGTAAGGGATGCCCCAGCCCACGCCGAGCAGGGCGAACAAGATGAAACCGCGTCGTGTCACCCCACCATGGTCACTTCCGCTGACTCGTTATGTCTATCTAGACTATTTTCATGAAAAGCGTTAGCTGGGACTTCACGGTTGACTGGCGAAAGCTCAGGCTGCTCTACGAGCTGGACCGGCGCGGCACCATCGCGGCCACGGCCACGGCCATGTTCCTGACCCCCTCCGCGGTGTCACAGCAGCTGGCCGGCCTGGCCAGGGACATCGGCGTGCCGCTGCTCGAGCGGCGCGGCCGCACCGTGGTGCTGACCGGCCAGGCGCGCCTGCTGCTGGCGCACGCCGAGGGCATGCGGGAACTCGCGGAGCGGACCCGCGCGGCCCTGGACGCCTGGGCGGACGGCACCGTGGGCTACGTCAGGGTCGGCGCCCTGGCGACCGGGATCGCCGCGCTGGTCGGCCCGGCCGTCGTCCGGTTGCGCTCCGAGCGCCCTGGCCTGGTCATCAGGGTCAGCGAGCAGGAACCGGACCAGGTGAGCGACCTGCTCGACGCGGGCGAGCTTGAGATCGCCGTGACGGTCGACTACCCGGGTGCCCCGGCGCGGGAGGACGCAAGGTACCGCCGCGTGGACCTCATCGCCGACGTGATGGACGCGGTGGTCCCGGCGGACCATCCGCTCGCGGGCCGGTCATCCGTCGACCTGGCCGAGCTGGCGTGCGACGTCTGGGTGGGCGCCGCCGCGAGCGACGCGTGCAGCCACATCGTCACCGGGATCTGCGCCGCCGCGGGGTTCTCACCGGACGTACAGCACTACTGCCGCGAGTGGGACGCCGTCGCCGCCCTAGTGGCCGCGGGCGTGGGCGTGGGGCTCATCCCGCGCTCGGCCCAGCCGCTCCGCCCGCCCGGCCTCGCCGTGCTGCCCGTCGCCGGGGCACCCGCGTCGCGGCTGCTGTTCGCGCTGGTACGCGCGGGCACCGAGATGGATCCGGGTACGCACGCGGTGCTCGAGGCCCTGAGCTCGGTCGCCGCCGCCCGCCCCGACGGAATCACCGGCCGCCCGTCATCGCTCCCCGCCGGAGAAGATCTGCAGGAAGAACAGGAAGACGTTCAGTATGTCGAGGAAAATCGACGCCGCTAGCAGCGGCGCGACGGCGACGTCGGTGTTGTTGCGCAGCCGCTGGAAGTCGAACATGGTGAACCCGGCGAAGATCACCAGGCCAAGGATCGAGTAGACCAGGTCCCCGTGCGGAATGTGCACGAAGATCAGCACAATGCCGGCCACGATCAGCGCCAGCAGCGCCCAGAAGCACACCCGCGCGACCGGGGCCAGGTCACGCCGGGTGGCATAGCCCGCCGAGCCGAAGCCGGCGATGAACAGCGCGGTCGCACCGCCCGCCATCCACAGCGCGCGCGGGTCCATGCTGCCGTAGTAGGCGACCGTCGGCGCCACGGCCAGCCCGATCAGCAGCCCGAAGGCGCAGAGCAGCCCGACAGACAGCTGCACCGACTTGCGCACCGCGAACTGCATGCCGATCAGGACGGCGAAGGCGGCGATGAACGCGACAATGCCCACCCCGCCGGTCAGGTCACGGCCCAGCCAGGCGCCCGCCGTGAACAGCGCGGCGGTGAGCGCGACGTACCCCATCGTCTGTGCGAACAGCGCGTGCGCCTGGCCGCGGGCCGCCGTCCCCATCTGCTGATAGCTAAGGGCCTCAGTCATGCGCTGCTTCTCTTCTTCTGGTGCTAGCGGCCGCGGCGTGAACGCCGGATACGTCGAAGCAGGCGTACCCCCGGCCGCCCGGTCATACTCATGCGCGGCTTCCCCGCCTGGTGAGTGCCGATGCGCCGCGCCGCGAAACATTAGAGTTCGCCGGCCGTGCGCTGCGGGCGTTGTCTCGCCTCCGCCGTCCGCCGTAGGCTGGCCGCGCCTCGCGCATGTAACCGCCTACCCCGGAGGACGCCGTGGCCGACCATCACGCGGCGCTGCGCGCCGAACTCGCAACAGCGACGAGAATCCTCGCCGCCCACCGCCTGGTCGGCATGTTCGGGCACGTCAGCGTGCTCACCGACGACCCGCGGACCTACCTCGTCTGTCCCGGGGCCGGCGCCCGCAAGGACCGGTGCCGCCCGTCGGACGTGCTTGAGCTCGGCCTTGACCACGACTTCGAGCCCGGCCTGCCGCTTGAGCTCTACATGCACTCGGAGGTGCACCGGCTCAAGCCGCACCTCAAGCCGCTCATCCACGTGCACTCGCCGAACCTCGTGGCCCTGGCCGCGCTCGCTGAGGTCCCGTCGGACCTGCTGATGATGCACGCGAGCTTCTGGCCGCGATCGATGCCGGTCTGGGAGGAACCCGACCTGGTGCGGGAACGCGCCGACGCGCGGAAGCTGATCGGCCTACTCGGCGAGCAGGCGATCGCGCTGCTGCGCTGGCACGGCGCGGTGATCGTCGGCCGGACGCTGCAGGAGGCGCTGATGCGCGCGATCCTCGCCGAGGAGCACGCCGGGCAGCTCATCACGGCGCTCTCCCACGGCCGGCCGCTCGCCCCGGTGCCGGAGACCGTTGACCGGGACGAGCTCTGCGCGCGGGTGCTCTCCGCCCGCACACACGACATGCACTTCGGCTACGCCAGCACGTTCGTCGAGGTCGAGCCGGGCGCGCGCGGCCGGGCCTAGCCGGGCACGGCCCGGCCGAGAAAGACCTCGCCAAGGTCGGGACGGGCAAGCAGCAGCTCGGCCCGGTCGCTCAGCACCACGCGGCCCGCCGCCATCACGTAGGCGCGGTGCGAGATCGCCAGCGCCTCACGGGCGCGCTGCTCGACCATGAGCAGCGACACCCCGGTGCCGGCCAGCGCCGCGATGTGCTCGGTGAGCAGCTCGTCGGCGGGCCGCGGCGCGAGCCCCGCCGTCGGCTCGTCGAGCACGAGCAGCGCGGGCGAGATCATCATCGCGCGGGCGATGGCGACAATCTTCCGCTCGCCGCCGGACAGGTGACCGCCTTGCCTGGAGGCCAGCCGCCGGAGCTGCGGGTAGAGCTCTGTCACCTCCTCAAGCCGCGCCTTCATCACGGACCTGGCCAGCGTGTAGCCGCCCATCTCGATGTTCTCAAGCACGGTGAGCCGGGGGAACGTGTCGTTGACCTGCGGCACGTACCCGACGGACAGGCGGCACACCTGGTCGCTGCGCAGCCCGGTCAGCTCCCTGTCCCCGAGGAGGACCGAGCCCGCCATCGGGCGCAGGTGACCGAGGACCGCCTTGAGCAGGGTGGACTTGCCCGCGCCGTTCGGGCCGAGGACGGTGACGATCTCACCCCGCCCGACGGTCAGGTCGACATCCGCGATCGTGGGGGTGTCGCCGTAGCCGGCGGCCAGCCCGGTCACCGTAAGCGCCGCCGCTGTGCCCGTTCCTGTGCCCGCGCCGCCGTCGGCGCCGGGCCGGCCGGCCTTACCCAGCGAGATACGCACTGACAACCTCCTGGTTCCCGCGCAGCTCGGCCATCGTCCCGGTGGCGAGCAGCTTGCCCTGGGCCATGACGATGACCGAGTCGCACACTCGCTCCACCGACCCGAGCTCATGCTCCACCATGAGCATGGTCAGGCCGCCGTCCCTTAGCCGTTTCATGTGCTCTTCGATGGTCAGCCGCAGGGTGGGGTTGACCCCGGCCATCGGCTCGTCGAGCAGCAGGATCCGCGGCCGGGCCATCAGCGACCGCATGATCTCCACCAGCCTGCGCTGCCCGCCGCTGAGCCGGCCGGCGTAGGTGTCGGCCAGGCTGGTGAGCTGGAAGTCCGCGAGCAGCGCCCACGCCTCGCCGAGCAGTTCCTGCTGGCGGGCGCGCGCGTGCCGCCGCCCGAGCAGCGCCCCGCCGAGGGTGCCGCCTGGCTGCTCCGGTGCCGCCGCGATCAGGTTCTCGAGCACGGTCAGCTTTGCGAACTCGCTGGTGTGCTGGAACGTCCGGATGACGCCGAGCCGCGCCATCTTGTAGGCCGGCTGCCCGGTCACGTCCGTGCCGTCGACGAGGACCTGGCCGCCGGCTGGCGCGATCGCGCCGGCGATCAGCTTGAGCGCGGTGGACTTGCCCGCCCCGTTCGGCCCGATCAGCCCGGTGGCCTGGCCCGGGACCAGCTCGAAGGACAGGCGGTCGACCGCGTTCACCCCGCCGAAGCCGCGGCGCAGCTCGCTGACGGCGAGCCGCGCGGACGGCGCCCGCGTCGCAGCCGCGGCAGGCGCCTGCGTGCGCGGGACGGCACCGGCCGGCCCGCGCTGCTCCTGCGGCCTATCCCGAACGAGGGCGGCTGACTCCGTTGCCGCAGACTGGACCACGGTGGGCTGGGTAACCACAGGCTCGGTCACGCCCGCCGGGACCAGCCGGGACAGCCTCCGCCTGCGCTCGGGGAAGATGCCCTGCGGCCGGAACCACAGGAACGCGAGGATCAGCACGCCGATCGCCGCCGACTGCAGCGACTCCTCCGTGTTGGCGCTGGCGAACTGCGGCAGGTAGGTGGGAAGCTCGAGGAACACGCCGAGCACGAGGAACGCGCCGAGGAACGCGCCGAAGTTGTTCCCGAGGCCGCCGACGATGATCGCGACGAAGAAGATGAACGTCTCGCCCGTCCCCCACGCGGCCGGCGACCAGGCGCCGATGAACTCCACGAGCAGGCCGCCGCTCACCGCGGCGATCGCGCCGCCGATGACGTAGGCCTTGATGCTCTCGGCCCGCACGTTGACGCCGAGGGCCGCCGCGGCGTCGGCGTTCTCCCGCATTGCCCGCAGCTTCCGCGCCCACGGGGAGGAAGTGATGAGGTCGGTGCCGAGCAGCGCGACGAGCGCGGCGCCGGCGGTGACAGCGACGAAGAACCAGTAGTAGCCGTCGATGCCGAGGCCGAGCGAGGCGGCGAAAGGCTGCGGGATGCCGAATAGTCCCTGGCTCCCGTTGAACCAGCCTTGCTCCGAGGTGACCAGGGTGGCGGCGATGATGGATACCACGAGCATCACCGTGGCCTGGAAGTCCCTGCGGGCCGGCCGCAGGGCGAACGAGCCGACCGCCAGGGCGAGCGCCGCGCCCGCGACGGCCGCGCCGGCCAGCGGCAGCGGCCACGGCAGGTGCCAGCCGAGGATGTACCGCTCGTCGACCTGGGTGGCCGCCGCGGGCAGGGTCAGCACCGCGGTGATGTACGCGCCCATCGCCTGGTACAGGATGAAGGCGAAGTTCATTACCCCGCCGACGCCGAACTGCAGGTTAAGGCCCCAGCAGGCGATCGTGTTGACGCCCAGGTAGACGAGCAGCGTGGCGGCATAGCTCAAGAACGCGCTCACGCGGTGACCTCGGCTCTCATTTGCACGCGCCCGGCGCGCAGGCCGTCTGGGCGCAGCAGCAGGACCAGGACCAGGATGGCGAAGGCGACCACGTCCTTGAGTTGCGGGTCGTAGTTGGCGGCGACCTCGCTCGCGAGCCCGATGACGAGCGCGCCGAGGACGGCGCCGTAGGGCTCGCCGACGCTGCCGAAGACGGCGGCCGCGACGATTGGCAGCAGGTAGCTGCCGCCCGTGGTGGAGCCGAACGTGCCGAGGTCGACCGCCAGCGCCACCCCGGCGATGCCGGCGAACAGGCCGGACAGCAGCCAGGCGGCGCTGACGACCCGGTCCGTCGGGATCCCGACGGACCGCGCGAGCGGGCCGTTGTCGGAGGTGGCCCGCATCGCCTTGCCGAGGCGGGTGTACTTGAACAGGAGGTGCAGGCCGAGCAGGCTGGCGGCCGCGAGGCCGATGATCGTGAGCTGGCGCGCGTCGAAGACCATGCCGAGGATGCGGATCGGGCGTTCCGGCGGCAGCTGGTAGCTGTAGTAGGTCGCGCCGCTGAAGATCTGCAGGACGTTCTTGAGTATGAAGGAGACCGCGACGGTCACCATCACCATCGCGAACTGCGACGTGCCGCGGCGCAGGAACGGCAGGTAGACCAGGCGGCTGATCAGCAGCGACAGCACCATGCCCGCCGCACCTCCGGCCGCCATGGCCCACCACAGGTTCCAGTGCAGGCTGACCATGGCCAGGTAGGCGACGAACGCCGACACCGTCATGGTCTCGCCGAATGCGAGGTTGAAGAGGTTTGTCACCCCGAACTGGAGGGTGAAGCCGACCGCGCCCAACGCGAGGATGGACGCGGTCACCAGTCCGAAGCCGAGGCTGAGGACGATCTGGCTCACGCGGCGCTCGCTAAAGGCCGGCGTTCACGGGCAGCAGCGTGCCCATGAGCCAGTTGTGCGCGGCGGCGCTGTAGGTCCACGGCGCGTACGGCCGGTTCGCCGTGCCGTACTGGTTGAAGACCATCGCACCCGCGGCACCCACGTAATCGATCGTCTTGCCGGCCTTGAGTGCCGCCACCCCCTGGGCGTAAGTGGCAACGACGGTGGCACCGCTGGCCGGCGCGGTGACCTTGGGGATGTCCGCCACGAACGTCCCCGGGTCAGTGGACTTCGCCATGTCCATCGCGAGGGCAACGGTGACGATCCCGTCGTAGGTGGCCGCCACGAACGGGTTCTTCGCCTGGAACTGGTTGGCCTTGATGCTGGTCAGGGCGGTAGAGAACGCGGTGAAGGCGGTGCCGCTGGCCTGGAGGGCGGGGGCGATGGCGGTGACGTACCTGGCCATCGTCGGGACGCCGATCGCCGGGCCGACGGCAGGCTCCCAGTCACCCTGGATGGCGCGCTGGGTCATGATGACGGGGATGAGCCCGCCGTGCTGCTGGCGCATCTCTGACAGGAACGTGGCGGCGGTCTGCGCGTCCATCTCGCCGACGATCGCCTGCGGGTGCGCGGCAAGTACCGCCGCGACCTCGGTCTGGTAGGAGGTCGTGTCCGGGGTGACGGTCAGCGCCTTGACGATCGTCCCGCCGAGCTTGCTGAAGGTGTTCTGGAACGGCGTGGTGGTGGTTTGCGCCGACAGGTCGCTGGTGAACACCTCGGCGATCTTGGTGTACCCCTGGTTGCGGGTGTAATAGGCGAGCGCCGGGGCCTGGGTTGAGTCACTCGGGGTGAGCCGCCAGAAGTCGGGCGACGTCTGCGTGTCGTACCTGGGGTCGCCGACGGTGTTAAGTTCGGGTACCTTCGCCTGCTCAAGGACCGGGAGGACGGACGGGATGTCGCTGCCGTCGGGGCCGACGACCATCACCAGGTGGGAGGCGGACACCAGCATCCGCTGGGTGACAGGGACCGCGTCCGCCGGGTCGCCCTTGGTGTCATAGTCCGAGCAGTTCAACGGGTGTCCCATAATGCCGCCAGCGGCGTTGATCTGCACCGCGGCCGCCTTGCAGGAATTCTGCGCGTTCAGCCCGAAGAAGGCGTTCTGCCCGGTGAACGCGTGCAGCACCCCGGCCGTCAGCGGATAGGTGCCGCCGGCACCGGACGCCTGGGCGGTGCCGCCTGAACTGCCTGTCGCGCCGGCTGAGCCGCCTGAGCTACTCGAAGAGCAGCCCGCCGCGGTTATCGAGGCGGCGGCGGTAAGCGCGCAGGCCGCTAGCCACCGTTTTCTCATAAGCGTCATTGCCTAAGCCTCCATCCACTCACGTTCCGCAATAATGCGTGAACGCTTGTGTTATACGCCGTGCGTAAATGCGGCGGATGCAGCCTTAGCGTTCGGTATTTGCGCAGATAATCTGAAGTCATAACTCAGATAATTTCAAGCCATCGCGTAGAGAGTTTCTAGAGGCCATTCATATAACATGGTCCAGAGCGCCTCGGTGGGGGACAGCCGGGCGGCGCGGATGGCGGGCAGCAGCCCGGCCAGGGCGCCGATGACGATGGCCGCGGCTAGGCCGCCTGACCACGCGTCGGTCGGGATGACCACGGCCTCGCCGTGGGCGTGAGCGTACAACGCGGTGGCGGCCGCGCCGATGACGACTCCGGCGGCGCCGCCGGCCAGGGACAGCACGATCGCCTCGGCCAGGAACTGTGCGCGGATCTGGCCGCGGGTGGCGCCGAGCGCCCGGCGCAGCCCGATCTCGGAGCGGCGCTCAAGCACGGAGATGACCATGATGTTGGCCACCCCGATCGCGCCGACGAGCAGGGCGACCGCGCCGAGGCCGAGGAACAGGGTATCGAGCGCGCCCTTCGTGTCGGCCAGGGCAGTGAGCGCGTCCGACGGCCGGGAGATGGTGACCTGGTTCGGGTTTTCCGGGCTGGCCTGGGCGGCGAGCAGGTTATCGACCGCGGTGGTGGCGGCCGGGTCGTTGACGGTGCGGACGTAGATCTCTGACGGGTGCCCGTCGAAGCCCAGGTACTTCTCCGCGGCGGGAAAGGCGACAAGGACCGCTGAGTCAATCTCCGGTGCGTAGGTGTCCCGGTTGAGGATGCCGGTCAGGTAGAACCACTGGCCGCCGAACGACTGGCCACTAAGCCAGATCCGCATCCCGGGCCTGACCCGGTCGAACCCGAGCAACCGCGCCGTGGTGGCGCCGAGCACCGCGGTCGGCTGGCGGGCGGAGGCGGCATTCAGGAACCGTCCCTGGGCCAGGCTGGTGCCGGCCACGGCGGGCAGGCCGAGGGTGGCGGCGTCCACGCTGAGACCGTTCGTCTCGATCGAGGGGACGAGCGGTGACTTGTAGACGTTCACGCCGTTGACGCTCCCGGTGTCCTGGACGGCGGTGACGCCGGACAGCCGGGCGATCATGCCGGGCGCCGCCGCTGGCAGCTCGGCGGTGGCGCCACCGAAGGTCTGCCCGTTGGCGACGGTCAGCAGGTTCGTGCCGAGCGCCTGGATCTCGGCCAGCAGCGCGGCCTGGGAGGAGGCGGCCAGGCCGAGGACGGCGACGATCGCGGCGACGCCGATCGCGATGCCAAGCGCGGACAGGGCGGCGCGCAGCTTGCGGGTCCGCAGCCCGACGCTCGCGAGGCCGGCCAGGTCGAAGGCCCGCAGCCGGGCCGGAGACGGCGGGACCTGGGCGGCCGGCCGCCCGGAGGTGGTGGTCATGAATGTCCTTCCGCGTGGGCCGTGGCGGTAACGGGCACGGCGCTCGTGTCGGCGATGACGCGGCCGTCGAGCACCTCGATGCGCCGCCGTGTACTGGCGGCGACCGCGTGGTCGTGGGTGATGATGACGACCGTCGTGCCGGCCGCGTTCAGCTCCTCAAGCAGGCCCAGGATCGACGCGCCGGTGGCCGAGTCCAGGTTGCCGGTGGGCTCGTCGGCCAGCACCACCGGCGGGCGGCCGGCGATCGCCCGGGCGATCGCGACCCGCTGCCGCTCGCCCCCGGACAGCTGGGTCGGCCGGGCGGCGGCCCGGTGCCCGAGCCCGACCCGGTCAAGCGCGGCGGCGGCCAGCCGGCGCCGCTCGGCGCGGCGCACCCCGGCGTAAAGCAGTCCGTCGGCCACGTTCCCGAGCACGGTCTGCTGCTCGGCCAGGAAGAACTGCTGGAACACGAACCCGATCCGCGAGGCCCGCAACGCCGACAGCTCACGGTCGCTCATCTGAGCCGCGTCGATCCCGGTTATCCGGACCGTCCCGCTCGTCGGCTTGTCCAGCGTGCCCATCAGGTGCAGCAGCGTGGACTTGCCAGAACCGGACGGGCCCACGATGGCGGCCAGTTCCCCGGCCGCCACGGCCAGGCTCACGCCGGCTAGCGCCCTAACCGGCGGCTGTCCCTGGTACACCTTCGACACTTCGTCCAGCTCAAGCACCGGCTCTTCGCCCGGCCCGGTCCCGTGGGCAAGGGCCGTCCCCGTTCCGGTCACGACGCCGCCACCACGACGCGCTGGCCGGGGGTCAGCGCCCCGGTCACCTGCACCAGCCCGTTGGCGTCGTCGAAGATCGGGCCGGCCGTCACCGGCACCAAGCGCCGCGTGCTTCCCTCGCCGACAACCTCCACCACGTAGCCACCGGAGGACTGGGCCACCAGCGCCGTCACCGGCACCGCGAGCACCGGGCCAGGGCTGCGCGCGGTGGTGATGTTCACCGTCACTGGCGCCTGGTCCAGGGCTCCGGCCGTCGAGGGGCGGGTCAGCGCGACCGTCACGGGGATCGTCGTGACCGGGTTCTGCCCCTGCCCTGACCCGGACGAGGTGGTCGCCACCCGGCCGATCGAGGAGACCACGCCCGGCGTCGTCGTCCCGTCCGGCAGCGTTACCGTCACGCTGTCACCGGCGCTGACCTCAGACTGCTGCGCGACGTCAAGCGGGATCGTCACCGCCTCCCGGTCCGACGTCCCCGCCAGCACAGGACCGGACGAAGGGCCGCCAAGCCGCCCGGTCACCTGGGCGACCCGCAGCGCCTCCGGCTCGAACACCACTTGCCCAAGCGACAGCGAACCCGGCGGGAAGGAGACCCCCAGGTGCCCTTCCAGCCGCTGGACGCCGTAGGCGGTCGCCCAGGAGTAGTAGTCCCAGCCGAGCGCGCCGACATCCGCCCGGTCGGCGTAACCGAGGCGCACCAGGTCGTGGTTGAGCTGGGATACGTCCTGG
>Ga0210389_10001844_pt1 | contig 17017 bp, 12 predicted proteins | sample IncBWH28OmetaG_FD_160127 | JGI IMG/M metagenome (GOLD analysis project Ga0210389, IMG submission 160127) | Forest soil microbial communities from Barre Woods Harvard Forest LTER site, Petersham, Massachusetts, United States - Inc-BW-H-28-O ...
ATCCGTCCCACTCGCCCTCCACGCCGGAATCAACGACGCCGCCACCCCAACCATCAGCAATCCACCAATCGCCGCCGCCAGCACATACGGATCGCCACGCCCAACGCCATACATCAGCGCCTCGAGAAACTTCGAGAGCACCGCGAACGCCGCGAGCCCGATCGCGATTCCCATCGCGACGAGCGACGTTCCGCGTCCGACCACACCGCCGAGCACACGCGCGGGACTGAGACCCAGCGCAATGCGAATCCCCCAGTCACGTTTCCTGCGTGAGACGAAGTGCGACATGACGCCATAGATTCCGATCGCGCCGAGCAGGAGCGCGAGTCCCGTGAGCAGAGACATCAGTGCGAGTGCCTGACGCGCGGGACCGACGGCGATCGCGAGGATGCGTTCCATTGTCGTCGCCTCCTGAATCGCCGCACGGGGAGAGATCCTGCGAATCACGCTACGCGCATCCTCGAGCGAGCCGACGGGATCGCGTCCCGCACCGACGCGGAACACAATCGACTGTCCGGGCATCGTGACGTTCCACGTCGTGTACGGCGAGTACCGCGTTGGCTGCGGCGCTTCCGTCAGTTCGCTCTCGGTGACGTCGTTCACGACGCCAACTATCCGCGCCATCTTGTCGTTGAATCCGCTCGTGATTCTACGGCCGACCGGATTTTCGGTCCCGAAGTATTTCTTCGCTAACGCCTCGTTGATGACGATCACGCCACCGGCAGTGTCGGCTGCGGTCTGTGCGATGTCGGGTTCCTCGAGTGCGCGCCCGGCCCGCACGCGAATCCCCATCGTCTCCAAATAATCCGGCGACACCAACCGGATCGTGGTGGACTGCCGCGCGACTTCCGGCTTCCCCTCGATCGTCAATCCCGATGTCCACGCATTGCCGCGCAACGGAAGGCGCTGGGTCATTCCTGCGCTCTGCACACCGGGAATCGCTCGCACACCTGCGACGAGTTGGTCGAATGCAATCCTCCGCTGCATGTCGGTGAGATCGGATGGGAGCACGACGTTCACTACGCCGACCCCTTCGACGCGAACGCCTGGATCAATCTCGTACAGCTTCTGCACGCTGCGCACGATCAGTCCCGCGCCCGCAACCATGAGCACCGCGACGGAAACTTCCGCGACAACCAGAAAACTCTCCAGTCGAACTCCGCGCCCCGCGACACCCTGTGTGCGCGTCGCGCCGAGCGATCCGCTCAATCGCCCGCGCCAGAGTGAAAGGGTTGGCACGAGCGAGATCGCCAGCGCCGTTGCGAGCGCCACCACCATCGCCGCGCTGAACACGCGCCAGTCGAACGTCGCGGTCTCCGCGAACGCGCCGAGCGGGAGCGCGCCGAGCGGGAGCGCGCCGACGAGCCAGTTGAAGCCGATCTTCGCAATCGCAGCGCCCACAATGCCCGCAGCGACGCCGAGCACCACCGACTCCGCGATCAACTGCCGCGCGAGACGCATGCGTGACGCACCCAGCGCAGCGCGCACCGCAAGCTCGGCGGCCCTGCCCTCGACCTGGCCAAGCATCAGCGACGCGACGTTGACACACGCGATGAGAAGGATCATCGCCATCGCCACCATCACCGCGACGAGCGTCGGCCGCATTGGCTCGGCGATCGCGTCGCGAATCGACTTCACCCACATGCCTTTGGTCTTGTCCCATTGCGGCGAGTATGAGAACCGCTGCCGCATCATCTCGCCGAAGCGCGCGAGCTGCGGCGCCATGCGGTCGATTTGCATCCCCGGCTCCGCGCGGCCGACGAGCGCGTAGTTGCCGGTGGTGTTCTCGGGATCGAGCGGCTGCGGCACCCATATGCGTACGGTCGGGCGCGGAAAGAAGAATCCGCGCGGCATCACGCCGATCACAGTTGTCGGCGCGCCGTTGAATCGAATTCGCGTGCCGAGTACTGCGGGCGTTCCGCCGAGCTGTTCGTAGAGAGAGTAGTTGATCACTGCGACAGATTCGGCGCCGATTGCTTCGTCGCGCGATTCGAAGGTGCGCCCGAGTGCGGGGCGCGCACCGAGTACGTCGAACAATTCCGACGAAGCCGCCGTGTAGCCCACGAGCTGCGACGGCGAATCGCCGAGCTCGAGCGTCGCGTCGGTGAAGCGGTACTGCGCGACCTGTGAGAATCCGGGAACGTGACCGCGCAGGAATACAAACTCCTGCATGGACCAGCCGAACTGCGCCGAGAAGAGTCCGATGGATTCCGGCGCTGAATATGGAAGCGGCGCAAAGAAGATCGCGCGCGCGATTCCGAAGACCGCGGCGCTCCCGCCGATACCGAGCGCGAGAGTGAGGATTGCGAGGATTGCATAACGCGGGCGGCGGATGAGCCGGCGGACTGCGTGACGCGCGTCCATGATCCATTGCTCGGCGGCGGGACCGCCGGTCTGCATGCCGCTCGCGCGCGGTTCGAATCCGGTGCGGCCGCGCCAGAGAGTGCGGCTGAGTAAGGACGGGACCGAAGCGGTTACCTGACGCCAATACCAAAGACGTGCGCGGAATGCGCCGCCGGTCGATGCGCGCTCGTGGAATTCCGCGGCGAGATCCTCAAGCACTTCCGCCTGCTCCGCGTCTGGCAGGAACATACGGAGTAAAGTTGTTGGAATTCGCGGTGGTTGCATGAGTGGCCCTGGGCTATTTCTACATTGTAGACACACCGAGCGGAAGAAAGGTTTACAAACGAGTTTGCCACGGGTTTACGCGGGTAGTCGCGGGTACGATCTACCCGCGACTACCCGCGTAAACCCGTGGCAAAAAGGGGTTGCCGTTGCAGTCCCAAAGCTTGATCCACAGTCATCCGGCCGTTGATCCGGATGTTTCCGCGGTTCTGCTTTTCAGGTAGTTTTTACATATGAAATACCCCGCCGTCTCCAACGTCATCGCTGGCGCGCCGCATGACTCCGCGCTGCACGAAATCGACGTCTTCAACCCGGGCGATGGCACCGTCCTCTCGCGCGTTCCTATATCAGGCCAGCGCGAAATAGACCTCGCAGTAAAGGCCGCCCACAAAGCCTGGCCCGCCTGGGCCGCGACGCCAATCAAAGAACGCGTCCAGGTCTTCTATAAGTACAAAGCGCTGCTCGAGCGCGATATCGCGGAACTCGCCGCACTGATCACCGAGGAAAACGGCAAGATCGACAGCGAAGCCCGCGCCGAAGTTCTCAAAGCCGCGGAACTCACAGAGTTCGCCTGCTCGCTCCCGCAGATCACCGCCGGCGAAGTGCTCGAAGTTTCCCGCGGAGTGGAGTGTCGCATCGAGCGCTTCCCGCTCGGTGTAGTCGCGTCGATCGCACCGTTCAACTTCCCGATCATGGTGCCGAACTGGTCGATGCCCAACGCGATCGCACTCGGCAACTGCTTCATCCTGAAACCGTCCGAGCTGGTGCCGCTCAGCGCGATCAAGATCGCGGAGCTGCTGCGCGAGGCCGGTTTGCCGGAAGGTGTGTTCCAAGTCGTAAATGGCGGGAAAGAAGTCGTCGAAGCGATCTGCGATCACAGTGGAATCTCCGCCGTGAGCTTCGTCGGCTCTACAAAAACTGCCAAGATTGTTTATCGCCGGGCGACCGCTACGCTCAAGCGCTGCCTCGCACTCGGCGGCGCAAAGAACCATCTGATCGTGATGCCCGATGCCGATGTCGAGATGACTTCAGGCAATGTGCTCGCCTCGATGAGCGGATGCGCCGGGCAGCGCTGCATGGCAGCGTCGGTGATGCTGGCGGTGAACAATGTCGACTCGATCATCGCACAGATGGTGGTCAAGGCGAAGGCGATGGTTCCGGGAACTGATATCGGGCCAGTTATTTCAACGGCGTCCAAGGACCGGATCGCCCTATATATAGAAGAGGCGGTTTCGCAGGGGGCGAAGCTCCTGGTGGACGGGCGTAACGCGAAGGTCGCGGGACGCGAGAATGGGTACTGGCTCGGGCCGACCATTCTCGATCATGTAAAGCCGGAAATGCGGATCGCGCAGGAAGAGGTCTTTGGGCCGGTGCTGGTGATCATTCGCGCGGGTAACGTGGACGAAGCGTTGCGCGTAGAGAATGCGTCGCCGTATGGGGATGCGGCGTCGGTGTTCACGGAGAGTGGGGCGGTGGCGCGGCATGTGATGGAGCACGCGTCGGCGGGGATGGTGGGAGTGAATGTTGGAGTGCCGGTGCCGCGCGAGCCGTTTTCGTTTGGTGGGTGGAATGAATCGCGGTTCGGCGTCGGCGATATCACCGGACGCGGATCAATAGAATTTTGGACGCAATCGAAGAAGATGACTACGAAGTGGAATCGAGAGGCTGGGACAAATTGGATGAGTTGATAGTTGGCAGTTGGTAGTTAACAGTTGACAGTGTTTTTGTTTTGAGCTGGGAGCATTGAGAAACGGCAACTGTCAACAACAGACTGCCAACCAAGAACCGTCAACTAAATACCTCAGGCGAGGAGAGATTATGGCTACGATTCAAGCACCGGTGCCCGCGCAGGGACAGAAGCGTGTTTCCATGCCGGCGACCAACTACAAGCCGAAACCATATACCGGACCGTCGCGCGAAGAGCTCATCGCGATGAGAAAGCAGTTCACCAATCCGGCGGTGTTCACGCTCTACAAAGAGCCGCTGCTGATTGTTGAAGGACATATGCAGTGGCTGTTCGATGAAACGGGACGGCGCTATCTCGACTTTCTCGCGGGGATCGTGACCGTTGGATGCGGCCATTGCCATCCGAAAATCACGGCGCGCATCAAGGATCAGGCGGATACGCTGCAGCATGCGACGACCATCTATCTGAATCCGAATGTCGCGCTGCTCGCGAAGAAGCTCGCGTCGAAAATGCCAAAGGGACTCGACGTCACCTACTTCGTGAACAGCGGGACTGAAGCTAACGATCTCGCGATTTCGATGGCACGCCTGAAGACAGGCAACAACGACGTCATCGCCGTGCGAAACGGCTACCACGGCAACTCGCCCAACGCGCAGGGGCTCACTTCCCTCTCCACCTGGAAGTTTCCGCTCGGCGGCGGCGGATCAGTCCATCATGCGCTGAATCCGGATCCATATCGCTCGCCGTTCAGCGGAACACCGGAAGAGATCGCCACTCAAAGTGCGAACGATATTCGCGATCTCATTCGCTACTCGACGCCGGGCAAAGTCGCCGCGTTCATCATGGAGCCGATCCAAGGCGCCGGCGGCGTCACGCGCGGTGCGAATAATTATTTGAAAGAGGCGTACGCGATCGTGCGCGAGGCGGGCGGACTCTGCATTGCCGATGAAGTGCAGACCGGCTTCGGCCGCACGGGCGAGAACTACTGGGGATTCCAGAACTACGGTGTCACGCCGGATTTCGTGACGATGGCCAAGAGCCTCGGCAACGGCGCGCCGATTGCCGCAGTCACTACTCGCAGCGACATCGCGCAGTCGCTCACGCAGCGCATTCACTTCAATACCTTCGGCGGAAATCCGATGAGCACGGCCGCGGCACTCGGCGTGCTCGAGGTGATCGACGAGGAAAATCTTCAGGCGAACTCGAAGGCGATGGGCGCGCGTCTCATGAGTGGCCTCGAGAGGCTGAAGGCATCGCACAAGCTCATCGGCGATGTCCGCGGCATGGGGCTTATGCTCGGGCTTGAAGTCGTTTCGGACCGAGGCACCAAAGTGCCGGCAAAGGGCGAAGCCGGTGATGTGCTCGAGGCGACCAAGGAGCTCGGGCTGCTGATCGGAAAGGGCGGGCTCGATGGCAACGTTCTTCGTATCAAGCCGCCGATGATCATCAACTCAGATGATGTCGATTTTGCGCTGGATGTGTTTGATCAGGCGTTTTCGGCGGTGGGGAAGAAGTAAAAACAACTTCTTTTGCCGCGGATTTACGCGGAAAACCGCAGGCGATAACACGCGGGTACTACAAAAGCCTACTTGGGGGAACTGCAACGGCGCTCGGGCGCTAAGTGTAGTTCCCCCAAAGGCTTGATCCGCGTGTTTTCCGCCATTTTCCGCGGAAATCCGTGTAAATTCGGTTGCAGTTGCTGTCCGCAGCCTGAAACCCGCGCCCCGCTCAACCCGTACTTTATAGATGCACTTCTTCGAAGCCGTTCGCCTCGCCCTAGCCACCATCCGCGTGCAGAAGCTCAAGAGCTTCTTCACCGCGCTCGGCGTGTGCATCGGCGTCATGTTCCTCATCACCGTCGTCTCGATCGTGAACGGGATGGGGAAATACATGGAAGATGAGCTGGTTGGTAAGCTCATCGCACTCAACTCGTTCGAACTCCGCCACCGCCCGAACATCAACATCGGCGACGTCCCACGCGAAGTGTGGATGGAGTACAACCGCCGGCCCCGCGTCGTCGAAGCCGATGTTCAGCCTGTCGTCGCGTCGCTCCCAGCCAACGCGTACTGGGCGATGTACTCGACCGACAACGTGTCGATCGAGTCGCCCTACTCCAAGCCGCGCACCGCGAACGTCACCGCCATCGACGGCCAGTACTTCGAGATCAAGAAACTCGACGTCACCAGCGGCCGCCGCTTCACCCCCGACGAGCTCACGAACGGCACGAGCGTCGTCATCCTCGGCCCCGATCTCGTCAAACGCCTTTTCCCGACAGTGAGTCCGCTCGATCACCAGGTGAAGATGGGCGGCAAGATGTACACCGTGATCGGCGTCGGCGAGTCGCAGGGGAGCGCGTTTGGGCAGTCGTTCGACAACTATATCTATGCGCCGTTCCGTTCGCCCGTGCACCGCCTGCTCAATAAGGAACCGCACGTCATCGACGGCGTGATCGTTCAGGTGCCGACCGCCGAGGGAATGGTCGACGCCGAAGAGCGGGTGCGCGAAGTCATGCGCGCGCGTCGCGGACTGCACGGCTGGCAGAAGGACAACTTCACACTCGAAACACAGGACTCCGCGCTCGAGTTCTGGAAAAAAATCCAGGTCTACCTCGAACTCGCCGGCGTCGCACTTCCGGCAATCGGACTCGTCGTCGGCGCGATCGTCATCATGAACATCATGCTCGTCGCCGTCGCCGAGCGTACGCACGAAATCGGAATCCGCAAAGCGCTCGGCGCCAAGCGGCGCGATATCCTGATTCAATTTCTGATCGAGGCGACCACGCTGAGCACCTTCGGCGCAGCAATGGGAATCTTGTTCGGCGCGGGACTCGCGCTGCTGATCCGCGAAGTGACGCCAATGCCGACGTACGTCGCGCCCTGGTCGATCGCGGTCGGAGTGCTGATCGGCGCGGGCGTTGGAATTATTTCCGGAGTCTATCCGGCGAGCCGTGCATCGCTGCTGGATCCGGTCACTGCGCTGAGGCAGGAGTAGCCCGATGCCATCGAAGATGCGGTTTATCGACAAAGTGAAGATGTCGCTCGAGGGCGTGACGATCGCCATCGACGCGATGCGCGCAAATAAAGTTCGCGCCGGCCTTACGATTCTCGGCGTGGCCGTTGGTGTGTTCGTCGTGGTCGTGATCTCGGCGGCCGTCCACGGAATCAACGAGAGTGTGGCCAAGCAGTTCGAGTCAGCCGGCCCGACGACATTCTTCGTGTTTCGCTGGCCCATCACGTTCGAAGCGTGCGATGGTTCCGACGATACCTGCCGGTGGCGCGCGAACCCGCGCATCACCTTCAGCGAAATGGACGCGCTCGCACGCCTGAGTTCTGTCGCCGAGGTGATGCCGCAGCAAGGGTGGAACGTGCAGGCCAAATATCGCGACAAAAGCCTCTCGAGCGTTCAGCTCGTCGGTGTCGGTTCGAATTGGCCTGCGATCAATCCGCCGGACATGACTGACGGCCGCGCGTTCACCGAGCAGGAATCGCGCTCGGCCGCGCCAGTGGTCGTCCTCAATACCAACGCCAAGCAGCAGCTCTTCGGCGACGAGGACGCGCTCGGCCGCGAGGTCACGCTGCAGGCGCTCAGCGGCAACAAGGTCGGAAGCGTTTTCACCGTAATCGGCGTCTTCCAGGACAACGTCAGCTTTCTCTCCGGCGGCGACCATCCGAAGATGTACACGAGCATTTACGCGCTCGAACGAAAGGCCGGCGCGCAAACGCAGTACATGTCGCTCGTCGTGAAGCCGAGCGTGAATGCATTGCAGGGCGAGGCGATCGACGAAGTGACGGCGAGCCTGCGCGCGCAGCGCGGCCTGCGGCCGAGTCGCGAATCGAACTTTGCGATCATCACGCAGGACAAACTGTTCGACGTCTACAACAAAGTTTTCGGAATTTTCTTTCTCGTGATGATTGCGCTGAGCTCGGTCGGATTACTTGTCGGCGGTGTGGGCGTGGTCGCGATCATGATGATCTCCGTCACCGAGCGCACGCGTGAGATCGGCGTGCGAAAAGCGCTCGGCGCGACGCGCGGCGTCATTCTCTGGCAATTTCTCGTGGAAGCCGTGACGCTCACCGCAACCGGCGCCGGTATCGGGCTGACGCTCGGCTGGATCGTCGCGCTGATCGTGAACAAAGCCACGCCGGTCGCGGCGTCGGTGCCGCCGCTCGCAGTTGTGGCTGCGCTCGGCTCGAGCGCGATCACCGGAATTGTCTTCGGAATGCTGCCGGCGCTCAAAGCGTCGCGGCTAGATCCGGTTGCTGCGCTGCGCTACGAATAGCGACGCAAGGCAGGTACACATCAAAGCGTGACCCGGACCCGGCGGTGCTCTGTACATCAATCGCACCGCCGGCTTCCACCGCAATGCTCTGACAGGTCGCGAGTCCGATTCCCGTTCCGCCGCCTTCGTCCTTGGTGGTGAAGAACGGTTCGAAAATGTGCGGGAGCACATCCGCGGGAATGCCGGCGCCTGTGTCAGCTACGGAGAGGCGCACGTAGCGTCCCAACGGCAACACCACATCCCATATTTTGCGCGTCGATCGGAATGTCTCGAGCGCGGTCTCGACGCGGATCGTGCCGCCACCGTTCATCGCGTCACGTGCGTTCACGACGAGATTGAGCACGATCTGCTCGAAACGCGACGGGTCCATTTTTGCATCGAGCGGTTCGAGCGTATCGGCGACGACGAGTTTTGTTTGACGGCCGAGCAGGCGTTCGAGCATCGATACGAGCCCGTCGAGCCGCTGGCTGACGTCGAACACGACGGGCGCGTTCTCCTGATTTCGCGCGAAGAGCTGGAGTTGCCGCGTCAGCTCGGTGGCGTGGGTTACGGCATCTTCGATTGCGGCGAGTTCGAACTCGAGTGATTTCGCGTTGCGCGCTGAGAAACGGGCGAGGCTGGTGCTCGCGACGATCGTGGAGAGAATGTTGTTGAAGTCGTGCGCGATGCCGGCGGAGAGTCGCCCGAGACTCGCAAAGCGGCGGGAGGTAGCGACACTTGCCTCCGCTTCTCGGAGCAGCGCAGCCTGCGCGAGGATTGCGGTGCGTTCTTGATCGAGCGCGGCGAGCAGTGCAAGCGCGCCGAACATGACGATCGAAAAAACCTGCACCATCGTGACGATGGAATTGTTCACCATCTCCGAGTTACTGCGCAGAAAATCAAAGCCGATGAAGATGTTGATCAGCACGCGGGCGCCCATCAGGCCGAAGCCGGCGGCGAGCAGCTGCAACGCGCCCTCGTGTGCCGGTGCGCGGCGTATTTCGCGGATGGCGTAGATGCAGCTCGCGACGTACATCGTGGTGGTGAAGATTCGCGGCCAGAAAGCGATGTTGATCACGTCGACGAGCGCGATCTGACCGCCGCCAATAATTACGAAGGCGCCGAGTCCGAACCAGAGCGGCGCGAGGCGCAGTTTGATCCACGATTGCGGGCGGTCGGCAATCGACGCGATCAGGTTGAGGTTCGCCGGAAAGCTTGCGACGACGAGCGCTGGTGAGAGCGCCATGAAGAACGATGCGAGCTGATTCGGATGGATCGCGGTGTTCATCGCGGACCCGGCGGTGCCGGCGAGCACCGTCGCGACATACAGTGCCCATATCTCCGACAGCGGCTTCATAGCCGGACGGCGTAGCGTGTACGCAACACCGAACGTGGAGAGTGCGAACGCGCAAATGATTGCAGCCTGGAGGACCCAGGACTGCAGGACATCGGCGCGGTCTAGATGCTGGGGGATCACGAGTCAGGTATGCGACGGGATGCGCGGGGCGCGCAAGGTGTTCGTTAATAACGCGCGGCCTGACGGATCGCTGAGCGGTAACGGAGTCCTACAAGAGCGTTAAGAAGTGCAAAGCGCGCCCGGCCACGTTGCGTTGAGGACCACAGTTTGCGGGCCGGTCGAATTCACCGGGTTTACGCCGTCATTGCCTGAGGCGACCGCGAACGTCAGCGTCGTTCCAACGACTTGCCCACTAAAATCCGCGGGCAATGGAGTGCCGGCCTGTTGGTTGTTTCGGACCCAAGTGCCGCTAACCGCAAAAACTCCGGACGCGTCAGTTTCGATGTGATATGTGAAGTGTCCTTCACCGCATCCCACGCGCACTATTGTCATGGAGTCCGTCACGACGACTTGAGCCTCACTGCTGCCCCATGTGCCCGGTGTGAGCGACGGCGTTGGTGAGGCCATCGAGTCATTTCGCCCGCACGCGTGCACAGCGAGCAGCGCGATGATCGAGAGCAGCGAATATTTCCGGTGTGAAATCATCGCTCAGACCGGGCAGACCGTTGAGGTCGCTTGCTGGCCGAATACAACCGTCGCAGGTCCGTACGAGAAAATCTCCTTCGCGGTCGTGTCGTTCACGGCGATCGCGAAGGAAAGCGCGTTGCCGATGACTTGGCCGCTGAGCACGGCTGGCATGTTGGCGTTGACCTGGATGGGACCGATGGACCGGTTCCAAGTTCCCTGAACGCTGAAGCGGCCGGTTGGGTCGAGGGCGATGCTGCCGGGAAAATTGCCGAATGCGCACTCGAACGAGACCTGAGTGGCGGTCGAGGAGCTGTTCACATCGGCTTGGACTCCGCCCCAATCACCGAAGGTGAGCTGTGTCGGCGTTGGCGCGAGCGGGGCGACTGTGTCGCCGCAGGCGGCGAACGCGCCCACCAGCGACGAGAGCAACAGTACGCGCGCGATAACTCGGAGAAATGTCTTCATGGCAGCCTCCATTAGAGCTACCCCGCCCGTGCGTGCAGGTGTCACCCCGGCACTTTCGCCGCCTTCTTTTTTGCAGCAGCCGGTGGCGCAGGCACCTTCGCCCCGGGCGCCGCACCAGCCTGCGCCGCCGCCGCCATATGCTCGCGCACCAGTTCCGACGAGAACCTGCTCACCGCATCCGGATCCGTAAATACCGACTGCGTGTTGTTCTGCGCTTTGTACCCCGGGCCGCCCGCCTTGCCCGCAACCACGAAAGTTCCCTCGCCCGACGACGACCAATTCGTCGACCCCTCCGCACCGATTTTTCCGTCGGCGACGAAGCCTTTCGTGTGGCTGATCTGGTGAGTCACCGACTGCCCGATCACGAACTGCTGCGCGGTGAGATTTTCCATTTGCGCCGCGGTGGTGATGCTCGTGTTGAACAGCGACGGATTCTTTGCGACATCCGACGAGAGCAGCGCCTTCTCGTGCGCCCCGCCCGACTGACTCTTGTCGAGCGTGATCAGCATCGTGATCGACGGATCGTGCGCGATCGTCATGATGATGTCGTTGAGCTCGTCGTCGTCGTAGCCGAACATGTTGAGATACAGCGAGACGCTCACACGCGAGAGAATGTGCTTGAGGATGTCGTGGACGTCGTCGCGGCCGACGTAGAACAGATGGAAATCCTTGCTCGCCGTTGTCGAGTAGATCTGTTCTTGGGTGTACTGCTGGAGATCGAGCAGGTTGAACGTTTGGAGACTTTGCGTCGGGTCGGCGAGAACCTTGCTGAAGTTCGTCGTACTCGCAGCTGTTTTTTTCGACGACGCAGTTTTCTTCACGGCTTTCTTTGTTGCCTTCTTTTTCGCGGCCATTGATCGACTCTCCGACTGGATAGTGAACGCAAGCTCGTCTTCGCAAATTATATTCAAATCATGACCAAACGACTTCAGCTCTACGAAACGGACGAGATCAGCGTCACGTTCGATCCCAATATCTGCATTCACTCAGGCGTCTGCATCCGCGGACTGCCTGACGTTTTCGACGTGAAGCGAAAGCACTGGATCAGACCGGAACTCGCGACCGCCGAGGAAGTCGCGGACCAAATCAAACGCTGCCCGTCGGGTGCGTTGCAATACAGACTGAAGCGCGATGAATAGTCGCGATTCGGGGAAAACATTCCAGCAACTGCAAAAGCATTTTGCCGCGGGTCTTCGCGGGTTTACGCGGGTCGACTCGCGCGTACCCGCGAAGACCCGCGGCAAAAGTTTATTTGTTTTTACGGCACTGACACTCGGTACAACCGGACTGTTACAATCCGGCCCATCCGTAGAGCAGACGTCGCAGGGAACTCGCCCGCCCGTGCCGCTTGTCGCGAGCTTCGATGGTCTTGGAACCGGATTCACGAGTCTTCAGCCTACGCAGGACGGACGGAATCCGTCGGACAACAGCCTCGCGGTCGGCCCGAACCACATCGTGCAGATCGTCAACTCACGATTCGCCGTGTTCACCAAGAAAGGCGCGCTGTTCGACACGACCGGCAAACTGATATACGGCGCGTTCCCGACCAATAAACTTTTTGAAGGATTCAGCGGCGTGTGCGAGGCGCGTCCCAATGGCGATGCCGTGGTGCGCTACGATCAGCTCGCGAATCGGTGGCTCTACGTGATGCCGATTTTCCGGCGACCGGCGAACGATTCGACCGGCCCATACTCGATGTGCTATGCGCTGAGCCAGGGCGCCGACCCCACCGGCCCCTTCTATAGATACGAGTTCAAGCGCCCGCTCTTTCCGGATTATCCGCGCCCCGCGGTGTGGCCGGACGGCTACTACATCCCGACGAGCACCAGCGACAACATCATCCAGAAGCATGTGTGCGTCGTCGAGCGGGAGAAGATGCTCGCGGGCTTACCGGCGCGCGAACAGTGCAGGATCATCGACGGTGTGAACTTTTTGAATAACGCGGATATCGACGGCACCGCGATCCCGCCGGCCGGCGCGCCGAACATCATGATGGCCGCGGGCGGTGCGCAGCTGAAAAATGTTTTCGAGGACGACGGAATTTATTACTGGAAATTCCACGTCGACTGGAACGACACCAGCAAGACAACCATCACCGGCCCCGAGAAAATCACGGTCGCGCCGTATCACTACCTCTGCAACGGCCAGCTCACCAGCTGCGTCTCGCAGCCCGGAACCGACCGCAAACTCGACGCGCAGGGCGACAAGATCATGCAGCGGCTCGTGTATCGCCGCGTGAACGGGCACGAATCAATAGTCGCGCTGCACTCCGTGAACAGCGCCGCGGGCGGCGGCGGCGTGCGCTGGTACGAGTTCCGTCTCGACAAGAAACGCGATCCCACGCTCTACCAGCAGGGAACCTTCGCGCCCGACAGCTTCTATCGCTGGATGCCCGGTATCGGGATGGACCGAAAAGGAAACATCGGAATCGGTTATTCGTTCGGCGGCGCGCCTAACTTCGCGGGCCAGCGATTCGCGGCTCGCCTCGCAAATGATCCAAAAGGGAAACTCACCTTTCGCGAAACGATCCTGGCGGAGGGTGAAGCGTCGCAGACGGTCACGCTACGCTGGGAAGACTATACGACGCTCGCAATGGACCCCTCAGATGACTGCACCTTCTGGTATGTGGGTGACTACTACAAGAAAGACGCGACCACCTACTCAACCAAAATCGGCGGGTTCAAGCTGAAGGAGTGCGGACGCTAGCAACCCGCCCCCAAACCGCCCCACCCGGGAGGCGCCTCACCCGGCCGGACGGGGTAGAAACCTAGTACATTTGGGGGCCATGCTACTCGCCTCCGAACCCACCGTACATCACGCGCTGAACATCGCGCTCGGCCCGATCTCGATCACCGGGTTCGGCATCGCCGTCGCCTCGGCGTTCGCGCTCGGCCAGATGATCGCCTCGCGCGAAATGGGGCGCCGCGGATTCAACGCGGACCCCGTTCCGGATATCGTCGCCGCGACGCTCTACTTCGCTATCCTCACACACAGCCTCGACTCGATTTTCACCCGGGGCGGCTTTGTGTTTTACGGCGGATTTGCGGGGAGCGTGATCGCGGGCGCCCTGATGATCCGTTGGAAAAAGCTCCGCTTTTGGCATATCGCGGACATTTTCTGCATCGGACTCGCGGCGGGATATTCGGTCGGCCGCACCGGCTGCTGGGCGGTTGGCGACGACTACGGCAAGCCGTGGCCGGGTGGCTGGCTCGCCGTGAAATTTCCGGAAGGCGTTCCGCCGTCGACCGCCGGAAACATGGCGAGTTCGTTCGGCGTGCACTTCACGCCGGGCACGAACCCGCTCGAGGTGATCGCGGTTTACCCGACGCAGCTGCTCGAAGTCTTCCTCGGCTTCCTGATCTTCTTGATCGTCTGGAAGTATCGCAGTCACAAGCATGCCGAAGGATGGCTCTTTGGGATGTGGGCGGTGTGGGCCGGGCTCGAGCGCTTTGCCGTTGAGTTCCTGCGAGCGAAGGACGATCGGATCGGCGGAGTCGGCGGGCTTTCCGCGGCACAGCTCATCTCGCTGGGCATACTCATTTTCGGACTGATCTGGATGCGGATGCGCCGGGACGTGACGCCGGAGCACCCGGGAATCTTCGCGACTTGATGGACTTCGAGGGCCGCGTCGCCATCGTCACCGGTGCGGCGCGGGGACTCGGACGCGCCGCGGCGCAGCGGCTGTACGAACGCGGTGCGTCCGTTGCGGTGAATGTCCGCGACATCGAGCGCGCGCACGAGGTGGCGGAGTCGCTCGGCGACCGCGCCTTCGCACTCCCCGGCGATATAGCCGCGGCCGGAAAACCCGACGAAATGGCGCGGCGCGTGCTCGAGCGGTTCGGGCGCATTGATATCCTCGTGAACAACGCCGCCATGGCGGAGACGACGCGCTTCCCCGATCTCACCGCCGACGAATGGCGCGAGGCGATCGAGGTGAATCTCACCGCGCCCTTTCTGCTCACGAAAGCAGTGCTCCCCGCGATGCAGGCGCAACAGTACGGACGCGTAATCAATGTTTCGTCGACGGCGGGGCGGATGGTGAGCACGCTCGGCGGCGCGCACTACACCGCGTCGAAAACGGGACTGCTCGGACTCACGCGCGCGGCCGCGAAAGAACTCGGCAAATTCGGCATCACCGTGAACGCCGTCTGCCCTGGAATGATCGACACCGAGCTGACGCGTGAAAGCGCATCGCAGGAAATGCTCGACAAGCTCGCTGCAGGATTTCCGGTTCCGCGGCTCGGCACCGCACTCGAGGTGGCCGATCTGATCTGCTTCGCCGCGTCTGAAGCGGCGGGCTACATCACTGGCGCCGCGTTCGACATCAACGGCGGCGACTTGATGATGTGATGAAAGAATCCACACGCGTACTTCTCGCGCTCGGCGGAGCGGTTGCGATCGGAACCGCGATCTCGCTCTCGGCCAATCCATCGTTGTTGAATGCGGCAGACTTTCTAACGCCGATCGGATCGCTCTGGGTGAATGCGATCCGCATGACGGTGATCCCGCTCGTAGTCTCGCTGCTGATCACGGGGATGGCATCGGCGAGCGATGTGAAATCGATCGGCCGGCTCGGTGGAAGGACTCTCGTGGTGTTCATCGGATTACTCGCGCTGTTCGCGGCGATCGTCGTCCCGCTCGCGCCGTCGGTATTTGCGCTGCTGCCGCAGAACGGAGCAAAACAGCTACCAGCAGGCGCAGCTGATGCCGCAGCGCAGATCGCAACCGGAGGACAGGCACAGACGTTCGGCGCGTGGCTCACGTCGCTGATTCCGTCGAATCCAATTGCCGCTGCCGCAAACGGACAGATGGTCTCGCTGATCATCTTTACGATTCTGCTCGCACTCGCGATTGCGAAAAGCACTCCGGTCGCGCGAACCGCTCTCGTCGGATTTTTCCAGGCGCTTGGCGACGCGATGCTGATTCTCGTGCGCTGGGTCGTCCTCGTTGCGCCGATCGGAATATTCGCACTCGTGCTTCCGCTCGCCGCACACGCCGGCGCTTCGCTCGCGGGCGCGATCGGATTCTACATTGTTGCGTACATGGCCATCAGTCTGGTGATGACGCTGCTGCTGTATCCGATCGTCGCGATCGCTGCAAAGATTCCGATCCGCACGTTTGCGCGTGCCGCGCTGCCGTCACAGTTGATCGCGTTCAGTTCTTCATCGAGCGTCGCGTCGCTGCCGGCGCTGGTAGAGAGTGCTGAGCGCGGACTCGGGCTGTCGAATCAAGTGACGGGATTCGTGCTCCCGCTCTCGGTGTCGGCATTCAAACTTGCCGCGCCGGTATCGTGGACGGTCGGCGCGCTGTTCGTCGGATGGTTCTACGGAGTTCCGCTGCACATTCCGCAGCTGGCGACGGTCGCGTTTGCTTCTGTGTTTCTCGCGTTCGCGTCACCCGGCGTTCCGCGCGGGGCATTCATCATGCTGACGCCGTTGTTTCTGGCGATCGGATTGCCGGCGGAGGGGATCGGGATTTTGATTGCGGTGGATGCGATCCCGGATACGTTCGCTACGGTGCTGAATGTGACCGGGGATTTGGCGGCGGCGGCTCTCGTGGCCCGAAAATCGTAACAGCGAGTAATCAGTATTCGGTCATTGGTTGTTGGTAGTTAGCCCTAGCCACGAAGTGGAACGCGGATTCGTGTGTGTGGCCAAGTACCAAGAACCAATGACCAAATACCGATTACGCGCAGTTAGCTACTGCTCAATGATGATCAAATACTTGGATGCCGACCAGAACGCCGTCGGATCCGAAATCTTCAGCGAATCGCGCAGCACGCCGTGTGTATCCGGCGGCGTGGAGAGCGCTGCAACATCCTGACGCGTGATGATCTTGTACGGCGCGCCGGCCTTCGGCATCGGAATTTCTGATACCGCCGTTTTATCGATGCTCGTGAAGTCCGATGTGTTCAGCTCGCGCGCGGGAACCTGCGTCTTGCCAATCCCGAGCATTCCGCCGGCCTGCACGATGATGTGGCGCTTGAGCAGGTCTTCCT
>Ga0210389_10001845_pt1 | contig 17011 bp, 14 predicted proteins | sample IncBWH28OmetaG_FD_160127 | JGI IMG/M metagenome (GOLD analysis project Ga0210389, IMG submission 160127) | Forest soil microbial communities from Barre Woods Harvard Forest LTER site, Petersham, Massachusetts, United States - Inc-BW-H-28-O ...
ACGACGGCCGCGCCGATCGGCGCGGCCGCCCGGTCCGGCGTCAGCGCGAGCAGCTTGAACCCGGCGGCCCGTAGCCCGGCCAGACCGTCGTACCAGCCGTTCATTCGGGCGTAGGGGATGGCAAACACGGCGCCCATGGAGACCTTCACCGCCCGTCGGTAGAGCGGGTCGGCGCACCGCGGTGAGAGGAATATAGCGTCCACCCCGAGCGCGGCGGCGCACCGGAAGATGGCACCGACGTTGGCGTGGTCGACGAGGTCCTCGAGCACGATCACCCGGCGGGCGGCAGCAGCCAGCGCCGCGGTCTGCGGAAGCGGCTTGCGGTGAAGCGAGGCCAGCGCTCCGCGGTGGACGCGGTACCCGGTGAGTCGCTCGGCGGTCTCGTCTGGAACGACATATACCGGGGTGCCGGTCGCAGGCAGGGCCAGGAGGTCGCCTAGCCTCCGTTCGGCGAGTAGCACCGAGCGCACTGGATAACCAGCCGCCACAGCCCGGCTGATCACCCTCGTCCCCTCCGCGATGAACAGCCCCTGTGCAGACTCCAGCCTGGTGCGCAACTCCATGTCCGTTAGCTGCGCGTAGTCCGCCAGCCGAGGATCCTCCACATCGGTAACGAATTCCCGCATCTCTTAAGTCTCGGCCACCCTTGCCTGCAACGGCGAACCCGAGGCCGTCCTTTGTTTCCCCTGGACGACCTGGGGGCCTGGAGATGACTGTGCCTGAAGCCCCTCGGTCCTCAGGCCTGTCATCACGACAGCACGGCGTAGGAGCGCAGGCGGAAATCTCGTCGGAGCCTGGATAAACGGACTCGAAAATCCGTGAGGGTCTTCACGTTTAGGGCTGACCTGCACGGATGCGGCCATATTCGGGGTCCGCCCACACGTTGAGCGACTGAAGTCCCATTTCTGGGGCCGCGGCGCTGACCGCGACCATCAAGCCGAGAGTCCGAGCGTCAGTCCCTCCGTGGTTCCGAGATCAACGGGAAGGCGTTCAGGCTTTGCCGCAAGTGCGGCACGCGCTTGGCGTCGGCTGAACTCGGCGATCGAGACCGCGCGGCGTCCATGTCCTGGTTGATACTGGCGACGATGCGCCGCGCTTGCGCTGGCGAGCCCGCCGGCGAGCTGGGCGTCGCCTTCGTCGCCCATGCCACGCTCATTCCTCGACGAGCTGCTGGCCGCCGTCGATGTCGAAGGTCGCGCCGGTGATCGCGGTGTTGGTCATGAGGTGGACGGCAAGTGCCGCGATGTCGGCCGGGCCGACGACGCGGCCGATCGGCAGCGTGGTCCGGAGTTGCTCGCGGCGCTCGTCGATCCGGCCGCCGAGCAGCGAAGCCGACCACGGCGTGTCGACCAAGCCTGCCACGATCAAGTTGACCGGACCTGCGCGCGGCCGCGCGATCAGCGAAACCGAGCCGGAATCTGGCTTGATGGCCACTCACGGGCTCGTCCAGGCAGCCAGCTCGGTTCCGCGTTCGCGCTAGCTGCTTCAGGAGACACTGGGAGGTGGCTCGACTGGCGGGGGGAAATCACGGGTCCGGTTTGCGGCTGAAGGGTGGGTGAGCTCGGCTGCCTTGCCGTCGGCGGTGAGGTGGCGCCAGCTGGTCTGCCAGTCCGGCAGGTCGGGGCTGGCCTGCTCCCAGTCGACGAAGGTGGCCTCGTCGCAGTAATGATCCAGGTGCGTACTGATGCCCTGATGCGGCTCGCTGTCAACGTAGGCCTGCATCAGTCGGCGTTCTTGCCAGGCGCTGACGCTCCACCAGGCATTGTTTGCCTCGGCGAGCGCATCGGCGCCTAGGTTGCCTTCGGACTTCATCGCCTGTTCGATGGCGGCGACGGCATCGGTGAAGAACTCATCCAGGAGCGCGGGGTCCCTCAGCCGCAGCCGGGTCACAACTATGACGGGCATTACGATCTCCTTGCTATGGCACGTGATTGAGGCCGCAGCGAACCGGTCTCCTTGTGCCGGCTCCGGCTAGACGGGTCGGCTCGCGACGGTCGGGTGCTAGCGCCGCAGTGGTCAGTTCAGCGACGTCAGCTGGCGGGCCGGGTGGCGAAGGCTTCCTCGATTGTCGCGGCTACCTTCTTGGCGATGCCGAACTCGTTCACCATGCGTGAGATGACCAGGCCGCCGCCGTGGACGTGGAACGTGGTTGCGTTACCGTCCCAATCGAGATGCACAGTGGCGGTGGACGCCGCGGACTGTCTTATTTTCAGTGCCTCCTGTGCGCCGCTTCCGTGCGTGGTTACCTCGTAGCGGCTGCCGAGTTGGTCTTGCAACGCGGTGGCGGCCTGTTTCAGGGTTACGGGTCCTTTTACTGTCACGGTCGGCATTCCGGGTCTCCTTCTATGGCGGTGGTTTATAGCGGGGCTTAGATTGCGGTCTAGACTTGCCCTTCCCCTGAAATCCGGGCCAGATCGATCGCGACGATTAAGACCCAGGTGATCGAGTTCGCCCTTCCCGGGGGCAGACTTGGTGTGGACTGCGAGGCCGCCGGGCAATACGCGGGAAAAGTCGCACGGGCCGACGGTGTCCAGAACTTGACAACTCATAGGTCAGCGGGCCTGCCTTCACGGTGGTCCGGTAGCGTCCGGCGTGGAGGATGATGTGGGTATTGGCGGCGAAGTCCATGTCGTTGTGGACCGGTCCGGCGGGCCATTTCTCTTCCATCGCCTCGGCCGGCACCATGCCCGGGCACATGAACCAGGGACCCTCGCGGAAACGGCGACCATCCGGCGGGCGTCTCGCTCTGTGACCTGTTCGCAGTCTCCAACCGCTCTCCCTGCTTGCTGGGAATCTATCCAGTTGTGATCATGACCTGGGCAGGCGGGCCGCCGGATCGGTCAAATGACTCGACTTCATTCCCGGCCGAACGGCCGTTTCGATGACCAGGTGCGCGCGGCCCGGTCGATGTCTGCTGCGCGGTGCAGCAGGTCGGGACTGTTGACGCCGAGCCGGTGCAGAGCGGCCTGGACCGCGCCGGCGTCCTCACGAGGGTTGCCTGCGGCGGCTGGTCCAGGTGCGGCCTCGCGGCCGGCGTGTGTCGCGGTCCCGGCGGCCGTCAGCCCGCGACCTCGGCGGCGCGCGCACCGCTGGTCTCGGTTTTTACGTCATCGTCTGTGGACACTGGGTGCCTCCTTCGGCATTCAGTCGCGAGTGATCTTGCCGACCGGGGAGTCCGGGACGTGGGCGGGAGGTAGCTCAGCCTGAGGAGCGACCGTGTGAGGCGGGTGAGTGCCGGGGTCGCGATGCCGCCGGAGGTACCGCGGCGACGGGCGGCCCGCCGGCCGGCGGGGACGCGGCGCCTTCGCGCAGCGACTGGCGGCGGCGTTCCCGCTGCCGCTTCCGGTGCGGCGGAAGAACTCTGTGCCGAGCATGCTTTGCAGCAGGTGTTCGGGAAGCATCGACGGAACGGCCGGGTACTGGGTGCGATGCCGCGCCAGCGCCGCGAGTTTGCGGGAAAGGTAGCTGGTGACGTCCAGCGCGCAGCCCCCCGGCGGCAGGCCGGCGGCGGGGGGCTCGGCCGCGCTGGTGGCGCCAGCCCCGCGTCCGGCGTATGGCCTGATCGGCGTGCGGGACAGCACGAGGCAGGTGAGACTGTCGCGGGCCACTACATGCGCCGTGCCCTGGCCCGCCACCAGGCCATGGTCGCCGAAGAAGTCACCGGCCTGCATCTGCCGCACGTGGACCACCTGGCCGTCGGGGCGTTCCAGTAGAGTATCGGCGGTCCCGTTGAGGATGAGGTACAGCGCGCGGGCGGGCTCACCTTGTTCGATCACGCAGATGCCCGGGGGGAACCACTCCGTGCGCACGTCGTCCCGGGCCAGCCGCATGGTGGCCGATTCGCCGGCGAACAGTGTGATCGCGTGCAGCGCGGCGGGATCGGTAGCACGCTGTCCCGAGCCGGCGATCCAGTGCGCCAGTTCCTCGGCCATGGAGGTGTGCCGAGGCGGGAAGACGGCATGGTAGAGCCGCTGCCCCCGGTTGTGGTCGCGGACCAGCGCCCGGAACGCCTTGGTGGCCGTCTCGGAAATCGCCACGTGGTCCGGGTGGCCGTACCCTCCGTCCGCGCCGAAGGTGATGATGGTGTCCGGATCGAACCGCCGCGTGATGGCCTCGATCGCGGCGCCGAGCGCGGACCGGTGGTGCGGCAGGGTCCCGTCCGGGTACGCCAGCACCTGAACGTGCTGTACGCCGAGTTCGGCGGCGGCCGCGCGCAACTCGCGTTCCCGGACCGCGCCGAGTGTGAGCCGGGTCGCGGCGGCAGGATCGCGGATCTGCCCTTGCTCTCCACGGGTGGCCGAGATGATCATGACCTCGGCGCCCGCCTCGGCCGCCCGGGCCATCGTGCCGCCCGCGCAGAACACCTCGTCGTCCGGATGCGCGAAGACGCCGAGCAGGCGCCGCGCTGAGCCGGGTCCTTCTTCCACAATGACCTCCTCCGAGCCGCGCGGTGGCTCAACAGCCGCGCCGGGGTACGAGGCCGTCAGTGCCGGTCACGCGATCCCGGTAGGTCATCTCCACGAAGGCCAGGAACCGCTCCACGTCGTCGACGTTCGAGGCGAGGCCCACCGAGGCGCGCAGCGCCCCGGCGCTCGGCAGGCCGAGGAGGTCGAGGTACTGATCCATCGTCTGGACGCGTGCCCGCGCTGCTTTGCGCCAGTCTTTCCTGGTGAGCTGCGACGCGGCCTCACTGGCGCCGGGGTTGCAGTGGCAGCCGGTCCGGATGGAGATCCCGGCCGCGGCGGTCGCCTGCGCCACCGCGCGCTCGTCGATGATGCGGCCGCCGGGGTCCAGCAGATTGAAGGCGACGGTGCCGCCGCGGTCGCGGGTGCCGGCGGGCCCGTAGATCCGCGCCATCGGCTCGCCGTTGCCGTGGCGCAGCGCGGCTAGCCGGTCGAGGAGCCAGCCGGTCAGGCACGTCACCCGCAGGTGGATCCGGTCGATGCCGATGCCGTTGACCCAGGACAGCCCGGACTCCAGGTCGGGGATCTGCAGAAAGCTGACCGTGCCATCCTCGAACCGGGCCTCGCCCGGGGCCAGCGCGTGCCAGTCGCCCTGCACGCTGGCCAGGTAGACCGACCCGCCGGCGAACCAGGGACGCCACAGGCGCCCCAGCGCCTCCCGCCGCGCGATCAGGCAGCCGACGCCGGTCGGACAGCCGAACACCTTGTACCAGCTGACCGGCACGAAATCGGGTTTGACCACGGACAGGTCCAGCCGGTTCGACGGCACGTACGCCGCCGCGTCCAGCAGCACGTCGTAGCCATACTCGTGCGCCAGCGCAATCCAGCGCAGCGGATGCTGCACCCCGCTGAAGTTGCTCTGCGCCGGGTAGGCCAGCAGTCCGCGGCGGCGGGGGACGGCTGGTGCGGACAGCATGGCCGGCGGCCGATCCGCGTCCGGTACACCCTGGGCCAGCGAGCGCTGCCGCCGGGCGCGCCATCCACGGCCGGCCCAGGGCGCCACGCCGGAGCGCGACACCCGCCAGGCCGCGCCCAGCGGGCCCGGCCGGGGCTGGGCCAGTGCCTGGCGGATCGCGCCGTCGTCCACCCGCAGCTCGGGCGAGCTGAACGGCACGTACTGCGTGATCGCGCCGCGGGACCTGGCGAACTCCCTGATGCCGTTGACGGAGTTGTGGTTGTCTTGCGTCAGGACCAGCCGGGTCCGCGGGCCGAACGGGTAGGTCTCCCCGACAAGCCGGCACGCGCCGGTAGCGTTCGGGGTGAAGATGGCCGCGTACTCCTCCGGCGGCGCGTTGAAGTGCGCCAGGACCGCGAGCCGGGCCCGTTCGATCAGCTCGGTCGACGCGGCGGAGGCTGGGCTGTCCGAGTGCGGGTTCCCGAAGCACCCGCCGCGGATCCGCTCGGCATGCGCGGCCAGCTGCGCCTGGGCCGGCAGGCCCGCGCCGGTGTAATCCAGGTAGGTATGGCCGCCCGCGTCGAGGTAGGAGTACTCGGTCGCCCGCAGCCGGTCCAGCAGTACCGTGCTCTGGTAGCCGGGGTAGGCGGACAGGAAGCCGGCCGGCTCTGGCGGTCGGCCGCTTTTAGCGCTGCCGGGCGGGCCAGACCGTTCTGGCAGGGTGGTGGTCATGACGTTCCTCGGTTGGTGAGTCTGTGGCTGGCCGAAAGCCCGCGGCGGCGCAGGCCGCGTCGTTCGGCTTCGGTCAGGCCGCCCCAGACGCCGGCCTCCTGGCCACTGGCCAGCGCCCAGTTCAGGCAGGTGGCGCTGACCGGGCAGCCGCGGCAGATCAGCTTGGCCGTCTTGAGTTGGGCCCGGGCGGACCTGGGGTCACCGTCCGGGAAGAACAGTTCCGGGTCGACGTCCCGGCAGGCGGCGTCGGCCCGCCAGTCCGGGCGGTCTGGCCCGTCGCAGGCCGGCCACGCGGCCGCGGTGGACGTGCTCATGGTGCTTGCCTCCATCCCTCGGCCGCTCAGCGGCCCGCACCAGCTAGCACCCGTACGGCTCGATCCGCCCGGTGACCGTTGTGCGCTGCCCGGGCCCGGTCAGGGTCGCCGATGTGCCGCACGGCCGGCGTGACCTGCCGGACCGCGATGATGCTGTTCAGCGGGCCGGCCAGCACTGCGGGCTGATACGGGCGGCCGGCGTCGGCCTCCTCGAAGCGGAAGCCGACCGTGCCAGGATCGGCTTCCGCTTCGAAGCTCAGCGGGCCGACACAGAACGAACCAGGGACGATCCGGTGCCAGCCGTCCGCCAGCAGGACCGAGACGACCCTGCTGACGGCAATGTCGTTGTCGCTCATACCGCTACTGCCTCTCGCTTGTCGGGGGCTACCTCTGCCGCGCGCTCCCGTAGCAGCGCTGCGATCTCGGTGTGGCCATTGCCTTCGGCATCGGACAGCGGGGTGCCGCCCCAGCGGTCCACTGGCCGCGGGTCGGCGCCGGCCGCTAGCAGGTAGCGGACCACGTCGAGCTGGCCTTCGGCGGCGGCCAGATGCAGCGGGGTGCGCCCGTCGTAGTCGGCGGTGCCTGGCTCGACCCCGGTGGCGATCAGCGCGCGGACCTCGTCCAGGTCACCCTGGCTCGCCGCCCAGGTCAGCGCGACCACCGCCTCGGTCTGGGTCTGGTTCTTCTTCCGTCTCGGGTCGCGCTTGGCGGTCCGGCCGCGGCCGGTGACCAGCGAGTCGAACGCGTGCACGTTGTACTCGGCGACCAGCTTGCGGCAGAACTCGATGCCGCGCACGGAGTTGCCGTGCTCATCCAGCCTCGGTGACCAGACGCAGATGCCCATCAGCCCCGGGACCACCAGCATGACCGCGCCGGACACGCCGCTTTTTGCGGGGAGCCCGATGGTGAACGCGAACTCTCCGGAGAAGTCGTACATGCCGCAGGAGGACATCAGCGACAGGCAGCTTTGCACCGTGCCCGGGGTGAACACCGGGTCCTCGGTGAGCGGGCACACCCCGGCGTTGGCCAGCGACGCCGCCACGGCCGCGAGCATCTCCGCGTCCACCTCGATCGAGCAGCTCTGGAAGAAGAACTCCAGCGTCTGGGTCAGGTCGGTGCCCGGGCGGAACGCGCCGCTTTCCCGCATCGAGTAGCCCAGCGCGAAGTTCCGGTCCGCGGTCTGCCGCTCGGACAGGTACACGGCGTTGTTGAAGCCCGGCCGTCGGCCGCCGGCCAGGCGCTGCCAGGTCGCGGCGACCAGGTCGAACCGGTCGGCGATGTCCTCCTCCGGCCGGATCAGCGAGCAGGTCATGATTCCGCCGGCATTGACCATCGGGTTGTGCGGCAGGCCCTTGGGGTTCAGGGCCAGTTCGTTGAACGACCGGCCGGACGGCTCCCGGCCCACGTGCTGATGCACCGCCTCCGTGCCATGCTCGTCCAGCGCCAGGCAGTAGCTGACCGTCTTGGACACCGACTGCAGGGAGAACGCGGTGGCCGCGTCGCCAACGCAGAACCGCTGGCCGTCCACCGTGCACACGGCGATCGCCAGCTGATCCGGGTCAACGCGCTTGAGCTGCGGTATGTAGCCGGCCACCGTTCCGGACCTGAGCGACAGCAGCTCGTCGTGCATCCGGGTGATGTCGGCGGTCAGCGCGGCGAAGTCGGGCACGGCGAGGTTGCCCTCGACCGCGCGCCTGATCAGGCTGCTGTTGTGCCGGGCGAGGGCTTTGAACTGCGTGAAGCTGATCTGCCGGGATCCGCCGTCAGCACCGGCCAGCCCGGTCAGCGCCTCAGCGATGCGCGGATCGTCGGGCTGCAGCCCTGAGCGCTCGAGCCGGCTGAGCACTTCCAGCGGGGAGATCCGCCCATCCTTGTCCGGGTTGAACGAGTCAAACAGGCTGCGGTAGATCGCGTCGGCACCAGCCGCGGTATCCGGTTGGCGGGCTTCGGTGACCGTCTTGGGCATCGTTTGTTTCCCTTCTGTTCTCGTTGTGCAGATAATCGGTTGCGGTGCGGACATGCCGGGTTAGGCGGCCAGGCTGGCTGGCGCTCGCTCGAGCGCCTGGCGCGCCGCCGCGCGGCCGGCCTCGCGGGCCGCGTCGAGCCGATCGAACTCGAGCAGTCCGACGCCTTCGGCATGCGGTTTGATCACCAGGTCGGCGTGGCGCCGGGCCGCTTGGGCCGTGTTTTCGCTGCCGAGCATCAGCAGCCGGGCGAGCGTCTCACCGAGGCTGGGCGGGCCGTTTCGTACGCGTGCCCCTTCTGGGCTGTGTTTCGGACGTTTGATCGTGGCCTTCACGTCGACCGCGATGATCGGGCCTTCTGCCATGTCGGCCATCGCCTTCACCGGGAGGTTGTCGATCAGTGAACCGTCGATGAAGACGCTGTGGCCGCGAACCTGCGGCGGCGCGATGACCGGCAGGTTGATGCTGAACCCGACCGCCTCCCACAGCGGCCCGTACCGCGCGATCTCCAGACGTCGGCTGCGCAGTTCGGCGCTGCCGCAGATGAAGCTGCGCGGCAGTTCCTCGATCAGGCGCGTTCCGAAGGTGCGGTGCAGCATCAACTGGAAGCGCTCGCCGCGGATCAGCGCGTGGCGAGGGACGGTGAAGTCACGCAGCGGCCGACGCCGGACCCACTCCTCGAAGCAGATCGCGTCGATCTGCTCGGCGTCGTGGCCCATGGCGAACAGCGCGCCGATCATGGCGCCCATGCTGACGCCGGCGATACGGTCGATCGTCACGCCGGCCGCGGTCAGCTCGTCGAGCACGCCGATGTGCGAGAACGCGCGCGCGCCGCCGCCGGACAGGACGATCCCGACCGAGGTGCCGGCCAGTCGGCGCCCCATGCGGGCAATGTCGGCGGCGAACTCGGTCTCCCGGATCAGGTGCGACCCAGCCGGATGGAGCGCGGCCGCCCAGCCGGCCAATGCGCCTGGCGCGGCGTCGTAAGCAACCAGGTCGCAGCCTTGCAGCTCGGGATAGCTTTCGAGCGCTGGCGGGACCGGTCCGCCTCCGGTCACCGCCAGGATCCGGTCCGCCTGCTGGAGGCAGAACTTCGTCCAGGGCTCGTGCAGGGCGGATCCGCCGACGAGCAACACCAGGTCGTGGCTGGCCTCCGCCCGGTCGAGCAACGGTCCGTACACGGCGGCCGGTGCACCTGGCACTTCTGCGCCTGGTACCTCCACACCGCCGAGCACCGCGACCGATAGGTGGGCCTGCAGGGCGGCGCTCAGCCGGGTGGCGAGCCGCCACAGGGGGACCCGCCCATCGAGCTCGATCAGCGCGACCGTGGCCGGCCGTGGCCGGGCCGTGGACGCCGACGCGCGCGCGTCTTGGAGCCGGCGGCTCAGCGACTGATTGAGCGCCGACGACATTGCCGGCGAGCGGTGCAGGAGTCCGGTGAAGTCGGCCTGGTCGACGGCGATGACCTCGGTGGCGCGCGCGGCGCGCACTGAGACCGATCGCGGCGAATCGGTCAGCAATGCAAGTTCGCCCACCGCGTCACCGCGGTGGTACTCGCGGACCACGGCGCCGGCGCTCTCATCGACGAGCTCCAGCCGCCCGGCGCGGACAACGTACATCGCGTCCGCGCGGTCATGCTCGCGGAATAGCCATTTTCCCGCGGCCAGGTGACGCGTGCGTGATGTCGCCATGAGCTGCTCCACGAGTTCTGGATCGAGGCCGGAAAACAGCGGGGTCCGGGCCAGGAACTCGGCGGCCGACTCCGCGCGCGGGGCCGCCGGCCCGCCGGCGTCCAGCGCGATTACGCGCCGCGGACGCGGACGCGGTGCGCGCAAGGCCCTTTGAGGCTCAGTCTCCGCGAGAACCGCTCGCGCAACACTGCCCCGCGCAACATCGCCTCGCGCAACGTCGCCTGGCGCAGCCCTGCCTGGCGCCGGCACCTCGCCGAGCTTGACGTGCCCGACAAGCAGGCAGCCGAGCCCGGCGACGAACAGGCAGACCGCACCGAACGTCCAGGCGTCGCGAAACACCGCATAAGCTGTCGCCGGCGTCGGCGTCCCGATGATCGCCACGACAACCGCGACGCCGAGCGCGGCTCCGATCTGGCGGGCGACCGAATTCATCCCGGTCGCCGTCGCGAAGCTCGCGTCCGGCGCCGAGGCGACCGCGGTCCCGCTGAGGTTCGGAAACAGCGTGCCCGCGCCGATCCCGAGCAGCACCATGCCCGGCAGCCACTGGCCGGCAAAGTCGGGTGTCACTCCGACCCGCTCGACGAACCACAGCACCGCTCCGCCCCACACCAGGCCCCCCGCGACCAGAACGGGCCGGGGGCCGAGGCGCTGGGTCAGCCGGCTGGTCGGCCCGGCCACCGCGACCGCGACAGCCGGGCCGATGGTGAGCGCCAGGCCGGCCTGCAGGACCGAATAGCGCCAGACACTTGTGAGGAACAAGACGTTGGCGAGGGTGTAGCCGAAGAAGCCAGCCGCCCCGATGACCGTCATCGCATTGGCCACGCTGAACGTCCGGATCTTCAGCAGGGACAGGTCGAGGATCGGCCAGCGGTGCCGCCTGCAGCGCCAGATGACCGCGGCACCCAGTCCGAGCGCCGCGGCCAGGCAGCCGATGATCCGGGGACTGCCCCAGCCCCAGTCCTGGCCCTTGACGACGCCGAGCACCAGCGTCCCGATCGCGATGGCGAACAGCAGCGTGCCGGGGAGGTCGGGAATCCGGCGGCGACCCGGCGCGCGGCTTTCTGCCAGCTTCCGGCGGGCCAGCAGGACCGCCGCCACGCCGACCGGGACGTTGACCAGGAACACCAGGCGCCAGTTCGCGGCAGCCACGAGAAGCCCGCCGAGCGAGGGGCCCAACCCGGCCGCGGCCGCGCTCACTGCGGACAGCAAGGCGACGGCGTGGGAGCGGCGCGCGGGCGGGAACGCGGTCAGCACCAGGGCCAGGGCGGAGGGCACGAGGAAGGCGGCGCCGAGCGCCTGCACCACCCGGAAGGCAATCAGCGCGTCCGCCGACGGGGCGATGGCGCACAGCAGTGAGCCGACGGTGAACAGCGCCAGGCCGAAGATGAACACGCGCCGGCGCCCGAGCACGTCCGCGATCCCCGCGGCCGCCATGAGAAACGCGGCGAAGACGATGTTGTAGGCGTTCAGCACCCACGACAGCGCCGAGATCGGCGTGCCGGGGAACGAGTGCGCGATGTCCGGGAACGCGATGTTCACGATCGTCGCGTCAATGAAGGCGATCGCGCCGCTTAGCGACGCGATCGCGAGCACGGTCCGAGGTGAAGGTCTTCGCCGCACCCGGCCGCTCGGGGCCGACAACCCGGGCGCGGCGCGCCCGTGTCGGCCTGGCTGCGCCCGGCGGGCGGCGCGGGCCAGGGTCTCCCGCTGGGCGTGCTGGCGCAGGTCGGCTGCGCGGGCCTGGGCCAGCTGGTAGCTGATGGTGGGATGCATTGCGGTCTCCTCGGTGGGCCTTGGTGGGCGTTGTTTCCCGAGGATGCGGCTAATCGACATCTCGGTTCCCCGTTAGTGGCTTCGCCTTGCCAGTGGCAGTTCCCCGGCGAACCCGTTTCTCCGTTGTGTCAGTGATATCCGGCGGCGCGGCGCCATCGTTTCGCCCGTACGGGCCAGATTCACACCGTCTCGGCAGATGGCCCGACGGGCCGGGCTCACACCAGCTCGGTGCGGGAACGCGCACAGTGCTGCGTGAGCCCCCGGACAGCCCTCATGCCGCGATCATCGGGAAGGGCCGCGTGTGCGGCGCTTCGGCCCGCCCGTTGAGCAATAGCAGCCCGCCGTCATCGAAAAGCACGATGCCGTTGCACAACAGGCTCCAGCCCTGTTCGGGGTGGGCGGCAATGACGTGGGCCGCCGAGCGCGCGGTATGGCCTGCGGACGGGCATTGCGGTTCATGGCTGCACACGATCCACCTCGATCTGACTGCCGCGGACCCGGACTCGCGTTCCAGGCGATAGCTGTTCAGTTCGGCGGGACCCGGCCGGCGGGTTGTGCAGGTTCACCGGGCTTCCTTTCCTCGTTGTAGAATTATTTCCATCCTCGGGCTAAGCGGTGGGGTACCGCATCGACTGGATGACCTATCAGCGCTTGCGGTACGCCTTAGATCGGCGGGACTGCCGCTTAGTTGTCCCGCCGTAGCGCGTACGGGCCAACGTCACCCGGCCGCGGCAGATGGCCCGACCGGGGCAGGCTCATACCCAGCCCGGTACGCACCCCCAAGCCGCGGCCGCGGCACGGGAGGAGAGGTTGAGCTTGCGGAGGATGTCGGCCAGGTGCCGGCGGACCGTGTGCTCGCTCAAGAAAAGCCGGTAGGCGTGCGCGGCCAGGCCCGCCCGGATCAGCCGACGATAGCCGTCCGCCCTCACGTACGCATCCCCAGCCGCTGCATCATCGGGGCGGAACCCCGATATCGGCGAACACGAACATAAGCGTCCGCGCGGCCACCAGCTCAAGCCCTTCATCGAGATTGACGCTAAACGCACCGGCAGGAACCGCTGGCCTCCTCAACCGAGCAGCGCAAAGATCAAATGTCCGTCGCCGCTCGCCGGAATGATCGTCGAGATCGCAGAGGAAATGCGTGAAATGCCTTTTATAATGACTGAATTCCATGGTGACCGTCCGTTATTTGTCCCGCCGTATCGGGCGAAGCCGGAACGGCATGGGTCGCTGTTCCTCCGGACCGCTTCCGCGGGCCAGTGCGGAGCCGCCCGCCTGCTCGGCCGGAGGGGTCGCCGGGCGGCGCGCGCCGTCGTGGCAGACGACCAGGCCTGGCCGTTAGCCGTAGCCTCGTTAACTGTTGACTCGGTTGGCTGCCCGCATCACGCGGAGGTCCCGTTACCGTCCGGCGTCAATGGCCGGCGGTAGCCGGCGCCAGCAAGATCCCTCATACCAGGAACCACAGGTCCCAGACCCCGACGTGCCGGCGCAACGCCGTCCGGTCCAGCTGCCGATCGCCGACCGGACGCCGGCAAGCTAAGGGGTCCCGCGCAGATCTAAGGGCCCGCCGCCGCTGCGTTAGGGCGGCCGGCCGGTGCGCCGCCCCGGCCCTTAGCGCGAGTGTGGAAGCAACTCGGCAACGGGGAGGGATGCCTGATGGCCGTGCAGAGCGCGGCCGTCGGCACCGCGTCACCCGGGGATCGTTCACGGTCGGTGCGCTCGGCTTCAGTGACGACGATGATCGCGGCGCGTCCGGCTACAGCTTCGAGGAGATCGGCAGTTCTTATGGGTGAGGGAGTAGGGATCGAATTGTATTACGACATTGCGGTCATCGGTGGTGGCGCCGTGGGTCTCGCCTACGCGATCCGCGTCAAACGGGACAATCCTGAGCTGCGGGTTCTCGTCCTGGAAAAGGCGAAGGAACCTCGCTTCAAAATCGGGGAGAGCACGCTGTCCGTGACCGTCGAGAACCTGCTCGAGCTCGGCTTCACCATGCCGCAGTTGCGGCGGCTGTTCACGATCAAGTCGGGTCTGGGATTCTGGTACACCGACTCAGCAACCGATGAGCTGGTGTCCCCGGTCGACGTCTGCAACACCGAGGAGACATTCCAGGTCGAGCGCCGGCCGATGGAAATCGCGCTCACCGTCCTCGCCCAGTCGTGCGGGGTAGAGATCCGGTCCGGGACGGTCGTGTCCGCGGCCAGGTCGCGGCTGGGCGGGCCGGACCCGGTGCTCGTGATGCGGGGTTCGACAGGGACCGCGGACCCGGTCCACTGCCGGCTGGTCTGCGACGCGAGCGGTCCTGCCTCGGTGATGGCACGTTCACTGGGAACGCACCGCAAGCAGGAACACATCAACACGAATGCGTACTGGTCGCACTTCCGGAAAACGGCATCGACGGGGATACCGGGCTGGGACGCCCCGATGACACACCACATCTGCTTCCCGCGGGGCTGGTTCTGGTTCATCAACCTGTGTTCCTGGGAGAGCTCCCCCACGTCCAATCTGACCGCGATGATCGGTGCGCTGCTCAATGATCGCCGAGACGAAGAGGACATGCCGGATCGCCAGGAATGGGCGAGCCGGTTCGGCTGCACGCACTCGCTGCGCGTCTCGATCGGCGTGTCACCTCGGTCGGACCTGGACTATCCGCCACCCGGCGGGGCACGAGAGCGGTTCTGGCACTATGTCGACGCCTACCCCGCCATCCAGGAGGTCATGCGCTATTACGAGGAGGTGCCGGATCCGTACCAGGGAAGGCCCGCCTACGGTTATCTGAAGGAGATCGAGCATTACAGTACCTCGTACGCTGGCGAGGGTTTCCTCTCGGTGGGAGATGCCGCGTTTTTCGTCAATCCGCTGTTCTCCAAGGGTCTGGCGTTCGGCATGTTCTGCGCAAAAGAGGCGGCGAGCGCGACTGCCGGGCACCTGAAGGACCCGGCGCGCGGCGATTTCGCGAGGTACGACAGGCTGCTCCATTCGGTCTACCGCGCGCTGTCCACGGAGAACGAGGCCTTGTACCGATCCTGGGCCTCGCCGGCAGGATTCGAGCAAGTACTCATGGCCAAGCTCGCCGGGGCGCTTCCCGAGGTGAGGAACCGGGCCGACGGTCTGGTCCACGAGGACGTGCCCTACCGGCTCCTGGCACCCCGGCACGCAACGGTCTTCACCGACCTCGTCGCCCTCACGCGCGACGCCGGGTCAGGGCGGGACAACCGCTCGCCGGAGATCGAGGCCGTTACGGGCCGGTACCTGCAGGAACTGCGCACCGACCCCGAGACGATCGAAGCACGTCTGGGCCGGTTCCTCACTCACTACGACGACAACCTGGTCCGGCACGAGAATGCCGCCGAGGTGGCGCAGCCCGGCGTGTTCGCCGCCGTCGCCTGCCCGGACTGCCGCCAGTACGTCAACGCGACCCTGGGGCGGTGCCCAGCGTGCGGTCAGGACATGACTCCACAGCGCGTTCGGCGATCACCCGACATTACCTTTCGTAGCTCCTGATGCGGACGGGAGGGTTCACGCCTGTGACCGGAGGGACTCATATGCACCCGGTACCGCCGCTGGCCCCGCACAGTCTTCTCGTCTATCTCGCCGCGATCGCTGTCCTGCTGGCGGTCGCCCGGCTGCTGGGGCGGCTGGCCGCGCGCATCGGCATGCCCGCGATCGTCGGGGAACTGGCCACCGGAGTGATCTTGGGGCCTTCGTTGCTCCTGCACGTGCTTCCCGGGGCCTCGCACTGGCTGTTTCCCGCCGACGCCAACCAGATGCACCTGCTGGACGGCATCGCCCAGGTCGGCGCCGTCCTGCTCGTCGGCGTCACCGGCACCCAGCTCGACCTGTGCCTGCTGCGCCGCATGGGCGGCACGGCCCTGACGGTCAGCGGGCTCAACCTCATCGTTCCCCTGGCCCTCGGCGTGACGCTCGGACTGTTCCTGCCCGCCACCGTGGTTGCCAGCGGCCATACCAGCCGCGTGGTTCTGGCGCTGTTCATCGGCGTCACGATGTGCGTGTCCGCGATCCCCGTGATCGCCAAGACGCTGTCGGACATGCGCCTGCTGCACCGTAACCTCGGCCAGCTCATCCTGGCCGCGGGCTCGATCGACGACGCGGTCGGCTGGCTGCTGCTGTCGGTTGTCTCGGCTGCGGCGGCCACCGGTGTCCGGACCGGCCACGTCCTGATCGCGGTGGCCTACCTGATCGCGTTCGTGCTGCTGGCCGGCACCGTGGGACGCGTGGGGGTTAAGAAGGTACTGACCGCGACGACACGAGCGGACGAGCCGGGTCCGACCGTTGCGGCAGCGGTGGTCATCATCTTGGCCGGCGCGGTGATCACGGCGGCACTCGGCATGGAGCCGATCTTCGGCGCATTCATCGCCGGGACCGTGATCTCGGCGTCACGCATCGCCCAGCGGCAACTGGCTGCGCTGCGCACGCTGGTCCTGTCCGTCCTCGCACCGCTCTTCTTGGCGACCGCCGGACTGCGCATTGACGTCACGGTGCTTGCCCGGCCCGTGGTCGCCTCGACGGCCCTGGCCATCGTGCTTGTCGCGATCTTCGGCAAGTTCGCAGGTGCTTATGCCGGCGCCCGGCTCAGGCGGCTTAGCAGCCGGGAGGGCATTGCTCTGGGCGCCGGCATGAACGCCCGCGGCGTCGTCGAGGTGGTCATCGCCCTCACCGGCTTGCGCCTTGGCGTACTCAACACCACGACGTACACGATCGTGGTCCTGGTCGCCCTCGTGACCTCGATCATGGCACCGCCCGTGCTACGGCACGCCATGTCCCGGATAACGCAGACGGATGAGGAGCTAGTCAGGAAGATCGACCACGATAGCTGGGACGAGCACGTACAGCACGCCGCCTAGACATCCCGGGTGGCCGACGGAGAACGCCTCCATGAGGTCAGCGATGGTGTATTCGCCGGTGGCGTGCATGCGAGTGATCTCGGTTTGTTGGCGCGCAGTGAGCTTGGGCTGCTTCCCCCTTGAGCCGTATGGTTCCTCTCCTGTCCCACAGGGTTGACCAGATCCCCTATCTAAGGGGGGCCCGCGCAGATCTGAGGGCCCGCCGCCGCTGCATTACGGCGGTCGGCCGATGCGCCGTCCCGGCCCTTAGCGCGAGTGTGGAAGCAATTCACAACGCGAAGGGATGGTCTGATGACCATGCAGCACACGGCGGT